>Ga0255781_10002136_pt1 | contig 15941 bp, 8 predicted proteins | sample 101ome_21_FD_179979 | JGI IMG/M metagenome (GOLD analysis project Ga0255781, IMG submission 179979) | Coastal salt marsh microbial communities from the Groves Creek Marsh, Skidaway Island, Georgia - 101413BT metaG (version 2) | ecosystem: Environmental > Aquatic > Marine > Intertidal zone > Salt... | reverse complement strand
CACCAAGCTCGCCCGCAGCGAACGCTGTAATACCAACATAGGCTTCATCGCCTTCAACGCGGATCCACTCGTGGTCCTTTGAGTACTTTAAGTTATCTGGAAACTGCATATGCATTTGTTTTGGGTTCAAATTTAAGTCCAATTTTATTCTCTTCTCCCCTATTGCGAAAGATTAAATCTAAAGGCCACACCGGCGTTTGTATTTAAGGTCGGGAAGGCGTTAGAAGTTTTGAATTTGCTGACCGTTTGGTCGTAATACAATCGGGCCGTCAACTTAGGAGATAACATGTAATCTGCGCTGGCTTTAAGTGACCAAATGCGCTGACCCGCTGTAATTTGATCTACACCTTCCTGGATGCGGCGAATCACCGTAGCATTATCTCTCAAGCTGAAGTCTAACTTCATGTCGAGGTTAGAAGTGATCTTTTGCCTTCTACCGTCACTTACAATAAAGAAAGAAACGTCTTTAATGATGTAACCTGTACCGAGCACGAATTCGTACCCTTTGGTATCGGTCATTTGGTTGTTAACCAAGCTCAAGTTCAATTGGCGGTTTCGCTTAATATCTAGGCGCAAACTCGCCTGATTTTTCATTCTAACGTTTAAACCTACAAATGGACCAAATGTCTCCGAAATACTGATTTGATTGATTTGCATTGGGCCAAGGAAATCCCCGTTAGAATTGCGAATATTATTCGCGGGCTCCCCGTTTTGAATGCGCTGCTGAAGCAACATATTGCTCTGGAAACTATTCATCGTGTACAAGCTCTTGTAGCTGTGGGTCAAGGTGAAACTTTGGAAGTATTTCTTAAACCACTTGATCTTCATGAGCCCATTAAAGTTGAGGTCCCAATTCGGCATTGGCATCGTCGGCCTACCATTGAGTTCCACGGAATTTGGATCACGGCCTGAGTAGGCCGCTAAGAAGGCTGGTATGAGTACATCTGGATTGTTAAAACTATAACCATCATATCCTTCTCTAGTGCCAGTGGTGTCTTGAGCTGCAGAGATAAAATTCGCCACATACATAGGGTCATCAATAGCGCGTTGCGTTGCCAATCTCTCAGAAACAACGCTTCTATGGGTCAAGAAAGTTTCGTAAACCTGCGAGTAGGAAGTCGAATCCATCGGTTCAAAAGCACTTCCAATGGAAAGGAAAGAAATACTGTAATTCCCCATATCCATTGGGTTGAAGTGGTAATAGCCTTCCGCTAAACCTAAAGTGGTATCCTGCAATGGATCATGGAATCTGAAGATCGAAGTGTTGTTCAAACCGGCCACCCTAGAGGCGTTTACCTGTAGTCGGATATCTTTCCAAGGCTCCACTACCGCACGGAAATTGAGGTTTTCAGTGAAGGTCTTTTGGAATTGGTTTGGTTGTTTTGGGTTTTTGGTCAACCAACCCAGTTCTCCTGCTTTTGCTGTAATATCCTCTTGCGAACCAAACACAAAGCCTAATCCAGGGGACATCACGTTACTCGGGTCTAAGCCGAGGTAGACCGGATTTGTGATTACCCCAGGCAACAAGGTACCGTTGGTTTGAGAATAGGTCAAGGATGCACTACGCACCATCATAGCGACTCGGGCAGCCCCCAAAAGGATCTTAGGATCTTTTTTCTCCTTTTCTTTCTCTTCTTCTTTACCCTTGGCCGCACCTCGTTTAGGAGGAGCGCCACGGCGGCGAGCCTGTGGGGCGGGACGTGAACCCTGATTGGCTTTTCGCAAGAATGGCACTTGGTTGTAGAAGTTGACAAAGTTGGCGTTCCCGTTGAATTGGATTGAGTTTGAGTTCTGGGCCCTGTTTCCGAAGTAAATGTCCGGATTGCTTTGTGGGTTCAATGCTGAAGTAGAGTTCGTCGTCCAATCATAATTCGCAGAATAACGCAAGCTCGTAGAAGTGAAGTCCATGAACGGAAGCTTGTTAAGAGGCATTTGCCAGTTGACGTTGAGCGTCTGGTGGAACTGGGTGGGTCTACCTAGCGTAGCTAATCCTGCAATTAACGTATCACGATTTGCTTCTGTTTTAGGATCTCCAGGCAATTCGTCTATTCGACTCATTGCTTGAGCGTTATAGTCTAACTTTAATCCTCGGCTCAAATCGTATGCAACATCATACATACGTTTTGTAGTCAGAGCTTTATTGTATGTTACAGGAAGCTTGATTGTTGGATCAAAAGTATTGCGCATCTGCATCGTCGCCATTTGTCTTTTAATCTCCGTCCTCATGGTAACCTTTGATGGCAAGTAGTAGAAGTTAAAATCTCTTATTAAGGCTAATTGTTTGTTTGTTACTAACGACTTGAATGGCTGTATGTTTTTCGGGCGATTTTGGTAGTTATAGTTCAATGAAGCCGTGTGCATATATCGATGATCGCGTACAATATTGATATTTCTTCGCTCGCTCTCAGTGTAGGCATATGAGGTATTGAAGTTTGTGATGTTCAGAGGGGAATTGGCCCAGAAATCACCTTTGGACTTACTGCCGCTTTCCTTGTCGCCTTCCATGCTCTTAGGACCCATAGACGCAGGTTTTCCCACACCGCCCACAGCACCGCCTTTTTCCTTGCGAACATTGGTGAAGTTGATGCTCTTTCGCATCTCGTATTCTTGTCCCGCAAAGCGCAGGCTATCTCTTTCTGCTTGAGAATTTGTCTCGGCTAATGCCCTATTAAATTCGATATCTGGATCTAACGGATTGAACTGAGGCGATTTAAAATTCTCACTGAAACTAAAGAACATGGGTAGTTTAACACCTAATTCTGACGGCAACACCTTATCCAAATTAATGTTACTCTGGATACTATAAGAGCGCTCAGCAAATTTGTTTCGTTCGTTGACCGTTTGATCAATAGACCCGAATCCGATAGTGCTCATCGTCCCCGTAAGATTTACATTGGCAAAATCAGCAAGTTTGGCGCTAGCCGTTGCCGTTGCCGCCCAACCTCCTTGATTATCAAAGTCGCTTAATCGCAATTCGTTCACCCAAATTTCGGCACATTTGTCGAGGCCATCATCCCCATCGGTTGCTGTGCGTTTTTTAGGGTTTCGAATACCAATTAAAAGTGTTCGAACATTACTAATATTGGGAGCACCAACAACACTCATTGTCGTCCCTTCGGGAGTAGTTACAGAATATTTGTTCGTTAAACTCAGCGTAGGATCTGTTTCCATGGCTGCATTTCGGGCCAGTTTTAAGGTCTTCAAGTCCTCAAATACCAAATCGATGTTGTTGTCCACTGGCCAAATTTCTTCCGGCAGTAAGGCGCCCCATTCGGAAACGCGCATCGGTACCTCGTACTCGTAGTAGTTGCCGTTGTAATCGGACCCTAGGCGAACAAAAATGCTCAAATCACCGTCTTTAAGATCGTCGAATTCCCCACCGCTTTCCACGTGTACGAACATCTTCAAGCGCTTGTACATCCGCATATCAAAATTGAAGTTGCGGAATACCGCTCGAGCATCGCCGTCTTTTAAACCGCACACTTCGAGCGACATGCTCTGCTCGTTCTGCTGGATTATTTGGGTGCCGCCGTAGACTTGCTGGCGTTCAATATCAGGTGGCAATACGTACGGAATAGGTACGCGTCCGCCATTTTCCTCTAGGTTTACCGCATTCACGTTGAAACTGGTGCCGTCGTTTTCGTCCACGGGTACATTTTCGCGAATATCGTCGAGCACGAATGGGAATCTGCGCCACTCGCCGCGGACGAGTTCAAGCTTGGCGAAACGAAGAACAATCGGGTCGTCAAATTCCGTGAGGAACATGCGCATGAATCGGATGGAGCGAAAATCTGTGATGCCGCCTACTTTTTTCTGTGGTTGGAAGACTGGGATTTTAAATTGGATCCAGCGGGTCGGGCGAGTCATCCCGTTCGGCAGGGCATGGCTGTTCGTCTCATAGATATCTGCTACGAAATTTTTACCCACCACCAAATCTTCCGGACGCATGGATACGCGGTATTGGAAATAGCTTTCAGTCTTGCTCAAGGTCTGGTCGCGGTTTGCATCCTCTTTATCCGGCACGTTGGTGGCCGAGGCCGGCGCGCCGTTGATGGTCTCCGTGCCACTATTTCCCTCTACCCCGTTGAAATCATAGTAACGACGTAGGATGTCGGCCGAGGCATTATCGAGTGAATCGCCGCGGTAGTACACGAAGTTATCCGCATTTGGATCCCGGAAGGCGCGCTGGTAAGCCGCTGTATTAGTTCCGTACGTTGTACTAATACGCTGCAGGTATGAACTCCCGGTAACTGGTGACCAAATTCGCTCTTCTGTATCCGTCAAAGCATCGAAACCCACATCTTGTGCTTCTCGAGCCCCCGCGGTATTGTCAAAGAACTCAGTGATAGGTTGAATTTCACTCAATAACCCCCATTGCGTGGAATCCATGCCGGATTTATCTCCATCTGCAGGTATACCATTCTCAAAACTTTGACGTCCATCTTTTAAAATATCTTCCGAAACACTACCTAGATTGAAATACAGGTCCCCACCGTCCGGAGCATTGTCGTTATCGTAGAATGGATCCATCACCCAGAATTGGATGAATTCAATATTTTGCTCCTCGAAGTTGTTGATCTGGAGGGGACGCATGATTCCGGCCCATCGCGAAGAAGGATCGACCAATTTTCCATCGGAATCAATCCCTTGACTAATACCTGCCAAGCCATCAACATCAAAGTTATAAGGGCCGCGCTCCGCTGGATAGTACGCTAAATCAAACATCGCCAGGTTGCGCGCCTCGTTTGTACTCAAGCTATAATTTGGGAACACCTCTTTCACCAAGACCTCACGCATGCGCTGGTCGGAGGTGATTTCAGGGTCATTCCGAATATTATCCGGCACACTCGCCCCTCCAGTATAGAGGGAAGGATCAATAATGTACCAGGCCAATTTTGCTCTGTTGTACCCATAAGCCAGGTCGTTGTTCAGCGAACTCTCAGGGAACAGACCATCCTGTTTGGCCGGGGTCGAGGCTAAATTCCAAGCGGTAAAACTTCGCAAGTCAATGGTCGTCTGCGAGCTCTCAAAATCATCGAGATAGGTAGTTTCCGCACCTGTAATTCGAATACCACGTGGAGACCCAGGTATGAGGTGGGCGAATTCACCTTTGAACTGAAGCTGTGATTTTTCTTTCGTTTCAATGAACGGCAAGGCATCGACGAAGCGCGTGAGGTATGGTGCTTCGTCACTATAGTTGGTATTCATCCCCCAAATGGTGTTGGAGATGGGCTCGTCGCCAATATTTACTTTCTGCGTCAGCGGTCGTTCCGTTAAATGCAACCAAGTCCCACCAATATTCAAATGCTCATTGACCTTATGATCGATGTTGGTTCCATAGAACGTCTTGGTTTGAACGTTGAATAGCGTGTTGTTTTCAAAGCTCACCTTGATGGGCGACCCCGAATTCAGTACTCCCTCATTGATAATACGGACACGACCCAATGAGTAATCCACGGTATAATCTTGGTTTTCCGTAAGCGTTCGTCCGCCGGCCGTCACCGTCACTGATCCTTGTGGGATATTGAAGGCACCAAGGCTAATCTCCGACCCGCTCGCACTCTTGTATTGCCCGCGAAGGATGAATTTATTGAGTTGGGTTTGCTCCTGAGCACGGAACCTAGTGCTGTCGTACAATGCCTGATAGACATAGCGATCACGCGCTTTTTCTGTGTCCAATTTCTCATACAGGTTCGACCCAAATGGCTCCACCACAGGAAAGATAATTCGGCCGCGCTGCTGGTCTATAGTCGTCCCGGGCACAAAGTCAAATATCCCATCCGGGAATGGGTCGTTGTTCGTATTTAATCGGTCTAATTCCATTACTCCAATGAGCAACGTATCACTGAGATTCCCGTCCGGCAAGAATGGGATAGGCACCCCGGTTTCGTCGTTCATGTACAGGATGTCCATGTAGAAATCCTCGCGATCCAATTGGTACGCATTCAAGGCATAGATGTTCTTCATCATCAAGTCCCACGTCGGCATTCGTACATCCAACACCGTACTCTTGAGGAGCTTCAGGATCAACGTTTTCGGCGGGGTCACCCCATCGTTCGAAAATTCCCCGACCTGGTAAGTGCGGCCCGCGGCGGTGTACTGGAAAGCGACGGCCAAGACCTCATCTTGATTCAAGGCTTGGTTAAGGGTGATGTAGCCCAATTGCGGATGCACATTGTATTGATTCGGTTCCAATTTGCGCGCATTGGCCAATTCTACATATTCCCGTGCCTCCAAAAATCCGGAACTGCTCAAATCTTGATTCGCCGTGGCAATATCTCGCACCCCAGGAATATCAGATTCCAACACCAAAGGATCCAACCTGTTGTTCGCATTGTTTGGAAAGCCCTCCAAGTTCACATTTCCACCTGGAAAGATGCTCACCCCCGGCAAGCCCGCCGTATCATTTCTATACGCATAGCGCTCGTCCGCCCCCAAATCCATGAAGGCAACAATATTGCGCAGATTCTGCGTGGCACTGCGCTCGTTCGTTACCCAAACCTCAACTTTGGTAATCTGTACCGGCGAGGTGATGAGCGGCAGGTTTTCGAGGTATTCTTCATAGTGTTCACGGAAGAACTTGCTCAAGAAGTAGTGGCGGTTCGCCTCGTACTCATCCCCTTGGATATAGAACTCGGTCGTGGTTCCCCCACTCTGCACATTGATGCTCTGACTTTGGGAACGCTGCTCAGAGAACACAGTGGTGACCATGGTGTTGCCAAATTGGAATTGGCCCTTCAAACCAAACAAGCTCTGTGCCCCTGTGATCAAACTGCTGTTGAGCGGCATGTTGATGTTCCCCATCTCCAGGCGCTTGATAATATCGTCTTCCTCCCCTTCGAAGTCCAATTTCATTTTATTATCGAAGGCAAACGTAGCTTCCGTATCGTAGTTGATCCCCAACTCCAACCGGTCCCCAATTTTTCCCTTGACATTCATCTGAATGCGCTGGCCGAAATCGAAGGCGAAGGTCTTTTGATTACGAACCGGAATTCCAGGATTTTGAACATATTGGTATTTTCCACCGAAGCGGATTTCCGCCATTCCTTGTGGTCGAATTTCCACGATATCACTTCCAAAGACCTGACCCAATGCCTCGTTGCCTGTCTGAATCTGCGGCACTAATCCTGCATTGTCACGAGGACTATCACCACTGGCGTTATACAAGGCACTTTTGTTGCCAAAATAATCTTGCTCGCTCTGGCTGTACATGTACTGACGGTACTGATCCGTCGTCCATACCTCTGGGGTCATGAACAACACATCGCCGTAACGTCTGTAGACTAGATAATTCCCTGTAATAGGGTCATAGATGATCTCGCGTTGGTAATTGGCAGGATCTGGTAAAGAAAGGCTACCCGTGCTCCCCGCGGAAGTCGTATCGTTAGCGTCTTGAGCAAACGAAGGCATCGCCCACAACAATGCTGCGGCGAACCAAAAGAAATGTAATCGTTTACCCAAGGTGCGTTTCATTACAGCATTTGGAGTGCTCGACGGACCAATTCTTCCGTGGTCGCATTTGGATTCGACTTGAGCAATTTGTTCAAGATGTTTTCAGTCTGCTTGGCGGTAATACCTAGGGTCGTTAGGGCCGCATGCGCCTCTGCACGAGTACCACCCGAAGCTGCCACCGCACCTTCGCCAGCCACGGCTGTTTTCGCCACCTTATCTCGCAAATCAATCACGATACGCTGAGCCGTTTTAGCTCCAATACCCTTTACCCCTTGAAGCGTATGTGCATCCTCACTCATGATGGCTTGTTCTACCTCGTGTGGGGCCAAAGAACTCAAGATCACACGTGCCGTATTGGCACCGACTCCACTAACACTGATGAGCAATTCGAACAACGATTTCTCACGCTGAGTACTAAACCCAAACAACTGTTGGGCATCCTCGCGCACTAGATGATAGGTATATAGCAAACCATTGGACAATGGTTCAACATCTGCGTAGGTATTCAAGGAAATCTGCACATCGTAACCCACTCCGGCACAATCCACAACCACCTGAGTAGCGCTTTTTAGTACAAATTCTCCTTTGACGTAATAGATCATAATTACTACTGGTCTTAATCTATTTCAAACGAATTATTGAGGCTTTTGGTATATCCCTAAACGAAAAAAAGCCGCGCACGGCGCGGCCTTCCTTCAATCAAAAATCTTAATGTCTAATAATGAGTTTTTTAAACGACGCACCGTCCACACTGTAGAGGTACACTCCGTTACTCAATTCCGCCACCGAGATGGCATTTTTACCTGGATTCAAGGCTTTGGTTTTCACCAAGGATCCGATAGTATTGTAAATGACCACTTGGCCACTCTTAGATGTTTCTACTGTGATATAGTTGCGCGCCGGATTAGGATACAATTTGTCCGTAGCAATTTGCACATCAATTGTACCCATTGTTGGTCCCGCAGAGATTTGCACCCAAACGCTCAAGCTATCACTTGGATCCTTACCGTTATAGAATACGTAACGAGTACTGTCAATACAAGTGGCGTTGGTCGTAGGCGAGTACACGTGACCGCTAAAGTCATTCTTCTCGTCGCCAGCCAAAATGCTCACATAACCAATGCTGTTATCGACATCTGCACCGTAACAGTAATCCCAGCAGAAGTAGGCACTATCATAGGCACAAGTAGGGCTGTTGTACGCACGACGTACATACACCTCCAAATCTTCTGAACTCGTATTCTTGACTTTAATATGGAATCCGTAATCCGCTACCGCTGTAGAATTCACTTCCACCACTGTGTCTTGTTCGACTACAGAGAGAGATTGTGCATTGGCATTCATGGCGAAAGCAGAGAAAAGAACGAGGTAAAGGGCTTTTTTCATGGGTCACTATTTAATGCTCAAATATAACGAACCCTTTTCACAACGCAACTATGCTCAATTCCACTCCTTTTTATTAAATTTCCACTTTCAAAAACACAAATGCATGAAAAAATTTTTACTATCCTTAGCCGCCTTGTTCGCTGCAACAACTGTATTTGCACAAGGCCAGAGCACGATTTATTCGTGGGACTTTAACAACGGGATGCCTTCAGGTTGGTCACAAGTGACCAACGCTACTGATGGTGGTTTCCAAGCTGGATCTGCTTCTTCAGTAAGTTCTCAGTACTTCACTATTAGCGATCCAGGATCGAACATCTTGGCCACTAATGATGACGATTGTAACTGTAACAAAGCTGATGAATATCTTATCACTGATACGCTCGATTTGAGCAACTACTCAGTTTTGCACGTAACATTCAAGAGCTTCTTCTACGGCCTAACTTACAGTGGCGCTACGGAGGCTGCTGAATTCTTGTACTCTACCAACGGAGGTTCATCTTGGACTTCTTTGGCGGATATCGTACCCGGCGCAGATTGGACTTCTCAGTGGATCGATGTAAGTGCTGCTTGTGGTAGCAGTAACGTACAGTTTGCCTTTAACTACCAAGACGGTGGCGGATGGTTGTATGGTTTGGGTATTGATGACTTTGCCATCTTCGCTCCTTACAACTTCGACATGGCTGTTGAATCTTTGGACATGTTCAGCACTGTTGGTTTGAACAACGCTCCTTTCACTCTTGAAGGAACCATCAAAAACTATGGAGGCACAACCATATCTTCATTGGCATTAAATTACTCGATCAATGGTGGTACTGCAGTAACCGATAACCTTACTGGTTTGTCGATTGCTCCTTACGGAACATACACATTCTCGCACAGCACGAACTGGAACCCAGGTTCTACAGGTAACTATGATGTGGAGATTTGGGCTTCTGCCTTAAACGGTGGTAATGACCAAAACAACAGCAATGATACTTTGAGCAATACCATCGAGGTAGTAACTGCTACAGCAGACCGCGTAGTATTGGCAGAGGAGTTTACTTCTTCCACTTGTGCTCCATGTGCAAGCTTCAACCCTGGTTATAAGCAGTTGTTGGACGCAAATGACGCGAATACTTCAGGAACGAGGCTTGTAAGCGTGAAGTACCAAATGAACTGGCCTTCACCAGGAAACGACCCTGCATACAACTCAGAAGGTCTTGCAAGACGTCAGCTTTATGGTATTAGCGGTGTGCCCGATGTTGTGTACTCTGGTGCAAATATTGCCACGAGCCAAGCTGCCATTGACGCTGTAATGGGTATTCCAGCATTAGCAGAATTGAGTGCTGAGTGGAGCAATACTGGCACTTACATACAATGTGATGTGGAGGCGGAAGCTTTAGCAGATCTTGGAAGCAATGTTTCGTTGCACATGGCAATGATTGAAAAAGAAGTTTCGCACAACGTTCAAACAAACGGTGAGACTACTTTCTATCACGTATTCCGCAAATTCATGGACGGATCTAACGGTCACTCTATGGGCTCTATGACTGCAGGCAATACTTACACGCACTACGCAAACTCTACGATTACCGTGAACAGCAACCCGGCTCAAGGATCATTCGATTTCTGGGTAGGCGCGAACAACATGGACATCATTGTTTGGTTGCAAGACATGACCAATGGCGAAGTATTACAAGCAGCTTACGCTGATTACACAACTTCAAGCGTTGATGAAATGGACAACCTAGCAAAATATATCTCTATCTACCCTAACCCGGCCAACGAAGTTGCTGGCGTTGAGATTGAGTTGATGGATCGTTCAGAAGTAACTGTAAACATGGTGAACGCCATGGGTCAAACAGTACTTGTAGAAGCTGCTACATTGGATGCAGGAGTTCAAAAATTGAACTTGAACACTGCTGAACTAAGTGCAGGTTTATACTTCGTGAATGTTAACGTAAATGGTGTAAGCAAGACCTTACGCGTGAACGTTGCTCACTAAGCACAGAAAATGTTATTTTTACGGGGGACTTCGGTCCCCCGTTTTTTTTGAATACACTTTACATGAAAAACCTACTCACTGCCCTAAGCCTACTCTTTACAACTACCGCTCTAGTTGCGCAAGAATTACCAAGCACTACATTGAAGACCCTTGAAGGGAAACAAGTAGATATCCTAACCCAAATCAACCATGACGGCCCAACAGTCATTAGTTTTTGGGCGACTTGGTGCAAGCCCTGTATCAAAGAGCTCAACGCCTTTATGGATTACGCCATCGATTTAGAAGATGAAGTAAACATGAAAGTATTGGCTGTGAGTATCGACGATACCCGCAATTCTTCACGTGTTGCGCCTCTAGTGCAAGGGCAAGGATGGGAGTACACCGTACTTCTAGACGAGAACCAAGACTTAAAACGCAACCTAGGTATCGTAAACGTACCTTTTACCCTCGTACTCAATAGTGCCGGCGAAGTGGTTTGGAAGCACAGCGGTTATTCGCCTGGTGACGAAGAGCACTTGGCAGAAGTTGTGGAAGAAGTTGCCGCAGGTAGAACACCAAACCATTAATGATGGGTAACAAATTTCTCGTAGGCGCAATTGTATTAGGCTCACTCTCTTTAAGTGCGCAGGACCAATTCGGCGGTCAACTCCACGGGAACTTTCAACTCGACGGCCAATGGTACCTCCGCGATGAGAACATTGACCCCACTGGAGAATTCTATCCAGACGAGCGTTTCTTAGGTCAGGGCTATGCAAATTTCGTCTATACCGATGGCGATTTTTCTGCCGGGCTTCGCTACGAGAATTACCAAAATGTAATGCTCGGTTTCCCAGAAGGGTACCGCGGTGAGGGCATAACCTACAGATTTTTAAGATTCAAACAAGATAACCTCGACATCACCGTCGGAAGCTTTTACGAGCAATTCGGGTCGGGGATGGTCTTCCGTTCCTACGAAGAACGTGGCCTTGGGTATGATAACGCCATGGACGGAGTCCGGATTAAAGCAAATCCCGCCAAAGGCGTATACCTCAAAGGAGTGTTGGGTCGCCAGCGCTTCTACTTTGACAAAAGCCCCGGAGTCGTTCGAGGTTTCGATACCGAAATCAATTTGACCGAGCGCTCACAAAAATTGGCCGATAAAAACATTACCTGGACACTAGGCGGGTCTTTCATCAGCAAATACCAGCGTGGCAATGATCCATTCTTGGTACTGCCCGAAAATGTAGCTACCGGTGGATTCCGGACCCAACTCATCAAAGGTGCATGGGCGTTTGATGCAGAGTGGGCATACAAAGCCAATGACCCTAGTGCAGATAATGGTTATATCTACAAGGACGGCAATGGGTTCATCACCCATTTGAGCTACAGCAAAAACGGACTAGGCCTCATCCTAGGTGCCAAACGCATCGACAACATGAGCTTCCGCAGCGACCGCAACGGAACCACCATAGATATGCTAATCAACTACTTGAGCCCAACGGCCCAAGTTCATACGTATGCCCTACCCGCCCTCTACCAATATGCCACCCAAATCAACGGAGAAGAAGGCATACAATTAGAAGCCAACTACCGCTTCAAGCGCGGCTCCAAAATCGGCGGCAAATACGGAACCTTGCTCAGCGTGAACTACAGCCTTGCTCAAAGCATTGATAAAGATTACGTCGATCCCGCACAAGATACCCTGCGCACCCTACAAGGCTACTACAGCGATCCAGCTTTGCGCGGTGAAATCCCATATTTCCATGACTTCAACGTGAAAGTCAGCAAGAAAGTCAATAAGGATTTTAAATACACTGCTACCTACCTCAACCTCTTCTACAACCGCAGCGTACTAGAAGATGGTCTAGGCGATGAGGCCATCCTTTCAAATTTCGACAACCAGAAACTTCTGGACGCCAATATTTTTATTTTCGAAGGCCTCTACAAGATCAAGTCTCGCCACTACCTCCGCAATGAATTACAATGGCTCAATACTCAAGACGATCGTGGAAGTATGGCCATGGCTTTGTTAGAATATAGCATCGCGCCGCACTGGTTCTTCAGCGTTCAAGACATCTACAATTATGGGAACCCAGATCCGGAGCAACGCCTTCACTACCCACTAGCCTCTGTGGTCTACACAAAAGGCACGAGCAGGTTCCAACTCTCCTACGGACGTCAGCAGCGTGGTATCTTCTGTGTAGGAGGTGTGTGTCGCGTGGTTCCGCCATCGAACGGTATTAGTTTCTCCCTCACTACAAGCTTCTAGTCATGAGAAAACTCTTCGCATTTTCTGCCTTACTCTCTGTGCTGTTCCTCACACCACAATGTGATGTTGTGGACCAACCTTTCAAAGGTGGAACTATTGATACTACAAGCTCAGAGCAGCGCCGCAATGTGCTCATCGAGGACTTTACGGGACATCGCTGTAAGAACTGCCCCAAGGCTTCGAAGGAAATCGCCAATCTCGTGGACGCCTTTGGAGACGATCGCATCATTGGATTAGCCATTCACGCAGGTCCAGGAAACTTTACCGGCACTAACACCGACTACCCTACAGACTTCACTACTCAAGAAGGGAAGGCCGTTCAAAATTTTTTCGGGACCAATTTCTTACCGGTAGGTATGGTCAACAGAGAGAATTGGACTGTATCCGGAAATGGCCACTGGTCGCCCTATGCGAACTGGCCAACCTTGAGTGCCGAAGCCATGGACAGCACCTTGCGCATCGCCCTTGATGCCTCTGCCTCCATTACCTCAGGCCAACTCAACGTAAGTGCCCAAGGGTTTCCGCAAACCAGTCTGCTTCATGATTTAAAAATTGTGGTATTGGTAAAAGAAAGCAACATCGTTAGTCCCCAGCTTATGCCGGACGACACCCGCGATCCAGATTACGTACACATGAATGTGCTACGTGATTATGTGACTGATACTTGGGGCACCACCTTCGGCACCAGTCCAATGGCACCCGGAGATACCCTGAGCGGTACTTATACCTTGGCGTGGAATTCGGATTGGGTGCAAAGCAATGCTGCCGTTGTAGTCTATGTTTTCAACCCGGACAATTACCGCATTCTGCAGGTTATTGAAGTCCCGGTGGACTAATCCTTTTTGGAAAATCTTAGATTTCTCTTGAAGCCCTCGTAGCCAGTTCTACGAATGGCAGAACCTTGCATAATTTCCTCCCAGAGCTCGTGGGTAATTTCTTCCCACTCTTGCCAACCGTTTTTCCCTATAGTTTCGCGCATGTTGAAATCCGGCTCCTGGTGCGGCGAGGAGAATCGGTTCCACGGGCAAACGTCCTGGCAAATATCACAGCCGTACACCCACTGCTCCATCTTATCCTGAAACTCTGTAGGCAAGGCTTTTTTATACTCAATGGTTAAATAGCTGATGCACTTGTTACTATCGACTACAGTAGGCGATACAATGGCATCCGTTGGACATGCATCAATACATGCGGTACAACTGCCACAGTGGTCTGTACTAGGTCCATCTGGGTCCAATTCTAAATCGACAATCAGCTCCCCAATAAAATAGAAACTTCCTGCCTTTTTGCTCAACAGTAAACTATGCTTACCTATCCAGCCCAAGCCACTTCTTCTAGCCCACGCCCGATCCATCACGGGAGCACTGTCCACAAAACCCCGCCCATGCACTTGGCCAATTTCTTCGTGAATTCCGGCCAGCATTCGCTTGAGCTTCCCGCGAATCACCTTGTGATAATCCCGTCCATAGGCATATTTTGAAATCTTGGGTGCGCCTTCCTCTTGGCCTTCCTCTGGGAAATAATTCAAGAGTACACTGATCACGGATTTCGCTCCTGGTACCAATTTCCTAGGATCTAGTCGCTCGTCAAAGTGATTCTCCATCCAGGTCATATCACCATGGTAGCCGTGCTTGAGCCATTGCTCTAACCCCGTAGCTTCTTCCTCTAAAAATCCTGCTTTAGAAATACCGCAAGCCATGAAACCTTGCTCCTTTGCAAGTCGCTTAACAATGGCTGTGGCTCGCGAACGATCCATCAATTAGAATAAGGATCCCATCGACCCTTTGCCTTTGCTGTTCTTTCCAAGGTGGTGGTAGGCCTTCTCTGTGACCATACGTCCACGTGGGGTACGCATGATAAAACCTTCCTTGATCAGGTACGGTTCATAAACTTCCTCAATGGTCTCCGCCTGTTCACCAATGGCCGTGCTAAGGGTATTCAAACCCACCGGGCCGCCGGCGAAGTTGTCGATCAATACATGAAGGATCTTGTTATCCATTTCGTCCAGACCACTACTGTCCACATTCAGGGCATTGAGGCCAAACTCGGCAATCGCTACATCAATAGTACCATTTCCCTTCACCATAGCAAAGTCACGTACGCGACGCAACAGAGCATTAGCAATACGTGGAGTACCACGTGAACGACCGGCGATTCGGATACAGGCTTCATAATCCGCAGGGACATCCAAAATCTCCGCCGAGCGGTCCACAATAGTGCTCAACAGCTCCACATCGTAATACTCCAGCCTCGCATTGATACCAAATCGCGCGCGCAGCGGCGCGGTAAGCAAGCCGGAGCGCGTGGTAGCACCGATCAGGGTAAACGGATTCAGGCCTATTTGTACGCTGCGTGCACTAGGGCCAGAATCTATCATGATATCGATCTTGAAATCCTCCATCGCACTGTAGAGGTACTCCTCTATGACTGGCGACAATCTGTGGATCTCATCAATGAACAAAACATCATTAGGCTGCAGGCCGGTTAATAACCCCGCTAGGTCGCTAGGTTTATCCAATACAGGTCCTGACGTCGCCTTGATGCCTACGCCCAACTCATTTGCAAGGATATGAGATAAAGTGGTTTTTCCCAATCCGGGAGGGCCGTGGAGTAATACATGGTCCATGGCTTCATCGCGCATCTTAGCTGCCTCGACAAAAATCTTGAGGTTCTCCAATACCGCAGCCTGCCCTGTGAAGTCGTCAAAACTTAAGGGACGCAGCTTGCGCTCTATCTCGCGCTCGGTGTTTGAAAGATGTGATCCTGTCGGATCGAGATGCTCGTTCATAGTACTACAAAATAGCATAAAAAATCCCCTTGCCGAGCGACAAGGGGACTTGAGTTTTACAAAGCTTTTCCTTAGTGGCCGCT
>Ga0255781_10002128_pt1 | contig 15973 bp, 3 predicted proteins | sample 101ome_21_FD_179979 | JGI IMG/M metagenome (GOLD analysis project Ga0255781, IMG submission 179979) | Coastal salt marsh microbial communities from the Groves Creek Marsh, Skidaway Island, Georgia - 101413BT metaG (version 2) | ecosystem: Environmental > Aquatic > Marine > Intertidal zone > Salt... | reverse complement strand
GTGCGACGATGATGAACAGGGTTGTTGACCAAGTCAATTGTGCCCTGGTTATCCTCAAAGACAGTGGTAGGCTGGGACACGTCCTGCCTCAGGAAGTGTGCAATCTCACGTAAGTATGACAGCTCTCGGACAGCGTCACTCAAACTCACGTACTCAGCCTCGCACGTACTCAATGCAATTATGGATTGCAGTCCACTGTGCCACGAAATCGGTGCTCCATTGAACAGCACGATGTAGCCACTTGTAGACTTACGCTTGACAGGATCGTTTGCCCAATCGGAATCGGCATACGCAACCAGTCCAGGATAGCGAGAATCGTCCTCAAAACGAAACAAGATGCCCCTTCTGGGCGTACCAGCTAGGTACAGTAAGACTCGACGTGCTGCCTGCAAGTCGTAGACTCGCGGGCGGCTCATCCTCCGCGCTAGCATGTTCGTTGCATGCGCAATATCAGGTCGCGTAGTGCACGTGAGGTACAGTAACGCTCCCGTCATCTCTTGGTAAAGCCGCAAGTCACCCTTGCTGAGCAAGACCTCAGCCTCAGGCGTGGGCTCGGTTTGGGACTCTGGAGTGTCCTTGGTCCCGCCCATGATCTCAAAACGAGAGAGCAGCTCACCGATACGTTGGTTGGAGTGCATGAACAGTCCATCCGTAGTCTTCTCAAATTCTGCCCCAAGGAACTTAGACAGCGACCCATCGAAGCTGATCACATAGTGCTCCAACAGTGCCTCCCTGATGGCAGAGAATGCGTCCTTCTCGTCACTCAAGTTGACCATTAGCATGTCATCCACAAACACGCCGATCACGAGATATCCAGACGCGATCTTCTTGAGGTAGATGCATGGTGCAGCAGAGCAGGCAGTGAAGCCCATTTGCAGCAAATGCTTCCTCAAATGCTCGTACCAGCGGCGTGAGGCTTGCTTCAGCCCAGGAACCGCTTTCTTAGCATGACCAACAACTTTGTACCCCTCATGGGCACTCAGCGCTGGTGCGTACTCCGAGGGCAAGTCGATGTAGACCTGCTCACCCGGCTCCAACTCAGCAATGTGGAATGCGTCCTTGTAGTCGCCCTTTGACACGAAATCAGAGAACGAAAGTTGGCAGACGCGCCCCTCCGATGCTTGTGCGGCTTGCGCAAAACTGCGCCCAGCGTGCCGTGTCCCCACCGCGAGAAGCATTCGGACTTGCTCAGCCCGAATCGCAGGAGAGAAAACCTCAGTGTAGTCAATCCCATGCTTCTGCATGAAGCCCTTGGCAACAAGCCGCGCCTTGAAGCGTGTTACCAACCCTGCGGAGTCCGTTTTCAGATCGAACACCCACTTGGTCGGTATGGAGTGTGTGGTCCTCGTGACCACTCTCTCCTCGAATGTGCCGAGCGCCTTCAGCCCGGCAAGATGCTCATCGATGGCCTCCTTCCAATGCTTCCAGTGCCTGGATTGCTTGGCTTTGGCGATCGACTCTGGCACCTCCACCCACTCACCGTCGTACATGCCCATGTGTGGACCAAATCCTTCGGTGGGTGTTGCTGCAGCAGCCACTGCAAGAATGACTAACGCAACATTGGCGTTCCCGGTACTCACGCGTCCTTTCGATCGGCTCGCGCGGTCCCGCCTCAATGGGTCAAAACCCAAGTCAGGCATCTGTGGCGCACGTTCCAACTCCTCTGAGCCGGTTGCACGTTTGCCACGGCGCCCACCACGGCGATTGGGCCTGAGCCCTGTCTCATCCGCGGGATGCAAGTCCTCATCGTCCCCAGGCGCGTTTGCACCGCCTTGCTGAACGTCAGAGTCCTCCAAGTCTTCGAAGTCTTCATGTGGCTGGGCCACTGCTTCTGAGTCAGACAGATTGTCCTCCTCGTCAGCCTCTGTGTCTCCACCGATGTCAGCCAAGTGAGTCGGCACGCCGCTCGAACCCTGTCCAACTGCCTGGTCCGTACTTGTACGGTCCGGCAAGAATGGGCTAGTCCCCACCGCGAGCAAATCCGACTCATCGACGTCCACCTCTCTTGTGTAGACCACACGTCCGTCATCCATCAGGACGACGTGACCAAGGATCAGACGCACAGACCGCTCACCGATCTGCACACCATCACCTCCCCAGACCAAGACGGTCCCACGGCCAGTCCGCTCTCGTAGCTTCCCAGCAGCAGTCTTCTCCGGTCCAGTCTTGAGCACCCTGCACGGCGAGCCGAACGCCACGACATGTGACAAGTCAGGCTTCGTGCCAAAGAAGAGCTCATGCGGCGAGACCCACGCGACCTCGCCGCGCTTGTTGGTGACGCGTTGCGACGCCAGCTTGTTACGGCAATGCGCCGCGTGCATCCAGGCGTAGTGCCACATCGATGGCGGCACACGGCCACGAGCAGCATGCATCCGCGCCCTGGCTGCGATAGACAGGAGTCCGATGATCCTCTCTGCAAGACCATTGGACGAGGGCGAATCGGGTGCACTTGTCACAACTGCCCCGGACAGACCAAGTCCAGCCAGAATGCTGGCAACCTCATCTGACACAAACTCAGTGCCACCATCGCAATGGAGGCGGCGAACGAGACCAGGGTGCAGCACAAACTTCGTACCAGTAAGTGCACGCCCACCCATGTCTCGAAAGTACAACTCAATCAGGCCCTTGACCTGATCCTTGCGCTTGGCGAAGTACACGCTAACGTGCCGGGAGTAGTCATCCACGACGACCAACGCGTAGCGCATGGCCCCCCCGCTGGGAGGCAAGTCTTTCTTCGAGATTTGGAACAAGTCCATGTGCGACACTGCCAACGGAGAGCTCGCCCGGGGCATGGTCCCAGAGAACGGCTTCCGCCGCATGTGCGCATCGCCCAGAGTAGACAGCGGAGTGAGGCGGGCGCTGGCTTGCGCCATCCCCCGCGAACGTTCCATAGTCCGCCTGAGCACCTTCCGTTCGACAACACCTAGGCGGCACGACCACGTGTTCAGCCACTCAGCAGTCAGCCTCCGCTGCTGCCGCGCGGCAACACCGTAGCGGCCGCCTACTGCCCGTTTGGGTGTGCTGACTTCTTCTTCCGGTTCTTCTTCTTCTTCTCCGTTGGCGTCTGCACTTGGCCGACAGAGGCATCAGCCCACAGCACAGAGCAGTCGTCCTCGAGCCAGATCGTCTGACCATCGGAGAATTCCACACGGGTGCCCTCAGGGTCCATCACGAATCGGTGACCGCACTGAGCGAAAGTCTTGGGAGTGACCAACTCGGTCCGAGCATCCGCCACATGCCAGAATGGCAGGATGATGGATCGCGTCGCCTTAGTGCGGGCGCAAAGCATGTTACGGACAGCATCGCCCTTGTACTCCGAGACGCTTGGCTGGCCGTTGAACCCCGACAGGGGCTTGTGGTGCGGCACGCGGTTCTCCAGCGCGCCGCTGGTGAGGCATACCGGCGTGCCGGTGTCCATGAGCGCGCGGTCTGGAACGCTCGACAGCGTCGACGCCCCACCGCGAGCATGCACCGGCTTGCCGCGGTTGCCCTCAGACAAGTCGCGCGCCGTGGCCACCGCAGTGGCCTGCATACGATTGACCTCCGCTTGGAGGTCCTCCATCTGGGCGGCGAGGTACGCGATCTCACGCGCGCCAGCAGGCGCGGCACCAGCAGCGCACAGGCCACACACCACGTCGTCGTCCTCATCGTCCTCGGACGAGGTGACTGACATGCCATCATCGCTCTGGGCAGTAGCACTGCCCACGAAGACGGCACTGATCTTGGCGGGCATGCGCATGTCATCTGGCGGGCCCTGCCTTGCTGCCTGTGCAGCTAAAGCTGCCTTGTTCTTCTTCACAGCCGCTGCCACAGCCTCCTCAGCAACCTTGTCGTGGGGGCAGTCCTTCTTCAGATGCGGCTCATTGCAGTTCCAGCAGAGTGGTGGGCCTCCCTTCTGGGGGGGGCCTCTCTTCTGGTTGCCACCAGCAGGCGGCCCGCCTCGACCACCTCCCGCAGGATTGCCAGTTGAGACCGCGTTCGCTGCAGTTGTCGTCTTGGCAGCCGGTTGTGACCGGCTCATGGCCCCCTGGGCGGTGTACGTCGCCTGCAGGGAGTCCCACAAAGCATTGACAGTAGCCTTGCTCACGGCGCTCACATGCATCACGTCGAACTGCTGATGGAACGCGTAGAGGGCGGCGTTGGCCTCAGACCGCTCGATGCGCATCAGCAAGTCCAGCAACTCGTTCAGCGCCGCAGTGTCCTTAGCCTTGGCCATGATTTGCTCAAGTGCCACGCGGGTTGTCTCAAGCTTTGCCTTGACAGGCCTCGGGTCCACACCCAACTTGATGGATGCAGCGTTCTTCTGGTGGTCATGACGGGCGCGAGCAGCAGCCGTCACGGTGTCGCCCTTGTGAGACGTGCTGATCGCGTTAAGGACATGGACCACCTCCTTGTACTTCTGGATCTCGGCGTGGTCATCCAGAGCAAAATCCGTTGGCGTGGCCACAGACTGCTGGATAGCATTCACATCCCTTGTGAGCTGCCCAAAGGTCCTGACTCCTAGGACTTCCTGCGCTGATGTGTGCAACGCTCCTATAGAGGACAGGTAGACACGCCTCACGGCTGCAGGCCACTCTTTGATGACCTTGTTTGCCTTGCTGACCAAGCCACTAACTTTGTTAGCTTCTTGTTTCTCCTTGTTTTCGATGAATGCAGTCAATCGGGCAGAGTTCTCCCCACGCGAGAGGAGGTCTTGGGCCTTCTCAAAAGGGGACCAGCTTGCAGCCCTCGTACAATACTCTTCCACCATTGCATCCACTGCATCTTCCTTGGCCTTAGCCGATGTCCGAGTCCCTGCTGGTGAGGGGGAAGACTTAGCAGTCTTGCCACCTTTCCCCACTGCAGTGAACTCCTCATCATACTGAAGTGCGAATTTCTCGAGGAGCTCAGGCGGCATGTTGTTCTTCATCAAATCCACATTGCTCATCCAGACAGCCACGTCATAGCAGTTCGTTGCATCCAGGCTGTCAGCCATAGTCACTCCATTTGCAGTGGACATTTTCAAGCCAGTCTTCACTTGGGTGTACTCTTTCTCTCGAATGGCTTTCGCGTTGGACGCTTCGGCAGTGATGTGTTCGAGCTCTTCGACGGCCTCTCGCATCTTGCTGAGCTGCTCTTCCAGCGCATACACCTTGCCGCTCTCGGCGGTCTCCTTGAATGCTGTGAAGGAAAGCAACTCAGCCTTTGTCTGCAAAGCATCAATGCACAGCACTGTTGAGCTCACCGCATTCCGCGAGTTGGCGGTGTTGCGGCTGTTCTCAGCGTTGTTCATCTTGTTCTTCAAGCCCTGTACGGCCTCTGTCTGCCCACTTGCAGTCCCGAGGTCTAGGGGCCTCCCCCCAGCATGTTGTTGCTTGGCTCCGTCTTTGGTCGGACCAGCTCCGGCATTGCTCCCACCTTTCCAGGTGGAGCCCGACGAGTTTGGATTGGGTTTCCCAACACCTGACGTCATGTTGAATATCGTCTAGCCCGAGCTGACTCTCGGTCGGTACGGTGCGCCGACGGAGGGAGCGCCTCGTGCGCTCAATTCGACCCGAATGGGGGGGCGGGCGCTCTCGCCTCTCTCAGACCAACAAGCTCAATAACACGGTGCAACTCCTTATTGCAATCAGACCACCCCCGTGATCTGAGGTGCATAGGACACACATATTGGCTCTCCTATTGCCAACGCAGGCAATAGCAACTCACTCAGTAACCCCGAGTTACCGCAACTCAAGATAGCCCCCCTTCCACCCCCTTGGGCGTTGCACCAGCCAGAGTGGCTGGTGCCCCCCACACCAGAGGGACGAAGTGGGTCAGTCCTGCGGTACATCTCACCACAGGATCAAACACCCCACCGCGACATCATTTGCGCTCCAAGTGCGCCTTGCGGACCAGCTCGCGGTCATGCATGATGTCGGATACCAGACGCTTGAATATCTCACGCGTTGTAGCCTTGGTGAAGATGTCAGCCAGGTTGCGCTCTGTAGGTATCTTCCTCACTACCACTTCCCCGGACTCTTGTTTGGCACGGATGTAGTGGTATTTAACGTCGACATGCTTGGTGCGACGATGATGAACAGGGTTGTTGACCAAGTCAATTGTGCCCTGGTTATCCTCAAAGACAGTGGTAGGCTGGGACACGTCCTGCCTCAGGAAGTGTGCAATCTCACGTAAGTATGACAGCTCTCGGACAGCGTCACTCAAACTCACGTACTCAGCCTCGCACGTACTCAATGCAATTATGGATTGCAGTCCACTGTGCCACGAAATCGGTGCTCCATTGAACAGCACGATGTAGCCACTTGTAGACTTACGCTTGACAGGATCGTTTGCCCAATCGGAATCGGCATACGCAACCAGTCCAGGATAGCGAGAATCGTCCTCAAAACGAAACAAGATGCCCCTTCTGGGCGTACCAGCTAGGTACAGTAAGACTCGACGTGCTGCCTGCAAGTCGTAGACTCGCGGGCGGCTCATCCTCCGCGCTAGCATGTTCGTTGCATGCGCAATATCAGGTCGCGTAGTGCACGTGAGGTACAGTAACGCTCCCGTCATCTCTTGGTAAAGCCGCAAGTCACCCTTGCTGAGCAAGACCTCAGCCTCAGGCGTGGGCTCGGTTTGGGACTCTGGAGTGTCCTTGGTCCCGCCCATGATCTCAAAACGAGAGAGCAGCTCACCGATACGTTGGTTGGAGTGCATGAACAGTCCATCCGTAGTCTTCTCAAATTCTGCCCCAAGGAACTTAGACAGCGACCCATCGAAGCTGATCACATAGTGCTCCAACAGTGCCTCCCTGATGGCAGAGAATGCGTCCTTCTCGTCACTCAAGTTGACCATTAGCATGTCATCCACAAACACGCCGATCACGAGATATCCAGACGCGATCTTCTTGAGGTAGATGCATGGTGCAGCAGAGCAGGCAGTGAAGCCCATTTGCAGCAAATGCTTCCTCAAATGCTCGTACCAGCGGCGTGAGGCTTGCTTCAGCCCAGGAACCGCTTTCTTAGCATGACCAACAACTTTGTACCCCTCATGGGCACTCAGCGCTGGTGCGTACTCCGAGGGCAAGTCGATGTAGACCTGCTCACCCGGCTCCAACTCAGCAATGTGGAATGCGTCCTTGTAGTCGCCCTTTGACACGAAATCAGAGAACGAAAGTTGGCAGACGCGCCCCTCCGATGCTTGTGCGGCTTGCGCAAAACTGCGCCCAGCGTGCCGTGTCCCCACCGCGAGAAGCATTCGGACTTGCTCAGCCCGAATCGCAGGAGAGAAAACCTCAGTGTAGTCAATCCCATGCTTCTGCATGAAGCCCTTGGCAACAAGCCGCGCCTTGAAGCGTGTTACCAACCCTGCGGAGTCCGTTTTCAGATCGAACACCCACTTGGTCGGTATGGAGTGTGTGGTCCTCGTGACCACTCTCTCCTCGAATGTGCCGAGCGCCTTCAGCCCGGCAAGATGCTCATCGATGGCCTCCTTCCAATGCTTCCAGTGCCTGGATTGCTTGGCTTTGGCGATCGACTCTGGCACCTCCACCCACTCACCGTCGTACATGCCCATGTGTGGACCAAATCCTTCGGTGGGTGTTGCTGCAGCAGCCACTGCAAGAATGACTAACGCAACATTGGCGTTCCCGGTACTCACGCGTCCTTTCGATCGGCTCGCGCGGTCCCGCCTCAATGGGTCAAAACCCAAGTCAGGCATCTGTGGCGCACGTTCCAACTCCTCTGAGCCGGTTGCACGTTTGCCACGGCGCCCACCACGGCGATTGGGCCTGAGCCCTGTCTCATCCGCGGGATGCAAGTCCTCATCGTCCCCAGGCGCGTTTGCACCGCCTTGCTGAACGTCAGAGTCCTCCAAGTCTTCGAAGTCTTCATGTGGCTGGGCCACTGCTTCTGAGTCAGACAGATTGTCCTCCTCGTCAGCCTCTGTGTCTCCACCGATGTCAGCCAAGTGAGTCGGCACGCCGCTCGAACCCTGTCCAACTGCCTGGTCCGTACTTGTACGGTCCGGCAAGAATGGGCTAGTCCCCACCGCGAGCAAATCCGACTCATCGACGTCCACCTCTCTTGTGTAGACCACACGTCCGTCATCCATCAGGACGACGTGACCAAGGATCAGACGCACAGACCGCTCACCGATCTGCACACCATCACCTCCCCAGACCAAGACGGTCCCACGGCCAGTCCGCTCTCGTAGCTTCCCAGCAGCAGTCTTCTCCGGTCCAGTCTTGAGCACCCTGCACGGCGAGCCGAACGCCACGACATGTGACAAGTCAGGCTTCGTGCCAAAGAAGAGCTCATGCGGCGAGACCCACGCGACCTCGCCGCGCTTGTTGGTGACGCGTTGCGACGCCAGCTTGTTACGGCAATGCGCCGCGTGCATCCAGGCGTAGTGCCACATCGATGGCGGCACACGGCCACGAGCAGCATGCATCCGCGCCCTGGCTGCGATAGACAGGAGTCCGATGATCCTCTCTGCAAGACCATTGGACGAGGGCGAATCGGGTGCACTTGTCACAACTGCCCCGGACAGACCAAGTCCAGCCAGAATGCTGGCAACCTCATCTGACACAAACTCAGTGCCACCATCGCAATGGAGGCGGCGAACGAGACCAGGGTGCAGCACAAACTTCGTACCAGTAAGTGCACGCCCACCCATGTCTCGAAAGTACAACTCAATCAGGCCCTTGACCTGATCCTTGCGCTTGGCGAAGTACACGCTAACGTGCCGGGAGTAGTCATCCACGACGACCAACGCGTAGCGCATGGCCCCCCCGCTGGGAGGCAAGTCTTTCTTCGAGATTTGGAACAAGTCCATGTGCGACACTGCCAACGGAGAGCTCGCCCGGGGCATGGTCCCAGAGAACGGCTTCCGCCGCATGTGCGCATCGCCCAGAGTAGACAGCGGAGTGAGGCGGGCGCTGGCTTGCGCCATCCCCCGCGAACGTTCCATAGTCCGCCTGAGCACCTTCCGTTCGACAACACCTAGGCGGCACGACCACGTGTTCAGCCACTCAGCAGTCAGCCTGCGCTGCTGCCGCGCGGCAACACCGTAGCGGCCGCCTACTGCCCGTTTGGGTGTGCTGGCTTCTTCTTCCGGTTCTTCTTCTTCTTCTCCGTTGGCACGTGCACTTGGCCGACAGAGGCATCAGCCCACAGCACAGAGCAGTCGTTCTCGAGCCAGATCGTCTGACCATCGGAGAATTCCACACGGGTGCCCTCAGGATCCATCACGAATCGGTGACCACACTGAGCGAAAGTCTTGGGAGTGACCAACTCGGTCTGAGCATCCGCCACGTGCCAGAATGGCAGGCGGATCGCTCGCGTCGCCTTAGTGCGGGCGCAAAGCATGCGACGGACAGCATCGCCCTTGTGGTCCGAGACGCTCGGCTGGCCGTTGAACCCCGACAGGGGCTTGTGGTGCGGCACGCGGTTCTCCAGCGCGCCACTGGTGAGGCACATCGGCGTGCCTGTGTCCATGAGCGCGCGGGCTGGCGCGCTGGGCAGCGTGGACGCCCCACCGCGAGCATGCACCGGCTTGCCGCGGTTGCCATCAGATGAGTCGCGCGCGGTGGCCACCTCAGTGGCCTGCATGCGATCGACCTCTGCTTGGAGGTCTTCCACCTTGGCAGCGAGGAACGCGATCTCGCGTGCGCCAGCCGGCGCGGCGCCAGCAGCGCACAGGCCGCACACCACGCCGTCGTCCTCATCGAGGAGAGATGCAACGTCCTCGGATGAGGTGTCTGACGTGCCATCGTCGCTCTGGGCAGACGTCTCCGACTTGTGAGTAGCACTGCCCACGAAGACAGCACCGATCCTGGCGGGCTTGGAGGGCATGCGCATGTCTTCTGGCTCTGCAGGCTTATCCTTGTCGGGGCAGTCAACTGCATAATGATCGCCTTGGCAAATGTGACATCCCCCCTTTGGCCCTTTGCGGGGGGCACCCCGGCCGCCTCCAGCAGCCTGGCTGTTTCCTGCGCGCTGGCCGTTGGAGGTCGGCTTGTTCGTGACTGCGTTGGCCGTCGTTGGCTTCTCTGGCTTCACACCTCCACCACCAGCGGACCCTAACCCAGTGGAGGTGTGAATCGCCTGCAGGGAGTCATACAGTTCGTTGACGGTGGCCTTGGTCACGTCACTCACGAGCATCGTGTCAAACGGCAGGTGAATGTTGTACAGGGCAGATTCGGTATTGGAACGCGGGATTCGCACTAGCACGTCTAGTATCTGCTCCAGCGCGTCCTGATCTTTAGCCTTGGTCTTGATGTCCCAGTATGCCACGCGGCTCTTAGTGAGCTGCTCCCTCAGCACCCTCGGGTTTGCACCCAACTTGTATACGGCAGCATTCTTGTAGTGGACTTCGCGAGCATGCACAGCAGCAGTCACAGTGTCGCCCTTGTGAGTCGTGGTGATCACGTTCAGAACGTGGACCACCTCCTTGTACTTGTGGATCTCTGCTTGGTCCTCCAGAGTGATATCAGCTGGCAGATCGACAGAAGCATGGATGGCGTTCGTGTCCCGCGTGACCTGCGTGAAGAGCGCGGGGCCCAGGACATCCTGCAAAACAGCGTGCACTGCCCCAAACGAAGACACATAGACAGTCGTCAGAGCTACGCCCCATTCTTTGATTGACTTGCTTGCCTGATTGATCTTCTGCACAACTTGGCTCTCAGCCAACTTTTCCTTGATGCTGATTTGCTCCTGCAATCGATCCTTGTTGGCTTTACTTGCGAGGAGCATCCGGACCTTCTTGGAGTAGGGCCAGTTTACCACTTCTTTGCAGTAAGCATCGGCCAACGCTGTCGCTCCAGCATCTATGATTTGAGCCGAAGTGCGGGTCTCCAGTGAGCTGGATGGTGAGGACAGCTTGGCCTTGCCACCACCTTTGCCTACCTCCTTGAAGTTCTCTTGCTTGAACTCCTGCCGGAATCCCTCAAGGACATCCGGCGGCATGCTCTCCATCATCAGCTCTGCATCGCCCGTCAAGATAGCCAGGTTGTAGTCGTCGCCGACTTCAAGAGCGTCAGATACAGACAATCCATTTGCAGTGGTCTGGTTGGTCCCCATCATCACTTTCTTGTAACCCTGCTGACGGTCGAGCTTGGCATTCGCGGCGTCTTCCGTGAGGCGTTGGACCTCGTCGACGGCTTCTTGTTTCTTCATCAGCAGGCTCTGCAGAGGGTGGACCTGGCCGCTCTCCGCATCATCTTCAAATTTCGTGTAAGAGCCCAAAGCTATCTCAGTATGCTTTGAGTTGATCTTCAGGACGGTTGAGGTGATCTTGGGCGTACTCCCGTGGCCGTTCCGCCCGATCTCGAGCTTGTTCATGTTGTTCCTTACGTCCTGTATGACTTTGGACTGCCCCGCTGCAGTCCCGAGGTCTGGGGATCTCCCCCCAGCATGTTGTTCCTTCTGTCCGTGTTTGGTCGAACCAGCTCCAGCACTGCTCCCACCCTTCCAGGTGGAGCCCGACGAGTGAGAATTGGGTTTCCCAACACCTGACGTCATGTTGAATATCGTCTAGCCCGAGCTGACTCTCGGTCGGTACGGTGCGCCGACGGAGGGAGCGCTTCGTGCGCTCAGTTCGACTGGAGGGGCGGTGGTTCCGTTCAGCGTCCTCTCCTCAGATTGCGGCTGTCTCAGTAACGGCTTCATATAGAGGCCATAAAACAAAAGACGTGTTTATTCACTGGCGGAGGCCCAGCCTCCCCAGCTCACATAGCCATCCTGCGTATCTCACCACAGGATCAAACACCCCACCGCGACATCAATGGTGATCAGTGTGCACCTTGCGAATCTTCTCGCGGTCATGCATGATGTCGGACACCAGACGCTTGAATATCTCACGCGTAGTAGCCTTGGTGAAGATGTCAGCCAGGTTGCTCTCAGTAGGTATCTTCCTCACCACCACTTCCCCAGACTCTTGTTTGGCACGGATGTAGTGGTATTTAACGTCGACATGCTTTGTGCGACGATGATGAACAGGGTTGTTGACCAAGTCAATTGTGCCCTGGTTATCCTCAAAGACAGTGGTAGGCTGGGACACGTCCTGCCTCAGGAAGTGTGCAATCTCACGTAAGTATGACAGCTCTCGGACAGCGTCACTCAAACTCACGTACTCAGCCTCGCACGTACTCAATGCAATTATGGATTGCAGTCCACTGTGCCACGAAATCGGTGCTCCATTGAACAGCACGATGTAGCCACTTGTAGACTTACGCTTGACAGGATCGTTTGCCCAATCGGAATCGGCATACGCAACCAGTCCAGGATAGCGAGAATCGTCCTCAAAACGAAACAAGATGCCCCTTCTGGGCGTACCAGCTAGGTACAGTAAGACTCGACGTGCTGCCTGCAAGTCGTAGACTCGCGGGCGGCTCATCCTCCGCGCTAGCATGTTCGTTGCATGCGCAATATCAGGTCGCGTAGTGCACGTGAGGTACAGTAACGCTCCCGTCATCTCTTGGTAAAGCCGCAAGTCACCCTTGCTGAGCAAGACCTCAGCCTCAGGCGTGGGCTCGGTTTGGGACTCTGGAGTGTCCTTGGTCCCGCCCATGATCTCAAAACGAGAGAGCAGCTCACCGATACGTTGGTTGGAGTGCATGAACAGTCCATCCGTAGTCTTCTCAAATTCTGCCCCAAGGAACTTAGACAGCGACCCATCGAAGCTGATCACATAGTGCTCCAACAGTGCCTCCCTGATGGCAGAGAATGCGTCCTTCTCGTCACTCAAGTTGACCATTAGCATGTCATCCACAAACACGCCGATCACGAGATATCCAGACGCGATCTTCTTGAGGTAGATGCATGGTGCAGCAGAGCAGGCAGTGAAGCCCATTTGCAGCAAATGCTTCCTCAAATGCTCGTACCAGCGGCGTGAGGCTTGCTTCAGCCCAGGAACCGCTTTCTTAGCATGACCAACAACTTTGTACCCCTCATGGGCACTCAGCGCTGGTGCGTACTCCGAGGGCAAGTCGATGTAGACCTGCTCACCCGGCTCCAACTCAGCAATGTGGAATGCGTCCTTGTAGTCGCCCTTTGACACGAAATCAGAGAACGAAAGTTGGCAGACGCGCCCCTCCGATGCTTGTGCGGCTTGCGCAAAACTGCGCCCAGCGTGCCGTGTCCCCACCGCGAGAAGCATTCGGACTTGCTCAGCCCGAATCGCAGGAGAGAAAACCTCAGTGTAGTCAATCCCATGCTTCTGCATGAAGCCCTTGGCAACAAGCCGCGCCTTGAAGCGTGTTACCAACCCTGCGGAGTCCGTTTTCAGATCGAACACCCACTTGGTCGGTATGGAGTGTGTGGTCCTCGTGACCACTCTCTCCTCGAATGTGCCGAGCGCCTTCAGCCCGGCAAGATGCTCATCGATGGCCTCCTTCCAATGCTTCCAGTGCCTGGATTGCTTGGCTTTGGCGATCGACTCTGGCACCTCCACCCACTCACCGTCGTACATGCCCATGTGTGGACCAAATCCTTCGGTGGGTGTTGCTGCAGCAGCCACTGCAAGAATGACTAACGCAACATTGGCGTTCCCGGTACTCACGCGTCCTTTCGATCGGCTCGCGCGGTCCCGCCTCAATGGGTCAAAACCCAAGTCAGGCATCTGTGGCGCACGTTCCAACTCCTCTGAGCCGGTTGCACGTTTGCCACGGCGCCCACCACGGCGATTGGGCCTGAGCCCTGTCTCATCCGCGGGATGCAAGTCCTCATCGTCCCCAGGCGCGTTTGCACCGCCTTGCTGAACGTCAGAGTCCTCCAAGTCTTCGAAGTCTTCATGTGGCTGGGCCACTGCTTCTGAGTCAGACAGATTGTCCTCCTCGTCAGCCTCTGTGTCTCCACCGATGTCAGCCAAGTGAGTCGGCACGCCGCTCGAACCCTGTCCAACTGCCTGGTCCGTACTTGTACGGTCCGGCAAGAATGGGCTAGTCCCCACCGCGAGCAAATCCGACTCATCGACGTCCACCTCTCTTGTGTAGACCACACGTCCGTCATCCATCAGGACGACGTGACCAAGGATCAGACGCACAGACCGCTCACCGATCTGCACACCATCACCTCCCCAGACCAAGACGGTCCCACGGCCAGTCCGCTCTCGTAGCTTCCCAGCAGCAGTCTTCTCCGGTCCAGTCTTGAGCACCCTGCACGGCGAGCCGAACGCCACGACATGTGACAAGTCAGGCTTCGTGCCAAAGAAGAGCTCATGCGGCGAGACCCACGCGACCTCGCCGCGCTTGTTGGTGACGCGTTGCGACGCCAGCTTGTTACGGCAATGCGCCGCGTGCATCCAGGCGTAGTGCCACATCGATGGCGGCACACGGCCACGAGCAGCATGCATCCGCGCCCTGGCTGCGATAGACAGGAGTCCGATGATCCTCTCTGCAAGACCATTGGACGAGGGCGAATCGGGTGCACTTGTCACAACTGCCCCGGACAGACCAAGTCCAGCCAGAATGCTGGCAACCTCATCTGACACAAACTCAGTGCCACCATCGCAATGGAGGCGGCGAACGAGACCAGGGTGCAGCACAAACTTCGTACCAGTAAGTGCACGCCCACCCATGTCTCGAAAGTACAACTCAATCAGGCCCTTGACCTGATCCTTGCGCTTGGCGAAGTACACGCTAACGTGCCGGGAGTAGTCATCCACGACGACCAACGCGTAGCGCATGGCCCCCCCGCTGGGAGGCAAGTCTTTCTTCGAGATTTGGAACAAGTCCATGTGCGACACTGCCAACGGAGAGCTCGCCCGGGGCATGGTCCCAGAGAACGGCTTCCGCCGCATGTGCGCATCGCCCAGAGTAGACAGCGGAGTGAGGCGGGCGCTGGCTTGCGCCATCCCCCGCGAACGTTCCATAGTCCGCCTGAGCACCTTCCGTTCGACAACACCTAGGCGGCACGACCACGTGTTCAGCCACTCAGCAGTCAGCCTCCGCTGCTGCCGCGCGGCAACACCGTAGCGGCCGCCTACTGCCCGTTTGGGTGTGCTGACTTCTTCTTCCGGTTCTTCTTCTTCTTCTCCGTTGGCGTCTGCACTTGGCCGACAGAGGCATCAGCCCACAGCACAGAGCAGTCGTCCTCGAGCCAGATCGTCTGACCATCGGAGAATTCCACACGGGTGCCCTCAGGGTCCATCACGAATCGGTGACCGCACTGAGCGAAAGTCTTGGGAGTGACCAACTCGGTCCGAGCATCCGCCACATGCCAGAATGGCAGGATGATGGATCGCGTCGCCTTAGTGCGGGCGCAAAGCATGTTACGGACAGCATCGCCCTTGTACTCCGAGACGCTTGGCTGGCCGTTGAACCCCGACAGGGGCTTGTGGTGCGGCACGCGGTTCTCCAGCGCGCCGCTGGTGAGGCATATCGGCGTGCCGGTGTCCATGAGCGCGCGGTCTGGAACGCTCGACAGCGTCGACGCCCCACCGCGAGCATGCACCGGCTTGCCGCGGTCGCCCTCAGACAAGTCGCGCGCCGTGGCCACCGCAGTGGCCTGCATACGATTGACCTCCGCTTGGAGGTCCTCCATCTGGGCAGCGAGGTACGCGATCTCACGCGCGCCAGCAGGCGAGGCACCAGCAGCGCACAGGCCACACACCACGTCGTCGTCCTCACCGTCCTCGGACGAGGTGACTGACATGCCATCATCGCTCTGGGCAGTAGCACTGCCCACGAAGACGGCACTGATCTTGGCGGGCATGCGCATGTCATCTGGCTTGCCCTGCCTTGCTGCCTGTGCAGCTAAAAGTGCCCTATTCTTCTTCACAGCCGCTTCCACAGCCGCCTCCGCAACTGCCTCGTGGGGGCAGTCCTTCTTCAGATGGTCCGGTTCATGGCAGTTCCAGCAGAGTGTTGGGCCTCCCTTCTGGGGGGGGCCTCTCTTCTGGTTGCCACCAGCAGGCGGCCCGCCTCGACCACCTCCCGCAGGATTGCCAGTTGAGACCGCGTTCGCTGCAGTTGTCTTGGCAGCCGGTTGTGGCCGGCTCATGGCCCCCT
>Ga0255781_10002104_pt1 | contig 16062 bp, 18 predicted proteins | sample 101ome_21_FD_179979 | JGI IMG/M metagenome (GOLD analysis project Ga0255781, IMG submission 179979) | Coastal salt marsh microbial communities from the Groves Creek Marsh, Skidaway Island, Georgia - 101413BT metaG (version 2) | ecosystem: Environmental > Aquatic > Marine > Intertidal zone >... | reverse complement strand
CGTTAAGGTCGAAATGAAGTGATCCTTCAGTGTAGGCTGACGAAGTATCAGCAGAGATCATTGCGGCTTGATTTGTGTGCGTTGTTACACCGCTTCCAGTGCTATCCGCAAAAGCTACACCACCAGAGCCAGTGCTTTGGAGTACCTGACCGCTAGTCCCATCGTCTAAGGCGGCTGCAAGATTGGCTAGGTTTTTAGTGTTGCTCATGTTTTAACTTACCTAATGCGCTGTGAAACCAGTGGGAACTGTGTAATTTACGTTAGCACCCACGTTGATTGTACCACTGGACCTTGTTCCCGTACCCCCACCCATTCCGAATGCAAGTTTAACAGCAGTCGTGCTTGATGTTCCGACAAGGAAGCTAGATGACGTTGTGCTTGGGTCTTGATACCAATTACCATTTACTCCAACCCAAATTTCTCTAGTAGAAGTGTCATAAGCAAACATTACTATGTCACCAGTAGTATTAAATGCTTCCAAGCTAGTAGATACGTTACTAGGATACTTGTTACCCTCATTTGCAAACAAAAAGACACCGCCAGTTGTATTATATCCAGCGGAACTCACTGTATCATCAACAAGACCAAACATTGGCAAGCTAGAGCTGTAAGACCCTACCACTAATTCAAAGTAATACTTACCTGTTCTCAATGTACTGGAGAAACCCATGCCGCTCGTATTTGTAATACCCACGGTATAATCAAAACTATTAGTTCCAGCCGCATTAAATATACCTGTGTTTGGTGTAGTAATGTCTTCAGAAAAGGATAACGAAAGTGTACAAAAACGTGTGGTTGTACTTATCCCGTCAGATGCACTCAAACGTACTTTTACATCACCCGCATGAGAGGTGTTTGTAGAAGGATCGAAAGTATAAACGCCCGTGCTTTGATTTATAGACGTGGCTGTAGCTAGTTGATCAGGTAAAGCATTATTTGTCGTTGGATAGGCAATGCCATAAGTTATTCCAAATCCCTCTGGATCGGTAGCTACCATTGTGACTGTGGAAGTTGAGCCGTCCGAGTTTAGAATGTGCGTTGACGCTGGCTCAGTAGTAATAACAGGACTTTCATCAACCCCAATACTTACCCGTTTCCAAGCTGACGTAGTGCGAATATACAATTGATCAGCGGCGAGGTCATAGGCAAGGTCGCCCTCGCTTGGGCTGCTCACGTTATCAATATAGGTTGCACCAGCGGGGGTGCCGTCTGTGCCAGATTTAGCCGTGTAAGTCGTGACACCAGAGCCGCCACCAGAAGCCGCCCCGAACTCCAGAGCCGTACCACCGCTGTTGACCAAAAGCGTCTCACCCGCCGCTCCCAATGCTGTGGGCAGGTTCACCGCTACGGTTTGTGCTAAGTCGCCTAAGTCTCTGGATTTAGTCATATCTTAACTCTCCTACCAAGAAACAGTGCCAGAACCTGCCGTGATCTTGTAAACACGATAACCACTGCGAGATGTTAAAGATGTATAAGTTAGGCCAGAGCTAAAAGTCGGAACGCCCCCATCAGTTTCGGGATAGGCAATAATAATTACTCCATCGCCACCAGCGCCGCCGTTGTATTCGCCATTGCCACGACCCCCGCCGCCACCACCGCCACCGAGGCCATCTGTACCCGCTGCACCAGGATTTCCACCACCAGCGCCACCGCCACCAGAGCCACCAGCACCTGCCGCACCAGAGCCATCACTTACCCCGCCGCCGCCACCGCCAGCATAAGTAACCGCTGACCCAGTAATCGAATTGGATACACCATAACCACCAGCGGAACCTTGAGCTTGAGAGCGTCCAGACTGACCTGCACCGCCGCCCCCACCGCCACGGGTTGTACTACCGCTTCCAGAGCCGCCCGCTGTACCTTGACCCGTTGTCCCTGTCCCTGCCGTTCCGCTTGCTACTGCACCACCGCCAGAACCACCATTGCCACCGTTTGCTAAGTTAGAACTTGCGCCTTTACCACCACCAATTGCGGTCAGGCTATCTAATGTCGTATTTGATCCATTGGCTTGGTTGTTTGCGCCTGTTCCACCTTGCCCCCCAGCGCCTACAGAAACAGTAATGCTGCCATTTGAAATTGAGTAACTGGAACTAGCCAAAACACCGCCAGCACCGCCACCGCCGCCCCGTGACCATCCACCGCCGCCGCCTCCAGCGACCATTAAATACTCTATCGTTTCGGGAGCAAAACTTAGACTGAGTTCACACAACCTAGTCGTGGTTCTTGCGCCATCACTGGCACTGAGCCTTACTTTCACAGTACCTGCATCATTCGTGTCTGTGGACGGGTCGAATGTAAAAACGCCCGTGCTTTGATTGATAGAAGTGGCTGTTGCTAGTTGATCAGGTAGAGCGTTGCCAGCGGTCGGGTACGCAATTCCATAAGTAATTCCAAAACCCTCTGGGTCTGTCGCCACCATTGTTACTGTAGAAGTTGATCCATCTTTATTAAGTGATAAACTGGTAACAGGCTCCGTTGTTACAATAGGACTTTCATCAACGCCTAACGCTACCCGCTTCCAATCTGACGTAGTGCGAATGTATAATTGGTCAGCGGCTAAGTCATAAGCAAGGTCGCCCTCGCTGGGGCTGCTTACGGCATCAATAGCAGTCTTATCGGTATAGGTCGTAACACCAGAACCAGATCCGCTTTCTGCCAGCGTCCCATGTTCGACTACCTCAATAGTATCCCCCGTAACGGGTGCAGCGTTGGTAAGGTTAATTGTTGAACCGTCCGTAGCGGTAAAATCGTTACTTGAGCCTACAAGCAGCTTGACGCCGTTGAGGTAGACCGCCACTCTATTAGCAGTATAAGGGGTGGTGAGTACCTTCGTGGACGTATTATATTCGGATGAGGTGCCAACAGTGAAAATACTACTAGAATACTGAGAACCAAAAGCGGCACCAAATTCACTGACCGTAACAAGATCACCCACTGTTGCGCCAGCCGCCAGCGTAACTGTATTTGCTGTATCGGAAACCGTAACATCTGTAGAAAACAGCCGTGAGCCGTTGAGAAACACGACCACGTTATCCGCATTGGTAATCCCGCCCGTGACGGTAAAAACAGTCTGCCCAGCCGTAGCTGTAAATTCTTGTTCAGTAAGCGCAGAAGCCGTTGAACCTCCCCCGCCACTACTTGCTGGGGGAGTATAACTAAACACACCAGACGTGTTGTCATAGCTTAAAGTGCCAGAGCCTGATGCGGTGTTTTGTGTGACAGACAGGTCAGTTAGAGCAATACCGCCAGAGGCTGCTTCCCATGTCATACCACCAGTATTACCAGAGCGAGCGGTAAGCACGTAACCGTCTGTAGGGCTGTTGCTTACTTTAAGGTTCGCTTCGTCTACAACGTCATCAGCGATAACTGTGGCACCGTCACCTGTAGAGGTTACCTCCCCAGAGTGGTTTGGGTGCGTATAAGTCGTGATGTCGCTGTAATTTGCCAGCTTAACCCAACTGCCCGCATGAGCAAAATACATGGCTCCCTCGCCATGAACATGATAGATGCGCCCATGATTATCAGATGCGCTTGGCAGATCAGACGTGCTAGAGAACGCCTCTACAATCTGGATGTCTTGATAAGCGGGTGTTAAAAAAACGGTATGCGTCCCACTCGCCAAGCTCAAAAGAGAGCCTGTGCTAGAAGAACGCAGTGACCGTGTTAAATTTAATGAAGAATGTGTGTATGTGCCTGTGCCGATTTCCCACGCAGACCCGCTCTCAATCACGTATCCGACCGTCTCCCCATCTAATGAGGATGGGAATGCCTGATAACCCGATACAGCAGTAGATGAGAGTGTAATCGCACCTGTGCCGAAGGCGGTCCCACTTGTAGTAGTGACCTTAACTCTGTCAGCGAATTGAGGCATGGAAAGTCCTTAGTCTAAGGCTATAGAGATCGAACCAGCGGGGAAGCGCAGAGTATCGCCTACGTTGATTGTTTTTGTGGCGTCCAACGCACCAATAAAGAATGGGCGGCGTTGCTCAATAGCAGCAGTGCCAGAACTGGTTCCAAGAGAAACACTAGAGCCAGCAGGATATTTCGCATAGCGCTGATGCGTAACTGCATTTGAGTCTGTATCGCCGCCAGCAAAAACAGCAAAATGTGTAATGTCACCCCAGTTGTTGGTAGCACATTCTGGAAATTCTACTGCACTGCTATTTGTGATGGTTGTTGTGCCGCTGGAAGTGGATGCCGAATTAAAAGTAATTTGAGGGCGATACGAATAACCGTTGTTGGTATAAGAGCTTAGTGCACTAGAAGTCGTACCTTGACTTGAAGCCCCCGGTTCCTGTGACCCTGCGTTATCTTCATCATTGTTCCCACTGGTTCCAAACGCTGAAATTGAAACGCCCATATAAAATCGGTCATTAAAGCCAGTGCCGTCCCAAAAAGTCCAAGCAGTAGAGCTACCATTAAGACCCATATGATTAGTTAGGTTTAGTCTTCCATTAGCAAAACTAAAGTTAGTTCTAGTGTTCAGTGCGCTGGGTAGCGTTATATCAAAATCACCCGAAGCAATTCTAAACTGATCCCCAACATTTGTCGTCACAGCGGCACTGAATGACCCTATCATTAGGGGCTTCTGACCATCATCTGCATCAATGGTAGATGAAGATGTACCGTTGGTAGGCAGTGGATCTTCAAACAAAGCCCAATACCCGATACTTCCCCAGTTGCTTGTGGAGGCTTGAGGAAAACTTATCTGTGAACCGTTGGTAGCCCCGTCTGAGGTATCTTCGAAATTATTATATACACTGACCCGACTATAGCCGTTGCCATTATAGGTAGTGCCAGATGTACCAGGTTCTTTTGCCAACGCCTGTGAGGCCGTATCGGACTCCGAAAACGCTGTGGCAGAGATACCCAGATAAAGTGACGTGAGTTTGGTCATCTCCGTCACTCCGAAGATGTGATCCAGCAGCTTTCGCTCCATAAAATCGGTCAGAATAGCCATCTGGCACTCCTAATTAGTCGATGTTGATGTCCAGATCCCCTGCTGGGATACGGAAGATGTCGCCAGATGCGATTGCTTTATCTGTGGTCAATTGCGCATGGGCAATCATATCGGACGCTGTGCCGCCTGTTGCTGCTGGCATGATCATTACCGCTACAACATCGCTGCCGTAGGATGCCGTGGCTTCTGGAAATTCGATTGCAGCAGAGTTGGACGCATTGTTACCAGACACAGTGAAAGTCACAGACTGACGGGCGTAGGCTGTTCCAGAGGTTGATACCTCAGTTCCAAGAGCGGAATCTGTGGGATCAGTTGTGCAAAGCGCAACGTACCATGATGTTGGGCGTGTGACGCTATCGCTGGTTAAGAGATACTTGAGCGTATGAGTCTCAAAGCTATCGGAAAGTGACATGAGCTTCTCCTCAGATTGTCATTGAAAATGAGGAGACACTTACGCTATCTCCTACGACTAGGTTTATGTTGGAAAGGATAAGGTCGCCGCCGCCACCTGTCCCTGAGACAGTGCCAGAAAATACTTGATTTCCAGCCTTGTCGAAAACTTTAAAAGTAGAAGCCAACCCTGTATTAATAGAATTATCTCTAGTTACAGGATTGGCTAAAACTGTCCCCGCGTTGGCAGAACCAAACGCAGGGTTTGATAAAGGCAATGTACCCAATTCATTGTTACTAGCGTCGAATATCTGAATATTCGCAGTGCCGCTGCCAACATCGATTAGATCGACTATGGCATCTAATGCGGCATTCTTTGCAACTGTTGCGAGAGTAATAGCCATTGCCTAGATCAGTATCTTGCTGTTTTTATTAGGCCAAGTTGTACTGAGCCGTGAACAGCGCTTCGGGGCGTAGAATTTTACGACCGTACAGGTTGAGTCCACGCACGATGTCACGGAAGGTCGATGGTGAGCGGAAAGTCTCAACTTTGTTGATCTGTTGAGCCATAGCTGCTGCACTTGAGTGACCCGCCAATACGACCCCGAAGTTTTCCTGTGAACCCGTGGATGATGTGGTGCCGCCACCCGTCCCAAAGAACGGAAGATTGTTGGACACGTAGATGGTCATACCACGAATTTGCTGTGGCATACGACCATTGCGAAGCTCGTCGCCTCCGCCAAAATCTCCGTTGATGAGTTTTGATGAGGTATCAAGAAGCACTTCTTTAAACACTGGGTCAATTACCATCCAGCGCCCGTCACTATCGACGTTAGCTTCATCCATCTTACGCATGATGCGGTTCATAATGGCGAGGGGGCTTGTGATAGCACCTGTGCCACCATCCGCTGCGATTGGGATAGATGTTGTTGCAAGCGTGTCGGCATCAGCAGAACCTGACAGGGCAGATCCGCCGAAGTCTACTATCGAAAGCTTATTTCCAGAAAGTAGCTCATCTGAACCTGCTGACGTGTCTGCTTTAGTACCATTAACTGTAGAGTTAACAATCCATGCAGTATCACCAGAGTTACGTGCATAACCAGACATGTACCCCATAACCTCGCGGTCAAGAGAGTCACGCAGTTTGTAACCTGCGCGGTCTGATGCAAGGTCCATCCAGTTGATGTGAGTCAGACTTGCTTCCAAATCATCAAGGCCAAACGCAAAGTAGTTACTTTTGTCGATGACCATTGAAAATTCGGTATCAGTGATGTCTTGCTCATCAACCTTTGTACCACGCTCATATGCAGTGATTGTGATATCTGGCTCTTTGATCACCTTGATCGTATCACCGAAGTTACTAATCTCTCCCCAATAGTCAGTATTTACGATATCTTCGACTGTAGAACTCTTGCGAAAGGCAAGTTGTACAGCTTTTGAGAAGATAGTTGGGGAGAAGTTACCTGAGTTGAGGTTGGTGTAGTTAGCACCCGTATAAGATGTGGCGGCAAGCGCCTTTGCATATGCCATTTTAAAAGACTCCTATATGGCAAGTGGGCCAGAAGTTCGTAAAAGTGGCGCTTCGATCACACGGGTAGCCCATACGGGGGCCGTGCAAGCGGTAGACTTTTCTTCTGAATTTTTTGATGAAGGGAAGGTAAAAGGGTGGACCTTAATTAGGTGGCCTTAATTACCTATTATTATAGCACATTTTGTGCCAAAAGTAAACTATCTAGCTGCGCCAGAAAGATCGTAGACGATCTCGCCTCTGCGCTGTTGCTCTTGGATAGCTTCCTTATGTTTTTCAAATTCCGCATCGCTCATTGCTGCAATCTGGGACTCTGAAAAATTAGTACCGCCCCGTGTGGGTGGAGCAGAATTAGTTGTGCGTGTGACCGCCTGTGCGGCGGTTCTGCTTGCATTCTTTTTAGCCGTGCGAATGCCCATGTCAGACTTGTATAAGTCAAGGCTTCGGGCGGCTGACACTGCGTCTGTTGTGTTTTTATACAGACTGTCTTTAATATTCTGGGGTTGTGTTGCTACCCAATCATGAAACTTTGGATCTTGTCGGATTTGCCCAAAGTCGGGGTGCAATCTCTGCAAGGTCGCTTCAGCATCTTTCTTAGAAAGCTTTGTCTCAAGACTCTTCAGACGTTTCTCACCTTCCCGCAAATCTACCATCACTTCAGATGCACGTTTTTGCGCAATGGTATCTATGATTTTAGAAACCTCTGGGTACTTTTGAGACCACTCTGCGATTTCTTCATCTGACTTCGGAAAGCGTATTTGTTTCCTAGTAGCTGCCTCTAGTTGCTCTTGCATCTTCGCAAGTGCATCTTGATGTTGTTTCTCTTTAGCAGCCATGAACTGGCGTATTTCGCCATAGCGCTGCTTAAAGGTTTTCTCTTCGTCAGACATATCCGCTTCCTGTACTTCTTCTCGCTGGAGTGCCTGTTCCGCTAACATTTGCTCAGAGTATGAGCGGTCATCTAGTGGTTCTTGTCTATGATACCTTGCCATTGATTTTCACTTTCTAGGGGCCACACGTTCTCCCGTGCGGGTGGCCTAGTTGTTAATACGCCATAATGGCGACTTTACGTTTGGTGACTGCACCAAACGGTTTGGCATAGGGGGTTTCCATTTCCTCTATGTCCAAATCTTCTTCCTCTACGTCCATTCCATCAGCCAGTTCGATTTCTGTGCCTTCGGGTGTTTCGTAGGTTTCTTCGTCTTCGGCTGCACGATCCGCTGCTTGAACTTCGGCGTCCTCAATATCTTCGCCATCGGGTTCCGCTTCTTCGCCTTCTTCATTGGGATCTACCTCTTGGATAAGGCCCATGGAGTGCATCGTCATAAGTCCAGCTTCGGCTTCGTCTTGCATATCCATGATATGCTTCAAGCCGTGCCAGCGAACTACGTTTGCGGGGAGTACATACTCGCCTTCAGAGATCATCACTTCGATGTCGTCCATTGTCTCTGCGCGGGTTGTTCCTATTGGACCCATCATACCCTCTCCACAGCCACAGTCGCCGCCATAACCACAGGTGCAAGCCATCCCGCCGTGCGCCATCTCAACAAGTTCATCATTGTCCATAGCCCGTTGAACAGCCTCGCCCTTGGTGCGTTCATCCGCAGAAAGCTTTCCATCCTTGTCTGTGTCAGCTTTCTTGTCGTCTAGCTGGAAGCCTTTTTTTGCCATCTCCATGCCTTCTTCTGTTGTGATGCCCCTACGGGCGGTTGCGAGACCACCCAGCGCAAACCCTTTATATTTCGAAACGATTGGGCCTGTGTCGATGCCAATCTTTTCAAGACCTAAAAGGCCAAGCGCACCGCCCAAACGCGCTGCTGACTTAATGACATCTTTTATTGAGGTGTTGTCCTCTGGGTAGACGTAATCTTCTGGGTACATCTCCATCAAAGCCTTTAGTTCTGACTCATAAAGAGCCATCTCTTCTTGCTCTGTTAATTCTCCCATTATTCTGCCCCCTTCAGTACTTCGTCACGCAAAGTATGAAATCTTTTAAGCTCGGCTATGCGGCCCTGTAGCTTACTTACTGTGTCCATATTCGTAGCTGTTTCGAGGTTACTCCTCGCCGCCTCAATTCGGGCATCAGCGTACTTAATTAACAGGTCCATGCAGTCCTTTTGGTTCACCATCCAGACTAACTCACGATAGTCTTCTCTGTTCACTGAATTGGGCCTCTAGGAGCTTGCTGTGGTGCAGGTTGCTGCCCACCGTTATCCCCCCCACCAGCGCCAGTGAACCCAGCCTCATCGGGTTGTCTGACCTCTCCAGCGTTGATGTTACCGCCACCTGTACCAGTGGGATCATTTGGGCTGGGGGGACCACCCGCTGGGGGCTGTTGAGGCTGGGCTTGCTGTGGCATGGCTGCTTGAATTTCAGCCATCATCTTGGCCTGTATGATTGCCTCGCGGGGATCATTAAGGATCTTCTCTTCATCAAGATCCATCGATGCAGCAAGCTCTCTCAGGATGTAATCATATTTAACCATTGGAGCCAGCATCTGGTTACCCGCTGACATTTGCATAAACTGGAGCAAACGCTGTGAGCGTACCTCATTGCGCATCAGACTTTCGGTGCCTTGCGCTATTACGGAAAGATCCCCGTTTGCGTAGTCTTCCTCAAAATCAAACTGCATGTTGAAACTGAAAAGAGACTTACCTAGAGGCGCTAAGAGATAATCATCAATGTTCCGCACCACGGACTTAATCATCTGTTGGGCGGCACCCATCAACATGGACATCCCCGCCGCTGTACGCCCTGTGGACATGATGCCCGACATACCATGTGCGTATGAAGGGATACCTGTACTTTCATCCGCAAGCTGGCGCGACTTATCGAACATCATAAACAGTTCGTTGGAGATGTTGGGAGCCTTAGTACCAAACAAGGATTGGCCTGGTGCTCCACCGCTTCTGCGTATTATCTTCCCTGGGTATATCTCAAGGTCTTGGCCTGGGGTTAGATAGGTTTCATCCACCTCAAATATGATGTTTCCTGACAGTGCAGCATTGTCCACAGCCATACGCATAAAGCCATTCATAAGCAGCGTAGAGTCGGACATGTTCTCAACCACACCCACACCAAACATGCTGTAGGGGTTAAGTTCAAAAGGCACACAGTGGTAAGGAATACGTACAGGAGTGAACGGATTAATAACCATGCGAAGGATCTGATCGTTACAGATCCATACGTTCACCTGTAGCTGATCTTTATCCTCAAACTCTTCGGGGATCTCCAGATCAGCCTCTTCAGCCACTTCCCGATCTACAATCCCCCAGTATTCCAGAACTTCGTATCTCTGGATCTCTGAAAGGTTTGTATCCTCAATGGTCTCTTCCCAGTATTCCTTTGTGTAAGACGGTCCATAATCAATTGCTAACTCAATGGACTCTTCTCTAAAATGGGGGCGCTTTTTAAGCTGACGTAATTGCGTCTTGCTCATTCTGTGGCGCTGTACAACATACTCTGCCTCAGACATGTTACGCCCATCTGGGTCAGGATAAAAATCCCAGATACTTACATATTCCACCTTGGGGATGGTTCTAAAGGTGGGGCTGTACTCCCCTTCTTTATTCCACCCCGCGTATTCCTTATCGTAGGCAAATGGACCCTTCAGAACACCTGTGCCAAACAGAGACATCTCAAAGACCATAGAGCGGAGATGCTTGCTTGCCTCAGTCTCTTCCAACTGATCATGCATCTTACGTTCCATCATCCGCGCAGCTACTTTTGCTGGCTCAAAATTAATTGCGGATGGACTGTCAGAAGAGCCACTCTCCAGTTCTTCATGTACAGGCTGGAGCTTTTCTTTTAATGCGCCCAGTTCTTTTTCAATTTCGGGGCGTCTAATAGTGCGCGGGACTTCAAACTCTACTTGCGCTTTTTCTTTAACTTTTTCTTCAGTAAGCGCGTTAGGATCATAATGAACAGCGTCTGCAACTTTTTGAGGATACTTCTGAGGTGAAATACCAATGGGGAATTTGCTCCCCGCAAAGAGAACATCAGTGACCATAGAGTACGCAGCCAAGCACTTCGTCTTAGCAATCTTAATAAAAGCCTGACTCTTCTCAGTGGACGTGAATTGAACATGCTCATCATATTCACCACGGTAATCGCGAAACGCACTAAGCCACCGATCCTCTTCATTAAACCGCGCATCCTTTGCTCTTCGAAACTGAGAATTGACGTAGGAAACCAGATTTTGATATTCGAGGTTTTCCTCTACGACATCACCATCTTCTTCCAGCCTGATTACTGTATCCGTATCAACGGCTACTTCTGGTTCATTCTCAGGTTTGTCCATTAAGGCCATATTAGTATCCAAATCTTATGTCGGCGGGGCGGTAACGATATTCTGGTTTGTTGTCTGCCATATCGAAAAGACTGAAGGCTTTCGGGCGGCTCATGATCCCATAACGTATGCTATCGTAGCAGTGGTCATTCGGGGAGCGGGGATCTATGTCGTCAGTGCCTTTGGGGTCCATTGGGAGAAGCGGAAGTTCCGCAATAATCTGGCGACATGTTTCGAAAAATATAATACCAGCTTTTTCTGTAACAGGATCTACCTTCAGCAGTTCATGCAGTCGGTTTGCCCCACTAATCCTTGCCCCTGCTGTTCGATCACTTGGACGCCAACGGCATCCCGCCATGATCATCTCTTCTGCTATGCTGGGTCCGATCTGTCCCCGTTTGTGCCAACAGGAACTGTCGAGAACGCCATAGTCCACCTTGTCATTCTCTTCCCTCTCTACATCCAAAACTGCTAGGGCGAGGTCTCTGCCTGTGTGTTTGCTGACGTAGAGTTCTCTGTAGACGTACAGGGTCTCATAGCTTGGGTCGATTGCGAACCAGTGAACCGCGCTCCAACTAGAGTATCCATAGTCGCAGCTACGAAACCTGCGCCAATCAGGGGGGATGTCGAAGGGTTCACAAGTGTGCGTAGAAGTTCGAAACTCTGAAAACTTGGCCCCCTCTGCGATACTCCAATCGCCCTCAAGTAACTGGCGGCGCTGGTGTTCTGGAAGGGACAAGAGGTTGGCTTCATATTGCCCGTCTTCTGCTAGATAGGGATTGTCGTATAATTTAGCGGGGATAAAGCGCCGTTGGAAAAGTGCCTGTCCCGCTTTGGGGTGGCTCTCAGGATACGTTAATACTTCACCTGTATTTATGTCCGTTGCATCAAAGGCCCGTCCCGCTGGCGCTGGGTCAATGAACATACGCTTCACCCAACTATGTCCAGAACTCCCAGGGTTGGTTGTAGCCCTCATAAAGATGGGAAGGTCGGGGTCTGTGGTTCTAAGCCTTGAGCGCAAATAGTCGAAGACGAAGGGGGTGGGGTGTTGGGTCAACTCATCGAAGGCTATATAACTAAACGCCTGTCCCTGATATCTCAGTACATCCTCATCCCGATCAACGTAGGTAAACCAGAGTTTAGCACCGCTAGGAAAGACCCACTGTGACTTACGCTCTTGCCACTTAGCCCCCTTGTAAGCCTTGGGATAAAGCTCATGAGACTTCCAGATAAGCTCCCTGAGTTCGTCTGTGGTTCTCCGTAGGATAAGACCCGTAAAATTCTTATTCCCAAAGTACCGCATAGGGTCTGCAAGTAAGGCATAGCTCTTTCCGCTACCCGCACTCCCGCCATAAAGAACCTCTCTCTCAGAGGCGGCTAGGAACTCTGTCTGTGGCCCCTTGTTAGGCTTAAAGATAACTTCCGCTTCTTTAGGGGCCGCATCAAAATCTAAACTGTCGGTAACAGGTGTCCCATTGGTCTCACCCGTAACGTCTGTGTGGTTCGTACCTTCCAAAGATTGCAGTTTTTTTTTCTGCATCGCCACCACGCGCTTGGCGTCAGCGGCTTTCCTTCTAATAGCAGCCTTCTTCTTCTCTAAGGCCGTCTTGGGTGCGAACTTCTTAACCTGATCCTTCTGGCGCTTTACTCTCTTAGCGCCTGTAGTCTCCCCACGGCGCTCTTTCCAGATATTACAGATACCTTGGTGGCTAATCTTCTTACCCGTCATCTGGGTCAGCCAGCCAGCCGCCTCGCGGTAACTCCCCCCGCTATCGATGAAGTCTAAAGCTTCAATAACAAACGGGGCTATATCCTCGTCAGGAATAAGATGAAGGGGGTCTTCATCAGACGGCTTATACCCATACGCTATTCGCTGGTACGGGACGGTTCGCCATTTATCGGGAAAATCAGTCTTGATCGACATTCTTCGGTGGGAGAATAAACACTGCGTCACCTGACGCCTTAACATCCAGTTGCTCTCTGCGAACGACTCCCGCTCGGTCTAAGACCTCTTTCGCAGCAGATACAACATTTCTAGCCCCCAGCGCGGATGGGTCATCAATGATGCCCACCAGCCCTAGAGCCGCCTTATGCGCGTTCATAGCAAGGAGCGTGGTGGCACTATCAATAATCTGTTCCCTGATAGGGTTGATGATAGAGTCCAGCCTCGTCCCCTTACTATAACCAGCAATATCCATCGCACGACGAATATTCCCCTGCGCCTCTCCCCCCAAAGCATCAATTAATGCTTGCTGTTTTTCTGTTAGCTGTTTTGTCATCTCAAAAACACAAATGCGAGGCCAACTGCCCCTGTTGCAATCATCCAGAAGATCCGCTCCGCAAAGGCTATCTTCTGCCCTCGCACAATCGCCTGACGTTCCATATCGTCCAAACGATCATCCATCTTCTTCAACACTCCCCCCATGTCGTCCATACGCTTGAAGACAGTTACTAACCGCTCTTCCATACGGGCCATCTCAACAACTGCATCCGCGAGCTTATCCACTTTTTCCTCAATTCGGTGTAGACGATCATCCGACATTTAAGGCTCCCTATTTCTTCTTTGTAGGCCAGCCCTTTTGCATATCTTTGTAAGCTTTGGGACTGATCGTTGATTTTTTCTTAGACCGTGAAGTCCCAGCTTTCTTCCGTTTATTGATGTTTCCAACTAAGCTGTTCTTTGCCATTGCTTACCACTTCTTACAGGACCAATAACGGGCGGTGAATTTATCCTTCGCCGTGTCACACTTATGCCTTGCTCTAAAAGACTTACGGCGCTTGGGGTTACTTTTCTTAATGGTCATCGAAGGGTCGCCGAAGCGAACAATCTTCTCTTTGCCGTCCTTACACGCCTTAACAACAAACTTCTTAGATCCACCCGAAGTGCGGCGGGGCTTGTTACAGGCCATCCGCGCCTTATCAACCTTAGACATAGATATCCACCAACTGTGCCTCTTTATCCCTGCGCACACGCTCACCCATGCGATTGTAACTGTCTTCGATAGCCCAGCGCTGCATTTGCTCAAAGGACTCCCTCATTCGGGAGTGGGAGTGGTCTTTCGCGGAGTGGTTATCGGGGACTGAGGCCACACGACTATTGTCCCGCTGATTAGGTATGGGCGCGACATTAGCTGAAAAGTTTTGACTAAGCGGATGCCCGAACACTGCATTCTCATGTATGTCGAAAGGCATATTACCCATAAGTAATATACGCCCAATAAAGCGAGGCAAAAGCACTGCCAAACAATAAGAGACCAGCTAAACTCCACTGAACCGTACCGACCAATTTCGCAATAGCCCGTTCCCGCTCTTCAGCCTCTTCCTTACGCTTCTTCCGCATCTTTGCTTCATAAGCAATAAAGTCATCCCAGCTAAAACTGGCGTATAAACGCACCATGGACTCAAGTTCTTTGCGATTTTCTTTGATCTGATTGAGAGCAATAAACTCTTCAAAATCATCCGCACTCTTACCAGCAACCTTTGTCCATATATTATTCTTCTTGCGGTTGCCTCTGGCTTTAAGATCTTCCTCGGCCCCCAACATGTTGGAGAGAGAACCTAGAGCAGAGGTGATATCTTTCCCGTTTAAAACTGTCTGCTTTATTACAGCAAACCCCGCATTAAACGCGGCAAGCTCTGCCAGCATAATCTCCCCCCTAGATTATGTTTAGATAGATTGCCCCTGCATCTGATAACACTTGTAACGCGTGTAGATGTTCTGAAGACCCATTCCCTCTAGGTCTGTCTTCACCTGTGATGCACACGCCTGTAAGGTCGGGAATGTGCCATGTGTCCTCACCAAGACATCACAGGTCCGTACATCAACTGGCGAGCCACAGATGAGGATCAGCCCGATCCACATCACTTCTTCTTCTTAGCCATTCCCCCATGGCCCATCTTCTTCTTCATACCGCCGTACATCATACCCTTCTTGGTCATCATACCGCCGTATGCTTTACCCTGTGCGGGGGGACATGAAGCACCCGCCTTTACCTTAACCGCCTTCATGGAAGTCTCCTATTCATCAGATAACACTGGAACTGTCTTGTATCGATCAACGAAAGAGGACTTATCTAAAACCTCTTCCATGGTGGCAGCTTCCTCTGAATCAAAGTACTTACTATAACCAGTAAATATCAGATCTGGGTCGCGGGACTGTTTAAGAGTGATTAAACCCTCTTCTAACAATAATTCCTTAACACGCTGTAGTGTAAGTTCCTGTCCAGTAGCTTCTCTGATAGCTGCTCGAATATAAATAAGGTTTAACACCTTCAAGATACCTCTTATTATACCATATATTAGGGTGGAGAGTCAATACACTAATTAGGGGCTTGACCAGACCGTTAAAACATGTTATAATAAATATACCCTTTCGGGGGTGGTATACCTATATACCCCGAATCCTTAGAGCATTCCCCCCCAGATAACCCCCCTCCTTCGATGGGGGTATTTTTATATCCGCTTCTTATAGTATATACTTTTAAAGGTGGTTCCGCCAAAAATACCCTTCTAAGTAGTATCTTCTAAGTAGTCTATTGCTCTAGCAAGGATATACCTATCATCATTGAACCCCCCAAGAGACCTATTACACTTCTGACATAACCATCCCCTAAACTTATCCGTAACATGGCAGTGATCTATCACCCAAGGTGACTTCACTTTCTCAGGACCACCATTCGTCGTATTAGAATAATCATTCAGACAAATAGGGCATACATACCCCTCTGGGGGAGAACCAACCTTAGACCTGATAGACTTACGGGCATGTTCTAACTCTCGTAAACACTCCCGACACTCTGTTCTTCGATAAGCACCTCTATCCCGCCAAGGAAACTCCTTAACAGACTTCTCACGCTCACACTTAATACAGATCTTAGTATCCCCCGTGGGGGTCAC
>Ga0255781_10002103_pt1 | contig 16065 bp, 28 predicted proteins | sample 101ome_21_FD_179979 | JGI IMG/M metagenome (GOLD analysis project Ga0255781, IMG submission 179979) | Coastal salt marsh microbial communities from the Groves Creek Marsh, Skidaway Island, Georgia - 101413BT metaG (version 2) | ecosystem: Environmental > Aquatic > Marine > Intertidal zone >... | reverse complement strand
CATCATTGTCTTCGCATCGTTGTCGACAGGCATGCGGACAAGTGTCTCGTCATATTTGAATGTGGATAGCGCCCCCGCAAAGTGCAGCAGCTCACGCGGTATTAGCTTGTCCATTGTTGCGATAAGTTCGGGATGTGCCTCAATTAGCTTCTTCTCTTGACGTGGTGCAATGTTGTAGCGCCTGTCTCCTGGCTCAATACGTATTGCATCGACGTGGTTTGTTAAGAAGATAAAGCTGGTGTAGTTAGGCACTTCAACTTGATTGCTTCGCATTTTACGGATTGTGACGCTAGGTTCAGTGATTTGGTTCTTGAGTTTGTTTGCAACTTTCTGCATCGCAGCGCTGCTTGCCATATGAAACTCGTCAACCACACACAACAATGCTGTTTGTAGATATGAGTTGAATTGCTCTTCGAGGTTCTCAAGCGTTTTGACAGGCGCTTGGTCTTCGCTAAAAAGCGGGCGTAATACAGAGTATGCAAAGACACCTTTACCTGTGCCCGGTACGCCACTAAGTACCCATGCTGTTTTAGCTTTCTTTTTGGTTTGATAAATATAAGCGAGCCAGTTTACAAAGCGCTCTAGCTCTTGGTCGCCATCCCCCAGTATGTGTTTGAGCAGCGTATAGATAGTCGGACACCGCTCTTGTATTTTGCATGCGTAACCTATGCTCAGTGGCTCTTCTGGCGGAACAGCGTTGAGCATGTACATAGTCCGTCGAAACGTATTGATGCGGTAAGGTAGTGACGTTAGATCGACGCTTGGACCGTCGTGCGTTGGATCAAAAGCCATGTTTGCATCAGGCACAAAGTCTGGAGTAGGGCGTCCATGCGTTCGCATAAAACCTTCGATAGAACCTATTGATGTAGGTTTGAGCTCTGTAAATTCGTTAAGGTTTGGATCAAAAATACCGTTCCAATATACGTCAGTGTTAAAGTCGCGAAAGACTATCGGGTACTCGGGGCGTCCTTCTTTCTTCATTTCTTCTTCAAACACGTCAAAGATTGACTGATAGAAATCAGCGTCAGCTTTTTCAATTAAAAATATTGGCTCTCCCTTAAAGTTGTACATGTAGACAGGGTTGTTCAGGTTGAACCAGTAAGCGTTGCTATCACCGCCATTAATATTGCAGCGGATATATGGAGCAGTAGAAATGTCTGCAATGCTAATAGACATCTTGTCTGGATTTAGCAGCACTTCTTCTGATCGGTCATCTACCTGCATGACCTTTATTTTTTCTTCTTTCTTTGACAGCCCAGCTTTTTGCCGAAGTTCGTTTTTAAACTTTTGCGATCTGTCATACATGGCTTGTGCGCTTAAATGCGCCATTTTGCCAAGATCAAAAGAATCATAGGTTTTTTTGACTAAAACGATACGGTTGTCAGGTGACGTAAACGGGTCTAGCTCTGGCTCGTCGAACGTGGGTGGCGCTATGAACAGAATTTTGCTGTTGTCAGCGACTGATGTATCCAGACCGTATTTTAGAGACTGCCCGTTTGCCGATAATTCAATTTGGTCTGCAAAAACTTGCTGTGTGTAATTGATTTGTTGCAACCATAATTTCAGCGTCTTTGGCGGCATAGGCACAGTAAGCACCATAAATATGTGCATACTGACAGTGTTGTTTTTCAAACCAATACTAGATGACGCTTGCGCTATGTAACTGATGTGTTGGAGTTCGGTAGGTAACAAAGAAATTAGCTGCTCTGCCATAGCTTCTAGTTTGGTGGCATCAATGTCTCGAAACGACAACGCATCAAGCGATGATAAAGCAATGCCATCAAAGTCGAGTGCTAAAAACTGAGTTAGACCAGCGCGATCTGTTGCGCCTGCTCGACTTTCGTCTTGCAACTGTTTTCGCAGGTTGCCTTTAAGAAGACAGTTGCCTTGTGCTGCATGATGCACAATCGCCTGATGCATGTCCCCGATACATGTTGCAGTAACTTCGTAGCTATTGAAGTTTTTTACATGCGGATATGGCCTAAATTTTTTTTCTGAAGTGAAGTGTTTACTCAACCGGAGGCCGTTCGACGCCTCCAAGAATGTTAACTTCATATTTTAAAGCCCCTTCAGCTTATTACCTGGACTAATACCATTAGGCACTTTTTTTAGTTCTTTGCTGACGAATTATTCTTACCGCTGGATCAGCTTCGAAAGTAAGTCGTACTTGGTTGCGATCAATCTTGCCGACTGTAATAACAGCTAGCTCTTCATCATTTTTTTGAAGAGTGATCTTGTCAGCTGCTTTCTGTGTTAACACTAGTCGCGACATATACTACTTGCTGTAGTTTTGGGCGTAACCGCCTTCGGCATCCAAGGGCAAGTCTGGTGCCCATAATGGGGGAGTGCAAAGAGCGTCGATGATCTCTGACATTGTACCATCAGGGGTATTGTCTGAGGCAACTAAAACCACTTCATCGTGTACGGTTAATGCTACAGCAGCGTCAGGTAGCAATTTTTCTAAGCGTAACATCGCGTCAGTAATCACAATTCTCGACAGTGCCTGCACGACATTTTCTGCCAGTCGCCCACCGTATGTTTTTTCTTTGCCGTTCCGTCCCGTGTAAACCAACTGGCCGTCTTGCAGTGTCAAGTCTTTGTACTTTAACCACATTGCATTAGGCAGCTGGATATTGCCATTTTCAAAGAGCAACACGCGAAACGGCAGCGCTGGCTGGTTGTGTTGCAGTGACATCATCAAGAAGTTTTCTAGTCGCCGCCACAACAGCGGAATCTTGGGGTATGACTGTCGGTATTTTGTGACAACAGATGCAGACTCAGCGTCTGTAAACTCTAGTGATGGACCTGCCGCTCCCGACGCAAGAGTGCCTTGAAACTTTTTAGCGCCCATGCCGTAACCCAAACCTAGAATCGCGGTTTTGCCAACAAATCTTTCAGTTGGGTGGTCTGTTTTGTTGATTGGTCTGTTGTAAACGGTCGACGCAAAGTTCGAGTAGATGTCGTCCCCGTGTGCAAACTGCGTTAGTAGGTCATCTTGGCCTGCAAGCCATGCAAGCATACGTGCTTCGATGTTGCTAAGGTCTGCAACATATACCAGCTGCCCCGGCGGAGCGACGAGACACTTCCGCAGCTCACTGCCGCGCGGCAGGTTTTGCAGGTTAAGTTTTTCTGTGCCGCCAAAGCGGCCCGTGTGCGCTGCGTAATAACGGAGCGGCGCAGGTAATGTGTGGTCGACTGGGTCAGCTGCTGCAAGAAAGCGTGACGCGCGCGTCTCATTGATCCGTGATTTTACAGCGGTGCGTCCATCCCAAATGTGTTGTAAATCAGGGTACATGTCGCACATCTGTTTCCAGCCCGCGTCGTTTTTACCAAGAGCTGGTATTGATTTACCTGTAGTTGGGCTGATTTTTGTTGGCACGCTGATGTCGTGGTCGGCTAGCAATGCGGCAGTAAACTTTTGGTTAGAAGCCAATACATCGCGCGTGTAACCTGATGCATGGATTGCTGCTTCACTCGCCATGACTTCTGCTTCATGGTACGCAGTTAGCCGCTCCCTATCGATACGCAGCGTTGGTTCGCAGAACATGCGGGTAGTAAGGTCAATCAGATTCAGCTCGGACTGCGGAAACGCTTCGTGTAGCTGCTTATATATAGCATGCGTTAACGCCACATCTTGGATGCAGTATCCGGCGATTTGTTCTTCGATGTCAGGAGGAAGGTCAACAATGCCTTTTGCGTTGATGAGCTCGTCACCTTTACGCATTGTTTCATCGTTGGGAAAACAGCGTTCAGCGGTTGCGCGCAGTGATGCAGACATGCCGGGCCAGTAGCCGCGCGACATAGCCGCAGTATCTAGGTAGTACGCGGGGCGATAGCCGTAATAGTGTGTTAGAACAAAACCGTCAAAAGGTGTGTTATGACACACTAAGTGTATGTTATCCCAATCAAACTCGGCGAGCGCGTCTGCGACTTCATCTTCGCCAACCCAATACGGCTTGTCGTCGTTTACTTGGAGGCCGACACCCCACACTTTGAACTCTGGAGCACGCACGTACTCCATTGTTGTGATCTTTGTTAAAGAAAGTTTGGTGTCGTAATAAGTTTCAAAATCAAGAGTCAGGAGCGTCTTGCTCACCTTTATTACCTCGCATCTTGTTAGGCATAAACACGACTGCTTCTTCATCCCATGCACTATCAGCCGTGGAAAGTTGGGTGATAGTGCCGCCGCGTTCTAGGAACTTTTTTGTGTCTTCTTCAATTTTTTTACTTGCTGCCTGTTTCTCCGGTGTCGGAGAAAGGGTTGGGCTTGCTCCAGGCATCGTTGTATACAGCAAGCCCTCTAATGAATGGGTGCTCATCGGAAAAATGTATCCATGCAATTTTGTTGCGCGCACAACTTTGTAAAATTGAGGCGTAAGCAAAAGAGCAGCCATCTCTGACGAGCTGCTCTAAGTATTCGATGTCTTCGTCTGGCACTCGCTTCCAAGCTGATGCCCCCCGGTATTGGCTGTCGATTCCCGAACAGATCCAATGCCAATCAGTTGGTGTTATGTGGCGACGATTTATTTCTATCGTCGTTAATAAAGACTCTGTGAAATCTCGTGGCGGCGTCGTGCTCATGTACCAATCTCCTATTGAGATTGATATTAGCCCGACTAATTAGTCAGTGCAACAGATAAGTTGTAATACCCCATGGAGCTTCTTCGCTTGCGTCAGTGGAAACCCAAATAACAGGGTAGGGGGGCTCATCGGGGAACTCATCACAGGGACACAAGTCAGTAAAGAACACCATGCCTTCTGGCTCAATGTAGTTGTCAGTAACCCAGTCGAATACAGGTTGGAACAATGTGCCGCCTCCACCTGCTACGTTGAGAATGTCCTCGGTAAGTTCTTCGTCTGCTGTGACATCAACGATGCGTGCTTCGTCTACTTGAGTGTCACACTGAATGAACACCATACGCTCGGGGCGCATGTCGTTGTGAATAGCAACGATCTCTGACAAGAACTTGTGGATCTGATTGTGAGTAGAGCCAGATGTGTCCATAGCAACAACGTATGTGCCCGGTCCCTCGTCGTGCATCGAAGGAAAGTATTCGTCTTCGCTGATGTAGGCTCGGTGAGGGCGTCGCCATGTAAAGTCGTTTTTGGTTGTTGCTGCAAAGAAAGGCCAGAGATGATCGCGGAAGTCGATGGTGGCTTTGCCTAGTTTGTCGACAAGACGTTCTATTGAACCCGGTAACTTACCGGCTTGTCGTGCAATCTCAGCTGCTTGTTGAACTGCAAGGTTCCAGTCAACTTCGAGTTGGCCTGCATCAACGTCAATAGCACTGTTATCTGCATCTGTTACATGGCCCCATTTGCATGGATCACCTGCGTCCTCGGGGAGCAACTCGTAGATTGCTTCGGCAGACATGTCACGGTATTGCGGGTCATGTAACCCACCGTCAGGTAATACAAAGCCACAGTCAAGCAGAATATGGTTGATCGCATGGTCGCACGCAATGTTCCAACGGTCTGGATCACGTCCGTTGCGGCGAGTCATGTGGTTGTTAGCACAATGCAGTACTTCGTGTGCAATAAGCCCCAGTAACTGCGATGCGTCTTGCTTCTCCACAAATTTAGCGTTGAAGTCTAAATGTGTGCCATCAGTAGACGCAGTCTTGCAGTCGTCGCGTTCGCGAACTTTTAGTTTGAGACTCAGCACGCCGAAGAACGGCTCGTTGAGAATAAGCTGCGACCGTGAGCTGGTCACAGCTTTGTAGGTTGGTGAATGTTCCATGTTATGCCACCAGTTTGGAGGTAAGTACTACTTGGTTTAAGGAGTCAATGTCGACGCCGGATGTGTCAATACGTCGTCTAGCTGCTTGCTTGCGAGTAATTTTTTCGTGCATCTGACGAATGTCGAGAGGGTCAACAAACTCTTTAGCAGCAGGCCATGATTCCAGCAGCTGCTTGAGTGTGTTGCATTCCGATAGAAGCTTTTTGGTTTGATTGTAAAACTCGTTGTAACGGTCTGTTAGCTGATCACGCTGCGTTGCGTTGTCTCTAACTGCTTCTTCGATTTTGGCGTTGTCTTCATCTGAGTTACCGCCAAGTTTGCCCTTGTGCAGATTGTGTAGATAAGGTTTCCCGCCAAATAACGTTCTTTCTGTAGGCCAACGAAACTCTACTCCACGTTCTTTGTTGTCAAGTTTAAATTTGTAATTGACGCTGTCAGTTTGAAATTGAGTAATATTGATCTGACGATCTTTCAATGCAGAACGGTTGTCTTCGACAAACTGACGGCAGGCAACTTGAATTGGATCTCCGTATGCACCTTGCCAGATTAGACTTTTAATCTCTGCTGACAGCGTTGGCTCCGGATTAGCTAGTTTAAATGCTCGAATAGCATTGTGATGAATACGGTTTTTACGATCTTTGGTAAGTCTTACTGAACCCATAGTGGTCTCCTTAGAATACGATGGATGCGTTGTCGGTAGTCCAGCTTTGAACAGCTGGTTCGGTAATGAGTGAGCGGTCTTTGCCGATGATGTCTTTGACTGCAACAACCTGATACTCAGGCGGCAAACGACGCAGATACGTAACAATTGGCTTGATGTCCTGCTGGTTTGCACGAGCAGACAGCGCGCCAGCTACGGCGTACAAGGTAGATGCTGACGTTGGAACACGCACACTGCCGGGGCTGCGGATGATCTGATCGATGTCAGGTAGCTCGTGGAAGATCTTGCGATGTGCAATGAACTCACCAGCTGCGCCGTCGCCGATGCTAGCTGCGATACCGTGAAACTCGTCAGCAAGATGTGGCAGCTTACGGTTGAGTCGCATCCAACTACGTGGCGTTGGAAACGCTTTTTCCTGCGTATCTGCGTCGTGTAGCAGGTTAGGTCGGTAACGCAAAAACGAAGGAATCGATGGATCACAACCGCTCTGGTACGCATACGCGCAGAAGTCGTCAACGTTTGGCTCGACGGTGTAGTGCTCGAAACGATCTGCAACCGCTTGACCCATGTCGTTAGCACCAGCGCGGTCGTATGTGCGGTTACCAGCAGCAATGATGATAGTGTTAGTCGGTAGCTCGTATGTACCGATGCGCTTCATCAACAACAGCTGAAGCAGTGCGTTTTGCGTTGCTTTGGGTGCGTGTGTTAGGTCATCGATGAAGAGAACAACAGTACCTGGGTAGTTAGTGTCGGGGTAATCTTCAGGCACGCCGTATCGGGTGCGGTACGAACCATCTACCTGTTCGACAACTTTGAGACCGCCGCGCACATCGACCGGGTCAAACAAGTTGGCGCGGATCTCGTACAGTTTGGCGTTCTGTGACTTGGCGTACTGATACACCATCTCGGATTTGCCGATGCCCGGCGCACCCCAGATCATCATGGAAAGATCAGCCGTGGCACATGCTGCAATTTCTGCAGGCAGTTGGCTGGGTTTAATTGTCATGCTCATGTAAGTCTCCTCTTGAGAATTGCTCGGTGGATAAAACTGATAGCACCTGCGTGAGCTCGGCAGGGTCTACTTGGATTGTGGTTGGGGGCTTGAAGTCCGTAGCAGCGTGCTGCAGGTGGTGATGAAGGTGCGTAAGGCACCATTGAATTGCTTCTTGGCGGGTTTTGATCATGTCTCCTATCCCATGTTGTCTGGTGCATGTTTCATGAATTGTTCTTGTTGCCACTCATGGACCATGTCGTAGTGGCAGTCTTGGTGATAAATATCCCCGTGTTCACAACGCTGGGTTTCTTCGTGGGGTTCAATGGGGTCTTCACACCATTTGCAGCGGTTGCTCATACAGTTCGCCCCTCCAGCGTCTTGATCTCCTGCTCGACGCGTTCCTTCCATTCTTTTTCGGTACGCTTACCTTTCCCGGTAAAGCTTGCGTTACGCAGCCGTTCGAGTGCTGCACGTCGGCGGTTTGCTTGGTTCTTTTTCATATAACTCCTCGCTCCCACAGTTGAATAACGAAAGAAAATAGCCCGACTAATATTAAGGCCCACGCGTGTTCTGGTATATCAATACCCATGGGATTTGCTTTCGTAGTCGTTGGGTTCATTGGGGTCAGGTTCGGGTGGTCCGGCACGATCACGTTGCTCGCGGTAAGCGTCGAAGCAGTCTTCTTCTTCATGCTCCGCATACGGCCCCGTCCTGTCGTGCCAGTGTGAGTAGTCATTACTTGGGTCGTCCGTGATTGAGCACGGCATGCGACCCTCGGCAGTATCAAGCAGCATGGCATATGCCTCCGTGTGGTCTTTGATTTGTTGGAGTAGGAGTTTGGTGATGTCAGTTGTCATCGTCTTCATCCTCTTTGCACAAGAACTGCACGCGTATTTCGCCTTCTTCGTTGTTGCACCAGTAGGCTTCGAGTTCATGTACTCTGACGAATGCTTCGATGAGTGACTCAAGTTTTGAGCGATTCATGGGTTTTGTGTAGTTGCTCATGACGCCACTCCAAAAAGTAATTTGATGTGGTAACGCATTACGTCTATGGAGTCGGACATAAGAAACAAAGCGCTGCCTTGCTCGGGGTAGTCGGCGGCTAGCTCATCTAGCTTTTCGTAGGCTTCATCGAGGTGATTTAAGATGGCCTGCGCTTCACTGCTCATGACGCAACTCCTTTTGGATCGTGAGTGCGCCAGCCGAACTTGCGGTAGGGAAACTTGTCCGTCTTGATCATGCCGTATGATTCATGTCGCATGGTTCGCTTCATGAAGAACAACAGCACGCTGACAATGGTGCCCGCAGTGAGTGCCGCCATCATGCCGCTGAACGTGCCAGCGAGCAGGAACATAAGCAGCACGGTGACGAACAGATCGACATAGATGTCGTAGTTAATGACCCTGCGGACACCGAACTTGAACAACAGAAACAACATGCCCGCAGCGGCTATGAGTCCCGCTAATAACATAAGTCACTCCTTCATCTGTATTGGTGGGGTGCATAGAAAGTTAGTAAGAATGTCGCGCTTGTTAGCCGTGCTGGTGCAGAGCTCCATGATGAGCATCTGTACAGCTGGTCGGTTCTCTGCACGGACGCACGATTCAACGTGAGCTGCTGCCATATCAGTCAGCTTGGTCCATGGGTCATGGTTCATGTCGTTCATCTGTTTCCTCCGTCTTTGGCACGATTGACAACACGCGGTTAGCAGCTTCTTGCAGCTCGACGCCTGCTTCTTTGGTTTCGTTAAGTGCATCAAGTGCCAGTTGTAGGTCGTCTCGCACTGCTATTAATCCCGCTTGAGTCTCTTTCATGAGGTTTACAAATTCTTCATCGGGAGTGAATTCGATCACGAATCCTTCGTCTTCTTCTTTAGGCATAACCATGCTCCTGTAATAAAGGTGTGAATTCTGCGTAGTTGGTGCAGTTGATAACCAGCACGATGTCGCCGGTCTGGGTTACGCGGTACGTGATGGCGACCGTGTCACCCACATCAGCAACCGCTTTGATACCGCTGATGCTGAAACGTTTGTCGCCACGGTTACGCGTGCGATAGAACATAAGCTGTGTTGCGTCACCTTCGACAAACTCAGCGTCTACCGCACGTTTCTCCCCCGGCTTCATGGTGTCGTAGTCGATACCAAGCAGCTTGGCGAAGGCACGTACTGATGCGTTGGCATCGATGATGTGCTTTTCAAGCATGGTGCGGGTTAGTTTGAGTACGGCAGGTGGGTTGCTGCCGAGTGTGACGACGTTGCCGTCGTTGGTTTTGATGTTCATGTTTGTTCCTCCACTTCGATTACTTCGGACTCGTCGCAGTTGAGATACTTGTAGCTGAAGTCGTCCCAGTAAATTTCTTCGGCTTCTTCAGGGCTATCAGCATCCACGTAGTAAACGACTAAGTTGGTTTCTTTCACGTAGACTCTGTAATGAGTCATTAATTAATGCCCTCCGTTTCCCGAATGAAAAACTTGACGTGGATGAAGCCGCCCTGCATCGATGAGATGGCGTAATCAAATGGGCAGTTCTCTACCCAGTTAAGAAAGCTTTGAATGTTCTTTGCTTGCAGTGTCAGTGCCATGGTTCATGCCTCGTGGTTGGTTGGGTGCTTGCTTCTGTTCTTTGCCTGTAATTGCTGTCGTACAGCAAGGAACTGACTGAGACAGGCAGCGATACGACCAGAACAGATAAGCCGTGCCAGCAAGCGGTGACACGTTGAAGCGGCCCAGTCAGTTGTTCTTTTATGTTTCATGCCTCATAAAAAGCTGTGGACTCTTTGAAATGGCTGGCCGCACAAAATTTTGTGGGATGCTGTGTCGGCAGGTTTGTTGTCTAATGAGTGACGATGTTTGTATTTACCAAGTTCAGTCCAGCATTCGAAATAAAGCGGGCAAAGATCAATGCCTCTTGTTTGATGGTTATTGTCTTGAAACATGTAGTAGCCCCATGAGCACGATGAATTAACAAGCTCTGTGTGATTTTTTTCTTTGCATTCGTATAAAGACCAGTTGTCTTCTAGGTCTTGCCAAGAAGAAAAGTGTTCTTCCACGATGTCTTGAACAGTTTTGAGATGAAGTTGGTGAATTTTGTCTTCAGTAAAGTTTGTGTCTAAGTCGATATAGTCACTAACAAAATAAGGTCTCATATCAAAAGCTGTGGAATCGATGCGAGCTTGATCCGGGTCTGTATCGTGTGCTCCCCAATTAATAATGAGCGTTACTAATGTGGTCATGCTTCATGCCTCATGTTTGGTGTGGGAGGTAGGAATCGAACCTACTCACCTTTCGGGTCAGATTTACAGTCTGATGCGACTCTCCTACTTCGCCGCTCCCACTTGTTTGGTGCCCAGCACGCTATGGCCCCAGGCTACCCCGGCCCCCGGTCGTTGCCGGGTTCTCGGGTGTGAAATAAAAAAACCCCGATGCCAACTAGTGGCACCGGGGTGGAGTGAACCTATGCGGCCAGTCGCGCGTCGAGCATCTTGGCGCGGTTAGCCATGAAGCCAGCGAGCTTGGTGGCGTTGTCCTTGGCTTTGAGCTCGTCGACTGTTTCCTGCATGACCTGCATGGCTTCGTCGTATGTAGACGCTGGCGTAGGCTTGAGCCACTCACCAGTTGTCTTGTCTTTCACAGACGGGTTGAAGAACAGCAGGTCAATGTCGAACGCCTCGCCGTCGATGCCCAGCTCAGCCATGATCAGAGTCTGCGTCTGGAACAACAGCTCGTAGTCAGACTGGACAGCGTCTTTGATGCGCTCGGCAGGTACGTCGTGTACACCGACCTCGTCCATAGCGGCCTGAGCAAGGTCAACGCCGTAGATGCCACCGGACTCTTCTTCCTGTTGCTCAGCGCGCTGGAAAGCAACATCCAGCTTGCGGGCATTCCACATGATGCGATCCATGATGTTCTGGAAGAAACCAAGGACAGCGAAGGTGTGGAACGGAGCCTCGTCCTGTGCGGCAGAACACGCAAACGACGCTTTGGCTAGCGCAACGTCGATGGGTGTCTCGGCGTCAGTGAAGCCAGCAACGTAGTTGGCAAGGTTGGTGAAGTGGGTGTTGCTCTTGCCTTGGCAAAGACGGGTCAGAGCACCGGGGATGAATGATTCTTTCATGTTCATAAGAACTCCTTTCTGGTTTGAGATTAGTACTGCTAATAACGCAATGCAAGAAACTATGTCCTAGTAAAGTCTCCTGCATGCTCACTGATAACGACCGGCTGCGAGGAACGAGCAGTCGTTGTGTCTTCGAAGACAATGTCGCCGTCGTGTTCTGTGTGGTACACGAACGGTTGATCGTCGTCTGGTTTAGGGATAGATAAACCTAAGAAGGTTCGTCTGGTGAGAACTGGTTCATGTTTCATGGGTCATGCTCCTTTAATTGCGAGGGCGATGATGGCTAACCACAACAAAGTGATCTCGTTGCGGTCGAACCAGTGTTTGATCGGCCACCAAATGGGTTGGATGACATGGTTGAATAGCCAGACATGTCTAAACTTCCAGAGGCTGTGTTTGATGTTCATGCTTAGTCCCTCCATTCGGTGTAGGTGTATGTTTCTGGAACAGCCTGCTCGTTGAGTTTCTTGGCGAAAGCTTCAGCTTCTTCTCGGTTGTAGAATGGTTTGACGACATGGACATCGTCTCCGTAGAAGGTGGCGTCTTCGCCGATGAAGTGGCCGATGATGTAGCAGGGGTTCAGGTCAAGGTCACAATCGCCGTCGACGAACCAGTTACGAAGCTCAACAGTGCGTGATTGATGTTTCATGGTTTATGTCTCCTGATTCATGGATCGATATACAGTGGTGTACATCGATACAGGTAAAAAATGGGTAAAAAAGGCGAAAATGGCTATGGAGATCGCCGAAGATCGCTACAAATAGCTACATGTGCCAGCATGTGCCAGCATGTGCCAGCAATGTGCCAGCAAAAAAAGGAAAAAAGTCAATAAAAACAACGATGTGCCACTTGTGCCAGCAAAAGTGAGTTTTACTCGTATATAAAACAGTTTTTTGGAAATCGGGTTATGTGTGAACCCGAAAAAGGTGGCACAGGTGGCACAGGTGGCACAGATGTGTGAAAGGTCAATGAAAACAAGAGGTTACAGCTGTGCCAGAAGTGGCACAAAGGTGGCACAGCTCTGGCACAAGTGGCACAGCCGTGTGAGCCTGTTACACGCACCGTGCGCCACGAAACATGCACCATTTTCCATGCACCATGTCCCAAGCATCATGAATCATGAGTCAAAAAATTTGACGGGCACGCATACGTCCCCGCTTGGGTGGGAAAAAAGGGGAGCTTACGCCCCCCGGTCCTGATCGATGAACAGGTAGCCATCCATTTCTTCGATGCCGTCGAGTGAGTCAGCGATGTCGAGGGCTGAGAAGGTGAGTAGGCCGAGCAATACGTCGCCTGGGTTTTCCTTGGCGTAGTTCCATGCCTTGGATGCGTAGGGCTTGGCTTTGTCGATGGCTGATGTGGCAGTGGGTTTGGTCTGAGCCATGAGACGGTCGAGTGCTGTGAATTTCATGATGCATGCTCCTTGAGCCATTGGTTGTTGAGTTGTTCTTGGCGGAATAGTTCGTTGTACTCCGTCAGGTGTTCGATGAACTTTTTGAGGTTCCACCCTGCGATGACAGTGAGAGCGAGGTGGGTGAAGATGCCTCCGATGATTGAAAGAAAAGATGTGCTACCAACAAGGGCGCAGAAGCCAGCAGTGGTGATTGTTATGGTCAACAGGCCTAGAAGGACGCTGAAGGTGGCTAATACGTAGGTTTTGAAGCGCTGTTCGGATTCAAGTTTCATGGCTAGATCTCCTTAGAACGGGATGTCGGTTAAGTAGTAAGGGCTGTCGTCCATTGGGTGCGGGTCGTAGTTGCCTGATTCAATCTCGATTTCGCGGCGGATGAAGGACTGAAGCGGGTCGTCGGTGTGCTGGTAACAGGCGACAAAGAAGGCGATGTCGTCGTTGTACTCAGATGCGTAACCGTCGATAGGAAGTGCGTATTGCATGTCGGATCTCCAAAGTAAGCGAGCGTCAGTGCTCACAAACTCGCATGCGCGGTTGCGAGGAACGAGTAGCCGTGGGGGGTTACTGGAAGACAAGGTTCAATGCATGAATCACGAGACAAGGTTCATAGAACGCAATTCGGGGTTTGGGGTGCGTGATGCAGGGAGGGGGGAGACAATGAGTGAGCGATATGGATAAATTTTTTCAAATTTTTTTCTAGCAAAAATTTTTCGCAGCCCTATCTTGTTGTGCGACGGCTGGGGGGCTGTGTGTGAAGAAGCAGGTGTGTACGCTCTGTAATGAAGAGCTACCAGTCAGTGAGTTCGAGCAGTACCCAAGCGGAAAATGGCGCATGCAATGTGAACCATGCCGCATGCACCACAAGCAGCGTAAACGTCACATGGTCATGCAGCAGTCGCATGAGGCGTATCTGAGAAACCTGCATACAAAGCTAAAGTCCACGCGTAAGAAGACCCATCCCTGGAGCTTGGTTCCTGAAGACTTAATAGAGATATGGGACGAACAGAAGGGGAGATGCGCGGTATCGGGGGTTGCGCTAACACACCATCTAGATGGTTCAGGTGCCAAAGAGTTCAACGCGTCGATTGATCGTATTAACAACGATCAGGGTTACTCGCGAGACAACGTTCGCTTAGTTGCCTACAGAATTAACATTATGCGGCACACATTATCTCTAGATATGTTCTGGTGGTGGGTTAAGACTATTCACGATCACTCTTGTGAATAAGTATTAGCACAGGTAATATTAGAAGCATGTCCGATTACCAGACAGAAGCATACGCGATAGAGGGTCTGGCTGAAGCTGTCATCGGGGTTGGACTTCGCGATTCGGGCCAGCAGGTGCTGGTTTACGACGCAATAAGTGTGCAAGACATATTGGAAAGCTCGGGATCGGGGCTTTCGTTTGACGCGTTCATAGAGGCTCTGCAGATGGAAGACCTCGGTGAGCGCGCACCTTTATTTATATGGTTGGACGACGACATTAAATATGGACTCAAAGCAGCTGGCACAGGATCAGGCTATAGACTCCATTAGCGACCCTGTGGAGTTGACCCATACAGAATTCCAATCCCACCTACCTTATATGGGCTTGGACCTGAACTCCTTGACGGTGCAGCAAGAGAAACTGGTCATGCTCGTCGCTTCAGGTATGTCGATTGCAGCTGCTGGAAGAGCAGCGGGTTACTCGCACCGTAACAAAGTTTATGACGCCATGGCGCGGCCTGAGTGTAAGCGGGCGCTGGAATACTTTCGTGAGCAGGCGCGAGAGAAGGTGAAGTTCACGGTTGCTAACGCGCACTCCATGTATATGGAGGCGTACTCCGCATCGGCTACCGCAACCGAGATGAAGAATACGACTGACAGTCTGGTGAAGCTGCATGGTCTGGTGCAGAACGAGCCGCAGGCGCAGGTAAATGTGCAGATAAATGCGTCGGCTAAGCAGCTGGAGCGGCTGTCGGATGAAGAGTTAATAAAGCTGGTGGGGAAGGACGAGCACTATCTGGAGCCCGTCGTTGGAGGTTGAAAAGCGAGAGTGCAGTGTCTGCAGAACGTTTCAGCCTGAGACGCTCTTCGCCAGTTCTGAAAGTGACGACTGTGTGTATTGCGTAGCTAAGCAGCAGGAAGCGCTGCCAGCTGCAAAAGAGAAAGAGGAAGAACAGCCCAAGGAGGAGATGAGTCTTGAAGACAAAGCCAAGGCAGAACTGGCGTTACGCATCCTCACCAGAAAACGTCTTCTCCCGTTTGTTGAACGGTTTAACCCTGACTACAGCGCGGGCTGGGTCCATAAAGACATCTGTCGTCGGCTGGAGCAGTTCAGCCGTGACGTGGCTGAAAAGAAGAGTCCAAGACTTATGCTCTTTATGCCGCCTCGACACGGTAAGAGTACGCTTGCGTCGATTGCGTTCCCGGCTTGGCATCTGGGGCGACATCCAGATCACGAATTTATATCTTGTTCGTACTCGGGTTCGCTTGCGATGGGATTCAGCCGTAAGGTCCGTTCGTTACTACGTGATCCTTCCTATAAAACGGCGTTTAAGACGCGCCTTGATCCAGATTCGCAAAGCGCAGAAGCGTGGCTTACTACCGGCGGTGGCGGGTATGTTGCTGCTGGCGTTGGGGGCGGTATTACTGGTAAGGGAGCTCATATTCTCGTCATCGACGATCCAGTAAAGAACCGTGAAGACGCTGAAAGCCAGAATAACCGCGAAGCTAACTGGGACTGGTACACGTCTACTGCTTACACGCGTCTTGCTCCTGGGGGTGGCGTACTTGTCATTCTCACTCGCTGGCATGACGATGATCTTGCTGGAAAGCTCCTTCGAGCGGGTTCCGAAGGTGGTGATGAGTGGACCGTTGTTAAGTACCCCGCAATTGCCGAAGAAGATGAAGAGTTCCGTGCTACTGGAGACGCACTACATCCAGAGCGCTACGACGTAGAGTCGCTGCAACGCATTCAGCGCGCGGTTGGACCCAGAGACTGGTCGGCGCTGTACCAGCAGAACCCGGTTGCAGACGACGGCGACTACTTCTCACGGAGCATGATCCAGTACTACGACCCAGACGACATAGATCTGGATCGGATGAAGTTCTACTGCGCGTGGGACTTGGCGATTGGTAAGAAGGATCGCAACGACTACTCGGTC
>Ga0255781_10002102_pt1 | contig 16074 bp, 10 predicted proteins | sample 101ome_21_FD_179979 | JGI IMG/M metagenome (GOLD analysis project Ga0255781, IMG submission 179979) | Coastal salt marsh microbial communities from the Groves Creek Marsh, Skidaway Island, Georgia - 101413BT metaG (version 2) | ecosystem: Environmental > Aquatic > Marine > Intertidal zone >... | reverse complement strand
TTAGATTCTTTTCATCCACAACTAAGTGGTGGTATAGTCTTCCATCAATATACCAACGTCTAAACATCTCATGGCCCATCTCCTTGAAGTTAAGCATAGAGGTAATTGTTTCAAATTCTTCTGTAATTTGCTTTTTCAAAGCATCGCTTAAACCTTCTACGTGGTCAAGCTTTAAACTTACTGGACTTTCGTTTTCACTGGAAGCAATTGATTCATTTACAATATCATCGATTGCCGCATCAACCTCAGGGTGAGTAGCAACTGCACGATACTGTCTAATGTTTTGTAAATTATCTTTAGCGTTATTATCGCCATTAATATCGACGTATGTTCCATAGTGGGCACCAGCAGCAGTTACATAACCTGCGCCATCCTCATCTACTGGTGGAACAATAGAACGAAGCTTTTCCTCGGACTTATCTTTCGCCCGTTTAATCTCAAATCCAAATATTCTTAAACCTTCATCAGCCATGTTCGTTCCTGAATCTTAAATAGAATTAAGAGGGGCATTTTTCAGCCCCTCTAATTATTTATACTACATTAAGATGTAGTTGCCGCTTCCCAGTATTGTACTTGGAACTCAACTGTGAATCGCTCAATCTCGTTTTCTGTAGCATAGTTCAGATCGATTGGGCTAACACCTGTTGGGAAACAGCCACGGAAGTTGTATGTCTTCAATACATCACCGTCTTTACCCAATTGCTCAACAATTAGGTCGGCTTCGTAATCAATAGGATTGGTTAGACCGGTGTTTGCAGAGTGTGCATTCATACCGTTCATCCAACGCTCCATTGCGTTACGTACATTGAAGTCAGTATCATTGATAATGGTTGGTGTCCACGTATCAAACGTACGATCACCTGCCATCTTCAATTGACGACCGCGGAATGGGACAATAATTGTACCAATAGTGGAAGCAGGAAGTTGTGCTGCTTCGCACAAGAACGATGTAAGTTCTACATCGCCACCAGCATAAGCCGGGAAGTTGATAGTCGCCTTAAATAGGTTAGGACGAGCACCACCACCACGTAGCTTGGCTTTAAAATCATCAACGCCTAAAACAGCCATGTTCTATATCTCCTTATACCTGTAGACCAGCGACTTCTTCAAAGTCAACGCCAGTTCTAACAGCAACAAAGTTAAGTGTGATGTAGTTGATAGAACGCGCTGGTTTGACGAAGATGTTTGCGACAAATTCATTCCGGTCGATAATCGCAGGAGTGTTGTTAGTGTCATCACATACAACACGGAAGTCAGTGATACCACGACGTCCTTTGATTTCTCTTAGGAATGGTTCGACAATACCAACAAATTCAGCTCTTGTGAATTCGTCGTTAAATTCGAACAATGTGTTTCTTGCTGCCAACGCAATTGCTCTTTCCATTGTAAGGAACAAACGGCGGACGTTAATACGATCAAATGCCGATGGTCTGTTCATGTGAGTTTTATCACCGAACAACAGGATACCCTGTCCAGGAAGATTTGCAACTGGGTTAATACCAGCTTTATATAGTGTATCTCTTTGTGATTTAGTTGGAGTATACGCTAGTTTTGTGATACCTAGATATTGACCACGTCTTGCACCTGCAGGTGAATACCAAGGAGCAGTGTTTGCATCCGAAGCAGCCATGATACCTGCGGTTGAAGACGATGCTGGAATCCAGATGTACTTATCGTTGTACTTGTCATATACTTTCAACCAGTTGTTATCTACAACTAGATATGAGCTATATGTGTAGTTTGCAACATCAGTTGTTGTATCACCAACTGGATCTGCTGTACCTACTACTGAGTCATAAGCAGGTGATGTAACAACGATACAATCTTTACGTGTTGTACCAGCTGTAACAACCAAGTCATCTACGATTGTATCTTGATCTGATGATGATGTCATACCACGTGCAATCAAGAAGTCGACTTCGATAGTGTCTTTATCTTCAAATACGTCGTAAGCAGTTTGGATCTCACCAGTTGTAGGTGATGTATCATCTGTACCACCTGTTAGTGAAAGATCTGCATCCGAATCAAGAGCGCCATTTACCCAAACATAGTTTGATTGGTTGTTGATTACATCTTTCTCGTAGTTAGATGAGCCATCAGCATTCTGAGCTGTTGAGCTAGATGAAACAAATGGGAATCTTTCTAGAACAGAACCAGCTGTTCCTGTGATTACGCCATCTTCATCCAAAACTAGAACGTGACGTTCTGTTCCTGTAGGAGCAGCATCAAACTGTGCTTTATATGCAGCATCCCAGCCAGTCCATGTAGCAGAGCCTGCAACTAGAACTTGGATTGAGTTACCCAATGTTCCAGGATACTTAGCAAACGCTGTGCCTGTCCAAGAGCCATTTTCGAAATCTTCTTCGTTATTAATTGCAGCAGGTGTTCCAGCTGCATCCGCAGCGTTCAAGCTTCCAGCAGCAACGCGAGAGATGTAAAGTGAATTCGTGTATTTTAAAAAGTAACCCGCAGTATGAAAATCGCGGGCAAGTGAATCGTTAGGTGCACCGAATGTTGAGGCAAGTTCCGCTTCGTTAGAAACCTTTGTTGCTTCACCAACTGGGCCCCAACGGAATTGACCAGCAAATGCGCCAGTAGTAGTCTGTACATTAGGCACACCGCCTGTTAGATCTACTTCTTTGACGATAATTGCTGGAGATTCTGAAGGTACGCCAAATGCCATGTGTTTTTCCTTTTCCAGTAATCGAATTATGAGTTATCATTATAAGGATATTCAATTAGAACTATTTATAATTTCTCAAATCCTGGGTTAAACGGGAAGATGTCGACATCGGTTGCCCATCTTTCTTCAACATGTTCTCGTTGATATTCTTGTTGTTGGACATAATCACTGCCATCATCGATAAATCCAAATGGCAATACGTCCTCTTCAATTTCTTTCATCCTTTGTTCAAACATCATTTGTTTCATATTAATGTCAGTAAGTTCACCAAAGAATGAGCTGGTAGCAAAATAACCAAACATGACTAAGTTCATCATTAGGTCATCATGGTTTCCATCAGATGCTTCGTATGATTGTCCTTTTGCTACAAAGGTAGAAACTTCTAGGATAGTGTGTTCATCCACTATTTCTAGTTTCTTTTCTTCGATAATATCTTTAATACCAGAACAACCTAGTCTTTTAATTTTCCGGTTCATTTCTACACCCAAAGCGTTTGCTTTTACCGAAGATTCTGTGTGTAGATTCTCATACTCAAAATCATAATACAAACCATTACAAACAACTCCACCTTGATCATTTGCTTCAACAATCACATAACAGTTGTTATATGCCTTCGCATATTTATAAATAACGTTGGGGAAGAGTATTGGAGAGATAAGGTTATTGCGATACACAGCAACCTGTTTAAACGGCCTAGCGCTAATATCGATCACATTAAATGTAGAATAGTCCTGTCCTCTTCCCTTACTTACATCTACAGTCATTATATATTCATGGTCTTTTTCTGGCTCATCATAGATCCAGACACTGTTGCCTTCTAATATTTTCTTTGGAGGTTTTGCTCTGAGGCCTAATAATGTTTCTGCATTGATAAGAGTATCACCCGTCCCAAAGAAAGTGTTCCCAAATTCTTGGTCAAACTGTAACTGAGAAGTATTGGCAATAGTTTGTGCTTTCCAATTTTCATCACGGCCAGGAACATCCCACCAATCAACTCTAAATGGTTTGTACTCATTAATTCCTTGTACAGCACCTTCCCATATCTTATGGTACATATTGCCTATACCATTAGCAGTCGATGTAATGATAACCTTTGTATCTTTACCAGATGAAACAACAGGATACGTAGAAGTATAAAACTCTGCTGCTCTTTCAACAAATGCAAATTCGTCCAGATAAAGCAAGTTCACAGACATACCACGGATAGAAGATCCTGAGGTAGCAGCAGCAATAATCCTACTGTTATTAGAAAATTCAATACTGCCTTTATTTAATGCCTTACATCCTGGCTGTAGAAAGAATGGAAGATTCTCAAGCATTAGAGTGACTCGAGCAAGCATCTCTCGAGCAGTAGCACCTTTGTTTGCCAATACTGCAATTGTTTTCTCAGGATTGAATAAAGCAAACCATAGCAGATAAGCAACTGAGGAAATAGATTTACCTGACTGTCGACACGCCAACACAATGTTAAACCGTTCTGAATTGAACTGGTCAAACATTTTTGTTTGGTAAGGATATAAGTTAAACGGAATTAGACCTTTATCCAATGAAATAATTTTACAATATGTTTTAGCAAAGTATGAAGGGTCTTTCATACATTTGGCATATTCTTTTATTTCAGTTGCGGTCCATTCCTGGACAACCCCATCGCGTTTAACGTTGGGGTTACCCATATATGTATCATTCATTTGGTTCTATATCAATAATATCGTTTTCTTGTTTCAATAATCTTTGCAAGTCTGTGGTTGAACCAATAAACACGTTATTGGTTGTTTGACCTTGAGGTAAAGCAAGTTTCTCATCCTTTTTATCAAAGTCTTTTTTCTTTTTATGGAGGTCTATTAGGTTTCCATTGATGTCAGCAACATGCTTCATCATATTTGAAAATACTTCAAATGCCCGGGGATGTTCGGTTGCTCTTGCAACTTCCATCATTTCCTCGAGTGCATCTGTACCTTTTGCTAGTAAGTCGTGATAATTTCTTCTAGCATACTCAAAATCATTATCAGGTGTATCAGAATCCATTATGTTATATCTTCAATTGTTGTTGTAAACCCATAGTCACTATCAGGACTTGCATCAGCAGGATCAGTAGTAACAGATATTCTAGTTGTATCTATATCAGAATCACCATTTAAACCTACATCTTTTAAACCAACAGTAGGCTTGGCTGTACGGATATAACCTTTATCGGATGTTGGTCCATAAAAGTTAACCTTCATATCAAATGTAAGATTATAAATGATTGTACGTCTTGATTCTTGTGGACCTTCGAAGTCATCAGAAAAATCCACACTTTGTAATACAATAGGGACATCTTCTTTTACATTAGGATAGTCCGGGAATGGTTTCATAGTCAATGTATATTGTGGACTAAAGTATGGAAGAATCTGTTCTAGAATTTGTAGTGCATCATCCTGATTCTTTGCGTAAATACTTAATTGGAAAGTAATTACATAGGGTACACCTGTATTAAACTTATGTCTTGAATTTGCTACAGTTGATGTCTGATTAAAGTTATTAATCTTTGAGATCTGACGTGTTACATCATATGTAAAACTCAAAATTTCAAACGACATACGTGGCAACTTAATTGCAACATTGGTATCTGTATATAGGTCAGGATTTGCTCTGATTCTTTCTAAGAATTTTTGAGCAGGAGCATAGGACAAAGGTACTTTTGTTTGTGACAATACCTGATTGTTTGCATCTGTTCTAAGCACATGCAAATTATTAAAAAGTGAACCAAAAACAGCAACCGCTGTCCTTATCTTTTTATGGTAAAAATAGGTCCCAAACATTATTTCATTAACCTTTTAATAGTAGCCAAAGCTTTCTTTCCATCTGGATGATTAGGATTAATGCTTACCTCATCTCCATTTACAAAGTCTGATATATTAGCAGATTTGCCTAATGCATTAATAGCTTTATGTAAAGGGTCTCTAGGATCATACTTACGTTCAAAACCTGGCTTACCTCTAAGTTCAACCCAAGTCTTATCACCTTTTTCCCACATCTTTAAAACGTCTTGAGTTTTACCCCGTATCAGTTTTAATTTAATCCCCTCAGATATATAAAGCTTAAACCCTTTCATTAGTTATTCTCCGGATCACCAAACGGATTGCTTTCCGAAAAATCTAAGAAATCATCAATTAGATCTGTAAAGCTTGTGTTATCTTCATTTTCAGATAGTTTGTTTTCTTCTGTTATAGACAATATTCTAAGAGCTGAGCCTGATTTAGAACCAATGATGGATCTTCCAGTAATAAAGTCATGGTACTTTCCATCATCTGCGCCAATGTTAATTATATGGAGCTTAAAGTCTGAATCTGAATATTTAGAAACTGTACCACGTATTACTGTACCATTAGCCAATGTTTGTGTTACGGTCTCACCTACTTCAAAGACTTTCAAAGAGTTTATCATATCAGCAGAATCTACTACAATGGTTGGATTGTTATAGAAGTTACCACCATGTGTTAGTGTAATCGATTCAACTTTTGCAGTGTCAGAATCGAGGAAAATTTCTGCTGTTGCTCTGAAATCAGATTTTGCGCCTGTTGGGCTTGCAATTGAAATATTAATAGCACCTGGTGAATCATAGAAAGCACCACCCGCAGTTACGTTTGTTGCAACAATTTCACCATTAATAATTGAAGTAACTCTTGCTCTTGCTCTAAAGTCTTCAATCACAGCATTTGGTTCAGAAATTGTTACAGAAGGAATGAATGAATATTCATAGTCACCAGAATCTGTAATAGTAATCCCAGTAATTTTTCCATTTTCTACTACAGCAGTTGCAGTAGGAGCAGTCGTACCTGGATCAATTGCTAATTTATCTTGGATTGTAATTGTTGGAGCAGTTCCGTTTGAGTCAATATAACCTGCACCATTGTTAATAACATTAATGGACTTAATAATATTATCACCACCCAATGTAATTGTAGCAAGTGCTTGTTCGGGTGTATACTGCGTAGGCAATGGAACTGTAATCGCAGGAGATTGGTATGAATCATAGAATCTACCACTTGAATCAATATTCAAAGAAGTGATAACACCATCTGTTACGTTTGTACTCAACACTGCATCCGAAGAATCTAGATCAGGTAAACCAATCGAAACCGTTGGCCTTAGAGCATATCCATCACCTGAGTCTGTAATATTCAGAGCAGAGATAACTTCTTGTGCTGTTACATCAGCAGTGATAGTTGCAGATCTTGGAGTAGCAAGTGATAAGATATATGTGTATGCATAATCTCTTGCAATATCGTCGATTTCTTCGATACCAGTATCCAAAGTTTCTGAACTGAACTCGAACAGTTCACAACGTAGTTTGTATGTTGGAAGGTTTGTTAACTGATAGAAAGGTTGTTCATGCTCAACGTGCATGATTTCAAACAGTTTCTTTGTAAATGGTACATAAATCAAATCACCTTCACGTGGTCTTTGGCCTGTGATTTCATTATCAAAACGTTGTACTGTTTGAGACCATCTTTTTCTCGAAACAACAAGTGTTACAGCATCTCTAATCTCAACGCCAAACTTAGTGAACAGGTCACCTTCACCATCAAATCCATCGACGTTTTCAACATACATTTCAACTTTATACGACGAATTAAAACGTGATTGTACGTCTTCATTCAATATCGTGTCTTCGGCAATAATGTCTCTTGGCAAATAGTATAGGTCCTGGCCATAAATCTTTAGAGACTCAATAACGATGTCTTCATAAAGATTTTGCTCGGATCTTACACCTTGACTAAAATAAAGATTAGTGGCCATAAGTTACCCCATAAAGAAATCAGCAGGAAGTTCATGTTCAAGTCTGATTTTTTCCCTTAGCTGTTCAATCTCCTGTAACGCATCTTCATAGATTTGTCTGCCATTCAGTGTTACACCACCAGGCAATTGCATCCCTTCAAACTTAATAAGGTTTGCACCCCATTGTTGTTTAATTAATGCAGTGGTATATTCTTTTAACCACATATCGTTCCAAACTGATGTATGAGTATCTGGGTCAATAATTTGATAAACCTCAGCTACAACATAATCACCAGCTTTAATATCACCATCTGCAAAATCACCGTGGATGTAAAGACGATTCTGTCTCCTTGCAAAATGGACTTGAGGAGAACCAGTCAGTTTCATATCCAATAGTGATAAGTATTGCTGCATTTGCTCGTAATACGCAAGGTCACCAATATATGAATGTAGATCCGCAATATCATTCAAATGCATCTGATACTTAATATCAAAGAAGTTACGGCCCGACTGTCCACGTAATGGAAACAGTCGTGAAACTTGAGTGATGTTTGAAGAGATTGGAATATACTCATTTGACACGTCATCAGAAGTGACTTCATGTTTTAGAAAGCCACGGTAAGTTGCGTCTGAATGGAATTCTCTGTAATATTGTAGAGCTTCGTCTACTCTGTCCTCAAGCTGATCAGTGTCGACATTGATTTCAATGACGGGTTCGCCCAATCGGCGGAGGCAGTATTCGATTAGCGTGTCTCTACTAGTTGGATTAGCCATAAAAAAATACCTCTAAGCGTATAGATCTTAGAGGTATTTATAATAATTTTTTTGGCTAGTTTATGCCTGGAGTTGACGTACTTCTGTTTCTTCAGGTTCCTCAGGGTTCTCTAAAGAATTTGTGAGCATTCCAACGAATGCATCCCGACCGATCGACAACTGGTCAAGATTAAAGCGCGCGCTTGATAGTTTACGCTCAAGGTCTTGGATGTGGTTAACCATCGCTTTTTGCTCATCTTTCATGTCTTCATAAAAGTACTCAACATCATTTACCATAATGGGTGTCTTTTCTTCTTTTCCCATTTTGTTTCCTCCAATTAGGGTTAAAATCAATGCTGGATTTTTTCAGCCAGCATACTATATATAACACTTATTTGGCTGCAAGTTGAGCTTTTAAATCATCAACCTCATCTTTTAGTTCTTTAATTGCTTCGATAAGAAGACCAACCATGTTGCCATAGGCAACAGTTTTAATCCCTTTATTGTCTTCACTTACAACTTCTGGAAGTACTTTTTCAACTTCCTGAGCTATAACACCAGCATGACGAGGCTTTTCTTCCATGTCATTACGGTTAAAGGTAACACCACGGATTGCCTTTACTTTATCCAAAGCATTTGGTATAACTACTACATTTTCTTTTAAACGTTCGTCTGAGTATGCCGTAACATTACCAGAAGCAGTCAAGTTACAATAAATGTAAGTGGTATCTGATGTGTTTGCCGTACCAAATACTGCAAAGGTAAAGCCCCCCGAGTTATTCCAAAATTGTAGTTTACCTGCACCGCCAGCATTACCACTGTTATTTGAAATAAGCCATAAATCCTCACCGCCGCTGGCTGTTGATTTAATTCCTACTTTTGGCCCACCTGTGCTATTACCTTCAACCGAAATTCCACCACTACTATCTGTGGTTACAAATGTTCCAGTGTAAGTGCCTACATATTGATAAAAGCCAGTTGCAGGATTAACATAATAAGAGGTGTTGTTACTATCATAGAAGATAGGTGCACGCATACTACTATTATGCTGCGCCTGACTGTTAGTTACAATAAAATTTGTTGACCCAGCATTTGTAATCCTCAAACCATAATTAAAAGTTGAACCCATGCGAATATCTACGCCATATTCAGATGCACTGGAATTGTACTTGTTTACGACCAAACCCCAATCGTTATTGGTTGTAGCTGTAATGTAAACAGTAGCGTCATTGGTGTTTTGTCTTGAACCACCGTTTACGTTTAATTCCTGAATGTCAGTGCGAACTAAGTTGCTAGTACTTGCAGGATCAACGTAGTAAGACGTGTTGTTGGTATCGTAGAAGATAGGTGCACGTACTGACTGATCACTAAATAAATTACCAGTTGGATCAATCCAAACCCTTGTTCCTAATGCCTCTCCATGATTTCTAACTTGGAATTTTAAACCACTTCCGTATTGACCGTCAGTAGCAGTCTCCTTGTACATCTTGACAATGGCGCCTACAGTGTAGGTACTTCCAGTGTATTTGTAACCTAGGACTAATTGACCACCGATATTAGCTGCAACAGAACTTGTATCATACATACCAAGTCCGTTTCTAACATCATCACTGGCTCCTATAGCCATGTATGTACTGTTGTTATTATTTACTTGTAATTGATAAAGATTTGAAAGGCTGTCTCCGTGTATATAATAACTTGTGTTGTTACTATCGTAGAAGATGGGTGCACGGAAACTATCTGTGTTTTCTCTGTAATAACGATCTTTTAAGAAGTGTGAATGTTGAAATGCGCTGATGTTTGTTACCGAGGGCGAATCATAAAATACGTAAGCAAAGCCTGTCCCAGATCCTGGGTTACTAGTTGTGATAGTAGATTTAGATACCTTTGCTATGACGTCCATAGCGCGATAATAATCTACATCGATATAAATGTCTTGGTAATAAACATTACCACCAGAATATGTCCAACCAGTACTTGTAACAGTGCCTAAAGATACTCTAAGATCAGCATTAGCCCAACCTCTAGTCTCAACCATATCAAGGTTCAAAGATGTTCCATTACCCATGCCATACCAGCCCCAAATGTTATATACCATTTCTGACTGATTATAACTATGTTCTTGTATAACTAATTGTACATTAGACCAATCTCCCCAATGTACCGGAGTGAAATAAATACGGCCAATAGTCCACCGTCTAGCTTGTGTTGTAGACGCTGAAAATGTACCATTAGACCAAGTTTTTACACTTTCATATTCACCAACAACATGTTTACCACGAACTTTTGTATAGTCTAGGTTAGATGTACTTGCAGGATCAACGTAGTAAGACGTGTTGTTATAATCATAGAAAATAGGTGATCTTATATCACCATTGTGAGCTGCTAAAACGGTTGAATAGCCATCTCGGCCTAAGTAAATTGTACTTGCAGCAGACGAAGCGTAAATATTTAAGCCACTGGCCCATTCATAAAATTTAAAATGCTGACCAGCACCATCTGCTCTGTCAAACGAAAGTTGGGCAGAGTTGCCAGCAAGTGTTAAGGTGCTAAAAACAGAAGTGCCTGCAGGATCCAAATAGTAAGATGTATTATTATTTAAATATAATACTCCCCCACGTTCTTTTCTAAGATCCCAATTGCCCCAATCTGAATATAAAAACCCGTATCTAGTTCCATCGCCATATAGTTGAAATCTAAAACTGTTGTCACTGGCTTTCATGAATAACCCAGCGCTACCAGTGGATTCAGTAGCAATATTTAAATTTCTACCTGTGTCTTGAAAATCACGTTGTACTATTCCTGAAAGCTGAACACCATCGAGCAAATCAGCGTCTAAACCAGAACCAGAGCCGTCATTGCCAGCATGCCAAATTGCATTAGACCCTACAGTCGGATTAAATCCAAATCTAAAGACACCAGCTTGGGTTACATCAAAAACCGAATCAACTCTAATACCAGAACCACCTGTTAGACCGTTGCGTAGTAAACCAAAGTTGTTTGTACTGTTATTGCCAAGATTTCCAATTGCCCAAGTATTCGTGCTGTCAGTTAAGGAGCTTTTGGTTCTAAAGAACGCTAATGCATAACCGCTGTCTGATGATGGGTGAATTGCTAAACCTTCAGACCAATTGTTTCCACCAGACTTAATTCTAATTGCTGGGACAGTTGACGAACCACCTGTAAAATCAATAACTCCAGTAGCTGTATCATTAGCATTACTTGTGATATAGTTGCTATGGCTGTGACTATCGTCTGCCACCGTCACACTCAGTGTAGCATTAGCAGAGCCATCCCAAGAAACAGAACCAGATGCGTCACCTGAGAGTGACAACGTTCTAGCAGTTGTCCACTTGTCTGCGTTGGGGTGGTAACCATCTGTGAAGACACGATTAGAGCCTTCATACAAGGTGTGGTGGCTTGTATTTTGACTTGATGTAAAAGACATTGCTGGGTCAGCATTATGTACGCTACCTACACCAATCTGTACTGTACCAGGGTTTGTTACATAAAACGTAGCCCTGTTGCCCAGAATACCATAACCACTAACACGAATATCATCTGTACCCGCCGAAGGGTTACCACTGTCAATCTGTCCTACTACAAGAGTACCACTCATAGTATCACCAGTGACATTCACAAAACGGCTGTCTGCTTCTGTCTCTGTGTAGTAACGACCATCTAGGTTAACTGAACCCAATGCTGTAACATGTCCATATCCATCAAGTGTAATATCTTGAACGACTGTACCATTTGAGTTATCTACAGATGCTTGGCTTGATGTGTCAGCATGGTAAAGTGTAACATCACCAGTACCTCCACCAGTAAGACCTGAACCTGCAGTAATAGTCTGGTCAGCAGTAGCGCCTGATTCAATACCATCTAGTTTAGTGCCATCAGTAGCTAGATCACGACCATCAACAGTGCCTGATACCGTAATATTACCCGTGATGTCTACGCCTGTGCTGGTGGTGGCGAGTTTTTTGGCGTTGTTAAAATAAACTCCTGCTTCGCCTGTTGAGTTGGAACCACTAAAATAGAGGCTACCATCTGGCTTAGTAATATAAAAGTTAGAACCCCTTACATATAAGTCGCCTGTACCAACTTCACTTATATAACTATTAGACCCATCATGGTAAATCTGTAGGTCAGACCCAGCGCCGAAGATGGCTTTGCTATTATCAGGGAAATTGACGTTTCCACTTGAGTTTGCTGTCACAGTTTTCGATGCTTGAACTGTACCAAGTGAGGTAATATCATTATAATTGATTTCAGTAGTCGTAACTGTAGCACCGTCCAAAAGATTTAACTCCGCTGGAGTTGCAGATACAGTTGTACCACCTATTGACAAGGTATCAATTTCTATAGTACCTGTTACATCGATGCCAGTGGAAGTGGTAGCAAGTTTTGTTGCGTTGTCATATGCAATACTTACGCCGCCGTTTGATGTCGCTGTAATGTAATCTTCGCCAGATGCACTTTTTAGCAACAAATTATCAGCACGAATACGTAAATCACCTGTACCAGCATCGTCAATATAACTGTGACTACCGTCATGGTAAATCTGTAGGTCAGACCCAGCACCAAACTTGAGTTTGTTGTTATCACCTAGAGAAATATCAGCCGAGACAGTTGAATTTTCATTCACCTGTAATCCATTTTTGATTACAAAATCGTGAGTATTTGCCATTTATTATTTCTCCAACAGAGCTTTTAGTTCGTTAATTTGTTCTTGTTGTGACTCAATTTGAGTTTGCTGTTCTTTAATTGCTTCGATAAGAAGACCGACCATGTTACCATAGGCAACATTTTTAATACCATCATGGTTTTCACTTACAACTTCAGGTAAAACGTGTTCTACTTCTTGTGCAATAATACCAGTATGACGTGGGTTATCGGTTAAATCTTTGCGATTATAAGTAACACCCCTAATTGCCTTTACTTTTTCCAAAGGATTTGATATAACTTCAATATTTTCTTTTAAGTTAATATCAGAATATGCTGTAACGTTTCCAGCTGCTGTAACGTTTCCTGATGTAGTAATTAATAACGCATTACTTACAGTAGCAGTATTGAAATGAAACGCATTGGTCGCATTGTAAATATTTTCAAAATAAGTATCGCCTACACTATTGTCATAACGTAGCACAAATCCTTCATTGGTAGAATTATTTTCGCCAGTCATTCTAATAGAAGGATCATAAGTGCTTTCAGCGGTTATACGTAATTCGCAATGGCTAGAAGCATTACGGAGATGCAACCTTGAACTGGGACTCGACGTACCAATACCAACGTTACCAGATTCATCAATCCGCATTTTTTCGGTGGCATTATTAAAATCTTGATTAGATGCTGTTAAAAATCTAATTCTGAAACTTTGTAGATTAAGACTATTAAAATTATAGCCTGAACCTTCATTGGTTGCATTACCACCAGAAATTGCGGCTGTTCTTAATCCACCGTCTGTTAAAAAATGTATTTGTGGATTATCATGTTCTACGGAGTCTGTAGGATCAGCTTCTATTGTTAATACTGTATCACCAGATGAAGAATAAAGATGCATTAGTGTATCAGGACTCGACGCACCAATACCAACTTTGCCAGCAGTGTCGATAACAAAAGCGTTATCATCAGGAGTTCCTGACAAGCTTGGATCTAATCTACTAATTCTAAACTTGTTATCACTTGCACTAGCAACACCCCACTGTGGCACACCATTCTTATCAAATCGTATTCTATTCCAAACATCGGCGGTTTTTTCTAGGACTAAATTTCCGAAATAAGCAGGGCTTCCACTAGTTGGTGGTGTACCAGTCACTTTTAAATGTATCGGTGCGTATGGACTACTCGTACGAATACCAAGACCAGTAGTGGTATTTGTTATGTTATATAATGGTGTTTCATTTGGATATGTTTCTGGGTTTTGATATAAATTTACAAGATCTGCATCACTTAATACACCACCGGCATAACATCTAATATCAGCTACAGAACCATGAACTTCATCATCATTATTTATATTTCCATAGTCAGATCCATCTAATGAACTTTCAGAATTGCCCCAAATTGCAACCCCTCTTTGATTGCTAGTACTAGTAGTCCAAACTATATCATAAACCACACCAGTTTCATCTATAATTTTATAACCACGTGCACCACTTACATTATAAGCATTTGTTTGGTAAAAATAAATTAAATACCATTTGCCTTCAGTTAAATTTATCGTTTGATCTGTAGATGCATCTACGGTCCATGATGTTCCGCTTACCCATCTAATTGATCCAAGATCTGAAGCATCTCTAGTAATCAATCTAGCTTGAGTAACCATAGACGAATAGTCATCAACTCTATGCCATAAAGTCCAACCTATAGTTCCGTGTGTTGCAATTTCTGATTCAATTTCAGAATGACCCATTAATATTAAGCCATCTGCAGCGTTGTCTGCTTTTTTAAGGTATACCCCAGCCGGACCACCAGTTTCTATTGAATAGCCAGAATGGAATGATTGATCATTACGAGCGTGGTATCCGTTTCCAGTGTAATCATAAAATTTACTGGTAGAAGTTTCTATTGGAGCTCCAGCAAATCTAATATTTTGAATCATATCATAATTAACAACAGGTGTTGATCTTGCTGTTGTTAATACTTTTTCACCATCTACAAGGACATCACCTCCAAATGGATTTAAATTCATAGTCCCAGCGTTACTGCCGTCTGTTATTTGAATATATCCAGTAGATGTGGTGGTGTTTCCAAAATACATGCCATAACTAGAACTATTTCTAAGAGGAGCATACGCCATAGCAGCTGTTGATTTTGATTCAGATATATTTGCAGCAGAAGTAGATACTGAATAATCAACATGGAACCTATTAGTTGGATTTGTCGTACCAATACCAAAACGGCCATTGTGTGTCATAGTAAATTTATAACCAGTTGATGAACCGCTTGTGCCAGCACTAGTTAAATGAAATCCTAAGTTATTGTCGTTAGCGCCGCCAGATGTGCCTTGCGCAATAAGACTCCATTTGACACCTGTGTTGGTAGCATCCAAAGTAAGTCCAGCGCCAGTAGTGGTACTACTACTAAAATGAGCAGTATCCCATGTTGTGCTATCAAAGACATCAAACTGAACTGATGGCGAGGTCGTACCAATACCAACATGACCATCAGTACCAATCCAAACCTTTTCAGCATTACCTGCACCAAGTCTTAAGTTTTCACTGGCGTAAATAAAACTATCACCATTCCATCCACCATATGCTGCGCTTGTAGTTCCAAACCGCATAAAGTCAGCGTCACTTTGCAAATCAAATTCTACGTATGCGCTGGATCCTGTATTAGGGTTTTGTAATCTAAACTGAATATCTTGGCTGTTTTGGCTATTATAAACATGTAATTTTTTAGCAGGACTCGTCGTCCCAATACCAACATTACCACCTGTAGTAATATTAAACACATCACTTAAATTAGTTGTAACATCTTCTAAATTAGCTGCAGACGTTCTATAACCAATCGAAAAAACATTACTTCCAGTAGGCCCGTGATGATGTAAACCCCAGTGTTTAATGCCATTTGACAACAATAATGTGGAAGCATTTGTTCCACCGTCTTGCGCCATAATTTGTAATCTAGCTTCTGTATCTTCAATAATTGCCGTTGCATATCCATCATAATGTAGTGTTCCAGATGGGAGTGCTTTACGGACATGGAAATCTGCTGTGCTTGATGGAGAAGATGTACCAAGCGCAAGTTTATCAAACTGTGCTGTCAACCAAGGCATATTACGGTCAGTAATAACTCTACCCCAACCATCTTCATTATATACTGCTAGACCACCGCCATTTCCGCCAGACCATATAGATGTAGAACCGTAT
>Ga0255781_10002088_pt1 | contig 16125 bp, 15 predicted proteins | sample 101ome_21_FD_179979 | JGI IMG/M metagenome (GOLD analysis project Ga0255781, IMG submission 179979) | Coastal salt marsh microbial communities from the Groves Creek Marsh, Skidaway Island, Georgia - 101413BT metaG (version 2) | ecosystem: Environmental > Aquatic > Marine > Intertidal zone >... | reverse complement strand
ATGGTACTAAGCCTCTATCCAGATGTATGATTTTACAGTAGTGCTTAGCAAAATAACCAGGATCATTTAAACATTTGCTATATTCTATAACTTCATCTTTGGTAAAGTTATGAACAACACCATCACGTTTAATATTAATATTGCCTAGATAGGTATCACTCATCTTTCTTGTAATCGCTAATGTCAACTACCTTATCCTCATCATTATCTAAAAGCATACGCTGTAAGTCACTTGTGGAACCAATAAACACATTATTAGTAGTCTGATTAGCTAGCTCTGCTGGCTTATCTTCTTTATTATAGTCTTTATGTTTTTTATGCAGATCTATTAAGTTACCGTTGATATCAGCAACATGTTTCATCATATTAGAAAACACTTCGAACGCCCGCGGGTGCTCGGTCGCTCGGGCGACTTCCATCATCTCCTCAAGCGCATCAGTGCCTTTTGCTAGCAGGTCATGGTAATTTCTTCTAGCATATTCAAAATCATTATCAGCGTTATCTGCCATTATCTTTTCTCTGGATGTTCCAATTCACATTCACCGCAAGTACAAGACTCGCACTCGCATCCTTCTACAGTACAAGGATAGCTTTCTTCGTGACATTCATGTCCGCAATTTGGGCATTCACTCATTTATTTCTCCTATGTGCTATCAAAGTTAAATAGATAGTCATAATCAGATGAATCGTTAAACCCATAATCACTATCTGCCGAAATAGTAAATGGATCGGGTCTTGTTCTAAACGAAGCCACCTGAAGATCTGAATCGGCCAAACCTCTTCCGATTTCATATACGTCTGTCTGAGCAGTACGGATAACTTTAGAATCTGTAATTGGACCGTAGAAATTAATTCTCATATCAAATGTTAAAGTGTAGATGATAGTCCGTCTGGCCTCAAGCGCATTCTCATAGTCGTCGGCAAAATCTACACCAACCAAAGCAATTGGAATATCCTCTTTAATATCAGGATAATCGGCAAATGGCTTCATAGTCAATACATATTGTGGATTAAAGTACGGAAGAATCTGCTCTACGATCTGCAGCGCATCATCCTGGTTCTTTGCATAGATTGATAGCTGGAATCCTACATTATAAGGAACAAAGCTGTAGAACTTATTTCTATTACCGTATCCTGAACCCGATTGGGTAAAGTTATTTGTTTTTTGCAGCTGACGTGCTGGGTCATATGCGATAGTGGTAATCTCGAAAGACATCCGCGGTAGCTTTACTGCAACCTTAGAATCCTCAAGAAGATCCGGTTGAGATCTAATACGATCAAGGAACTTACGCTGTGGTGCGTATGAGAGTGGGACCTTAACCTGTGATATAACTTGACCAGAAGAGTTAGAGCGGACAACGTAAAGGTTATTAAAAAGTGTACCGAATATGGCAACACTTTTCCTTAGCTTCTGATGATAAAAATGTGTTCCAAACATGGTTAACCTTTATATATTGACTGTAAGTGAGTTTCAAACTCTTCCACCTTAGCCAATCTATTTGGCCATAGGATGTATTCTTTTTCCGGATTCTTCTTTAAATTATTTAGTAACGGCACAACGGCATTATATAACTTATCAAGTCTTTCCTGTGTAGTCGTAGCTAATTGCTCTGCATCATCTGCCTTAGCCGCAGTCTGTTGAACCGCCTGTAGCTCATCCTCGTCTACTGCTGTAAAACCAAAGTCAAATAAATCAGTCATTTGGATCTCCGAATGGGTTAGATTCGCTAAAGTCTAGGAAGCCGTCAGTGAATGTTTCAAAGTCAGTATTTTGTTCGATTTCAGAGATCTTATTCTCTTCGTCAACTGAAGATATTAATACATAATTAACTTTTTGCGATCGGGTATTCAACTGATAAACCAAACCATCAGGGGCAAATTCGTGGTACTTACCATCATTAGCACCAATATGGATTAGACTTAGTGTATTGGTATTGGTGTTCCATTTAATAACCTCACCTGACATAGTTACACTATCAGCTAGATCTTGATATACCATATCTCCAATATCAAATCCGGCACCAGCACTATCTAAGTTTAGTAGATATGTGTAGGCATAATCTTTTTCAATATCGTCGATTAACTCTACGCCAGTTTCAAAGTTTTCATCATTGTACTCGAATAGCTCACAACGTAATTTAAATACTGCAATATTACTTAATTGATAAAATGGTTCTTCGTGTTCAACCATCATTACCTGGAATAGCTTATTGGATAATGGTAGATAGATTAAGTCGCCTTCAAAAGGTCTTGCACCTTGGATCTCGTTATCATACCTTGCAACCAGCTGTGTCCATCTTTTTCTAGAAACTATAAATGTCGCTTGGTCTCTGATCTCTACACCAAACTTAGTGAACAGATCTCCTTCACCACCAAACCCATCAATGTTCTCAAGGTACATTTCAATGCGGTGAGAAGAGTTAAATCTAGAAGGAACGTCATCAGCTAAAATTCTATCCTCGTTGACAATGTCCCTTGGAAGATAGTATACATCCTGACCATACATTCTTAAGGATTCGATAACCAAATCCTCATACAGTTGTTGCTCGGACCTTACTTTTTGGCTGAAATAGAAATTGGTTGCCATGTCTTATCCTACAAAGAAGTCAGCTGGAAGTTCGTATTCTAGTCTAATTCTTTCTCTTAATTGTGTGATTTCATTAATAGCATCCTCATAGATTTGTCTACCATTAATCTGTACACCACCTGGGAGCTGCATACCTTCGAATTTCATAAGGTTCGAACCCCACTGACGTTTTACTAAGGCAACGGCATATTCTTTTAACCAGATATCTTCCCAGACTTGGTTAAATGTATCTTCATCGATATAGACATAGGCTTCAAGTACAATGTAATCACCCTCTTGAATATCCTTATCTTCGATATCCCCACGAATATAAAGTCTATTCTGACGTCTGGCAAAGTTAACTTGTGGTGAACCAGTTAACCTTTGATCCAACAATGATAAGTATTGCTGCATCTGTTCATAGTATGCTAGGTCACCGATGTAGGTATGAATATCAGCAATATCATTTAGGTGCATCTGATATTTAATATCAAAGAAGTTTCTAGATGAGGTGAGATTGGATCCTACGCTAAACATTTTAATTACGTGCAGAGCATCTGACTGGAGAGTAATGTACTCGTTGCTAATATCAGCCGCAGTCATCTGGTGCTTAATATACGTTCTGTGAACTGCATCAGAATGAAATTCTCTCCAATATGCCAAAGCTTCGTCGACACGGTCTTCCATCTGTTGTTCTTCAACATTGATCTCTATAACAGGATCGCCTAAGCTCCTCTTAATGTAATCAATGAATTCGTCTCTACTAGTAATTGCCATGGTGACCTCTAAGCCTAAAAGTGTTACTCTTATTTATATACTTTTAGCTCTGAAGAATTTGTAATCTTTATCCTCTTCACTTTGGTCTATAATACCGCCGGATTCAAAATTTAAGTCTATTAGATATTGCCTAATTAGACCGCTATTAGGTTCATCATTTCTAATTCTTATAATAACCTCTTGGGTATTTTCTAAGACCATCGTACCAGTTTTAATAAAATGAATTTCATTACCAACTGAATCAATTCTTAAAAGATCCGGATAAGGAAGAGGGTCCTTCGGTAAAAGTAAATCTAAACCCTCTTCTACATTTTCTATCAGAATATTAGCAACACCGTTGTCTACTTTATATAAGGAATTACCCACCAAGTCATATACAATATGCTCCGGTGCTTCTTCCTCAATAGTAGGAGGTACTACAGTTGGCGATCCTAATTTAAATGTATGTTTGCCAATATGATCGCAGATAATACTTGTATCAGCATATAATTCAAATCCCTTATCTTTAGCTTTCATACAGAAATCCACATCTTCCGAAACGGTATCTTTATGATCTAATGCAGAGTAATAAACAAAGTGAGGATATTCAATGCTTCTGAAAACTTCACCTTTAATAAGTACACATCCGAAGCCAAAAGCAGACACGGAAATTAGTTGGTCCTTTGGTAGGTTTTCATTTGTATAATTTGCCTGACCACCTGCTTCATCATAGTATAATTCCACAGTCTGTCTATCATGAAGTCTTTGAATATAAACTCCTGAAACTGCATCCTTATCATGAGCTAGCATTTTCTCCAAAGCGTCTTCTGGGACTACAATATCACTATCGATACTAAATAGGTAATCGTAGTGCTTAGCCCACTCTGCAATCAAGTTTCTAATCTGATCAATCTGGTAACCGTAGAAATATTCAAATTTTAGATTATATCCATCAGGCACTCTCATATTATAGATCGATTTAAAGGTTTCAGGCTCAATTCCTGCATTGGTAGGAATAGCTATTAAAATAGTTTTATCTTCAGGTTTCACTTGTTCCTCTTTCAGGTATTTTTGTTCATAAGATTTATTTGCATTTATATTTTGTTCTTCACCGTGAATCTTATAGTCGTTCAAAGGATTGATATCGTTATAATAACAAACAATCTCTTTTACTGCTTTAATTCTTTCAGACGGTGTGTTTTCTATTAATTCGTAAAATAACGGGTTATCCATGCCACTCATCATAAACTCACCGTTTTCGTCTTTATATCTTTCCCAGTCCAACAACGCAAATGTTGCACCTAAACAGGTTCTTAAATGTGTATATGGAATCTTCCAATTAAACAAATATCTTCTGAAAGATTTATCTTTTCTAACCTTTTCAGGATAGGTTTGGGCTATTAACGGTATTCCATCTGCTAAACTCCAACATGATCCGTATGTAAAATGATAACCTTGTTCATATAGAAAATTATAATAATTAAAAATGGTGTTATTACTTACTAGGAAATCATCGCCATCCAATAGCATAACGATATCACCTTCGCGAACATGATCCTTAACTGCATGTAGTTGATTTGAAATACATCCTTTTCGAACCTCATTGTTTATAACGATACGTTTGGGACTAGGAGGTATTCTATTTTTACTATCATCGTCGGAATTATCGTTAATGACTATGTGCAAATAATTGTCATAATCTTGCTGATCAATAGATTCACAGTGGGTCTGAATATAATTCTCTGCATTTCTAAAAGGAGATATAATTAATATTCTTTTTTCCGGACAGGTCTTTTCATAGTTCTGTCTTTCCACTTCATTAGTAAACGTTTTACCGTAAACCCTATTGACTTTATCATTAATATATCTAACCTTCCTAAAGTCATTGACCGGCAGATATTTTTCCATTCTAAAATAAATCTGTTGCTTCCACTGCAAAGCTACAGTATCCCATCCGTGAATGTCCTCAACCACTTCGCAGTAAGTACGTTTTTGATCTGTTAAATAATCATCATTATATGCTTTTAAAACCAAATCGACAAATAGGTCTGATTGCTGTTCTTCATTTATATGTGGGAACAAGCCATTAGGTACACTAGCATAATCAATCTTGTAACATGCTAAGTCTAGTGCAGTGGACTCTAATGCACCAAAGTTACAGGTAATTACAGGGGTCTTATAAAGTAAAGCCTCAAGGGTTGATATACCAAACGTTTCCGGAAAATCAGTAGGGTATATCATAAATCCGGCTTTAGAAAGTATCTCTCCAATTTTATATTGTGAAATCACGCCAGTAAATGTAACATCTAATTTAGGATCAATCTCTTCTCTAAATTTCTGTAGATCTTTTTCTTGGGCATCTGGTTCAGCCCCTTCTCTGAATCTATAATATCCACCGATAACAGTTAATTTGGCTTCTGGTATTTTTTCCTTTACCTTTGGCCATATATGATTCAATAGTGGTTTAAGACCCTTAGTGACTGAAGCATTATATACAAATTGATTTTTATCTTTATTAGCTAATCTATATTCGTCTTCAAACCATTTCACTGCCCCGTTACGTGTTTGAAAGATTTTGTTTTTTAGTACTTCATAATTTCGTTTTTGCCCGTGCTCACAATTAAGAATATAATTTGTATGGAAGTCTGATAACGTAAATAGTTCGTCGATAATACCTTTGTTTAGCATATCTTCTATATGCTGGTCACCTTCGCAAAATGTGTCGTGCATCCAGACTACTTTATAACTAGCCCGTGCACACATTTTGCTATATTTACTGTCTTCGAAAAATGGGAAAACTGAACGGGAAGAAATTACGATATCGAAGAATTCTTCAGGGTCCGACTCAGAATGATCTACATAATTTACTTGATCGTATATACCAGGCTTCGCCCGAGAGTCCTTACAATTATTAAATACTGTAACCTCAAATCCTATTTTTCGAAGTTCCTGTGAGATTAAAATTACAGCAGATTCTGATCCACCTAATCCTCTAGATTGTAGTGTGTTTCCATCATAAGTCAATCCAAGTAAATCTATAATAGCAATTTTCATAATAAACCTTTAATAATGTTACGGGTTATCTATATTTATACCAGTTCCACCTACCCCTTGTTCATATACAACCTCTTGTCCACTGTAGTCATATGCCAACGGTATTTTTTGAGTACTAGTGTATCCCCAGGTAATTACGACGCATCCACGACCACCGTCACCATTATAGTTACTGCCGGAAGTGATATCGTCATCATCGGCCCCACCGCCGCCACCATAATCACCACCATCTGAAGCAAAAGTGACTGTACCTCCATTTCCACCTCCAGATCCGCCTTGGCCAGCCGCGGTAGAACTATTACCAGCTGATCCTGCCCCACCGCTCGATCCTTCACCATATCTTCCAACGCCGCCACCACCAGCGCATTGTTGAGTGCCGCAGGCACCGCCACCGCCACCACCCCCTGCACCAGCAGTAACACCGGTGCTGGAGTTGCTGTATCCTCCGGTTCCTCCGGCACCACTATATCCACCACCACCGCCTCCTGCACCGCCGGCACTATTATAGAAAGAATTCCCTCCTTGACCACCGTCGCCGCCACCAGATGCTGAAAACACACTGATACATCCAATTTGTTGCGTGGCAAATCTATTATTTGAAAGCGCTGCAGCGGATCCAGTCCCACTTGATGGTGAGGCATATCCCCCCTCGCCCCCTTGTGCAAATACACAAAAAGTAGAAGATCCATTTGCCCTAACACCTGATGCGCCTCCTGCAATACCGACAGAGGTGCTACTGGTGCCAGAAGTATATCCATTTGATCCAGCAACGATTTCCCATAGATCACCCGGTGTAGTTGTTCCGGTTGCCCACTGTAAAGCACCGCCAGCTCCCCCTCCACCGCCACGGTTACTCCCCGTCGCCGCTGCGCCCCCACCGGCACCAATACATAACACAGTTACTTCGGTAACGCCCACTGGCACCGTCCAAACCCAAGTAAAAGAAAATCCTGTGGTTCTACTCGTGCCGGATCCCGAATTCATTCTTAGATTTTTAGAATCTGGTTGAAAGACTAAAAATCCCCTATTGGATGTACTATAGTTTCCGTTTAACCAATCCCCGTAAGCTATAGCAGATGCCTGAGGAGAATGCCACGTTCCGCCGATTTGTCCTCTAGATAAGGTATAATGATCATTGTTGGCCTGATCCAGCAGCCCCATGATATATCCTATGTTATCTTGAGATCCGTATCTATAATGTGCTACCATTTTATCCTCCTAAGACACAACATCTAAATAAACATCGAATGTTCCAATATTGCTACCATATCCAGCTAAAACTAGTTCTAGGGTATTACTTGAAACAGTTACCACTGGGCTTCTGGCAAGAAAATCTTTATTCGAATATCCTGGGCTTGATGTTTCAGCATACAAATACCAAGTGCCCGGCGATCCATTTCCGTAAATAGCACTAGTACCGCTAAGACCAGTACCACTTGATCCGGTCCCGCCTGAATCTCTATTCCATCTATTAACTACGGTCCCATTCGCGATGTTGGCCCAAACTGCAGTAGAATAAGTTAAGGTGCTACTATTTGCCGTAGTAGTTTCCCAGCCATCTGCATCGATTTCGAAGGTCCAAGTTGTGCCGCCTAATCTTGCCCATCCAATCTGGGCATCGCCTCTAAAACTACTACCTGATGTATAGAAACACACAATCCTGGAACTAGACCCGGCATATATACCAACGTCTATATTACCTGTAGTAAACCAACCAGTTCCCTGGTCTCCGCTATATGTATATAATGATGACGTAAGGCCAACATTATACGTGGCACCTCCGACATTTTTGTTAAACCAATATCCGTGTCCATTGGTTTCTTGGAAAGGTCTAGTTGACTTATAGTTGTAAGCGGCACCTTCTTCGTACTTGTCCCACATTAATTCATTCTGCTCCTCGGCAGTGGATGCAAATTCAGTGGCATATTTCCTTCTTGCCCCAGTTTCATGTGTAATAGACATTTGTTATCCCCAGTTCTGATCTATTCTTGTTCCACGTAAACCAAAAGTTCCTTCGGTACCCTCCGAATACTCATCATTTTGATAATACCTATACAATAGTACACCGTATGTACTGGAAGCTATTGATCCGTCATAGAATATTATAGGACCATAGGCGTCCTGACTAAGACGGGTGTTATTATTATAAAGGTAGACCGGATTGTTTTTATCTATAACATTAATCCAGCTTCTTGGCGCCACATTTTCATAAGCCGCATAAAGATTGGCAAAGTTATTGTTTCTAGTAGCTGAAGTAGTTCCGGTATCGGTCGCTCGAGTATCTATCCAAACCTTCAACGTGCTCATGCTGCTTGTAGATAAATTATTAAATCTTAAACTGATTATTTCATAGATGCCGTATTCCCCGGCATTAAAATAAAACCCGCGGCCAGCTGTTAGACCCTGCTGATGTACACTCCCTCCGATTGAAAATTGTGATGTAGCCATTTTTTTATACCTTTATGTCATATTACCCCAGGATTGAGATCCTGTATTTTCCGAAAGTTTAACGTAACTAACCCACCACTGGATTGAATGGCCCGACACTCTCTTTATTCGAATTTGATTTCCATTTCCTTGACCTGTGGCAGCAGTTAGATAGCAAGGGCTATCTTTTGAAAAAATCTGATACGCTGGATAATATCCGTTGTTACCCAATTGAGCCTTAAATATAACATTATTACCAGTTGCCGAAGCTGGCTCCACGGCAACTTCAAAGCTGCTGACGAAGCCATCTCCTAGAATAACGACTCTAAGACTAGTAATCAAAACATCATAACTTGTATTCGCTGCCTTAGCTATGGTTGTCCACGCATTGAGGTCGTATTCGCCGGTATAAGTTAATGCCTGTGCCTGTAGAGCAAAAAAAGAATCGGGCATTCGTTATCCTCCTTTGACTTCTAAGAATGTGACATAATAGTCGAAATTAAGATCAGTCGTAAGGGTTGAACCCCCGACTGCTTCTAATAGAAGACGCGTCCCCGATGGAACTATTAAAGGGGTTTTCTTGTCTAATAGAACACAATGCTGGTAATACGTTCCGGCTTGCCTAACCACACAAGCGCCATTTGTATTGGTTTGAATACTCCCAGTGGTAGAAAGATATGCGCTTAACCTACACATCCGAGCAGTACCACTCGATGTACTTGAAGTGGCATTGGATGGGCCGATGAGTGTTGGAGGTGATACATCACCTTGCGAAGCAGGACGTGGACACATAGAGATCGTATGAAATATCAAGGTTGAACTGCTATCGGACCAACTCCATAGACTGGACGTAGATGTCCAAGTCCCCTGTAAGGATTTATACCTTAACTGGTTATTTGTTTGGCTATATTCACGGCCAAAATTTAACCTTTGTTTATCAATATTCAATCCCATTTCTTAAGCCTTTTTATTCATTATGTCTTATATAAGCCGCAAAGACGGTAGCAGGATTACTCAATCCACCCATACATCTAACCCTTAAATTAGTCCAGCTTGATGAACTATTTAAAAAATCCCCAACAATTAAGGGCGCATCCTTAGAGAAAAATTGAAAGGAATGTCCTGGTGCGATCGCCTGAGCTTGACAAATTGGATGGTATGAGGTGCTTCCAAGTCTGGTTTCCAGTTCTAATTTATAAGAGTCTGCATCTGACCCATTATTATAAATTATTAAATTCTGAACTATATACTGATAAGTTGATGAACTAGTCCCTATAACACCGATTGTTGTTCCATTCGCGGCCTCTGTAGCGGTTATTGCTTTGCATACGCTTCCAAACTGCATTATGGCAGTTTGGGTGCCATCACCGGACCATTGAGTGTAATCACCCCGGTAGTTCTCTCCGCCTTTAAAAAAATTTACACCTGTCATTTTATTTCCTTAATTATGCGTCATTTCTAAAATAATTAAAGCCTGCACAATAACTTACACTGACCGATCCCGTCTGCTGAACATAAATATCTCTCCCCGCATTTATAAAATATCTATTTTCAGTTGTTACGGGGTTAAGAACCCCCCAAGGATTAAGGGTTTGATTATAGATAATATAATTAGAAGTTGCAAGAGCCTCTCCAATAGAAATGGAAATAAAAGTAGAAGTCGCGGAATTGTTAACTACACTTAACTGGTGTACATCATAAAATTCCAACCCACTTGGCCAATCGGTCGTTGAACTACTTGAGCTTAAAAGAGTAAAACTACCCGATGTGGTGGTAAGATAGGTGCATCCTAATCCAAATCCTCTATTAGTATCGGTACTAAATATTTCATGGGACGGGTAAAATTCTCTACCCTTATTCTCATATAACGCCATTAATTAAGCTCCATATCCCGATCCAGTCCAATCCGATGCGTATGGATTATTAACAAATGCGTAAGTAAAAGTTATATCCATTCTTGGGCCATCAAGAGATCTTAGTCTCAAATAATGATAACCATTAAAACGTTCATTTCCTAAATAAGGAATATATAAAGGATTGCTTCTACTATATAAAGATAAGGAAGTTCCTTGAGGAATCCAATAATAGCTCAGAACATCGGACGCCACAGCCGATTGTACTGGGGCAAGGTTGGCTGGATCATTAAATTGCCCACGAACTTCTACCTCCACTCGTCCATCTACACCGGTACTCTCTGTATTACAAATTGTCATATTAAGGATCACAATATCAAGTGCGAAGATGGAATCATCATAGGCATTCTGATAATTATGGGTACTGCTTGAAAATACGCCATGATATAAATTAATCAATCCATTTCCGGTGTAAGTTCCACCGTGAAACGGCATGATATAGCCGGTGCCTTGGGTTGAAAACCCTAGATGACCTAGCCCAATAAAATGCTTATAGTTAGACGTGTCACCGTATTGCTCGCTAGAAAAATGTCTAAATCCTTCATAACCAGCTGTTTTATCAAGTGCATCGTAATGTATAGAATGTCCTACCATTTCATATTACCCAAATATTAAACCTGCTGCCCAATGTAATCCCCAACTAATAAATCCTGCCGAGCCAGTATAACCACGTGGCCCTGGACCACCTGAGCTACCTCCTGATCCAGTGTAACCTCTAGGACCGCCACCACCTTGTGATCCAGTGTAACCTCTAGGACCGCCACCACCTTGAGATCCGGTATAACCTCTAGGTCCTCGAGATCCGGTATAACCTCTAGGACCGCCACCACCTTGTGATCCGGTATAACCTCTAGGTCCTCCGCCACCAACAGATCCTGTGTATCCCCGTGGTCCTCCACCACCTTGAGATCCTGTGTAGCCACGTGGTCCTCCACCACCTTGAGATCCGGTATAACCTCTAGGTCCTCCGCCACCTTGAGATCCGGTATAACCTCTAGGTCCTCCACCACCTTGAGATCCGGTATAACCTCGTGGTCCGCCACCACCTTGGGATCCAGTATAACCTCTAGGACCTGTATTACCTTTAGATCCAGTGTAACCTCTAACCCCCTGAGATCCGGTGTAACCCACACCTTGAGATCCGGTGTAACCAGCAAACTGTCCAGCATCTACCCAAGCTGATCCATCCCAAACATATAGATTACCATTGGCAGTAACAATGTAAGCATCACCTGCAGTATTACCCGAACCGGGTAGATCACCAGTTGTTGCAACAGATCCCTGAATTGCAATTGATGTACCGTCTGAACCTCTTGAACCTGTGTAGCCTCTAGATCCGGTGTATCCGATATCACCTTTGGATCCGGTATATCCTCGTGGTCCTATATCACCTTGAGATCCAGTGTAACCTCTAGAACCAGTAAATCCTTCGGATCCGGTGTAACCTCTGGATCCAGTAAATCCAATATCACCTTTAGATCCTGTGAATCCGGTGTCACCTTGAGATCCATTGTAACCTCTAGATCCGGTGTACCCGATATCACCTTGATCACCTTTAGATCCAGTATAACCTCTAGGACCTTGACCACCAATAGATCCGGTATATCCTCGGTTACCTTGGATACCCTGGGATCCAGTAAATCCTATAGATCCTGTATATCCTCTATCACCTTGAGATCCTGTGAATCCTGATAACCCGATAGGAATAAAGTTAGCAATAAGTCGGGAATTATCTGAAATAGATCCTAACTGTCCTGAGACATATGATACAGTAAAATATTTACCATTACCAGCAGTATTAATACTGCCAGAGATCTGGAACATAAGATAATCACCAGAGTTAACATCATCGCTTTTTAAGAGCAACATACCACGATTGCTAGTTCCACCCGTATCATCCCAGGTATCGATATAAGCTCCCCATGAAGCATTATTCACTGCATTCTGGTGAAGGCCAATTTCAGTAGCAGATGTTAGTGTAGCATTATTGAATAATAACTGCCCAGCAACAGTATAAGATCCTGCTGTAGACGTAGCGGTTGTTCCTGTATCAACTTGGTATACGTTCCCTGAATTAGCTCCGGATCCGGTAAATCCTCTAGATCCGGTATAAGCTTGTGAACCGGTATAACCAAGTGAACCCGTGTAACCTAGACTACCTCTAGATCCAGTAAAGCCCGATCCGGCCGAACCGGTATAACCAAGCGAGCCAGTATAGCCAATTGCTGCATCAACCACCCAAGATGTTGATGCTGCGTCGTAGGTGTATAATACCCCTTCATCTGTGGTGTACGTATCACCATCTGATGGATTCGTTGGAAAGTTAATAATTGCCATATGTTAAGTTCCCGATGCTTTACCTTTTATGTTTCTTTCAGGATCAAATTCAACAAATACACCTGAAACGTCTTTATCCCATGTTGCCTCTGAGTATCCTGTTATTAGGAAGCTAGAGCCATTATTATCTATACTGTATGAAAAGTCTGATGATCCAGATCCAACTTGATATTTCTTCCATCCAAGATAATTACCTGAACCGTCACTGTCAAAGTCGAATATACCAAGTCCCATATCTTTCAATCCAAAAGTATTCGCGTCGTCTGCGAACGCACCCGCGGTATTACATACTACGCCAATTCTACCATCTGGGAGTCTGGAGCTAGGCTTACCGTTTTGTTCAATCTCTTCTGAGGTTTCTGATCCTGTTTGATATCCTGGTGACCAGGTATCAGAGTCGTAATTAAATGTAATAATACCAATGTCTTCAGATCCAAATGTTAAAGCGTTATTAACAGAACCAAATGATGTGTATGTGATTGCTAGTGTATTTTCTACACTGCTATTAATATCATGGATATTCATACCTTTATCATTGAAACCGGATCCCATATTATAATATTCAGCAGTCCAAGCTCTAGGATCAAAAATACCTAGGAAGATATCATAACCGCCAAATAGTGTACCATTTGCTAGGTTACCAGTGGTTCTTCCGGTAAAGGCAATGTGACCTTTCTTAGCGCCGCCAGTACCAGTTTCAGTTTGGATCCAAAGTGGGTGCCCACGGTTATCGACTGCAATATTAATTGTATCATTAGTATCTATAGTCAATGTTGGATTATCAGTTGCCGGGTTAATATTTCCGACACGGTCTGTACCACTAAATCTAAATGCGCTAGGTGCATTATCATATGCTGCGGTAACATTGAATGTCGAGCTTGTACCAACTACATCTTGAACAACAATTTGTCCATTCATACCTGTATGATTGCCACACTGATAATAGTATGTCCCAGCAGTTGTCGGGGTCCAACTAATAGTACCTTTAAATGCGCCATTGTTTACTGCTTCCGGGTCTGTAACTGCCTTAGACGTACCTTCTAGCTCGGTAAGAGCATAGATCTCTTCGTCTTCTGCTGTACCATTCTGCCAGAATCTAAATTCCTTTGAAGCGATATCCCATTGACCTAGGAAGTAATCGTAAACGCCTGATAGTCCGGTGTTCTGCTTTGCAATATTACCAGATGTTTGACCCGCAAGATAGTAGTACTCACCATCTGCTGATTTAATAACGTCATAGAAGAATACGTTACCATCATCCGCTGTTGCATCACCTGCGGTAGATACCTGATGAATCTCGAATACAGATTCTGCTCGGTGGATGATTTTACCATCTGCCTTTTCTTCACGATAGGCATCGGTGTTCAAGAATGATTGCAGATCATCTTTATCTACAATTGCTAGGAAGCCTGTGAATAGACCGTTAGCACCATATGAACCATTGTACTCTAAAGTGTTATATGTTCTGCTTATCAGAGATGCAGAAATATCATTAGAAGTAAAGTTAAAGTCTAGCAGACTGGGGTTACTAATTTCTAAAATATTAGCTTCAAGTAATGTTTCATCCGATGTAGTGATTGTTGCAGAGTCATAGTAATATGCGTTAGAAGTGGAAGCAGCCGTGTGATATACACCTTGGCCCCATCCTTCTTTTTCACCTCTAAATAGTACACCGTCTTTACCTACTGAGTGAGATGTTGAGGATCCTACAGTAACAAAGTTTCTGGTGAGGTGATCCCATACCATATCTTTATTAATATTATCTTCACCCATATGGCCCAATGAGCTATGGAAATATAGAGATCCATCATTTGTATTCACACCGCCTATAAGGGTGTCTGCTCTCATTAGTGTTCCAGCAGTACTATCTAAGTTTAGACCAGTACCAGCAAAAATAACCCTGTGATTACCGTCGTGGAATTCCTCATCTTCGAAGAACCACCAAGGTCTGCTGTCAGAATCTTCTACTAAGACGGAGTTGATTTCCTCCATGTATCCTCTACCGGAAGCAATCTGTTTAGTCCATAGTACATCTACACTGTAAGCAGCCGAGTCTGCAATTTTAGCTTTTTGAAGTAGTGCAAAGGAAGTGTGTCCTCTTTCGCCCATTGGGGCAAGAGCAGTAGCAGAAGCACCATCAGCTAAAGATACATCTTCCTTTTTACCCCCTAGAATAATTTCATGGGTTGATAGATCCGAATCGTATTTTATTATATCAATATCAAGCCAAGCGGCTTCATAGTCGTCATAGGTTTGCTGATCTGCTAAAGTAAATCCGCTATAATCAGTGTATCTTACATACTTTACTATGAGCGGATCATTTACATCACATAAAGCCCATGCAGGTGTTCTACCAACTGCACTTCCATCTAAGGTTGCAGCTGAACCACTTATGAAGAATTTACCGGTATTTATTCCGCCAGCTTTAATTGAGTTAACAAACAGTCCTGTTCCGGTGTTAATTTCTGAAAGGTCCCTAGTTCTGATGATTGTACCGTCAGTATTTAATATGACTATTGCCCCGCTTCTGAAATCATTTTCTCCAACTAGGCTAGATTGAAAGAATGCTGCAAGATACTTTATACCTGAATACTCTACAATTTCAATTGCAGGACCTTTAACATACCGATTTGAAGCACCATATCTTTTTGACCAAACTACTTCGTTGGAAGAATTCATTTTAATCACAAGAGCCGACGAAAATGGTAGGCTTCCATTATACGTATGACCTATCATATATCTGTCGCCCGTATCTTCATCGTGCACAATTTTAGAAACTCGATCCAGCTGGGTTCCAATCGATACGAATTTTGTATCGGTTACGGTAAAGTCTTTATCGTAATATGAAATTAATATATCTTCATTTATACTGTCATTTCCTACAGCAATATAATCGCCAGCATTGTCTCTCATAATTGATTCATATGTACAGTTTGCAGAGTCATATGAATTGTTTATATTTCTAGCCCAACCGTGAACCCATTGCTTAGACTTATCTGCTAATTCACCTTTTGCATATCCTGATAGAATAATTTTATTATTTTCTACATCTTCGATGATTCCTGTAACAAA
>Ga0255781_10002078_pt1 | contig 16152 bp, 13 predicted proteins | sample 101ome_21_FD_179979 | JGI IMG/M metagenome (GOLD analysis project Ga0255781, IMG submission 179979) | Coastal salt marsh microbial communities from the Groves Creek Marsh, Skidaway Island, Georgia - 101413BT metaG (version 2) | ecosystem: Environmental > Aquatic > Marine > Intertidal zone >... | reverse complement strand
AGTGTCAGGTGACATACACGCGACCTCCGTCAAGGTTGGTGCCATCGAAATTCTTCCAGGCTACTCACTGGAGAGCACGACGGTGATAGGGAACACGACGTCCCAAACCATTCAGTTTACAAACACCGAGACCTCCCTAGTGACGAGTGGGGATATCAACATGCTCCACAGCTCCAATAACGCGGCGATCAAGTTGAACTCCAACGTGGTCACGGAGTTCCCCCGCTCAAAGAAACTCATCAAGTATCCGAGGGTGGCTTTGACGAGTGCTTCTCAAGATGGGTATGTGGTGAGTGCGAGTAGCGCACTCACAGCCAACCCCACATATTGGGTTTTTGATGAGGTGGCTACAACATTTTGGCATTCACAATATCCTTATTTCAACACGAGTAATGGTTTGTATTCACCCGGTCAAGCGGCTGTAGGTACAGGAACACCGTCAGCGGGATCAACACTTCCCACGACTGAACTTGTTTCGGGGCATCAGGGTGAGTGGATCTCAATCGAACTTCCTAGCAAGATAAAACTTGATAGGTTGAAGGTCATAGGGGCTACTCGACTCTCAACTGGAATAAATCAATTTCCTAAAGATGTAGTCGTGGCTGTAAGTGAGACTGGTTTAAGTGGAAGCTGGAGTGTTCTTCAAACAGCAAGTCTTATCAGTCAAAATGTTTCTAATCATTCAGATACCATTAATATAACAACACAAACGTCATACTATAAATATTTTGCACTCATCGTAAAGTCTATTAACTCAACTGCTACATTTTCAGCAGTTGAGATTGCCGGACTCGAACTCTATGGCCTCCCTGAATACGACCCTGACGCTGCGGGGATGGATGTGAAGGTGACCTCCTACCCCAATGTGCCCAACACGGATTGGTTGGAGGTCTACTATGATGCGAAAAATTATTCGGGAACTGGTGACGTTCAAGATGAGACGGCTAATAATAGAGACGCTGAGATGAATGCGACGTTTGATAACGGTGAAATAAAAGCGTTTGATTTCAGTGGAGCATATACAAGTAACGTCACTACGAGTGACCACGGTTTAGGAACGGGAGATGTGACCTATAGTATGGCATATTGGTTCAAGAGAACGGCTAAAAGTAATGGAGCTAACAATGACTATATTATTATGATGGGTAACGGTGGCGCCACAAGAAGTTCTATACTCATGCATATAATCAACGATGAACTTCATCTAGATCATTGGAGTGCTTCTATAAAATATCAGGAACAAATTATCCTAAATAAATGGTACCACGTCGTCGCAGGACACAAAGGTGGGGTTACTCCTAGTATTCAAAATGATTTCATATATATCGATGGGAAATTATCATCAATTTTGGGGGGTGGAACTGCGGGTAATTTTACTCTCGCAGGTAGTAAATTAACGTTAGGCAGTGAGCATAATGGAACAACTGAATATTTTAACGGCAAAATAGCAAACTTCCGCCTCTTCAACCGGGCCCTGACCTCCGATGAAGTGTGGCAACTCTACGCCTACCAGAAGGAGTATTTCGGTCATGGGGACTTGTCCATGACCCTCAAGGCGGGGCGCCTAGGGATCGGAACGTCGGAACCTCGGGCGACTTTGGATGTGAAGGGGACTTTCCAGGCTGGTAATTCACCCCTTAGATTTTTTGTGCTGAGTGGCACACATCCAAACCCATTAGCGACTCAATATGTATCTTTACCAACTGACTTAATTGGGAGTAAAATAATTTCTATTACTGGAATGACATTTCAAACAAATGGTGATGGTATTCCATTCGAGCGACATAGTGAATCGAGTTCATGGGAAGTAGACGTGTATTTCAATTCGAACTTAAACCAGTTATTAATGGGTAGTCACGGTAGTGGTTGTCCGGGTAAAAATTGGAAAATGTACGTGGTAACGACTTAATCATAAAAGTTCCCTCATGAATGATTCTTTTCCTCCAAAGTGCAACCCACTTTGTAAGAAAAGCATCCCGATCGAAGTCCGTAGGACTTCCCTCGTATCAAGTGACTCTGTCACTTAAAAAAACCTCCCCTCATAGTAGAAGGTATGTCGCTCAATAGCCCAGACGCCTATTTGAACATCAACAACGCGAATTTGAGGGTGTATGGCAATGTTCACACGAACCAAGTTCATCTGGGAAACATGACAGTCAGGCCGAGTTATGGGTTATCCACCGTCACTGACGTGTCGAACACCACCCCAGATATCATTCAGTTTACCAATACGGACACAGCCTTTACCACGACGGGGAACGTCACGGTGGGGAAGGAACTCACAGTGACGGGGAATGTGGAGGTGGGCACGGCGAACCTCTTTGTTGATACCCAAAATGGGAGAGTTGGTGTAGGAACCACCGAACCCTCGGGGCAACTCGAGTTGGTGGGGGACTCGACGACTCAAGAGTATCCTCCTAGGGCTTTGACGGGCTACGAAACGTTGGTGGAGGGACATGGTGTTTTCGGTTTATATCATACTCCCGGAAGCGGTGCGTCTGGTGCAGTGGTGAATGCATTTAATAAATCTACTGCGGTCGGAGATTCTTGGTATTCGTCTGTTCAAGTGTGGACACCAGGTGGTCAGAATGTTGCAGGACCTTTCAACTACACAGGCACTCATAGCATTGCCGGTATTTCGGGCGAATGGGTATACATAACCTTACCATATCACGCAAATATGGAATATCTTCAAATAACAGCTCGTAATGGTGATGCCGCTAACGCACCTAATTCCGCTACAATTATAGGAAGTTCTGATGGGGGAACGACGTGGGAACAAGTCGGTAGCTGGTCTGATAAAACCTCAGCTAATTTTTGGTTAGATGGAGGTGTACCTTCACCCAATTTTACCATAACTTCTACAAAACCCTTAAATGCAGTCGGTTTTGTCGTAACAGAAGCAAATGGTTGGTACGCATTCACGATAGGTGAAATCAAATTCTTCGGCACCCCCGGTCCCACGACCCTCGATAAGGGTTCGTTGACCCTGGGAAGATCCCTCGATGTGCCCCGCGTTTCGCGGTACGACGTGGATACGGAAACCCCGAGACCCGAGAAGTTGGTGGTGGATTTCGATACCACCGTCAATTCCTCACCCACAGATATCTCGGGGAAGGGGAATCATGGGACGTTTAATGGTGGTGCCTCCTACTCTGCGGCGGATAAGGCGTTTGTTTTTGATGGGACGGATGATTATATTGATATTCCTAGTGTATCCGGTGTAGGTACAGGTGCTTGGGTACACTCCAAAAGTTTTTGGTTCAAATTGCACAGTAGCACCGATGCGGGTGTTCTATTTCTATTGGGAAGAAATGGTAGCACAAAGCAAATAGCTGTCCAGTCCAATGGTTCGGGACAATTTCAATACTATATATACGGGTGTAATTCCAGGGTTCAAGTAAACGGTTCAGACTGGTTTCCAGATGTGAATAGATGGTATCACTGTGTCACAGTATTCAAAAATAACGAAACTACCGCTACCGATGGTGTTATAACGGGTAGAGAAATGTACATAGACGGAGTTAAACAAACTTTGATAGCTATCAATACACAAGTCGCTCTGGATTTAGACTCTTCAGAAGTTAGATTCGGTAATCAGTTCAACACAGTTTACCTAGATTATGAGCTTTCAAACCCCAAACTCTACTCCGTCGCCCTCGAAGCCTCGGAGGTCCAAAAGTTGTACCGGCTCGGCCGAACCGGGCGGTCCATGGTCATCAGCGACACGGCCGTCGGTATCGGGAAAGTCCCTGAAGCTCAGTTGGATGTGAGGGGGTCGGCGAGGTTTGTGGGTGGTGTTATGGTGGGACATACAATCTCAGACGCAAGGAATCCAATGTATGGAATTCAGATAAATCAAAATCCTATTCACGATAATGTTTTTGATTACAGGGATATTCCATTGGTCGTTCATTATAACACAACTGTTACCAGTAATACTACATTAAATGATAACAAACCAGTTTTAATGTTAACACGAGAAGGAACGAGTGGCTTAGCGTATGCTGCGGGTGCACATTTTGGACTTTCAAGATACGAAAACAGTAGCGTAAATTCACGATCACGACTTGATCTCCATCTTACACATGGTCATTTCGCAGCGACGATAACTCGGGTTATGTCATGGAGATCAAATGGATCAGTATATTTATCGAGTGATGCTGCCGTGTCTTCAGATGATAGAATAAAGTTCAATGAAACTGATATACCTGATTCACTCGATTTAATCGATAAACTCAAACCACAAAAATACGAAAAATTACTATTCGCACCAAGTGAAACAGGGGACTGGATTCCATCCGATGAAGAATGGGAAGATTTAAAAAATGATGACGGATATGTATGGAAAAATGAATATGGTTTCATAGCTCAGGATGTTAAGAACATCCCAGAGCTTTCATTTCTTGTAGAAGGAGAAGAATACGAGAATGAAAATCAATCTCCATTAGGACTTAAATATCAAGGATTATTCGTTGTCGCAATTGGTGCCATAAAAGAATTAAAGGCAAAGAACGAAGCTCTTGAAACACAGGTTTCCGATCTCCTGGCCCGTGTGACAGCTCTTGAGAATGCCTAGTCCCGAGTCCCAATCAACTTTGTTGATTGTTCCCTTCCCCCAAACCTTACAAACCCAACCCAAAGGTTTCTAAGGTCTGTATCACTCGTTCTTTTCCTCCAAAGTGCAACCCACTTTGTAAGAAAATACTCTCCCCTCATAGTAGATGAATACCCCCTCAGGCTATCTAAACATAGATAACGCGCACCTCAGGGTCGAGGGAAACATTGTCGCCGAAAACATAGAGCTGGGAAACATCCAAATCGGTCCCACCTACGGTCTCGCCAGTGTCACGGACGTGGGCAACACGACGTCCCAAACCGTGCAGTTCACCAACGCGGCGACCGGACTCGTGACCACAGGAAACGTCACGGTGGGGAAGGAACTCACAGTGACAGGGAATGTGACGATGTCTGAAGAACTCACAGTGACGGGGAATGTGGAGATGACGGGGAATGTGACGATGTCTGAGGAACTCACAGTGACGGGGAATGTGACGATGACGGGGACAGGTGCCCTCACACTTCCGAGTGGCACGACCGCACAACAACCTACGGGTAATGAAGGTATGATTAGGTATAATTCCACTTTATCGCGTGTAGAATATCACGATGGATCAACATGGAAAGCTGTGAGTAGTGTATCTGCAACCGGTGGAACTGTAACAAACATTGGTTCATACCTTATTCACACATTCACACTCGGTGGTACATTTACAGTTACGGCCGGTGGTTTGATGGACTACTTGATAGTAGGTGGGGGTGGAGGGGGTGGAGGGAGGTCTGGGGGTGGGGGTGGGGCAGGTGGTTTAGTATACGAAACTAATCAAAATATATCACCTGGAACATATACCGTAGTTGTTGGTAATGGAGGAGGTGGTGGAACCGTTAGTGGAAGTGTCGGCGGGAATGGAACCTCTTCATCAGTCTTTTCAAAAACCGCCTTAGGAGGGGGTGGCGGAGGATCGGATGGACATAATAACGGACTTTCAGGTGGTTCAGGTGGTGGTGGACGATATGGATCGAATGGTGGAGCTAGTACTCAAAATTCGACATATGGGTACGGCTTCGGGAATGCCGGTGGTGGATCCACAGGAGAGACTACGTATAACGGTGGAGGCGGAGGTGGAGCTGGTGCGGCGGGACAATCTGGTACCTCATCTTACTTAGGAGACGGTGGTAATGGATTACAGTATGATATCTCTGGAACGAATACATATTACGCGGGTGGGGGAGGTGGAGGATCTCATGATCCATGGCCCGGAAGTGCCTCGACGGGTGGATTGGGTGGTGGTGGCGCCGGTGGTACAAATGCTGGAGGTGGTACAAATGGTGTAAATGGAGGCGCGAACACCGGAGGCGGTGGTGGAGCTGGTTCTACAGACGGTGGAAATGGAGGTGCAGGAGGGAATGGTGGAACAGGAATAGTAATAATAAGATATATGTTATAGTATATATGTCTACATTTGCGGAAATCGATTTTCAGACAGATAAAGTCTTACGAGTGATAATCGCTCAGAGTAAAATATGGTGTGAATATCATTTAGACGGAAATTGGGTAAAAGTTCACGAAAATCAAAATAAACCAAGTGTAAATTGGAATTATCACGCCGATAAAAACAATTTTTCGAATGAACAACCATATCCTTCATGGACACTCGATGATAATTGTATTTGGATTCCGCCTATAACTATACCAGAAAATGCAAATGAAAAAGATTATACATGGAACGAAGAAACCCAAACATGGAACGAATCCGAAGCTTAAACACATTTCCTCCAAAGTGCAACCCACTTTGTAAGAAAATACTCTCCCCTCATAGTAGATATGCCGATCTTTTCACCGGTGGGGAATCTGGATATCACAAACGCGACTCTCAGAACCTCCAACATAGAGACTCAGCACATCCAGATAAGTAACGTCGCGATATCGGCGGCGCACGATCTTCAGCAAGTGACCGGTATTGGGAACGCCACGACCATCACGACCGAATTTAACAACGCGACGACGTCTCTCACGACGGCCTCCAATGTCACGGTTGGAAATGAGTTGACTGTGTCTGGAAACATCATATCGAGTCAAGAAACGACGCTGAGTGGAAATGTGACGGTCGGTAAGAATCTGTTTCTCTCATCGAATACAACCACGAGTGTCGACTCCAACGTAGTCGCGGAACACTTCGGTCCCCACAAGAGATACCCGATCACTCCAGTGTTGAAGAAGTTTCCAGACGTCGATTTTACCCAAGATAAATTCGACTACAACGACTCCACCTTGACGTATACCCAAGCGGGGTACGTGGTGACCGCGAGTAGCCAAAGTTCCGGATCGGAGGTATGGAGACTCTTCGACGATGGGGATTGGAACCAAGAAGCCATCGATAAATATACCACCACATCATTTTTCCAATATAACCCCTCTTCAAATCCATACTCTTTGGGGGATGTGTCGGGAGAATGGTTCAAGGTGAAGTTTCCGAGAAAAGTTATCATAAACAAATTTACACTCAACGTCGGTGACAATATCGGCAACGGTCTCGCAGCCTTCAAAGTTTTGGGGAGTGACGACGACACGAATTGGACCGAGGTTAGGGTTGTCAGTGGTTTGACCTCCGCGTCCTATACGACCGCGGCTCCCTTCGTGACCACCGTGGAATCTGTAAGTTCCGAGGCCTATAGATATTACGCGGTTGTCATCACACAACTTCTCGGCGTGGCTCGAGTGACTATCCGTGAAGTCGAGTTCTACGGCTATGAAGAGGACCTCCCAGCTGGTGACACCTCCCTCGATACCACCTTCACCTCGATCCTAAACAGACCCCAAACGAGTGGTGTCAAAGTTTATGTGGATGGTGACACTCTCGATAACAAAGTGACTGGACCCACACCCACCGGAACCGATGCGACCTATGACTCCACCGGTAAATACTGGGAACTCACCGGGACCCAAACATCCAACGTGACCGTGGAGGCCAATACCTTCTTGGAAGGTGATGCCCCACACTCCGTCTCCGTATGGTTCAGTTCTTCGAACTTGGAAGCGAACGTTTCGAACACGTGTGTATTCTCGGTGTCCGACCAGGAACACCTCAACTCCCAAAACCTCGATCTCCAATCGAACACGTGGCACAACCTGACCTACGCGTACCAAGGTGAAGGTGGCTCCAAGGTAACCTACTTGGATGGACGCAAGGTGGCCGAGGACCAAGCCGAAGATACCTTCGGAGAGTACCCACCCTTCGCGATGACGGGGTACTCACAGGGTGGGTATGTGGTGAGTGCGAGTGATGAAGATACGGCTTATCCGCTATGGAGAATTTTTGCAGATGATTCGGATTTTTATGTTTCATCGACATCCGCATTTCCGGGTGGTGTATATACATCCGGGTCCACATATAATTTAGGAACAAACTCAGGAGGCTCGGGAACAGATAATGGGCATTGGATAAAATTGGCTGTGCCATATAAATTGAAAATAACACACGTGAATATAGATGCTAGAACAGGTTATGAGTCACAAGCTCCTAAAAATTTTAAGTTTTATGGTTCGAACGATGATACAAACTGGGAACAAATTGGACCTTCATTTTCAAATGAAGCTCCACAAGATGACGGTACATCATATTATACGTTGAATTCCACTAAAGCATATAAATATATAGGACTCGTTGTCACTGAAACTGTCGGAAATGGAAATGGGCGGTTGGGTCTCCAACAATTAAAATTCTACGGCCACCGCGAGAACGACCTGGTCCGCCTTCCCGATCCTACTAGGGTGCTCAAGTATCCGCACGTGGCGCTCAGCGGGCCGGCTCAGAGGGGGTATGTGGTGACTCAAAGTTCGTATGCTACATATAACGCCAATCATTATGGATATGGTTGGAAGGCATTTGATAGTACCAGGTCTTCTACTTCAGCCGAGTTTAGTTGGCAGACTGACTCATCTGGTTCGGGTACATACCCCTCCTCGGGTAATGCGAGAACGGGTGTAGCCATGGAGACGATAACAGAAAATAGTAATACACATGTAGGCTCTTGGGTTACATTAGAAACTCCTCATAAGATACAAGTATCTAGTGTAGAACTGACATGTCCGGTTAGTGTTGACCAATATAGACCTAATAGTGTTGTTATCTTGGGTAGCGATAACAATTCTACTTGGAATTTCTTAACGGGTGACATCTCTTCTACATATACGAATGATATACGAACAATAACAATATCTTCAACGGTAGCTTATAAGTATCATATGTTACTGGTAAAAACTATAGGTTCTGTGGGTGCTGGATATGCCACTACAGCATTTTTAAGTGATATTCGATACTACGGCACAGAAGAGGCCACCTCCGTCCCCATCCAGATCGGTGGTGGGAACATAGACCGTGTGGCCAACTTTAGGGTCTACGACAAGTTCGTGGGGGAGGACCAAGCCCTCGAGATTTGGGATGCCCAAAAGGACGAGTTCGGCCGGGCGAAATCCTCGATGACCCTCCACAAGGGTTACCTGGGCATAGGAACTGAGGAACCTGAGGGACGCCTCGCAATTCTCGATGAACCCCACAACTTGGAAGAGTTTCCTCCTAGGGCTATGACCGACTACAAGACATACTTTGAGGGGCATGGGGAGTTTTGTGTGTACTCTTCATCAGCTTGGGGTGGTAGTTATCACGGGTGGAAAGCTTTCACAAAGGGTGTGATGAATCCATTATATACAACCTGGATTTCAGAAAATGGCTCATACAGCACGACTACCGGTCTTAATGTATTGTCTAGGTCTTTTCAAGGCAATTTAGGTGAATACCTAACAATCGAACTTCCATATAAAATACAACTGAAGAGATTCACTATCCAACGACGTTTAACTCTGAATCAAACATTTGAGACTGCTGTATTTTACGGAAGTGAAGATGGTATCACGTGGTCTAAACTAAAAGATATCATTATGCCACCATATGACACTGGATACAATGAGTATCCATTCATCATTAACGACCTCACACATTATAAACATTTTGGTATTGTGGTTACTAAAATTAAAGTCGGACAGGTTACTTATTGTAATATCGGTGAACTCCGCCTCTTCGGCACCCGCGAGCAGGGCCAATCCGTCCTCCACGATGGCCAACTGACCCTCACCAAGAACCTCGACGTTCCCCGCATAGGTCCACCTCTAGACGCGGACGATACACCGAGGCGTGACCGGCTCGTGGTGGAATACAACACTTCGTCGAACCCCACGTTCGAGGGAGCTGTCAGGGACACCTCAGGGAGGGGGAATGATGGGGTGTTTTACGGTGGGGCGTCGTATGATGCGACGGAGAAGGCGTTGGTGTTTGATGGGGGTGATCAACGTATAACCACAAATATGAATAATAAGGGGGATACTGACGTTAGTATATCTTTTTGGATAAAACGTACAGCTGACACCGATCCCGCCCAGACCGTGGTGATGTTAGGTACATTAGGGACAGGAGGCACATCTATAGCAATAGATATATATGACGATGGTGAATATCTATATTGGTGGACACAGAGTGGTGATAATATCGTCGATGATGATGGTGCCTTACAATTTCCCGTGGGTACATGGGTTCACGTAACCGCGACTAGAACGGGGCGAGCCGCGGGATATAAATTATATATCAATGGCGTTGATTGGACACCAAATATGACTCAAACCACCGGGACTAAAGCTTTAACATTACCCGACAATGCACAGGTAACTATAGGTTCCCGTGATGATGGAACGACGTTTAATACAGAGGGTCGCATCTCCAACTTCAAACTCTACGACACAGCCCTCACCGCCGAAGAGGTCAAGACCCTCTACGATATGGGTAGACTGGGTAACGCCATCAAGACACCTTTACAAATTGAGGCACCTGTCGATATACGAGGAGATATCCGGTACATAACGAATATACGTCCACTCCCAAAACAAACTATGTGGGATCATGAATCGAACGGACATTTCACGAGAGGTATTTATCCCATAACAGGTACACAGGGTGGTTCGAAGGTGTATAACATGTTATGCGAACCTGATTGGTGTGGAGGTGGATGGATGTGTGCAGCACAACTTCCCAATGGTAAGGATGTCGTAACTACACCCGTTAATTTGTTTACAGCTGAATACGGTGATCCATCAAATCTTACATGGAGTAACGATTTCGCCGTTCCCATGAATATATTTTCGAATGACAGTGGCTACGATCTTGACGTCATGTTGGTATTACTCGGAGGAACGCAAGCTGGTAGAGCTGGTGCCGGTGGTGCTCGAAACGGAGGTATATATAGAGGTGTAAATCTCACACAAGCACTTAATACCGGCTGGCCCACGAATAGTGTGTATCCCGCGAATATAAGCACGAGTGGGTTAGCATCCAGTGCCGATGGGTATAATTTTGTTTCGAGAACGCCATCTGGGTATAACTTTCAGCCGTATAAAGCTAACAGTGCCTGGAGATTATCGTTCTCTTCCCTGGCTGCGCACGACATGGCGTATAATGATTCTGATATAAATACCATGGGCTGGTTAATTCATACTTCTGGTAATGTTATACACTATACGTACTCGTATGTACACGGGGGAGGAGGTGCACAAAATCAATCTGGTGGAAATACAAGTTGGGCCGCAGTTAGATTCTTCGTGCGACCGAAACGATATTAATCTCTATATATAACAAAAGATGGATAACGATATGCTCATGTACCGAATAAGGGCACAGAGAGATAAGTTACTCGAAGAAACGGATAAGTACGCACTTCTCGATTGGCCACACACATCCCTCGAAAAACAAAGGGAATGGCTCGAGTACCGTCAAGCTCTCCGTGACCTTCCTTCAAACACAGAAGATCCAGCGAACCCCGTGTGGCCCGAGAAGCCACCTCTACCCAAGGGAGAAACCCTCACAATGAAAATGTCAGATACGGTCATCTCGGGAAAGTCTCAGATCACCCTGCTTCAGAACGTGGTCTACAACCTGACGAAAAGGATCGAAGCTCTAGAGAATGCTTAAAAATAAAGTCTCACTATATTATAAATGTCTGGTGGTATCGCCCAATTAGTAGCTGTCGGTGCTCAGGATGCTCACCTCGTGGGTGCCCCCGAGGTCAGCTTCTTCCGCTCCACATACAAACGTCACACCAATTTTTCCCAAACTGTCGAACGTCAGGTCATCCAAGGTAACGTCAACAACGGTGGTATGTCCACTGTTCGCTTCGAGCGCAAGGGTGATCTGCTCAACTACGTCTACCTCGCCCCCCACAATCCGACCACATCCGTTACGGAGCCCATCCCTAGCTGGACCGACTTGATTTCCAAGGTTGAGCTCCTCATCGGTGGTCAGGTGGTAGACACCCAGGATTCCACCTACTCCACTCTCATCGCTCCCACTCTCTCCGCTAGCACCTACTCCAAGTCTGTGGCGGCTGGTCTCTACGACGGTGAGGCGACCGCGAAGTTTTACCCTCTTCGTTTCTCCTTCTGTGAGAACTGGCAGTCCGCCCTTCCTCTCGTGGCTCTCCAGTATCACGATGTTGAGATTCGCATCACGTGGGGCACCTCCGCGGCGGACCGCTCGTGGAATGTCTACGCGAACTACGCCTACCTCGACACCGATGAGCGCACCATGTTCTCCTCGGGTTCCCAGAACATGCTCATGACCCAGGTCCAGAAGGCCATCGGCTCCAAGTCCAAGATCCAGGAGCTCAACTTCAACCATCCAATCAAGTATTTGGCCGCCGGTGCCTCTGACATGACCATTCTCAACAATGCCAACAAGCTCAAGCTCCAGATCAACGGCACCGACATCGCGGACTACAAGTTCGCCGATCCTCACTTCACATCGATTCCCCTTTACTACCACACGGGTAACTCGCAGGTCAAGGGGACTCAGCTCTTCTTCGTCCCCTTCTGCCTCGACGCCGCGAAGCTCCAGCCCACGGGCACCCTCAACTTCTCTCGTCTCGATTCTGCCAGGATCCAGTCGACCGCTCAGATTTTCAACGACGACATCTACGCCGTGAATTACAACGTCCTCCGTATCGAGAATGGTATGGGTGGCTTATTATATTCTAACTAAATAGTAATAGTAACAATGTTTTGGAAGATTGTTTTCCTCCTCTCCATCGTTTTTGTATTGACGTACGACCCAAAGTCCAGGACAATCGAAAAGTTTGTCGGCCAACCCTCGCCACCAACTGAGAAGTCCTGTCAACCTACGCATTACCAAGCCGTTCAATTCGCGACGAGCCCGTATCAGTGTCCCAAAGAGGACAATGTTTCTATGGGCGTCATAACTTAAAAACAAAATTCATAATTACAGTATAATGATTCCCATCGACCGCGAAACCATGACTGTTATCGCCACCATCGTCTGCATCGCCGGTGTTATTTTCCTGTTTAAGGAGCTTAACAAGGCAAAACAGGATGTCGACGAACTCAAGGTTTTCTCAGCCCACGTGATCCGTCATCTCTCTCAGCCCAAGCGCGACGAGGTGGAGATGCCTAAAAAAGACGAAATTGAAGAGGAGGAATCGGAGGTAAAAACAGAGGAATAAACATATCGGCATATTATAACTTGCGAATGCGCAATGAAAAAGCACAAAGCGATTGCGATACCGGTTAGCTTTCAAGGTGATCAACCGAGATTTCTAACTGTCAGGGATTGGAGGTTCAAGGATTGGATTTTCGTCACAGGGGGGTGCAGACGAAGGGAAATTGCGAATCCTATTCGTTGTGCCTTGAGGGAGTTGGAGGAGGAAACGAGAGGAGTTGTGTCCTTGAAAAGTGTAGAGTATACGGATTTTAAGTTTACAGTTAAAGAGAGTCCAACGGTTGATCTTGAATATAATGTTTTTGTATTTTTTGTAGACTACAATCGAACGGAGCAACACAATCAAGTCAAGAAGTTTTATGAGGAGAAGGCTAAGATGAACTTGAGGAAGCTTCAAAATCAACCAATCAGAAAAACACATGATGAAAACGATTACATGAGTTATGACACCTTACAGGAATTTAACTCACGTAAACGTTGGAAATTGATCATTGATAATGTCATCAAAAACCCAGAGTTTTACGCCTGTGTTGAATCACACGAGAGAAAAAAGTTTTCTATTAAATAATGAAGTCCAAGGCTTTCATTTTGAGACAGATCTCGGAGCTTCTTGAAAAGAACCGAGGGTTGTGTGAGATTGAAATTCAGGAATGGATCAAGGAAAATGAAAATATGACAGTCTATGAACTACTGACCTTTAAGAAGGAGTTGTCAAAAACAAAAGAATATCAAGATGTCTCATGTATGAGATGGTTTAGAGATGAGGATCCTTAAATAGATATGTTTAAAAGCTGGTGTAGTCGAAACGGCTTTTTGAAAAAAGTCCCCAATCCATCACACGTGCTCCTGGACGGCGGTTGCCTGTCCGTGCCGTTTGATAGATTGAACGAATTCTATGAGAAGTATATCGAGGCGATCAAGTCGGATGAAAAGTTGTTTGTCGTGGAGCAGAAGACGGTCACATACAACTATTTCGTGGACATAGACTATAAGGATGATGATAGTTTGGGAATCGACGCGATTGGAGATATTTGTGACGTCATCTGTAAATGTGTGAAGAAGTTTGGTGGGAAAGAGTGTATCATCTCCGTGGCCAAGCCCAAGAAAGCTGGCTCCAAGATTAAGACTGGCGTTCATCTGAACTGGCCGGGGTTCGTCGTGAATCAGGAGATTGCCGTATACTTGAGAGAATATATCATTTCAGACTTGTTCAGTTACGACAGGGAGACCGCGTGGGACACTATCATCGATTCCTCCGTGTATGGAAATCCTGAGAGGAAAACGAAGGGGAGTGGATTTCGAATGCCCTGGTCCCACAAAATGAACAAGGGGGTCATCGAGGGTATGTATCTCCCACTTTTCAAGTATACGTGGCCACTCCCCTCTCTGGTGCGAATCAAACCGGAACCTGACGCGGCCATTTTGAAGGCGTCTGCCGTTCGAACCGATAAGGAGGTGACTGTTTCGATTGACATCACACCCTCCAAGCGGAAAGAGGGTGCATTCACTGTGGAACAGATGAAAAATGAAGTGTATGACAGCACACTCAGAAACCGACTGGAAACCTTCATCCGCAAGAACATGAACGGTCAGGAGGACGCATACATCACGAAGATTTACAAATCTAAGAATACGTTCCTAGTGTCGAGCACGTCCAGGTGGTGTGAAAACATCAAACGAAAGCACAACTCGAATCACGTATGGTTTCTCATTAGTGGCAAGCAGATTTTACAAAAGTGTTTCTGCACCTGTCCAACCCTAGACGGGCGTAAGGATGGATTTTGTAAAGATTTTTGTGGTCGAAGACACGAACTCAGTGGCGACATCGTTTCCATCCTCTATCCAGATAAGGAGGAAATCAAAAAGTGCAAGGAGATTACAAAGTTTGTGGAGAAACCTCTACCCAACATCAAGTCCGATCTCGAAACATTTTTGAATAGGTGGATGAAAGTTGACAAGGATACAAAAATCGTCGACATCAAACGTCAGAAGGGTGTTTTGACTCTCACAACAACCTCGAGGTTCTGTGAAACGACGTCAACCTGTCACGATAAACTGATGACATATACCATCAAAAAGAATGAAATTAAACAGTCATGCCCCATATGCAAGAAGTGCACTTCTAGAACTCACAAACTGACTCCAAATATTATTAAGCTACTTAAACAATAATACGCTATATATGGTAAATGTTTACCCGGTCTGGTAGAACGATCAAGAAACCCACTGTATTTGTCCCTACAGAGACTGTATTAGACGACGACTATTGCACCGATGACTATGACACCGACATCGGTTCAGAGATCGACACTGACGAAGAGTGTTATTCTGACGAGAGTGAAGATGACTACGATGATGACGCCGATGAGAATGGCAACCTGAAGGATTTTGTGGTGGATGACGATGAGGAAAGTGAGTCAGAAGACGCTTAAAAAAAAGGAAAAGTATATTAGTAATGGAAAGTGATATTGGTAATCCCATCGAATACAATCCTGACATCGACCCCCTCGTTCAAGAGGAGAATGAAAAAAACAGTCAACAGATGCCCCCTGAGCAGCAGCAGTATTATTTTCAACCTCCGGAGATGAACTATGGATATCCTCCTCCACAGGAGAAGGAATCCTTTGATTTGTTTAAAAACGTAGACAAGTCTACCTGGATCATCGCATTCGCTGTATTTCTTCTAGGCTTCTTTATGGGGAAGACTATGCAGCCGGTGATCCTCAGATATACCTAAGCCTCTACAGTCTCTTTGAGATGTGGAGAACCACTTAACCAGTTATCATCCGGTATTGTCGAATAAGGCACGAATGTTCCCATGTCACCCTCCTCAAAAACAGCACCGAAAGTCTCCAAACCAGTATCTTCAACAAATCCAACTGTCGAAGATTCTTCGGTGACCTCTTCCTCTTCCTCCTCCTCCTCCTCTTCCTCCTTTTTGTTTTTTAAAGTGTATTGTGGTTTAAAAAACAAAATAAAGAACGCTCCGACCAAGAGAACGGTCAGAATAATTTCCATCATTGTTTATTATATGTAT
>Ga0255781_10002077_pt1 | contig 16153 bp, 28 predicted proteins | sample 101ome_21_FD_179979 | JGI IMG/M metagenome (GOLD analysis project Ga0255781, IMG submission 179979) | Coastal salt marsh microbial communities from the Groves Creek Marsh, Skidaway Island, Georgia - 101413BT metaG (version 2) | ecosystem: Environmental > Aquatic > Marine > Intertidal zone >... | reverse complement strand
AAAAGTACCACTATTACACAATCGCTTCAATTTTACCCCATTTCCATCTTATGTAAAATCAAACGATTCCATATCCGACGATGTAGCTATTGACGCAAAGCTATACATAAATGGAGAGGATCTTCCAAATATTAATAAACCAGACTCACACTATTACAGATACTTAACTACATTAAATCATAAATTTCATGGAACGCCAAGAAACATATATACATACAGCTTTTCTATGAATCCTAGAAATGTAGATCCTTCTGGAAGTTTGGATTTTACAAACATCAAAAATAGTAGAACTACGATTGAGTTTTCATTAAATCCTTATTATGGAACAAACGATGAATTTACGTGTCATATTTATTACACGACTTATACTACCTTTACATTTGAAAATGGATATCTAAGTACACGCATTGAACCCATATCGTATTCGACAGATGTTGAAGGATACGATATAGATGAAGTGAGGAACATAGGTGGAGTTGATATGTTAGTATCATTTCCCGAATAAGGTGTCTTTATTTTCTTTTATGTATTTTATGATACCATTTTTTATACACCATTTGATGAAATTGAGCTGTGCAACAGTCGTATTAATTTCATCATCTGTGCCAGGTATCTTATAAGATATCTTGTCTGAACGACAAAATGGATCAAATAATTTTTTGCTATATCCGTCGAGTGTTGATTTATAAGCGCAGTGTACACTAAAAATCTTACCGTCATTTGTTTTGTACATCAAATTCATCTTTTTAGAGTAATTCGTGATGAACCACTCTAGATTTCTAAGGGAGATACCACCAGTCTTCGACAGAATTTGTGTGAGCATCTGTCCATTTTCTGGCGTACCGTAAAACGTATCAATTGATTTTAGCAGGATATCCGATTTCCTCATATTACATCATAAGCCTCAAATCTCTAAATTGATTACTACTAGATGATTCACACGCCGGACACCCAGGTTTAAATAATGGCGGTAAAGGGTGATTGTGTCTCGCAGTTCCACCTACATTCACCGGTTCATGTAACTTTGTTGAATTTACATGCGATAAACAAAACCCATCGTGACTCGCTTTCCTAGTGCAAGGTTGACCACCCTTTTTAATACCCAAACAATATCCACCTGGGTTTGGCAAATCCCTTAATAATAGTTTCAGGGGTATATTGTGAATAGTGGATATAGACTGTGCATACAATAACATTCTCTCATGACACGCCCTTTCCACCTCATCCTGAAAAACCCTAGCCAAATTTTCAGAAATCTTCATCCTTACTACATTATAGCGTTTAATTTTTAAATGGTAATTCATCGAGGGGTGTCTCCTTTTTCTTTGGTCTTCGTTTTGGTTTGATCTTAGTAAGAATTTCCCCGAAAATCTCTTCTTTTGGGTCCTCGAAGAGTGGTTCAAGCAAATCACACACCGGATTTATGAACTTATTCATAAAATAGTATTCATAATCGATCGGTACATTGTTCTCGGAGACATACTTTGGATCTTCCGATTTTTCAAAGGCTTTTGCCTTTGGGTCTTCTGTCTTCACTAAAATGTATGGCACTCGGTCACCTGACTGTGGCTCCGAACCGGGTTGTCTCTCTCGCATTTTATGAACAACCTGAACATGTGCTTGGTTGATATCTTTGATTCCGGGGCTATTTATGGATACACTCTGCCCCTTAACCTTATACGAATCAGATAAACTTTGTGAAAGTGTGAGCTTTTCATTCGGTACATCACCTTCCAAAAGTTCGATGGCTCGTTGGAGTGCGAGTGCCTTCGGAGGTTCAGTATCACTACTTTCGAGTACGACATCCAAGAGTTCTTTGCACACCTCTCGTACGTGTGCCGTGTTATCGCGTCTTACGAGTTGAAGACCCTTTACATCGATGTAATCCATATTCATCTTTCCGTCCTTTCCTTGTGTCCACAGCTTTGCGGCGTACCGTTTTTTAGAATAGAGGAAATAGGGCCAATATACCTTTTCGAGTTCCAAATTATTCGGTTTCTTGAAAAGTGCGGTACACTCTTCAGCGGCACGTTCACCAATCTCCCAACTGTACTCAACAGCCTCAATACCTTTACGGTCACCTACATCAAATTCGACCATGACACTATCGGTGTCACCATACCTCACTTTCGCACCCGGAAAGTTCTTTTCCACATACTCTTTTGTTTCATCAATCATACTCCGACCTTTTGTCGTCACGGTAGAGGCGATGTTTACACATGGAAGCATCCCCTTCGATGCACCAGTGAACCCATACACGGAGTTCATACTGATTTTGTAAGCTAATTGCTTACCATTATACATAGCTTTGAGTGCACCCTTCGACGCGGCCATGTCCTTCTTCGCTTGTTTTCTGAACTGTTTCAATTCAAGTAGAATGCTCGGTAAAAGCGTCGGCACACCCTGTGCGAACTTACATACTCTCTTTGTAGGAGGCTGTCCCTCAACCTTACTCGGCACAGGAATCTCAAATGTTTCGTATTCCACACCAGGTACGTTTTCGTACTTTGGATCCATGACAAGACTTGAATAACACAAATTGTGTGCCATCATGATTGAAGGATACAGACCTTCAAAATCTAGTGCCGTAATTGGTTTGTAATATGCACCCTTTTGCGCTTCGAGAACAGTCGCACCTTCGTATCCTTGATCACCCAGTTGACCATACTGAATAGTTGGAACCATGAATCCCATCTCCCTCGCCTTCTTTGTTAATTGACTAAACACCTTGATTTGTTGCCCCCGTTCTACGAGATAACACAGGGGTACCCAGGTTGCCTTCGCCATTTCCAGGAGGTTAATCAGTATACATAGTTTAGACAAAAGTCTGTGTGGAAGAAGGGTATCCTTAATACAATACTCCGCAACTTCCCGCAATTTCACGGGGTCACCTTCATTGTATCGAGCAAACATTTCCTTCGCAGGCATATCAATTTTATTGTCACCGAGATACAAATTAGACACGTTATCGAGTTTATACGAATCAAGTTTGTATCCCTTCTTCACCTCGTGGAACAAATCGAAAATGAAACGACCAGGCATACTCACGAGTTTCAAATCGTTATCTCCCAGAGCACTCGAAGAAAGTTTCTTGAGTGTGAGTTCACAGTTGTATCCCCGCAGTTTACTCAATTGAAAGAATTTTAAGTTACATCGCGTCACGATAGCCCTTTTCATGAGATATTCAAGATCAAATCCAAAGATGTTCCATCCGGTAATAATGTCCACATCCTTTTCATGTAAATAATCCCTAAATGCTTCTAGCATTTCTCGCTCCGTATCAAATGACACTACGTTACATCCCTCGAGATTAGAATCAGTCTTTTTGTAACATAGACACGTTTTATCGTAAGGTTCATCACTCCCAAATTTACATAATGAAATGGCAATTTGAAAGCATGCGTCACCTTCAATATCCGCATCGGGAAATTTACCCGTAGAACTGTTACATTCAATATCCACAGAAGCAACCACAAATGGGGCCGTCTCTGGGTCTTCCACAGGTTTAAGATTTCTCCAGTTTTTACAATCTAAATCAATTTCGGTGTGCGCATTGTAACCCTGAACACATTCGTCTCCACTATCAAGCCATCCGGTAGACTGAATACCCGTTCGGTGCATAAGTCTTAAAACTGGATCCAAGTTTGATTCGTACAATTTTAATTTAAGTGTTTCATCTGGTAGGGGACGTCTGAGACGACCAGCAACCATACGCCTCGAAGCAAGATTCTTGAAAAATAACTGAAGATATGGAAATTGCTCATTATTTTGAAAACCCCATACGTCTTTACGATGAATAGTATTATAACTAGTGAGACAACCAGGACACATCTTCTCAATCTTGTTGTAAATTATCTGAACCCGTTGCTGCGTCACGTTTTTTGGGAGCTTCACAAATAAATATGGTGTAAACGCTGTAGTCACACAGACAGACTTACCATCCTTTGTCTTACCAAAGATACTGACCAAGTGTTCATCATCTGTATCCTTGGTCTCCCAGGTGAGTGCTTGGAAGACAACCATACTTCGTTATGTACCTAAAATTTTAATATCATTTAATAATAATTATGTCAGCTGCACTTGTCGATCTTGTCTCAGTCGGGGCTCAGGATGCGTACATCACTGGTGAACCCCAAGTCAGTTTCTGGCGCCAAAACTATAAACGTCATACTAACTTTGCTCTCAAACCAGAGCGCATGGATTACATTGGTACGTTTAATGGTGGCAACGAAGTTGTTGTCCCAATTCGATCCAAGGGCGATCTTTTGAGTTATGTGTGGGTTGAACACCCAAATATTTCCAATGTCGGTATTAACACCGATGGTCTTCACTCCACCAGCGACACCGCGGTTACCGAATTCAGTTTGCACATCGGTGGCCAAGAAGTTTGTCGCATGGATTCTCTCTACGTACAAGGTGTTCACAATGTTATCCTCAGAGACAGCCAATCCAAGGCTTCTTGTGCGGTCACGACCGCCGAAATCGCCGATAACGCCAAGGGTGTCGGTGGATCCGCGGGTGATTATTACATGATACCATTCTTCTTCAGTGAAGACTGGACAAAATCTCTCCCATTGGTAGCTTTGCAATACCACGAAGTTGAATTGCGTATCAAGTGCCGTTCCAATCTAGGTAACCTGGGTGCTGTTCCAAAGATTTATGGTATGTATGCCTACTTGGACACCGCCGAACGCGAACATTTCACCGCTCAAGAACATGAAATTCTCATCACACAGGTGCAATACCAACCAATGACTAAATCCGATACGTCCATTGATCTTACCTATTTCAACCACCCAGTCAAATCTCTTCACTTGACCACGTCCAATGTGAGCACTGGTTCTTGGTCCGATGATTACAGCTTCGCGAGTTCCTCGCTATACATTAATGGCTTGGCTCTTTTCGAAAACACATCCAATACCTTCCACCATAATGTTGTACATGAAATGCACACAACGACTCTTGCGCCATCCTCTCTTGATGCTCTCCCGTTGTTCTCATGGCCATTCTGTCTCACCATGAACAGATCACAACCAAGTGGCACACTAAATTTCTCTCGAATCGACAATGCGAAGTTGACCATTCAAACTCCAAAGTCCGATGCCAGAGATGGTTTGTATAGAGTGTACGCGGCTAACTACAACATCTTGCGAATTAAGGATGGTATGGCCGGTATAGCATTCTCCAACTAAATTAATTACCAGAAGAACCAAATCCACGTTCACCTCTTTGTGTCTGCTTTAGTTCTTCGACTTCTTCTATGAGAGGCGTTTCACATCGCTCCAAAATCATCTGAGCAATTCTATTCCCCTTTTTAATGACGAACGGTTCACTCCCGTGATTAAACAGGATGACTTTCAATTCACCAGTAAAATCTGGATCGATCACACCCGCTCCAGTTTGTATGCCATGTTTCAATGTAAGCCCTGATCTAGGGGCTATTCGCCCATATACACCAGATGGAAGAGATGCACAAACACCCGTACTTACGAATGCACGTTCGAGAGGTGGAACCACAATTTCTTCCATACTATATAAATCATAACCTACCGACCCAGGCGACGTTCTCGTAGGAATGATAGCATCTGGGTGCAACTTCTTAATTCGAAGACTCATAATGTAGATTCACATCAAATCTTTATGCATGTATATGTTAAATGTTGCCACTCGTAATAGCACTAGGTGGTCTCGCTATAGCGTATACATTTACCGGTGAAAACCTCATATCTTCAGAAGAAGCCAAAAAAATGATAAAGTCTGGAAAAATAAAAAAGGTCATTGATGTTCGAACATACGTTGAATACAAAATGGGACACTACCCACGTGCTTTACATCTACCTGTAAATAAAATGAACAGAAAGACCGTTTCAGAACTCCCAAAAAAGGGTTTGCTCGTCTACTGCAACACTGGACAAAGGGCCAGAGTTGCGGCAGAGAAATTAGTTGATTTAGGATTCCAGGACGTATATTACATTTCAGGTCACTATTCAGCTCTTACGTAAAATATAAGTAACACGGAATAAAATAACACATAAATTGAATAAATACACAAATCATAAACACTCCAATATATAACATTCAGTGGTATTCCAGTGGAACAAAATACTAAATGCCCAAATAAACAAGGGAGCGTATATTTGTTATTATCTGTGCAAACTACAATCACAGATAATATAAAATTTATTACTTGAAGTACATCATTGAAAAATATGAATATAGACAAAAAGTGTGTCACCACAATGAGTTTCATGTACTCCCACGCACCCCTTTCAAATTTCCACATTCGATTACTATAAGTCCTAGGAATTAACTGTATAACAGTTTCTATATCTTTTTTACCTTTAGCCAAACAAAGAGATTTATCTGGATTCATAACCAAATACCAGACATCTCGCATACTTAAATTACATGTTTAAACTCTAAGTATCATGCTTTGACTTTGTTCCAGTCGCGTTTAATTTCCTTTGAAAGTTTGTTAATTTTGTCACCAAGCTTTTGTGCACTCTTGATGTCACCCTTTTTGTAAGCTGCCGATTGCTTGTCAAATAATTTATTGAGCTTCTCCTGTTTTTTACCAGCTTTCGCAAAAGTTCTATTGATTTGTGTTTGCCTCTCCTTGAGTTGATGAAGTTTCAAAAGTGGATTTGTCATTATTATGATACGTCTATATATTATTTCAACTTCACACCCAAAACTCTACGCAGTTTCTGGAGAATTGAATTATCTGGAATAGCCTTCCCAGACTCGTATGAATTAATCACATTCGCGGGTACACCTATAGCATTTGCTAAATCTTTTTGTGTTTTAAAACCTTTAGCAATACGCCCCTGCTGAATCGTATTCGCCATAGACACGGATACTTTATTGTGTGTACCAATCTCAGTTCGATCCAATTTTTGTTCCTTTGTCACTTCACGGTGTGGTCGAGACATTTTTTGAGTCGTGGGTGTAGACTTTCCATGAATGACGACAGGCGCCCAATCTTGATGGTTCATTTTTCATGTGGCGCCCTTCGTTTTTAATAATCTTTCAAGGCGCGGTGCTTCTTTGTTTGGAAACGTCGTGAGTATCATCGCCGATTTAGTTAAGTGCACTTGCCCATGGTTCTTCGCAGACACAACATCTTCTACGCGCACCAAATCCACGGGTACCATAGACATACAATTGGCTTTACTGTATTTCACTGCAAGTATCGCTGCATCACGTTTAGTTTCTCGAGGAATAACATCGCCTTCGTAACACACGACCACATGCGAACCTGGTAAGTCTGATACGTGTAACCACCACTCTTTCGGATAGCTCGACTCAGTCAGTGCACTGTTATCCTTTGCATTCTCACCCACCTTAATGGTAATTCCATCGAGTGATATGAATGTTCGCATAACTTATTTAGAATCTATGTTTTTATATAGGATATGGCCAGAACAACAACTACTACGAGAGAACAGACGTGTAACAAAAGAGATAATTACGTATTGAAAATGTTTACATGGCACTTATATAAGTCATTACATAATCTTGAGTTCTTGGTTGCCTATGCGTACATGCGTATGATCGAAACCAAATTTGTGGTCAAGAAATTGAAAACGAGCGATCTGAAGTTTGTTCAATCTTACTGAATGCAATTTTCTTGATTCGAGCCTTCATTCGTTCTATATGATCTGTGGAAATGAGAACACAGTGTTCCACAAAAATCTTACCTCTATGTTCGACCACGAGGGGTCCGCCAGTACCAATAGTCGCGTTAAGGATGTTCAACATGTTTGATTTATTAAAGTGTCTGTGTGCAACTTAGGATATTTTTATTGATTTATTAATGTATATGCACGTGGTCCTCAAGCCAAGTCCTACTCTCACACACAAGTACAGGGTTACTCTCCCAAATAAGAATACTATAGACATTGGATCCAAGAATTCACCCGATTACACAGATCACGGAAATCCACGGCTCATGAGAGCACATCTTCTCAGACGCGGTGCACAAATACCAAAAGATGTGAGAACAGAGACCGACCCATACGAAATACACAGAGGTATGCTTTATGCGGACACCAGCACGGAAGAAAATTGGGACGATCCCTTTCGTGCGGGGTATTGGGAAAGGTGGCTCCTTTGGAGTTATCCAAACGTAAACCAAGCGCAGTTATGGTTAACCATGCGCAAAGGCATTCTATTCATGCCCACAGAAGAAATGCTTTGGTTCTGTGATGAACGAAAAAAATTTTAAACGCCAGTAGATCCAAAACCACCAGAACCGCGATCAGTCTCGGTAATTTCACTGATTTCTCGAACACTCGGCGTTTCACATCTTTCTAAAATAAGTTGCGCGATTCTGTCTCCTTTTTTGATTTCGAAATCTTTGTCGCCTTGGTTGAATAGTACGACCTTGACCTCGCCAGTGTAGTCCGGATCTATGACACCCGCACCGACTTGGATACCGTGCTTGACAGCGAGACCTGAACGGGGCGCAACCCGACCATACACATTTACTGGCAAAACAATTGAGATCCCCGTCCCGACAAGATGCCGCGAGTTATGTGGTACACAGCAATCCTCGACACTGTATAAATCATATCCAACAGCATGAGAAGAACCCCGAGTTGGAATAACAGCATCTTCAACCAATTTCTTAACGCAAAGTTCGCTCATTTATATATAGGGGAACGTAATCTTTATCTCAATTAAGGAATACGCAAATTATTTTATAAATGTGGTCCATCCATAACGCAGTCGTTCGCGCGTCGTCTGAACCAAGAACTGATTATGATAAACTCAAAAAACGTATCAATCGTATGACCATCGCGTACGGGGGTGCACTCACGTCCATGTATTTTATCACACAGGGTGCGGAGCAGGGTGTGTCTTCCACGATTGGTGTCGCTACGTCTCTGGCTTACATATCACTCCTCGAAAATCACGTGGATAACATCGAAAGTTCACCGTTTCAAAAACAGTTGTTAGCTCCCATTGGAACCGCTGTATTTGAAACTGTGTGGAACAGTGCACCGTTTGCGTTTGATTTCGATTACGGCGCGACATTCGTCGGGTTTCTCGCGTACAAGGTGGCGCTATTGAGTGTCGTATATGATGAAGTAAGGAAAATGTTGATATCTGATGATTAAAACGTATTCTACTAGCCCGAGAACTTCTTAATTTTACCGGTCGCGATGTATTCATCGATCTTGCTCGCGATACCTTTACCGATACCAGGCACCTTTCGAGGTCCTTTGGAAATAACGCTACCGTTCGTGACTTCGAATTTGAGTTTGCGGATAGCGTCGGCGGCTTTCTTGTAAGCCTCACTCTTATGAGTGTTTTTCTCAGATTTCGAGAGCAATTCCAATTGCTCGGCAATGTTTTCATTCGTAGTGAATGTCTTGGACCTCTTAATTTCACCAGTTTCAAGAAATTCATTTATTTTTCGGACGGTACCCTTTCCGATACCACACATGTGGGAAAGTTCTTCGCCATTGGTTACCTTGAAATCAAGGTGGTAGATCAGATTAGCGGCTCTTTCGTACACAGCTTTCTTGTATTCATTTTCTTCCTCTTTGGCGAGCTCATCGAAAGCTTCCGTGAGAGGTAAGTTGTAACAGACAAAGTAGTTATCGTCAGATTCAGATTCAGATTCAGATTCAGGTTCAGATTCCGTTTCATATTCGGAGTCAGAGTCAGATGCAGCAGATTCGTCTTCACTCACTTCAGCGTAGTGAAGCATGGTTTCGTATTCCAGGATAGCCTTTTCTTCTTCACATTTGCGGAGACGCTCTTTGAGTTCGGCGTTCTCCTTTTCAAGGTTGGCGATGTAGGTAGCGATAGATTGAGAGTTCATGTTTGACTGAGTCTTGTGATTTTAATGATAGGACAAAGTGACTTAGGTATTCAAATCAATCATCGATTGTTATTTACGAAAACGCATCCTACATTGAGTCTATCACATGGAGACCGGACTGGAACGAGTTCTGCGGTCTTCATGAAATATTTATTACAATAAATTCGGTATGTATCATCTCAAATCTTTATAAGTTGTTTTAGTTTCCATAATTTCTACGAGCCTCGTTCTCTGCGTTCCTCAATATATTCTTATAGTTCTCTAATTTAGCCTTCCTGTTTGAGGCATAATTTTCCGCCCATTCGGTAATATCTTCACCTATGTATGGGTAATTCTCAAACGTGTAACGTTTTAAGAAAGCCCTGTATCGTTTTGTCCGCACATCGAGCTTCTTTTTTGGCTGTCCGGCAGCAGAGACACTCTTTTTGTTTTTAATATTCTTCAAGAGTTCTTCACGCGTCTTCTTAACAAGTTTTCCATCTACCGTCTTTGTGAGCCTCACTTTGGCTTTCTTTGCCATTTCCTTGTCGGCCATTGTAGGCATTGGTTTCTTCGCTTTCAAAACATTCTGAACGTTCTTAGAAAGTTCTTCGCGAGTCTTCTTAACGCGTTTCCCATTTACTATCTTTGTGAGCCTCACCTTGGCTTTCGCGGCAGCTTTTTTGTTAGCTTCTGTGGGCATATCAACCATGTTTAATTATATTATTTAGACATATTTTTTTCATCTATCTCAAATCTTTATCCGCCGTGTAATATGTTTTACCTTTCATTACAAAACTATGCACTCTCGCATATGCCCACGCCTGTGGAGAAGCGCCCGGTCGGTGCCCGGTTCTCCACGCAGCGAGTCCTCGATCGTACACGGTTCTCAGTGTCTTTAGTGGTATCTTCGTTGCCTTCGCAATTTCCGGTATGGATTTCGCGTTCGGGTATTTTTCGCGGAATCGTTTCGTGTATGAGGAGGTGCGCGTTTTCACGTTCTTATCGGTAGAGAATTTCGTGTATGTTTTCTTTTTCATTTTCATGTATCTAGTTTCTACGTCCTTGAGTGTCTTGAGCCCTCTGAAATATTTAAGGGGTGCGTATAATGGACCCTTTGTTCTTCGCAGTTCGCGAACTTTCTTAGATATTTCCTGATCGGTGAGGGTCATCTTACTTATTACACATAATTTAATCAAACCAATCGTAATCATCTTTAACTTTCTGTTCACACCGGCGACATTTATGATATGAATCCGCATGTGGATTATAAATCTTACAAGTTCCTTTACACGCTGTACAATTGTGGTCACATTTTAGTTTCTTCTTGTATACATATTTACGCGGGTGTTTCGTCCTGGAATTGGTTTGTAAATCCATGGATTTCCATATCATAAAATTTGCCGTGATGATCTTTGTCATACTTTACTTTCCGAAAAATTTAATCGCTTCTTCGATGCTATGAAACACTTTGTCACCAAATTTCACGCGCCCAGTTTCGGTGCAGTACAAACCACACTGCCCTTTATAAGAAGCCTTGTGAATCATATTTAATTTTAGGTGTGTTAAACCTTTGACTTAGTTAAACAAAAAAGTCTAAATTTGTATAAGATGAGTCTCGAAATAATCATAGGCAATATGTTTTCTGGTAAGACGTCGGAGCTAATTCGACGTCTTAAAAGATATAAAATCATGGGTAAAAAAATTGCAGTCATAAATTCTACAAAAGATACTAGATGCGAAGGACATGTGATTCACACACACGATGGAGTAAAGTTTGATTGTATAAAAGTTAGACACTTATCACAGTGTCTCGCAGACGAAAAGTTTTGTGAATCAGAAATAGTCGCCATAGACGAAGCGCAATTTTTTACGAATCTCAAGGAATTTGTACGCATGTGTATATTTCTTAAAAAGACTATCATTGTAGCGGGTCTGGATGCAACGTACAATCAAGAAAAATTCGGTGAAATTCTGGATTGCATCCCCATGGCAGACGAAGTGACGAAGCTATCAGCTCTATGTATGAAATGCAAGGATGGAACACCCGGACCTTTTACCAAGCGTTTGGTTGACGCAAAGGAAGTAGAACTCGTAGGTGGAAAGGAAACATACGAAGCTGTGTGTAGATTTCATCTCTTGTTCTAGAATCTCTTAATATCCAATATCAACACAATCCTTCTATCATCCGTGGTCTTTTCAACTTTATGATACCTCGAATGATCGAAAACAAAATCTTCACCCGCCTTATGTTCATGCGTGTCAAATTCTGTATCTAGTGTACTCGTACCCTCTAGTGTGAGGTGGTACCGCAAATACAAATTGTGTTCTGCGCGATGGGGTGGAATAGTTATAGGACCATCCATCACAGCTACCATTCCACCCACGACACTTGGCATCATGTCTACACGATTCTTTATGAGTGGGAAATCTTCGAGTTTATAATAATAATATTTATCTGTTTTTTCAAACCACGCATCGTCGTCATGAAAATAGTACTTCTTCGCCTCACCCATCCCTTCGTACACGGCTTCAAGCATTTCTCTATGATATAATCGCAATATCCACACGTCACTAAAATCTTGTGGATGGTAAAATGGTTTGTATAATAACATATCTATGAGTGTATTTCTAATACCCACGAGTGGTCTGAGTGGTTTGCGAAAATATAAACGATCGATTGGATTCTTAAAGTAATCAAAGGCAATCAAAACGATCGGAAACAGGAGACACTTTATTATTTTCTCCATCTATAATAAATGCCAGGTTATAAAGGAAAAGAATACTACGCACCAGAGCCAACTGAAGAAGTCGATACACTTGATAAACGTTTTTTCATGGGTCTCACTAGAACACAGACCGGTTTATTTGCACCACCAGTGATTTATTTTTCGATGGTGCTCCTCGTCGTTCTCATGGCACTCCCAGCCGTATACAAGAAGCGCCCAGGACTTCTTTTCCCACTTGCCGTTGGTTTGTACATCAACGGTATCCACTTGTACCACCACTACATGCTCTTGAAAAAGTAAATTAATTTAGATGTGTATATTAATAGAATGTTCCTATCCAAGGTTTTCGCAAACTTGATATTTCAGTCACTCGTGACATACGGCTTTGCGAAGACTACCATAGAAGACCCAAAAATGAGCGAAGCGTTCGCCAAAAATGCACTCACATACATGATCGCATGGTTCGTCGCGCTTCTCATGTTCGCGTTCACCAAGAATATTATCACACGATTCATGCTTTTCACCGCTATGTCCGCCGTGGCAGGTATGTTCTTGGGTGTCAGAGGTAAGAAAGACGCGAAAGAAGCACTTCTCGATGCAGTCACGATTTTCATCGCGATGTTTACACTCGGTGTAATCACGCGGATGCTCGGGTACGATCTTCGCGCGCTTGGTTCGGTGTTGTTCGTAACACTGATAGGTTTGATTTTGGTAAGGTTATTCTCGGGTAAGAAATACACTGAAATCGTGGTACCCCTGTTTGCCTTGTTCATTGTTTATGATACAAATAACATACTGAGACGAAACTATGAAGGTAATTTTGTTGGTGCGTCATTCGATTATTTTGCAGACATCCTAAATTTATTTAGTGCTCTTCTCGAAAAAAATGAATAAAAAATTTTATTTTTTTTTACACTTTCTTTTAAAAGAAAAAAGTTTTGAAAATAAAAATAATTTTTTTTACACTTTCTTTTAAAAGAAAAAAGTTTTGAAAATAAAAAAAATTTTTCGGATATAAATAATAATGAAAGTCATTCTTAGAAAAAGTCCAACCCGTGATAAAAAGTATCGGGTCACGTTTTCTAACGGTGATCACGTAGACTTTGGTGGTAAGGGATACACAGACTACACCATACACAAAGACCCCATGAGAATGAGACTCTATGTTTTACGACACGGTGGAGGTGACACGCGTAAATTCAGTGATCCAGAGCGTGTACACGAACGAATGTTACGATTGAAACGGAGCAAACTCGAGGATTGGGGAATCTCGGGTTTGAAGACCGCAGGTTTTTGGTCCAGATGGCTCTTATGGAGTCACCCAAACATGAATGAAGCTATTAAGTTCATGAAGACTGAATTTGGTCTCAATATAAAATCTATGTAAATATAAATGTTGTTCTTGATATTACCAATATTGAACATGCTAGGTATAAACATTATCCCGGGTCAGGATGCATTCAGTCCAACTGTACCATTCGATAAAAACAAACATTATTCAATGTCAGCTTTGTGCCTTCTATGCTGCTGCATCATGATAACAAACATAATGAGAAAGAAGTTCATAGGATGGTGGGTTCCAGTACCAATGAAACCAGTTGGTTTCGCTTCACTCGCTGCATGTGTCGTTCTATCCGGTCTGGTAACTTTGGATACATATCACCGCGTACTAGCGGCGATTCCTAAAAAAGAAGAAGATAAAGCCTAAAAGAAATTATCCGTTCGATACAATTTCGCAGAAAAGTCACCAGATTGACCCATCACATTTACTGTTTCGTTACCGTAAATTTCTTGACATCCAATGTCATCCATGCAGTCTCTTTCACCCATAGACACTGGAAGAGAGTACATCTGATCACCGGGTGTTACCGTGTAATAATGATATCTATCGCGTCTTCCACGCACTTCCTTGCCATACAAGGGGAGTGTTTCGTTATTTTCCCCTAACAAAACGCCCATTTGTTGTACGTGCGCGGGTTTGTATTCCTTAATTGGGGGTGCTCTGAATTCACGTTCTACGGGGATTTGAACTGGAACTTCAACTTGTTCCATCGTGTGAATGCGCTGAACCTTGGGTGGAGTCGTGAGCATATACAAAATTACTAGTAGCAAAACAAATATAGTTATGAGCAAAGCTGTGTGTTTAGTTTTGGACTTCATTATTATTAGCCTTAGATTTTAATAATATATCAGTCTTGATTCTCACGTGTTTACTGGAGTACACACTTTTACTATGTTTCTTATCATTTTTGGTCACACGTTTCTTTGGTTCCTTATAGTCCATAGTTGATATTACACATAAGTCTCTAACGTTTATCTAGTGATAGTTGATGACACGTTGACCACGCATGATTTGTAACACACCACCATGAATTCCGTGATCACCGATTCTAGGAATGTAATCGATTTCACGCTTTCTCCCATTTACGATTAAGAACTTTCGTGCACTATGTAAAATAGATCGATCCGTGACCATGTTAGTACCGGATCCCCATCTGTAATCGTAAACTGGAGCGTAAGAAGGCATCTTTATTTTTGTAATGATTTAATAACTAAGACATTTAACTTAGGTTAAATATTGTTATAGATTCCATAATTTCGACGACCCTCATTTTCGAAATACTTCATATTTTTAACATAATCGTTGAGTTTACTGTTAATGTTTCCCGCATATTCATTACGAAAACTATAGTAAATATTCTCATTTATGTATTTGTAATTATTTTTAGGGAAACGTTTATAGAAGTTTTCTTCTCGTTGTATATATTTTTTTTTGTTTGCTATATCACGCAAAAGTTCTTGTTTTGTCTTAGCAACGCGTTTACCATTGACTATTTTTGTAAGAAACACACGAAGTTTACGCGCGGTTTTTTTGTTGGCTTCTGTGATATGACTAAAATCTGGAGACAGAGACCTACTCCTTTTTTTACTTGATACCGGAGATTCATTCTTTTTTTTCTTTGATACCGGAGATTCATTCTTTTTTTTATTATTTGATACTCTTAAATTTTTTAAAAGTTCATTTATTTCATTAACTTCATTGTTTAACTTACGCTTACTCATTATATAATTTTAATTTATATTTTATTTTTTTCATGTGCACATGATTTAGGCTAAAACTACCCTACCCAATTTATATTGGACAAATAACCACAAACCAAACATCACTGTTTTTAAGAGGTTATTTGCATCTGTGTCATCCATCTTGTAGATGGGTCCCATGATTCTCCCGAAAAAAGTTTCTTCCTTACTGTTTCCAGTGACATACATCTCCATCTGGGTTAACGCACAAGTGTCATCATTGACCGACCAATGATAAAATATGAATGGTATTAGTATACTGTAGAGTTCTAAGAGCTCTTTGTTTTTAAGAAATGGTACTATAAGTACAGTCAAAAACAGTAACAGGTGAATGTAGAATATAATGTTCATTACTATTAATATGAGCCAAGAAAATAGTGAGAACAATATGATCGTGGGTTTCCCAAAAGATATCGAAAAACCAGATGCGCCAAAAAGGTGGCACACCCAGCAAGAAAAAGTTCTCCAAGATTGGGGTGAAGCTGCTGCGTGTTACAGATACATGAACTACCAAGCATTTTTGATGTTTCAA
>Ga0255781_10002072_pt1 | contig 16188 bp, 14 predicted proteins | sample 101ome_21_FD_179979 | JGI IMG/M metagenome (GOLD analysis project Ga0255781, IMG submission 179979) | Coastal salt marsh microbial communities from the Groves Creek Marsh, Skidaway Island, Georgia - 101413BT metaG (version 2) | ecosystem: Environmental > Aquatic > Marine > Intertidal zone >... | reverse complement strand
GTGCGCGACGGACTCAAGCCGGTACACCGCCGAGTGTTATACGCGATGTACGACGGTGGATATCGGCCGGACCGTAACTTCTCCAAGAGCGCACGAGTGGTCGGCGACGTCATGGGCAATTATCACCCACATGGGGACAGCGCGATCTACGACGCCCTCGTCCGACTTGCTCAACCATGGAGTCTTCGGTACCCGCTCGTTCAAGGCCAGGGGAACTTCGGTTCACCCGGGAACGACCCGCCCGCAGCCCAGCGCTATACCGAATGCCGGATGGCCCAGTTGGCCATGGAGACGGTGCGCGACATCGATGAAGAGACCGTCGACTTCGCACCCAACTACGACGGTCGGACCCTCGAGCCCACCGTTCTGCCCAGCAGATTCCCGAACCTGCTGGTCAACGGAAGCGCCGGCATCGCTGTCGGTATGGCTACCAACATCCCGCCCCACAACCTTCGGGAAGTCGCCGAGGCTGCGACGTGGCTGCTGGACAACCCGGAAGCATCCACCGAGGAGCGTCTGACCGCCCTTCTCGGCATCGTCCAAGGTCCGGACTTCCCCACGGGAGCGACAATCATCGGCAAGCGAGGCATCGAGGACGCCTACCGCACCGGTCGTGGATCGATCACGATGCGTGCTGTTGTCGAAGTGGACGAAGACGCCAAGGGTCGACAGAGCCTGATCGTGACCCAGCTGCCGTACCAGGTGAATCCGGACAATCTCCTACTGCGCATCGCCGAACTCGTGGGCGACGGAAAACTGACCGGTATCTCCGATGTTCGGGACGACTCATCGTCTCGCACCGGCATGCGTTTGATCATTGACCTAAAACGGGACGCGGTCGCACAGGTCGTGCTGAATCAGCTCTACAAGCACACACAACTACAAGACAACTTTGGTGCGAACATGCTCGCGCTGGTGGATGGTGTCCCGCGCACGTTGACACTGGAGCAGTTCCTTCGTTACTGGATCGCGCACCAAATCGAGGTCATCCAACGACGGACGCGGTACCGGCTCCGCAAAGCCGAGGAACGCGCACACATCCTTCGTGGTTATCTCAAGGCACTCGACGCACTCGACGACGTCATCGCCTTGATCCGCGCAAGCGCGACAGTGGAGGACGCCCGCAGCGGTCTCATGGAAATGCTGGAGATTGACGAAGTGCAGGCGACAGCAATCCTCGACATGCAACTACGTCGGCTCGCTGCCATGGAACGTCAGAAGATCATCGACGAGTACGACGAACTGATGATCAAGATCGCCGACTACAACGACATCCTCACCAACGAGCCCCGGCAACGCTCGATCGTCTCGGAAGAACTCGGAGAGATCGTCAGCAAGTACGGCGATGATCGTCGAACCGAGATCCTCCCCTGGGACGGTGAGGTCACCGATGAGGACCTCATCGCAGAAGAGGACGTCGTCGTCACAATCACCTCCGGTGGCTACGCGAAGCGAACTCGCTCAGACCTGTATCGGGCGCAACGCCGTGGTGGTCGTGGTGTTCGAGGCGCTGCGCTCCGACAGGACGATGTTGTCGAACACTTCATGGTGACCAGCACGCATAACTGGCTGTTGTTCTTCACCAACCAAGGCCGCATCTATCGAGCGAAGGGCTACCAACTACCCGACGCGAGTCGGGACGCGAAGGGTCAGCACGTGGCCAACCTCCTGGCATTCAGGCCCGAGGAGACCATCGCCTCGGTTCTGTCCATCCCCGGGTATGACGCAGCCGACTACCTCGTGCTCGCCACCCGGAGCGGCCAAGTGAAGAAAACACGACTCAGCGAATACGACACGAATCGGCAAGGTGGGATCATCGCGATCAATCTGGCTGAAGACGACGAAGTGATCGGTGCACGTTTGGTGTCGATGGAAGACGACATCTTCCTCGCGTCGACGAAGGGAATGAGCGTCCGCTTTACGGCAAGCGACGAGAATTTGCGTCCGATGGGTCGGGACACACGCGGCGTCATCGGGATGCGGTTCCGTGAGGGCGACTCGCTTCTCAGCATGGACATCGTGCGACCGGGCCAGCACATCGTGACCATCACCGACGGTGGATTCGCCAAACGCACCCTGGAAGACGAGTGGACTGCGCGTAACCGAGGGATCCTTGGCGTGCGAGCGATGAAGATCGACGAGAAGCGCGGAGTACTCGTCGCGGCGATGATCTGCGATCCAGACGATCAAATTTTCGCCATCGCGAGCAACGGCGTGGTCATCCGGACAGCGGTGTCTGAATTGCGGCCGTCAGGCCGTGACACGATGGGTGTCACGATGATGCGTCTGGGTGATGAGGACTCGGTTGTCGCGGTGGCACGAAGCGGCGAGAAGACAAGTGAGGACGACATCTCCGATGATGTGCAGGATGGGACAGAACACGGGGAGTCCGAGGCAGCAGTGGAGAGCCAGGAGGGTGACTCGGCGTGAGCCAACCGGCAGGGCAACGAGCGCGGCGTCGTGGCGAGCAACCACCCGTCGCGGTCGAGTCGACTAGTGCAGCAGGGTGGCCGGTGGATCCCACGGCCGACGCGCCGCCGTCAGCCACGAGTTTCGATCCTTCACCGGAGAAGCGGCGCAGAAGGCGTCCCGAGCCGCGGCGCGCTCGGGTGTATGTCACGCGACTCGACCCCTGGTCAGTAGCGAAGGCTGCGTTTCTACTGTCGTTGGCGATAGGCATCGTGATCGTCGTCGCGTTCGGCTTCGTGTTCTGGACCCTGGACTCCATGGGAGCCCTGGATGCAGTGTCACGAACGATCGATGATGTTCTAGGAACCGGTGGCTTCGACCTACTCACGTCACTTGAACTGTCGCGTGTCCTTGGCCTCGCTGCCGTGATAGCGAGTGTGGAGATCGTGTTGGTATCCGCCCTGGCGACTTTGTTCGCGTTCTTATACAACGTGACCGTCGGCCTTACGGGCGGCATCGAAGTCGTCCTATCTGATAACTAGGACCGAGAGACGGATCGCATTCGCCGATCAGGTAATGTCAGCGTCGCTTCGGGGCCTATAGCTCAGCCTGGTTAGAGCGCTTCCCTGATAAGGAAGAGGCCGATGGTTCAAGTCCATCTAGGCCCACATCACGCACGGCTGATGCCGATCGCTCCTACCCGAAACGCCCGGAGATGTAATCCTCGGTCTGCTGATGCTTCGGCTGAGAGAAAATGTCCGTCGTTGAACCAACTTCAATCAACCTGCCAGGTTCGCCGACGCTCTCGAGATTGAAGAAGGCTGTTTCGTCCGACACTCGAGCAGCCTGCTGCATGTTGTGCGTGACGATGATGATCGTGTACTGATTCTTCAAGTCGTGAATCAGATCCTCGATGGCGAGGGTCGAGATCGGATCTAGGGCTGAGCACGGCTCGTCCATCAAGAGCACTTCCGGCTCGACGGCTATCGCGCGGGCGATACACAAACGCTGCTGTTGCCCACCGGACAAGCCGGCCCCGGGGCGGTCAAGACGGTCCTTGACCTCGTCCCACAGGTTGGCTCCTCGCAGGGATCGTTCGACGGTGTCGTCGAACGAGGACTTCTTCACCCCGCGTGATTTCTCCAACTTGAGGCCGGCGATGACGTTGTCGTAGATGGACATTGTGGGGAAGGGGTTGGGGCGTTGGAACACCATCCCGATGGTGCGGCGCACAAGCACGGGGTCGACGTTGGGAGCGTAAATGTCCTCACCATCAAGAAGCACCTGGCCACTGACCCGGGCACCCGGAGTCACCTCGTGCATGCGGTCGACAGACCGGAGCACGGTCGACTTTCCGCACCCGGAGGGGCCGATGAAGCTCATGACCGATTGGGGTCGCACCTGCAGGCTTACTCCCTGCACGGCAAGGAAATCGCTGTAGTAGATGTCGAGGTTCTTCAGCTCGATCCGGAACTGGGGAACAGCCTCGGGAGAGACAATCGATGATGTCACGAGCTTCTCCTGTCCGGTGGCCTCGACGGTTGGGTCGGTGGCGGTATCCGACGATACTGACGTGCGGTGGGCATCCATCAACGCTCCCGGGGAGCGTAGATCGCGGCAAGGATCCGAGCTGCCGAGTAGAAGATCAGCACGAGGAAGATCAGCGCGAACGCACCACCCCATGCTCGGTCCAGGGACGACTGCGTGCCTCGGGCTATCTGATCCCAGATGAAGGTCGGAAGTGACGCTTGGGATCCCTCGAAGGCGTTCCAGTTCACGTCCTGGGCGAGGAAGGTGGTCAGGAGCAACGGCGCGGTTTCGCCGGTGACTCGGGCAACAGCGAGCATGACACCGGTGATGATTCCGCTGATCGCCGTGGGAATGACGATCTTGATGATCACCTTGTACTTGGGTATGCCTAGGGCGAGGGCCCCCTCACGGAGTTCGTTGGGAACGATCTTCAGCATCTCCTCGGCCGACTTGATAACGACGGGGATCATCAGGATGCTCAACGCCAGGCCTGCGGCCAGCCCCGATTGGGGGAAGCCGAGGGTCAAGATCCAGAACGTGAAGATGAACATGCCGGCGATGATGGACGGGATACCGGTCATCACATCGACGAAGAAGTTGATGCTCCGAGCGAGTCGCCCACGCCCGTACTCGCTGAGATAGATGGCTGTGCAGATACCGATGGGGACGGAGATCAAGGTTGCGATGCCCACCTGAGTGAGGGTGCCGACGACGGCGTGGAGGATGCCACCCCCTTCGGCGCGGGGGTTGACGTTGCGCATCGTGGACGTCAAGAACTCCAGGTTGATGACGGAGATGCCCTTGGTGATGACGGTGATGAGAATCCACGCCAGGGGAATGATCGCGGCTGCCGCGGTCAGGTATACGGCGGCGGTTGCGATCCGATCGGTGGCGTGACGTCGGCCCTCGACCGAGAGCGTCCACCCGCCGTAGATCAGCAGGAAGGCGAGCAGCGCGACAACCCACCAGGTCAGGCCCAGGATCTTCACCCCGGTGACGAGAAGAAGGATGCCGATCACCAGTCCGGCGACCATAGAGGCCGCAGGTGCCCAGCGGGGGAGACGGCGCCCCGTGAGCCGTAGCGGATCGTCGCTCGGGTTGATGGGCAAGTGAACGTCGGTCTTGAGACTCATTAGTTGGCCCCGGAGAAGTCTTTGCGACGGTTCACGACCCACCGCGCCGTCATGTTCACCACGAGGGTGATGAAGAACAACACGAGCCCGGTGGCGATCAAAGCGCTGCGACCGTTGTCACCAGCCTCACCCCACTTCAGGGCGATGTTGGCGGCGATCGAGTTGCCGCCAGGCTCGGTCAACTTCCAATTGATCTCGAAGACCGCCGAGAGGATGAGAGCTACCGCGATGGTTTCACCGAGTGCGCGACCTAATCCGAGCATCGCGGCCGAGATCATGCCGGGCCGACTGAACGGGAAGACCGACATGCGAATCATTTCCCAGCGAGTGGCTCCGAGGGCGAGACTCGCCTCGATGTGACTGCGGGGCACCTGCAGGAAGACTTCTCGGGAGATCGCCGACACCGTTGGAAGGATCATCAAGGCGAGAACGACCCCGGCGATGAGGATGCTCTTGGTGTAGAGGTCGACGTTGTTGGTGAAGATCGGGATCCACCCGAGATACGTGGACAGCCACTCGGCAAAGGGAACCAAGTAGGGCATGAAGTTATACAGACCCCACAGGCCGAAGATGATCGAAGGAACCGCCGCCAGGAGATCCACGATGAACCCCAGACCCTTGGAGAGCCGCCGGGGAGCGTAGAAGGCGATGAACAAGGCGGTTCCGATACCGATCGGCACGGCGATGACCATCGCCAAGATCGACGTCCACAGCGTCCCGAAGATCAGGACGGAGATTCCCCAGGAGGGCGGGTCCGCATCAGGGAGCCACTGCTGGTTCGTCAGCAGCGAACCAGTGTTGTTCTGCAGGGCCGGAATGGACTTCCAGATAAGGAACGCGGCGATGGCCGCCAGCACGATCAGAACGGTGATGCCCGCTCCGGTGGTCAGGAAACGGAAGTTACGGTCACCAGGTCTGACGGATCGCTCTGATGTGATCCCAGGATGAAGTTGGGGTTCGTGGACCGGGGCGCTCACGTAGGGAGGTCCCTTTCAGTGGGGTGTCGGACCGGGGTTTTCTGCGGTGTTTCGGTGGGGAGGCGTAAACGAAACGCTAGTGGAATTTCTCCGCTGTTGCACCGTCGTTGGGCAGGTTGACGTGGCAACAAAATCCTGCCCCGGCACTGACTCACCGACGGTTCCCGCCGGTGGTGTCCGGCCGTGTCACCCATCCCTGTGAGCCGCCGAACCACTGGCCCGACCCGAGGCGTGATCATCGTTGCCTGGGCCGGGCCGATAGGTCGAGCGAGTGCGGAGCGTCGTGATTACTGGAGGGCGTCGACCGAGGTGCGGACCCTGTCGAGCAACTCTCCGGTGATCGGGACGTAGCCGATGTTCTCCAGCATTCCCTGCCCGTCGTCTGAGGCAGCGAAATCGAGGAAGGCCTTAACGAGTTCAGGATTCTGATCCTCAGCCAGACCTCCGGTGCAGCCCACCTCGTAGGTGACCAAAGTGATTGGGTAAGCGCCCTCGGCGGTGGTCCCGTAGTCGATCGACAGAACAAGGTCATTTCCTTCGCCGACGATCTCCGCAGCACTCAAGGCATTGGAAGCGTTCTGAGCTGTGGGCTCGACGGGGCCGGCACCTTGATCGACAGAAGCTGCCTTGGCGTTGATCGCATCCATGACGTAAGAGAGTTCGACGTACCCGATGGAGTTCGGAGTCTGCTCAACCGACGCAGTGACCTGATCGGAGCCCTTAGCACCTTGTCCGCCGGGCGCGGTCCACTCTTTGCCGGTGTCGTACGCCCAGATGTCGGGAGCGACGGTCGCCAAGTAGGCGGAGAAGTTGGCGGTTGTTCCCGAACTATCCGAACGGTGGAACTGGGCGATCGTGGCATCCGGTAGTGAGACACCGGAGTTGGTGGCCGCAATGGCGGGATCGTTCCACGACGTGATCTCGCTGGCGAAGATGCCGGCGATGGCCTCCGGGCTCAACACGAGATTGTCGACGCCCTCGAGGTTGTATGCAACGGCGATAGCGCCGCCGACCATCGGGATATTGAGGGCGTCATTTCCCTCGCAGCGCTCGACGGCCGCTGTCATGTCTTCCTCGACGACCGCTGCGTCCGTGCCAGCGAAGGACACCTGGCCGGAGACAAACGATTCGACACCCGCGCCGGAACCAACGGGCTGGTAGTCGATGGTCGATTCGGGGCACGCGATCTGGTACGCCGTCACCCACTCGGTGATGGCATTCGCCTGGGCGCTCGAGCCGGCCACCTGGATACTCCCGTCGACGCAGTTGACGTCCATTGCCGACGAACTCGAACCAGAATCGCTGGAGGTCGAGGAATCATCACTCGAGCCACATGCAGCAAGAACGATCGAGATGCCTGCGACGGCAGCCGTCACAGCCAGGGTCTTCATGTTCTTCACGAAGGTCCTCCGTTTGTTGGGTTGAGCCGGGTGATGGTGGTCCCGACGACGCAGACGCTAGGAACGCCATGTGAACGCTTCACCGGAGCAAAGTGAACGAAAAATGAACAAAGCATCGCTTTTCCATAACAGGTGACCGTGACCACGATGCCTGCATTGCCTGAAGGCAACCGATAGATGACGAAAACCTGACTTTTACACCCCGTTGGTGCTCCCGGGGCAGAACAGGGCACTATTGCCTTCCACCAACGAACGACGGAGGCCCCTATGAAGAAGTTGCTGTTCCTGGCGATTCTCGGAGGCGTCGGCTACCTGGTCTACCGCCAGTACATGGCGAGCCAGGCCGAGCAGGATCTGTGGGCCGAAGCCACCGCGGCACCCGACCTGCGCTAGCGGTCACCACCGGTGAATTCACGCCGGTCCGACGGGAGCCTCGCGCTCCGGTAACCTTCGGCGTCGCGAGAGAGGAACCACGTCAGGGGGCTTAGCTCAGCTGGTAGAGCGCTGCCTTTGCAAGGCAGAAGTCAGGGGTTCGAGTCCCCTAGCCTCCACGATTTGCCCTTTTCCCTACATGTTCACGGTAAAGCGGGAATTTCCTCCCCCATGCTGTCGCAAATAAATGTTGGAACGCAAAAGAAAGCTTGTGGTAAACCAACAACAGCTCTCGAGGGGGGGCGGCACGGGGGCAACGCCGCCTGTGGTCTCTGCAACCCGACGTCTAGAGCTCGATGTCAAGCCTCTTCGCAATCTTGCGGCACCTACTGGAAACTGACGCTGCTCCCCTTTGATTGAGCTTTCGGAGCCGTGGCACGAAGTCCGACTCAAGCGCTTCATCGACTTCTGCGAACTGGGCTGCTGCTTCAAGTCCGTAGTAGGCAACGATCTTGCTCTTGTCTGTCTCCGACCAATACATGACGGTGCCGTAGGCCTTGCGGCGCTCCGTGTGCGTGAGATTCATGTGGATGAGCAGTTGAGGTATATGCCAGCGAACCTCCTGCTGGACGTAGCGCGGTAGGTCACGCAGCACTTTCTTCTTGTGCCCCCAAGTGGATTCAGGATCCGCCTCGGCAACCTTCATGGCGACATAGCTTGACCTCATGGCAACCACAGGATCATTGTCAAGGAACAGGTTGTAGATCTCGTTCAGAATCTCGGGGGATCGAGCCACCTGCTTGATGACAGCGGGTGCTTGACCAAGTGATGTGCGCGTGCCACCGGATAAGTGGTCGCGGAGGGGCTTGCCCATCTTTCGACGCTATCACTGGAGTCGTCTACCGCTCGATCACGCACCAACTTCCGCGGCTTATGGGGCTCCAAGTTCTGTCGCGGTTTTGTCTTGGGTGCATTCATTGTGATTTGGGGGTGTGACGAAAGTGGTCACTTCTGTCCGAACCGCTACAAAATGAGTCGGCACGAGGGCGCGGCATAGAAGTGTCCTGAAAAGTAGATTGGAGAGTCTGATATTCAACCTACAATTAGTGGATGGTTCCCGCTGATAATCGAGACCGACTCTCGTTCAAAATGGACAAGGCCTTCATGCACGCCTTCAACCGACACAAGTTGAAGTACAAGCCCGCCGAACCCACGAAACTGATCGACCGTTCACGAGCTGAGATGGCAGTCCTTAGCCACCTGGTAAGCGTGTGTGGAGACGAACAAACCGCAAAAATCGTCCTCGCCCTAATCCCAGACGAAGGCTTGGACTTTTTCGCCTGCATGGTCGCCGAGACGATGGTGAGTCAGATCAAGACAGGATTAGCCCCGTCAATAAGGAGCCACTGGGTGTCTGAGACGAACGGGAAGTTGTGAAACGTAGTGGGAATCCGTTGTTGGAATGTAAATCGGAGGCCCGTATTTACGGGCCAAAGAAGACGATATTGAAGTCCCCTAGCCTCCACACCAACCACCCAGCGCTGATGCGTTGGGCCACATCCACGGGCCGTGTAGTGGCGTGACAGGATCACGCCATGGCAACCACAGCGACCATCGCAACTAATCATGGCGACATTCGGATCAACCTTTTTCCCGATCAGGCCCCCAAGACGGTGCGTAACTTCACCGGCCTTGCGGAAGGGACCCAGGAGTGGACTGACCCCACAGTGCAGGCGAAGTCCACGGCTCCGTTGTACGACGGCACGATCTTCCACCGGATCATCCCCGGATTCATGATCCAAGGCGGCGATCCCCTTGGGACAGGGACCGGCGGGCCCGGTTACCGCTTCGATGACGAGCCCCACCCCGAGCTCACCTTCGACAAGCCGTACTTGCTGGCGATGGCCAACGCAGGACCCAACACCAACGGATCTCAGTTCTTCATCACCGTCGCTCCGACAACGTGGCTGAACTTTAAACACACCATCTTTGGTGAGGTGGCGGATCAAGAATCCCGCGATGTCGTTGACGCGATAGCCGCCGTGGAAACTGGGGCTCAGGACCGTCCCACCCAGGACGTGGTCATTGAGTCGATCTCCATCTCCCGTGACTAGCGAGTCCGACTCTTTCTTGTGAGCGATCTTTCCGGCGAGCAACAAACCCCGCGCGCTCCCCGGTGCTATCGGCACCAGGACGTCGAAACGTGGATTCGTTGCTCGCGATGCGACAAGGCGATCTGCACGCAGTGCATGATCCAAGCGCCGGTCGGCTACCGGTGTCCGGATTGCATGCGAGCTGAACAAGCGGTGGAACCCACGACGGTTGCGGGCGCCACCACCATCGCCAAGCCGTACGTCACCTACACCCTGATCGTCATCAATCTGCTGGTCTTCGCCTACCAGTATTCGGTCGGCATCAACGCTGTCGCCGAACGCTGGGGTATGTGGCCGGTCGGCATCGTTACGGGCGATGAGTGGTATCGCTTACTGACGAGCGCGTTCTTGCACGGCTCGTTCCTGCACATCGCCTTCAACATGTATGTACTTTTTGCCTTAGGGCCAACTCTGGAACGCATTCTGGGACACGTGCGCTTCACCGCCCTCTACCTGCTCTCGGCAGTGGGTGGCGCGGTGGCGTCGTACTTCTTCTCTGACATCACCACGGTCTCGGTCGGGGCCAGCGGCGCGATCTTCGGGCTCATGGGTGCACTGGTGGTGGCAGGCCGACGGTTGCGGTATGACGTCACTCAAGTTCTCGTCCTGTTGGGAATCAACGTGGTGATCGGGTTCCTCGCACCCGGGATCGATTGGCGAGCCCACCTCGGGGGACTGGTGACCGGAGCAGTGGTTGCCGCGATCTTGGTTCACGCACCGAGGAAGTCACGGACCTTCATTCAAGTAGCGGGGTTGGGTGGTGTCCTCTTGATCCTCGTTGCCGTGGCGATGCTGCGGACGTCCCAGATTCAAGAACTCTTGGCACCGCTGGGCGTGATCACGACCTAGGGCGCACCGTCGCGGCGTACGGTGGATGACATGAATGATGCGGTGATCGTCGAAGCGGTACGAACGCCCGTGGGTATCGGCAAACTTGAGAAGGGCGCCCTGTCGGGTATCCACCCCGTGGATCTATCGGCGCACGTCATTGACGCGCTGATCTCGCGGGTGGGAATCGAATCGGAGAATGTGGATGACGTCATCTGGGGGTGCGTGGGTCAGGTCGGCGAGCAGAGCGCCAACATCGCCCGCAATGCCGCGCTGGCTGCCGGGTTGCCCGAGTCGGTCACCGGAGTGAGCGTCGACCGTCAGTGTGGTTCCAGTCAGCAAGCGGTCCACTTCGCGGCTGCCGCTGTGATGTCGGGCCAGATGGACGTGGTGATCGCCGGCGGTGTTGAGTCGATGTCACGGGTGCCGATGTTTTCGAACATGGCTGGTGGGGATGGTCCGTTCGGGCCGCGCATGATGAGTCGCTACCCGGACCTGGTGAATCAAGGGATCAGTGCCGAGATGATCGCGGACCGGTGGAATCTGTCTCGCGCGATGCTGGACGAGATCGCGGCTGAATCTCAGCAACGTGCAGCGCGTGCGACGAAGGACGGACTGTTCGACGCGGAGATCACCACCGTCGACACCAACGACGGGCCCGTCCATCACGATCAAGGGATCCGCCCGGATACGACGGCGACGTCACTCGCAGGGTTGACGCCGGCCTTTCGTGAAGACGGGGTGGTGACGGCCGGCAACTCGTCACAGATCTCCGATGGGGCGGCCGCGGTGCTGGTGACGACCTCGGCCCGGGCACGCGAACTCGGACTCACTCCGATGGCCCGGTTGCACTCGTTCGCGATGGCGGGTGTCGACCCGGTCATCATGCTGACCGGACCCATCCCCGCGACCAGCAAGGTGCTCGCCAAAGCCGGGCTTGACCTGGCCGATATCGGAACCTTCGAGGTGAACGAGGCGTTCGCCGCGGTCCTCGGCGCGTGGCTGGCAGATACCGGCGCGGACCGGGAGATCACGAACCCGCAGGGCGGGGCAATCGCGCTCGGCCACCCCCTCGGCGCGTCGGGAGCGCGACTGATGACGACCCTCGTGCACCGGATGCGACGGGAGAACATTCGCTTCGGTCTTCAGACGATGTGTGAAGGCGGAGGAATGGCAAACGCGACAGTTGTTGAGCTTCTTTCGTCCCATTCGTCACAGTGATTTACAGGTCACCCATTTATCCACACTGTTTCCACAACTGGGGATAGAACCACACGCGTGTAACTAGTTTTCCCTCACAAAAACACGTGTCAGCAACGAGTCCAAAGTGAGTCATGGTGTGGACAACTTCACCCCAAAGGGTGCGGAAGGGTCTATTTCCACTTGGTGGACAGGATGAAACCCGTGATGATGAAAGCGAAGCCGATGGCCACGTTCACCAAGCCGTTGGCGGCCCCACCGATCGAGTTCATGATGGGAATCTGAGACCCGGCAACGTAGTAGATGACGATGTAGACCAGCCCGATAACGAAGCAGGCGATCATCGCCGGGGCGAGCCACCCGGGCGAACCGATCTTGGCGACCTTCCGCTCACCCTTGGACGGGGGCGGGGTGTAGGGCGTCTTCTTGCGGCCCTTGGACTCCGGCACGTCGATCTCCTTCTGCTTGCGGCTACCCGTAGCCTGCCACACGTCGATCGGCGGGGTACCGGAGAATAGGCACGTGAGCGGCCCGCGCATCCTCGTGGTGGACAACTACGACTCCTTCGTCTTCAACCTGGTGCAGTACCTGGCGCAGTTAGGGGCCGATGTCACCGTGGTGAGAAACGATGCCGTCACACCGGCGGATTGCCTGTCCTACGACGGAGTGCTGTTGTCCCCGGGACCGGGAACCCCGGCCGATGCCGGAGCGTGCATCCCGATTGTGCGCGAGTGTGCAGGGAAGACCCCGATCTTCGGTGTGTGCCTCGGCCATCAAGCGATCGCCGAGGCGTACGGGGCGACGGTCCGCCAGGCACCGGAGCTTCTGCACGGCAAAACGTCGCAGGTAGTGCACGACGGTCACGGAGTGCTCGCAGGCTTGCCGAACCCGTTCACCGCCACGCGGTATCACTCATTGGCCGTGGACCCCGCGACCATTCCCGATGTTCTGGAAGTCACCGGATCAACAGAATCCGGTGTGATCATGGCGGTGAAGCACCGCGAAGACATGGTTGAAGGCGTGCAGTTTCACCCCGAGTCGGTGTTGACCGAGGGCGGGCACGAGATGTTGGCGAACTGGTTGGCGGACTGTGGGTACCCGGTAGCGCGAGAGCGAGCGCGGACGCTGCAACCGGTGATCGGCAAGAGCGACGACGACCCGGATGAGTAACGACCGCCGTTTCGGCTCAGAAAACTCGCCTCTCGGGGAAAGAGAAGAGCCTTACGGGACTGGAACGGTGGGAGCCGGTTGCGGATCCGGTGGCGGTGCGGGTGGCTCGGTCGGCTGCGGGGCTTCCGTCGGTGCGGGTGGTTCCGTGGGCTGCGGGGCTTCCGTGGGCTGAGGCGGATCGGTCGGCTGCGGGGCTTCCGTCGGAATCGGCACCTCCGTTGGGACGATTGGTTCGGTTGGCTCCGGGGTGGGTGACTCTGTCGGTTCGGGCTCGATGGAGATGGTGATGGTCACGATCGACCCACGTTCCAGCGACGTTCCTGGGGGAGGTGCCTGTGCCAGAACAATGCCGGGTGACTCGAAAGACGACTCCTGCTCGATGACCTGGATCTCGAACCCGGCCTGAGCGATGTCGCTGCGCGCTTGGGCGACCGAAACCCCGAAGAGTTCGGGTACTTCCACCAGGCCTGACGACACCACGACCGACACCGCGCTTCCCGCAGCCAACTGCGCACCCTCAGCGGGGTCCTGGGCGAGCACATAGCCCGCGGGCTGATTGGAGTCCTCTTCGGTGACGTCACCAAGTTGGAGGCTCGCGTCACTGAGCGCCGTACGAACAGCATCCAGGGATGTCAGCCCGAGAAGCTGGGGAACGGTCGCCTGCTCTCGTCCGGTGCTGATCGTGACGTTGACCGCTTGACCTTGTTCGATGCTCTCCCCGGGCGCTGGTTGTTGGGCAATGACGGTGCCGGGTGTGCGGTCGGAGATTTCCGGGGTTTGCGCACCGAGACGCAGTTCGAATTCGGCAAGGCTCGCGGTGGCTTCCTCGAGGTTCAGTCCGTCCAGGTTGGGAACCGTGACGAGGTCGGCGGTGGTGCCACCGAAAATGAACCGGCCGATGCCCAAGGCTCCGAGGACCGCCACCGCGACGGCCGAGAGGCTAATGATCCAGAAGATCGTGCTGCGCCCGGCACGGCCGCGACGGCGGCGCGAGGTGTCGTAGATCGGATCTGTCGCGGGTGGTTGCCCTCCGGCCGCCTGGACGGGTGTCATTTGACGGGTGGAGTCGGCGACGATAGTCGGGACGGCGGCGGTGACCGGTGCACCGGCAATAGCTCTCTCGACGTCGGCCCGGAACTCCGTCGCACTCTGGTAGCGATCATCCGCGCGCTTGGCGAGGGCGCCGAGCACGACTGTGTCTATCTCCGGGGATACTCCGCTATCCACCTGGGACGGTGGCGTGGGCATCTCGCTGACGTGTTGGTAGGCGATCGAGACGGCGCTCTCTCCGGTGAAAGGTGGTTGCCCGACGAGTAGTTCGTAGAGAAGAACGCCCGTGGAGTAGAGGTCGCTTCGCGCGTCGACCACCTCGCCGCGGGCTTGCTCGGGTGACAGGTACTGCGCCGTCCCCATCACTGCAGAGGCCGACGTCATCGTTTGACCGGATTCGTTGACCGCACGCGCGATACCGAAGTCCATGACTTTGACATCGCCGGTTCGGGTGAGCATGACGTTGGCCGGCTTGATGTCGCGGTGAACGATGCCGTGCCGATGCGCGTAGTCGAGCGCCGTCAGCACACCCGCAGCGATCTCGAGGGCGCGCTCGGGAAGAAGTCGTCGACCACTGGCGAGTAACTGCCGAAGCGTCATGCCGTCGACGTACTCCATGACAATGTAGGGGACGACGACGTCCTGGCCATTCGGATCGATGAGGGTGTCCTCGCCGGTGTCGTATACGGCGACGATGTTCGGGTGGTTCAACGCAGCGGCGCTTTGGGCTTCGCGGCGGAACCGTTCCTGGAATGTTGGGTCCTTGGCTAGGTCTGGTCGCAGGATCTTGATGGCGACCCGTCGGCCGAGGCGCAGATCACGCCCCTCGTGCACTTCGGCCATTCCGCCACGACCGATGACCTCGCCGACCTGGTAGCGGTCGCCGAGCATCTTGCCGGGCTCAGCCTGTGTCACGACCATTCCTTTCCCACGTGCCTGCCCGTTTATCGGGCAGGTCTTTCATTGTCTCAGGAGCGGAGGCGTCGACCGGGAAGGCGCGTGAGTCGCCCATGAACGGAGGCACCTTCTGCCTGGCCTGTCTTCCGGCCTAGCCCCGCATACTGTCACCGACGCTCCAGGACTGCCTCCATGACGTCCTTCGCGATGGGGGCGGCGAGACCGTTTCCACTGACCTCCTCAGCACCGGCATCCTCCACGAGCACCGCCACGGCAACCTGGGGCGCCGCCGCGGGGGCGAAAGACACGAACCACGCGACGGTCGGTTGATCGTTGCCGGTTTGGGCGGTACCTGTCTTTCCCGCTACTCGGACGTCGGGGATACGGGCATTGGTTCCGGTGCCGTTCTCGACGACGTTCACCATCATCTCGGTGAGCGCGAGTGCCTCACTCGGGCGAAGCGCGTCCGCGAAGACCTCCGGCTCTGTTGTCTGCAAGATGGTCAGGTCAGGGGCCCGCACTTCTTGAATCAGGTAGGGAATCATCGTGCGTCCGCTGTTGCCGATGGATGCGGTCACCATCGCCATCTGCAACGCGGTGGCGCGGACATCGAACTGGCCTATGGCGCTCATCGCGGTTTGTGGCTCGTCCGGGTCGGCGGGGAAGCGTGACGTCGCGGCGCGCAGAGGAATTTCGAAGGTCGTATCGAAACCGAAGAGCTCGGATTGCTCACGAAGAGCATCGGCGCCGAGCTCGTTACCCAACCACGCGAACGCCGTGTTGCACGAGACTGCGAGAGCGTCGCGGAGGGTGACCTTGCCGCCGGGCCCGCACTGACGACGGTTCCAGTTACGCAACTCCTTGTTGGATTGCGGGAGATCGTAGGTTCGCGGCCCGGGGATCACGGAGTTCGGGTTGAACCGGCCAGACGAAAGCGCGGCGGCTGCCGTGACAAGTTTGAAGGTCGATCCCGGAGGGTTGAGGGAGACGATCGGCCGATTCAACAAGGGCTTGTCCGGGTCGCCCTCGAGCTTGTTGTAGTACTCCCGGATCTCCGTGGGGTCATGGC
>Ga0255781_10002063_pt1 | contig 16210 bp, 29 predicted proteins | sample 101ome_21_FD_179979 | JGI IMG/M metagenome (GOLD analysis project Ga0255781, IMG submission 179979) | Coastal salt marsh microbial communities from the Groves Creek Marsh, Skidaway Island, Georgia - 101413BT metaG (version 2) | ecosystem: Environmental > Aquatic > Marine > Intertidal zone >... | reverse complement strand
TGCGATGAACCCAAGCATGGCAGACATGTTCCGCCTGCAGATCGCCGAGATAAATCGAGAGATCGAGCAAGCTGAGCAGCAAAGAGTGCAGGGCATCCAAGAGGCTCAAGGCGCAAGCACCGTGCTAAACACTGTAAACGACCTAGCTGCGGCGATTAGGGCGAACCCAAACATCACTGGTCCAATAGGCATGCTATTTGGCGCACTTCCGTTCACCGAGGCAGGCGAGGCACGCCTGACCATGGAAACGCTAAAAGCGAACCTAGCGTTTGACACACTTCGCGGCATCAAAGCTGGCGGAGCAACTCTTGGTGCGGTCAGCGCCCCAGAGCTTGCATTGCTAGAGGCGAAAGTTGCGAACCTCAATCTAAACAGAAGCCCAGAGGCTGTCTTGAAGTCGCTTGAAGAGATTGATCGCTACTATAAGCAGATCGTCATCAACGCGTATAGCAAATATAACGCAGACACTGAGCAACTTGACGCAATGTTTGGCGGTCGCCCAGCTTACGTTACAGGCGCAGAGCCGCAAGACCTACAGCAATATACATTCGAGAACGCGCCGATCGGCGAGTTTGTTTACGATGCGGAAAACGGTAAAGTCTTCAGGTACAACGGCGGCGGTCGCAACACTATGGAAGCGTGGACAGAGGTGACATTCTAATGGCTGGACCATCTTGGGTAACGAACGAAGGCAGCGAAGCAGCTAAGACAGCAGTGCCGAGCTGGGTAACGCAGCCTAAAGTGCCAGCGCCTCCCGAGGGCAAGGAAGTCGTCACAGACTTTGGCGACGGCAGCTACATCCTAAAGGGTGAAAGCGGCGGACTTACATTCGTTGACCAAGTCAGCGGATACAGCACGCCAGACATTAAGATCATCACAGAGATCGCCGAGAGCAAGGGCGGGCGCCAGCGCGCTGGCGACATTTATCGCGGAGAAGCCGCGCAGGAAATCGCAGGCGAGCTAGGCACGCGCGGCGCGTCAATGGCAAAAGGCGTCCCGTTTGTTCGCGGATACGTCGACCCCGCCTTCGGCTTCGCTCGATCAGTTGCGCAAGGTGTTTCGCCAACAACTGCAATGGACACGATCCGCGAGGCAGTTGCGCGTCGTGAGCAAGAAGCGCCAAACACGGTTGCCGCGTCACGCCTCGGAACTGGACTTGCCGCCACGATCGCTACAGCGCCATCTATGACCGCCAAAACGGTTTTAGGGCGCGCAGGTCAGGCGGCAGGCTATGGCGGCGGTATGGGTATCCTAGAAGGTATTTTTGGCGGATTTGGTGAGGGCTTGTTCTCCAAGGACGGAGACTTCCAGAAAGCAGCGGATACCGCAGTTCGTCAAGCGGGTATCGGCGGCGCTGCGGGCCTAGGGTTCGGCATAGCGGGTCAGCCAGTGGCTGAAGGCTTAGGCACGCTTTATGGAAGCTATCTGCGTGAACCAGTGCGCAAGACGGTCGAGAAGATCGGGTTCAAGAAGGACGCGGCCAACGTGGTCGAGGAGTTCTTGGCTATGGATGCGGCGCAGGCCGTGGAGAGCGCGGAGCAAGTCGGCCCGTATGGATCGATCTCAACGCTGGGACCGAATACGGAGGCGCTACTTGACGCCGTCGCGAACACGCCGAGCGAAGGCGCGCGGATCGCGAAGCAAAACCTAGACGAGACTGCGTTGGCGGCGTCGCGCGACCTAACGACGCGCCTCAATGATGTTCTGGGCGAACCAACGCCAGTGGGCGAGGGCATCAAATCGCAAAAAGCTGACATTATGATCTCGACAGCCGCTGAGCGTCGTCAGGCGTACGGCGATGCCTACGACTTTAAGATTGACGCGGACAGCGAAGGCGGAGCGGCGGTGTTGACGTCGTTTGGTAAAGTTGATCCGTCTGACCTTAGCGGCGCAAGAACGCTACTACGCGAGGCGGGTGAAAACCCTGACTTATTAACTGGCCGTCGCATTAGCGCGGACGAGATTACAGACGCGCTTGCAGACGCCCCAGAGGGGTCAGTTGTCGTGTCAAACGCAGACGGCTCGTACACCGTGCAGGCGAAGCCAACGGTCGCGACGATCGACTACGTCACGCGTCAGTTGTACGACGCAGGCATGGCGTTGAAGGCAAACAACCAGCCGACTGCAGCGATGTCCAAGATGAACTTGGCGCGCGAGCTGCGCGCAGCTCTGGATGACGTCAATTCAGATTACGCAAAGGCACGCGCGGCGGGTAAAGATGCAATCGATCAGAAGCTCGCAGCGGACTTGGGTAACGACATTCTAAGCCCACGCGTCACGCGTGAGGACGTCGCATTGGCGATGAAGAGCGTTGACGAGGTAGGCGCGAAGCAGCTTAAACTTGCGCTGCGCAATCGCCTCGATGAGCTGATGGCCAACGCAAAGGTCAATCCACGCACCCGCAATGAAGCGGAGGTCGTCGAGGCCCTTGCGGCGCTGAAGGCGATGAATAACCGCGCAGTCGCTCAAAAGCTGCAGCTTGCACTTGGCAAAGAGGCAGCCGATAAGATCGGCGAGCAGATCGCGCAAACGACTGGAGCGTTGCTGCAGCAAGCTCAAGTCGCCGCAGGGTCACGCACTAACATTCGACGCCTCGTCGATGAACGTTTGAAAGAGATCGTCGGAGAGCCGCTAGGAGCGACCGTGGGGCGCCAAGGCATCATTCCAACGATTGCGGGCGCTGCCGCAGATACCGCATTCAGGGGGCCAAGCCAGCGCGAGCGTATCGCAGGGCTTGCGAGCGAGATTGCGCCCGTCCTGACGCAGCGCCTAACGCCAGAGCAGTTGCGTCGTCAGGCGGCGTTGATGCAGCAAATGACGGGTTACATTGATCGCGCAAGCGAAGGCGCTCGTACAGCGCGAGAGTTGGCAGCGGGTGCGGCGCAAGGTGCTGGCCGCCAGCAAGCGCGGCGCGAAGAGCAAGACCCAGCGACAGTGCAGCTAATGCGCCAACTGGGCCTCGATCAATTCGTAAATCGTATGCGCTAAGACGACTTTTTCGCGGCAGCTTTCTTCGCTGGCTTCGCGGCGGCTGCCTCAAGCGTTTTAATTTGCTCTCGTTGCTCCTGCAAAACGGTCGCCGCTTTCTCGCACTGCTTGAATAGCGCGAAGACGTTTGCAAAGCGATGCGGCTGGTTTAGCGCGCGGACTAACTCTTTAAACTCTGTATCGTTCATCTTTTTACCTCATATTACGATGCCGTGAGATTACGGCAGATATAGTTGAAAAGCAAATCAAAGCACTATATGTTGCGTGTATCGATGGACAATCGACCAACTCACTTCACTGCTTACCTCGTCCCCGCCTTAGTGCGGGGATTTTTTTACTTGAAACTATCTACGTTAACGCTTAGTTAACAATTATAGCAATGAAGGAGAGTAAAATGAAAATCGAAAACGCATATGCAATGATCCGCAAATTGGGCGACATCTCAGCGAAAGAACTTTTGCGTCGCGGACACGGTCCGTTCGACAGCACGCCGTTGGTTCACGGCTTGGCTGCATACTCAAACCTCGGCTTGGAAGGCGAAGACGCGCAGCTTGACGCAGCTTACGACTTGGTCATGACTGACATGATGGAAGCCGTGCGCGGCGAGTGGAAGGCATCATAATGGACACCGCAGAATACATCTTAATCTTTGGAACGGCCCTCGTCTGGGTCGTTTACCAATGCGTAATCATGTGGGTGTAATCGTGTGGGGCGAGCTATATGAAGAGGTCGGGCTATAGCAGATGGCTTGGACGCCTCGCCCCACGCAAAACTTTTATCAAATCGGGAGTAAGCAATGCAATACTTATACATCTTGGCAATCTCATATATTACCAATGATCACGCATACACGAGCCACATACTGCTCGAGAGCAGGCACGCCTGCCAGCATGCAATCCGCGCAGCCGAAGAGCTGAGTGACGCGATCCCCGCAGACCTCGCCTGCGTCAAGTCGGATAAGTACAAGATAATAAAGCCAAAACTGCGTCCAGAAGGTATGTGATTTTGGCGTTTTTTATGTTACGCTCTGGGCAAGGTAGCCAACACAAGACGACAAATCTTGCCCTACAAAGACAAAGAGAAACGCGCCGCTCATGCAAAGCGTTACGGCAAGTCATGGTATCAGCGAAACCGACAGGTCACGCTGGAACGTACGAGCAGGCGCAAGAAGGAGCAGAGACGCAAGTGGGCAGAGTTCAAAGCAACTCTGTCCTGCTTGTTCTGCGACGCCACGCACCCCGCGATCATCGAGTTTCATCACCCCGAGACGGCTGGCGAAACAAAGGTAAGTCAGCTCGTGCAGCAAGGCAGCTTCAAGAAGGCGTACCAAGAAGCCGAGAAGTGCTTGCCCTTGTGCGCAAACTGTCACAGAATATATCACTGGACCGAGAGAGAGGGAGAAAGAGATGACTGAACTAGATGAAAACATACTGATCGCAGAGCGCGTCGTGCAACGCGCAAAGCGTGGCCTGCCGCAGGATCGTTGGATGCGTGGCGACAAGGAGATGGAGGCAGTAGTGCGCGCCTACATCATGACGAAGAACGCGCTCATTGATTTGCACAAAGACATGATCCAACGCGGATCAGATGCCATGGATATCGACTAAGACATCCACTCGCCAACGTCAAAGCACGGGCACGCCTTGGACGCATAGTCGTTGTGGCCTGACACCGTGCTGATCGTTGGAAACTCTTCCTTGAGGCTCTCGATCAACGCGCGCAACTCGCGATCCTGATCCGCTGTGAAGTTATCCAAGAAGGCGTCGTCGGCTGCGCCGCCGCGTCCACCGACCAACGCGATCCCGATTGAACCCTTGTTGCGCCCCTTTGTGTGAGCGCCAGTGCGCGTGATCGGGCGACCCGCCGCAATCTGGCCGTTGCGATGCACGATGAAGTGGTATCCGATGTCGCTCCATCCGCGCTCTTCAGTGTGCCAGCGGCGGATTTCTTGCGCAACATCTTGCGCACTCTTATCCGCGTACCACTTAGGATTAGTTGCCGTGCAGTGCACGACGATTTCGTTCATGTCTCTCATTTTTTCCCTCCGAAAAACTTAGTTGCTGAGCGCACGCCAAACGACGCGGCCACGATTACACCGAGTGTGTACTGATACCACTCTGGCATTGTCTCGAGAGCGGCAAAGCCCTCGGCGACGACCTCACGCCCCCAGTCCCCAGTGAAGACCAGACACAGGGGTATCGAATACAAAATTACTAAGTACTCATCCTTCCAAGAGTTCTGACTACCCTGCGCCATAATCTTTTCCCACTCGGCCTCGGACGTCGCGGCGGACTTCATGATCGTAGCCTTCGCCTCGGCTTCCACGAGCTTCAGGTTGGCTGCGGCGGCCTGTGCATCCGCCTTACCCTTTAACCAGCCCCCAGCAAGCTCTGTGAGCGGCCCTATGAGCGCTTGTATCATTCCGACACCTCCTTATTCATCCAGATGCCAAAGCAGCCTGTGAGGGCGCCCATACAGACGCTGACGAGGCCCGCCTGACCATTGGTCGGCGCCTCGAGGCCCATGTACCAGTGCACGCTTTGATATGTGAGGATGGTGACTGCGAGCATCATCAATCTGGGGATGACTTTCCAGTCGTCGATAATTGTTCTAGGCATTTCATGTACTCCCTAGCTACGTTGCTACTACTCGTGATTATAAGCAGTTTTCCGTCCTGCGTCAAAACACCCCAGCGATTGTACTTAATCTGGATTAACCTCAAGGCACTCAACCGCCATGCTGTTGTGCGTTACTAAGATTTTTGCCTTGGCTTTTTCAACTTGACACTGATCCAAGCGGCTAAACGATCCGATCTGATAGTACTTGATCGTGTCAGTACTTACGAAGTGGATAAAAATCAAAACGTAGACCATTACCACTTACCCAAGTAGACGCCTAGATAGTACAGCGCCCCGATCAAAAACGTGAATGCAATACCGATGCCTACGGCAGATGCGATAGCCTCCATTTTCTTTTCCCGTGCCTTCATGGCCGCTCTCTTAGCGTCTGCGCGCTCCTTGCGAACTTTGGCCTCGTAGGATACCCAACGATCCCATGTGCCGCTGGGGGCGTAGAGGCGGCACCAGCTCTCGAGTTCGGCGCGCTTGGCGCGGATGTCTTCCAGAGCTTGGAACTCCTCCCAGTCACCCTCTGATCCGCCTGTAATCGCTGTCAGCGGGCTATTCTTCTTGCGGTCGACGGCGGACTTGATTTCCTCTTCAGCGGTCAGAAACTTGCCAATGCTGCCCATGAGCGTGGCTGTCTCCTTGCCGTTCGACAAGGCAGTCCTGATTACGCTGTAAGCCGCGTTGGCGGCTGCAATGCTTTCTAGGATGGCCATTACAAATTTCCATATTCAACGCAGCCCAACCACACGGGCCTCAATACAAGGTAAGTATACTCTATTTCGGGAGATTTATAAACGCATAGCAGCATGGGCATTGGGCCGCTCGGCGTGTTGATCCATACACCTAGTATATGGATCAGTATATACAGCATTACTTTCTCAGAGCCTGCTCGATGTTGTCGAGCTTCGTAAATATCGCGGCAATGGTCGTCTTCATCTCTTTCATTTCGCGATCGTGCGCCGACTTATTGGCCTCGTGCTGCGCTTTGAGCACAGCGATATCAGTGTGATGATCACCTTGACGGTTATACATTACCCAAACGAACCCAGCGACTGGCAGCACTACCCACTGCATAATTGCATCGATCATCTCGAAATTTACTTCCATGGTTGGCTGCCTTTCTTTCATACTTTTATAGCATATCGAAAAAAGAATTAAAATAATTAGCCTCACCCCCTTGAACTATTGAATTGTTAACACTAAGTTAACAGGACAAACAGTGAAGGAGACACGACATGGAAAATATTAGCGCAGACAGCTTAAGCCTTTTCATCGAACTTGCATCAGATGCTGAAAACTGGAATGGCCAGCCATTGCTGAACATCACTAAAGAGCAACGCGGAAACCTTAGCGACTTAAAGAAAAAGGGTCTAATGGTCACGTTTCGTGATGAAGGTTGCGAATGGGTAGATTTCACAGATCAAGGCATCGCCTTCGCCGCAGAACACGGCATCGAAATATAAGCATAATCTTGCCAAGTTGCCCCGTAGTTAGTTCAGTGCTAACACGGGGCGCACATATGGAGGCACAAATGATAACAGCACTGAAACAATCGCAATACGAAGACGTGAGGCAGATCGGGCCACGCATCAAAGTTAGCATCGCCGACAGCTTGGCCGATTACAGCAAGCGCACGCGTATGCCGCAGGCTCTGATCGTCGAGGAGGCGCTCCGCGAGCTGCTCAAGGACGCGGGCTATGACGTCTAAGATTTACGCAGGCATCGACTGCGGCTACCGCACGGGAGGCGTCGCCCTCATCGACAAGAGCGGCTTCGCAGAGGTGCACGACCTACCCGTCTACAGCGAGGGCGGGGTCGACATCACGGCGCTCAACGAAATACTAACCAGCGTGGATATCGACCACATATTTATCGAGAGGCAGCAAGCCATGCCAAAGCAGGGCGTGTCGTCCACGTTCAAGCTCGGCTACGCATACGGGCAGATCGTGACAACCGTGGCGCTCACGCAGACGCCGTACACGATCCTAACGCCAACGGGCTGGAAGAAGGGTCTACGCCTGCCGAGCGATAAGGACGCGGCCCGCAGATTGGCGCAGCAATGGTATCCGAAATGCGCCAGCGACTTTACACGCAAGAAAGACGAGCACCGAGCCGAGGCGCTGTTGATCGCACACTATGGAGCACTACTAGATGGCTGATGTACCGAGAGCACGCGAAATCTTGAATGACACGTTAACAAAAAACATGTCACTTGAAGTTCGCGAGGGAATTGAACAAGCGCTCAATTACATGTACCGCGACTACTCTTTAGGACGCAAAGCTCCAGTAAAGTCACGCAAGATCACGGAGGGCCTACGCCAGTCGGTGAAGCAATACGCGTCGACGCACTCGACGCTGTCATATCACGAGATTGCGACGGCGTTTAACATCAACATTGGCCGCGTGTCAGAGATACTGAGAGATATCAAATGAGCACCATACGCTACGACATGTCCAACGAGGAATACCACGCGAGCGACGCGCTCAGCGCCTCTGGCGCAAAGACAATCGCGCTCGAAAGCCTCTTCGACTTTAAATACGCAGAACGCGAGCACAAGACAGCGTTCGACGTAGGCACAGCCACGCACACGCTCGTCTTCGAGCCACACTTGGCGGACACAGTGTGGTGCGGCCCAGAAACGCGTCGCGGCAAGGCGTGGACGGAGGAGAAAGCCGCTGCGGACGCCGCAGGCGCGCTACTGCTCACGGACAGCGACTATCGATTGGCCAAGGGAATGGCCGAAGCCGTCCGCGCCAACCCCGATGCAGCGGAGCTGCTCACGTCGCAGATGACGTGCGAGGCAAGCGTATTCGCTCGGGATCACATATACGGCGTCGACTTGCGCACGCGCCCAGACGGGTGGCGCAAGGACATTGCGACGCTGATCGACTTGAAGACGACAGTCGACGCATCGCCAGAGGGCTTCGCCAAGCAGGCGGCAAACTTTGGCTACCACATACAGGATCAGTTCTATCGCAGGGTCATGACGCTCGCAGGTCACGAGATTGACCGCTTCGTCTTCATTGCGGTAGGAAAGAAGGCACCGCATAAAGTCGGCGTCTACGAACTCGACTGGCGCACGCTCGATGAGGGCAACGCGGCAGTCAAGTATGCGCTCGAGCAGTACGCAAGAGCGCAGGAAACGGGAGTGTGGGATTACGGATTTGGGGAGCTGCAAACCCTCCAAATACCGCCATACGCCTTCAAATTCACCGAGGCAAATTAAGTCAGGAGACAAACATGCCAATAGAATTTACATCTGAAAGCAGCGGGAACTCGAACTTCGTCCGCGTCAATCTTCCGCAAAATCGCTGGACCCTCAAAGCCGAGGGCGGCGACGAGGTGATTGACATGGAGCGCGGGATCGCGATCGACATCAAAAACGTCGTCTTTGGTTGGCTTCACATCGACGTAGGTGTCCGCGATTGGCAGCCGTGGCCATCGCCATCACAGCAAATCGCCAAGCCTAGTGACCAACACAAAAAGGGCTTCGAGGTCGATTGCTGGATGGGCGACGGACGCGCGGCACAGTTCAGCGGGAACAGCTACGGGCTGGGATCGTTCATCGCAAAACTCTACAACGACGCGGAGACGCGCCCAGAGTTTGAGACGAAAATCCCAGTGGTACAGGTGACTAGCTCGACGCCTGTCGTAATCGGGAAGGGGACATCGTACGACGTCGGATTTAACATCCGCACGTGGATCGATCGTCCGTCCGAGGATGCTGCTCCCGCTGCGCCAGAACCAGCGCCAGCCGCAGCCCCTGAACCCGCGCCCGCAGCGTCAGGAGGTAGCGACTTCGGGTTCTAAAAACGTACTAACGCGCCTCGCCTAACGGCGGGGCGTTTATAATGAGTGAGAGTGAGCATGTCAGAAGCATATTTTAACAAGGTACGAGAAAGCGCCGTCGGCGAAATGCTGTCAACGATAAAAGGCGGACGCAACGAAACACTAAACAAAGCCGCATACGCATTAGGGCGCCACGCCCACCTTGGCCCAGCCAACATCGATGCGGCGATTAACGAATTACACGCAGCCGCAAAGCAAATCGGCCTCAACGATATCGAGATCAAAGCCACCATCGGGTCTGGCTTTAAACGCGGCGGCGAAAATCCCAAGGTCCTCGAGGACAGCGACGCAATCCCATACACGCCGTCCGAGTTCGACCGCCTCATCGGTCGGCTCGCCAGCAAGGAAATGCTGGTGCGCGACGAGGAGACACGCCAAGACAAGATAAAGAAGGCGCAGGAGCAATGGGAGCGCGCTGTACCGATATCACGGGAGACAACCGACGCAGTGCGCCCAGCGCTCCTGTACCTCAACTCACGGGGCCTCAGAGCGAGCACAGCGGTCGACGTGGCGCGCTTCAGCCCCAACGTATACGACGGGCCAGCGATTATCTTTCCCGCGCTCAACGAGCAAGGCACAATTCAAGGCGTGCAAGCCGTGCTGCTCACACCCGAGGGCAAGAAGCGCGGGCACAACGGCATCAGCAAATACTCTCGCGGCGTGCTCGCTGGCAACGTAATGCGGATCGGCGAAACGCAAGGCGATCGGCCAATATGCATTACCGAAGGGCCAGAGGACGCGCTCAGCGTCAGGCAAGCGGTAGGAGACGGCGCAACAATCGTCTGCACGTTTGGCAAGGCTGGCATGGCCTCGTACAACGTCCCACGCGCGTCTGACGTCACGATCTGCGCCGATCCCGACCTCGACGTCGACAAGTGCGCAGAGGTCCTCGCAGGCGACGGCAGCACAGCCGTGCACGTCGTGCACTTTGACCGCCTCGGCGTCGAGAACGTCAAGGACGCCAACGACTACCTCAAGGAAGCTGGCGAGGAGGCGCTCAAGCTCGCACTCTCGCAGGCGAAGCCAGTCGAGCAGGCGAAGCAAGAAGCCATCGCAACCGAGCGCAACTGGCCGACGCTGTTCGAGCCAATCAGCGGGGCGGATATTCCCGCGCGGCGCTGGGTCTACGGCCACCACTACATACGATCATACGTCAGCGTCGTGGCCTCCGCAGGGGGCTTGGGCAAGTCATCCATGCAAATGGTGGAGGCGTTCAGCATCGCAACGGGCAAACCGCTCCTCGGGGAACCCGTGCACGAGCCGTGCAACGTCTGGATCGTCAACCTCGAGGACCCGATGGAGGAGATGCAGCGCAGGGCGGCAGCCGTGATGCAGCACTACGACATCAAGCCAGAAGAGGTGCGCGGCAAAATCTTCCTAGACGCAGGGCGCGACCTCAAGATGATCTTCGCCAAGCAGACACGGGACGGGCTGGAGATCATCGAGGAAATCGTCGAATACATGATCAAGGTCATCAACGAGAACGACATCTCAGTCGTCTTCATTGACCCGTGGGTCGCCGCAATGGGCGGCATCAGCGAAAACGATAACATGGCGATGAACGCGGCGGTGGGAGCCGTGCGCGCAATCGCAGACGCAACGGATGCAGCAATCGTGCTCACTCACCACATTCGCAAGACGAACGGTGAGGAAGCTACGATCGACAGCGTGCGCGGCGCTGGCTCACTCATCGGGGCCGCGCGCGCTGCTCGTGTACTCAACCGCGTCACGCAGGAGGAAGCCATGAAGCTCGGCGTCAGCGAGAGCGAGAGCCTCGGCATCTTCCGCGTCGACGACGGCAAAAACAACCTGAGCCTGCCCGCAGCCAAGGCGCTCTACAGACGTATGCAGAGCGTGCCGCTGGCAAATGGTGAGTTCGTGGGCGTCGCCACGGAGTTCAAGCTGCCAGACTTGTTCGACGGCATAAGCGCCAAGCACGCGATGGAGGTGCAGCGCCTCGTCGGGGCGGCGGAGGAGCGCGACGAGCCGATGAGAAAAAATGCCCAAGCGAAAAACTGGGTCGGTCAAGCGGTCGCCGTTGTGCTAGACTTAGACATGGAAAAGAAACACGAGAAGGCGAAGGTAAAGGCAGTCGTGGCGAAGTGGCTCGAGACTGGCGTCCTACGAGAAGCCGAGTGGAAGAGCGCACGCCAAGGACGCGAGGTGCCAGTGATCGTCGTCGGCGAGTGGATCAATAGATCGGAGGCAGGGCTATGAGCTACAGCGAAAATAGAGACGAGATCATGCGCGTCGTGTATTGCGAGAAGTGCGACGGGTACGAGGTCGAGTGGAACGGCGCCAACAAGCGGGTGCCGTCGCTGAGCTGCGATCAGGATATCGCGGAGGCGATCAAGGCGTGCGCCGACGCCATGGAGGAAATCGCAGAGCTGGAGGAGCTACTCGGAGCGTTGCTTTTGGGAGACGTGCACGATCCTCAGTATCCTCACTAGTGGTGAGGAAAGGTGAGGAACGTGAGGAAAATAAGCCGTAAAACCATCCTCCTCACCTCTAGCGTATATAATACGCTAGTGAGGGGGAACGTGAGGGGCTTATTAAAGTAAGTGAGGAAGGTACTTGGTTATGAAGCAGAGAATTACAGTGGGGAAGGCAAAGGCGAGAGGACGTGATCCAGTAGGACACATAAAGCCTGACGAGGATGCGCTGGTCATTAAGGCGGCAGTCTGGGGTCAGCTTGAGCCGCTCCAGCGTGTGGCGAATGAAAAGATTAAGCGCTGGGGCGATTACCTGCCGAAGTGCGTGCCGCCTGAAATGGCTGGTCGCTTCGAGGCAGCCTACGAGGCGCTCGAGGCTGCGGTGCTCGATAACGACGTCGTCAAGACGCACGAGATTGCGGGGCAGCTCATGCGCGCGTGGGACGTCCTCGAGAAGACTGCGATCGCAGCGGGGCACGAGCCGCTCAAGGAGAGCGCGTGGTGCGTGCAGATGGAAGAGGGCGACGTGATCTGTATCGCGCTCCACGGGCACGCTGAGCTGCGGCAGAAGTTTCCGCATTGGACGGTCTACGGGATCGAGGACGCGTGCCGCATCCTGCGCGCAGACTGGACAGCGGCATTCTTGGACAAGGCTTACGACAGCTTCCCGAATGCGAAGCTCACGAAAGTCGTGTACAATGGCGAAGACAAGGAACCGATCAACTGGGACTTAGGAGGAGACGAAATTCCATGGTAGGCGAAGTCGGCATGGCAAAGATGGCAGCGCTCGACGCTGTCGGAGAGGAAGAGATACTCGAACGCATTGCGCAGGGCGAGACAATGCAGATGCTGTGCAAGCAGTACGACATCGGCACGAAGCTCTGGTACAAGTGGCTCGACCGCGTCGAAGGGCGAAGAGATCGCTACAACGCAGCGCAAGCAGAGGCGGCGCACTTCTACGCGAACAGAGCGGTGCAGACGGCGCAAGCCGTCACGCCTGACATGGTCAACGTGGCGAGGCTGCAAGTGGATACGGATAAGTGGATCGCGTCCAAGCTCAACGTGCAGTACGACACGAGGCAGCGCGATGTCGCGGTCAACATCAGCGTGACAGACTTGCACGCGCAGGCTGCGCAACTGCTCAACAGCGTGGAGATGCGGGACGTGATCGACGTGGACGCGGAGGACGTGAGCGATGAGTAAGAGTGGCGATTTCACGCACTGGCGCAACACTGCGCACGCGGGCGCGCGCGTAACTGAACAAGCGTTCAATTGCAAGCACTTGACACTACATCTTGTGCCATTGCGCGAAACGCATAGCTCGATAACACGTTGCTTCGCGCAAACGCCTTATTTATATGACTTATGCAAGAAATGGAATTTAACATAATCGACATTATCGGAGTGACTTATGCGTCTCGCGCATATCTATGCCGAAAATCGCGTTTTGACCCCCCCCTTGAAACGGATCGGCCCCCGTCAAAATACGAGGACCTCCCCACGCACCCCCGTCAAAAAAATTTCGGAGAACCCACATGACCAACGATAACCCGTTTTTGAAGCTGATGTCGCGCTACCGCGATGACCCAGTTGCCTTTGCCCGCGAGGTCATCGGCATCGAGCCTGACGAGTGGCAGATTGAGCTGCTGGACGCTGTCGCCGCGCCTGCGGTACGGCGTGTTTCTGTTCGATCTGGCCACGGCGTCGGCAAGTCCACGGCGGTCGCGATGGCTGCGATTTGGCACGTGCTGATGCGCATCCCGAGCAAGACCGTTGTGACGGCGCCTACGTCATCGCAGTTGTTTGACGCGTGTTTCGCGGAGATGAAGAACGTGGCCAAGCGGCTCAAGCCCCCGTTTAACAATTTGCTCGAGATCAAGAGTGACCGCATTGAGCTGAAGAGCCAGCCCGAGGCCACGTTTATTTCGTGCAGGACGTCGCGTGCGGAGCAGCCAGAGGCGCTTGCTGGCGTTCACAGCGAGAACGTGCTCCTGATTGCCGACGAGGCGTCTGGCGTGCCCAACGCGGTGTTCGAGGCTGCGTCTGGCTCGATGTCTGGCCACAATGCGACGACGATCCTGACGGGCAACCCCACGCGGAACACGGGTTTCTTTTACGACACGCACTCGCGGCTGAAGGATGACTGGTACACGATGCATGTGAGCTGCGTTGATAGCCCGCGCGTTGCGGAGGATTTCGTTGATGACATGAAGAAGCGTTACGGCGAGGACAGCCCTGCGTTTCATGTGCGTGTACTTGGCAACTTTCCCCCGAGCGAGGAGGACACGGTTATTCCCGTGGCTCTGATTGACGCGGCGATGAATAACGATATTCGGATACACGAGGACACGACGGCGATTTGGGGTTTGGACGTTGCGCGTCAGGGCGGCGATGCGAGCGTTCTGTGTAAGCGTCAGGGGCCTGTCGTGCATCCGTTGACTGTGTGGCGCAATCTCGACTTGATGCAGCTCACTGGAGCTGTGAAGGCGGAGTATGACGCGTTGCCGCCGTCCAAGCGGCCAGCGGAGATCATTGTTGACAGCAATGGCTTTGGCGCGGGTGTTCTGGATCGCTTGCGCGAGCTTGGCTTGCCAGCGCGTGGACTGAATGTCTCGGAGCGCGCGTTGTCGAAGGACACGTATTTGAATTTGCGCGCTGAGTTGTGGTTTAAGTGCAAGGCGTGGCTGGAGGGGCAGGACGTTAAGCTGCCGCGCGATGATTTGTTGTGGGCGGAGCTTGCGGCCCCGCGTTATCACTTTACGAGCGCTGGCAAGCTGCAGGTGGAGAGCAAGGACGCGATGAAGAAGCGTGGCGTTCCCTCGCCTGACCGCGCCGATGCTGTTTGCTTGGCACTGGCCAATGATCACACGACGATGGCGTTTGGAACGAGTTCGAGCGGCTCGTGGAGCCGCCCGTTGAAACGTAATATACGTGGGGTTGTTTAGGAGCGGTCGCGCGGTCCTCGGACTGCGTATCGCTTTTTGACTTGCTGGACGGCTTGGTGCGTCATACCCAGCTCTTTTGCGATGGCGCGGTTTGTGAAGCCTTCCTGTATCATCTCGATGGCGATTTGGATGTGCTTGCGCGCGCCGATGCGTGACGAGATTGTGCCTACGGTGCCTTGATTGATGCCGAGGTGCTCGGCGATTTGCTTTTGCGTGTATCCTTCTTTCGTCATGCGTATGATTGCTGCGTGGCGTTCGGCTTTTACCTGCTTACCCTCGACTGACTTTTTCTTGTGATCCTCGGGGTGCGTGATTTGGCTGCCCCATTTTTTGCGGTAAACTTGTGTCTCTTGTTGCGCGACGGCTTTCATCAGCGCCCCGACTTCGTCTTGTGTTGGCGTGCGCCCGTTTTCTTCGACGAATTTTGTTATTGCGTTCATATGTGATATCCTTCCTCTCTGCGATTATTTACGAACTTCTTTAGATCGTCTTTGGCGTACCAGTAGCGATTACCTGCGGACGGTGACGCGTCTTTTTTTGTCCACGCCTCCATCCAGAAGTCGACCTGTTGTTTTAGAAACCTGTACTCCGCCTCTAGCGCGGGCGGTAGACCTTTTTTTGCGCTCGACAATGTTGCCTCCTTTGTTGATGAATTTGTCGATCCAGCACGGCGCGCAGTGGTGGACGTAATTGTCCACCGTGACCGAAGTTGCGCCGCACTCACAGCATACATTATTTGTTTTCAACTTTCACTTTCCTCTTCATTGCTTTTGCCGCTCTTCTGGCGTTTCTGTTTACTGGCTTTGGCATCTCGTCATGCGCGACGCGTACCTTCTTTGTCGTATTGCGCGACCTGCTCGAGGAGATCGGGCCGTGGAACTTTGCTCTGCTCATTTATCTTTCCCCACGAGCTTGCGGATTTCCGCGTGTATGTCGTTGATCTCCTTGAGCTGGAGCTGCAACTGCGTGACAGCGAGGCTGATGTCTGACGCGCGTTTCTCGGCGTCCTCGAGCCATGTGCGCGCCTCTCCCAGCGCTTTGGCTTCAGCCTCGTTTTCGTCGCTGTCGCCGTACATGTCGACGCGGATTTCTTTGACCCAGCCCCACATGACGCCGTTGCCCAGCTCCTCGGCGACCGTCTTGTCGCTATTTAAGCCTTTGTAGTGGCCCTTTTCGATGTCGTACACTGTGTCGAGCATGCCGATGATCTCGCGCTTTTGTTCGCGCGTTGGCTTTCGGATTTCCTCTACGTTCGTGTTGCACTTCTTCACTTCTACTGCGCTTGACTTCATTTTATTGATTTCCTTCTCTACGCATTTATCGCATTTGCACGCGTGCTTTGTGACGCGCCATCCTTGTTTTTTGAGT
>Ga0255781_10002060_pt1 | contig 16214 bp, 19 predicted proteins | sample 101ome_21_FD_179979 | JGI IMG/M metagenome (GOLD analysis project Ga0255781, IMG submission 179979) | Coastal salt marsh microbial communities from the Groves Creek Marsh, Skidaway Island, Georgia - 101413BT metaG (version 2) | ecosystem: Environmental > Aquatic > Marine > Intertidal zone >... | reverse complement strand
CCTTCGACAACGACCCGGCGATCGTGACTGCGCCTGAGCCGCTGACGGTGAGTCGCGCTGTTTCGTTCGTAGCGAGGATCATCGACCGCGATCCCGAGTTGCCGCCGATCCACGTACCGGTCGCGTCCGCCGTAAAGAACGAGGTGTAGCCGTTGCCGTCGATCATCAGGTGACCGTTACCGGTGCCGTCCGGCGTAATGTTGTCGCCCGCACCGATCACGACCTGCCCAGCGACATCGAGTTTCGCGTCCGGCGTAGAGTCACCGATACCGACATTGCCAGACGAATCAATCGTAACTCTCTCAACATTATTCGTGCCGAGTGCCAAACCACGTTCCGCACTTTCAGGGTTGAAATCGACGTAAGCCATGTCGGTCGAATCAACACGATGTTGAATCCTGTGATGTGCCGAGTTCCAAGTGGAACCACCTGCCGACTCACGAATGTTACTGATCGTCAAAAAAGAAGTGTTAGAGCCAACATCAGACTTGAATCGTTGAAGAATCTCGGTGTCATTAGCCGACGTTCCTAAAGCCTTCTCTACATGCAACGGCCCCTCAGGACTGGTTGTACCGATACCGACACGATTATTCGTTGAGTCAACATGCAACGTATTCGTGTCAACAGTGAAATCACCACTGATATTAGAAATCGGCGGCAACGCTAAATTAGTACCATCAGAAGTAATAGAAACGCCGCCCAAATCAATAGAAGACCCAGACAAATACAAATCACGGAACCTATACGAAGCAGAACCCAAATCATACGACACATCAGCACTAGGCAAAACATGCCCAGAAGAAGAAATAGTTAACCTCTCAACACCAGCCGTATCAAACCGGATAGTATCATCATCAGTGCCCTCCTCAACATGCACCAACGTATCACCATCATCATCAGAAATAAACGCCTCAACCGCAGCAGTATTACCCAACTCAACCCAAACACTCTGATAATACGTGTAAGTACTACCATTAGCAGAGTTATACCACATGTCGCCCTCAATGGGCGTGGAAGGAGCGGTGTCAGAAACTTCTAAACTTATACCATTATTGATGGTTCCAGAAAGTTTCCATGCCGACCCGTCCCATACCCATGTTCTGCCATTTACTGTATGGGTGTCGTTCAGGTTGGGGGAGTTGGGGAAGTTAATAGCCATTATCCGGCCTCCAATGCTTCAATACGGGCAACAAGATCAGTGTTCTGCTGTTCAAGGGTTTCGATGCGATTCTGTGCTTCTTGCAACGCCCCAACTGCTTTCATGTACAGAACTGAAGACTTAACCGATTTCAGATCATTTTGTCTTGTTGTAACAAGACCGCTCATCCCTGCCGCTTCAAGTTCTTGAGCAACCACGCCTAAGTACACACGAGCGTTATCACTATCGTTCTCCACATCTTCTATCAGTCTGTAATTTCGTAACTGCACTGCTTTGATATCATCCCATTGCGATGAGGCATCAACAATGTCTTGCTTTATTGAGGCATCTGAGATTTGACCGTAGGAGTTATTGGTGTTCACCACGTCGCCATCGCCGTAAACATTAAAAGTTATCGTAGAACTGCTGTTCGCTATGACAAACGGCAAGTCTCCACTACCGCTGTCACCGTCAATCCACATACCCAGTCGTGCAGTACCGTTACCTGTTTTAGCGTACAGGAACAAACCATCCTCATCACCAGCATTGGTCACAGCAGAAGGAATGCTTGTCGTGGTTGAACCGCCACTTAAAAGGAGTACGCCGTCTTCGTTAAGGCGCATGGCTTCGCTCAACGTACCGCCGTTTGCTGTATCAAAGACTAATACCCCTTTACCGTTAGCGTAGTTTGAGTCCGGGTCGTGCGATTCGATTCTGGCAGTGTTGTAGTTTCCACCTGTGCTCTGGTTGGCAAGGTTCTGGAATGTAATCCGACCAAGATATGCAGTTGATCCAGTCCTAGCACCGCCGATGTAAAAGTCGGCTGAACTGCCGGAGTTATCTGTGGTGACAACTTTCATTGAGGGATTGCTTGTACCAAATACGTTCAGGTTTTCTGACATATCAGCGGTGGTTCCAGTGATATTTGAGAGACTGACCCGAGCGTCAGCACCCACTTCAAACATATCCGTACCGTCAACGCTCACCTTAAAGAAACTGGAACCATCCCCATCGGAATCGCCAGTGTCAACATCAATGGATACAGAACCACTAGAACGTGAGTTGATTTGTGAAATAATCTGCGTCCCTGTGCCTCTTTTCCCATACATCTTAATTACGGGAGCCGAGTTTGTGGCGGTGTTCTCTAATCTTAGTTCTATGCCATCTTTCTGAATGTGTAAATCACTGACGGGAGCGTTTGTACCAATACCGACATTGCCATTATCAAGAAGTGTCAATGAGCGTTGATACGCTGAACCATCCCAGTAGGCCAAACTGAATCCGTAATCGGCAGCATCGGTCATGTTTGCGTCAAACCTGTAACGGTTTGTACCACTAGGAGAACTAAAGATCAAGGTTTCTGTGTCGCCACTAATATCTAAAGTTCCCAGAGGTGACGAGGTACCGATACCGACATTGCCGCCATCAACAGTCAAACGAGCGCCAGCATCCGAATAGATAATCGCCTTACCAGCGTGAGTAGTATCGGCGTCACCATACAAGTTGATACCAGCGCCATCACCCGTGGTAGTACGAGCACGCATCTGCAAAATTTCACGGCCAGTGGAGCCGTTGTTAGAAATTAGTGACGTTGACTCGTTGGTGATAGCCAGCGTGCCATCAACCTCCAATTTGTAGTCAGGCGTTGTGGTGCCGATACCGACACGATCATTCGTAGAATCAACAGCCAAAACAGTAGGATCAGGCAAAACACCATAACCAGTCCAAACAGAACCATCCCACTGCCAAGACCGCCCATTAGACGTAAAAATATCCCCCGCAGAAGGATTAGAAGGAAACGTGATAGCCATAGTAATAGTTTACCATAAACTAATGTTAGAAAATTACTCTATAACAGGCTTCTCTGTGCCGACCTGTTGTTCTATCCATGTGTCCCATTCTTCATGGGTCATGGGACGCACATCATCATCGACCTGTACGTTGACTGAGCCTTCTGGGTAGAGGGCTTCTAGTTCTGCTCTAGTCCATGTGTTCATTGTCCGTACCCATACACCCGAATAGTGCCGCCGGACATCGTTCCCGTACTGACTAGAATCGTGAAGTCGTCGTAACTCGTCGTGTTGTTTAGGAACCCGTTGTAGGTGCCTGCCCGAGCACCAGTAGTCGGGTTGGGATCAACAAATGTGGAGTGGACGAATGTCTTTGCTGAGAGATGTGGGCTTTTGATCTCGACACTGAACGCTGTTGATGTCCCGATGTAACCAGCAGACAAGAAGCCGAACTCACTGTCACCATTGTTGTATGAGTTGCTGTTGCTCCCTAAGTAAGTCGCCGCTTCCAGCGAACCCCAATAGTCGGTCGTGCTGGTCGTACCCATTCGCATCTGAATGTACGGACCACCTGAAAATGTGTTGACTCTTACCATGACTTGGTAGTTATCAAAGTCAGCAGAGAACGCATCGGTTACTGTCACCGATGACACACCAGCACCAACCGTCACAGACTTGACGAGAACCAAACCCTGATTAGCGGAAGTCATACTTCCGGTAACAGTCAAATCCCCGCTAACAGTTGCGCCTCCACTAACTGTCACATCATTATCGAATGTGACATTACCGGAAGAATCAGTAGTAGCCGCAGTAGTACCAGTAGGCTCCTGCCACTCTTCAAAACGAACAACAGAGGTCACAATTCCTCCATCTTTTCTACGCCGACTTGTTGCTCAATCCAAGCATCCCACTCTGCGTGGGTCATGGGGCGAACATTGTCATCGACCTGAACATTGACACTACCTTCTGGGTAGAGTTCTTCTAGTTCTTCTCTTGTCCATGTAGCCATTTTTCCTCCTTAATTCCTGTACCCGTAGACTCTGATTGTGCCACCAGAAAAAGTACCAGCAGATGCACCAAATTTAAATCCAGTATAAATATCTTGTGAGTTCATGCTTCCTCGAATGGTGCCACCACAAACATTGGCGGCAGTGCCCCCTCCGCTTACCGCTTGCATTGTTGCGTGGTCGTTTTGATAAGGCATAAAAATCGAACCATCAAAACTAAACGCAGTGTCCGTGTACCCAAACCATGCGGTTAGGTTCCATTGGGAAAGGTTGAACCCGTCTGTAGCGACCCTTGTGGTTGTACCTGCTTGAAATACTTGATTAGCCGCCGAATAGCCAGTAGTTATTTCTGAACCACCGTCGTCAATAAATCTAAACCACATTGTTCTAGTTGTGGCTGTCGCTGTTGAACAATAGTAAGTTATTTTGTAATGTTCATACGCTGACGAGAATACATCACTAACTGTTACCGATGAAACACCAGTACCAACCTCCTGTGACTTGATAAACACTAGACCCGGAGGGTATGCCGCATTAGCAATCTCGTTACCATCTAAATCTTGCCATGCTGTGAATTTCATTGTTGACATTATTTCTCGTAACTCCCTTCGACAACAACTATTCGCCCAGCCGCTGGGAGAGTGAGGTTGCCAACCTGCCCATCATTTGTACTTCTAAGTCTAAAATATGCACCAATCTCGTTATCCGCTAATTGTTCCGCAGCAATAATGAAAGTAGCAGCGGCTGTTGCACGATAGTGTGCATTAAACAGATGCCCGTTGTAAGCAGGAGCAACTGGCATTGATATCTGAAGCGCACCCGTGTAACTATCAGAACTGCCTACCGTGTACTGCCAGTAGAAACTTACCGTATTTCCAATCACTGTGTACCTTGCGACAACAGTCCCATTAGAAATAGTGAAGCCAGTGTAGGTCGGAGTCCACGACTGCCATTCACCGGCAGTATCGCCACTAAGGTACTGCCATTTGTCTACCTTGATAACAGACATCAGACAACACTCCATTCACAACCCGACGTAACCGTAACCGTCACACCACTAGCAACAGTCACCGGCCCAGCGGTAAGACCGTTGTAGCCCGTGGGGAACGTGTAGTCCTGCGAAATGGTTTGACCATTCAACTGGATCGGGGTGCCGGTCGCCCCCGTATACTTAACCCAGTTAGAACCATCCCATACAGAGATGTCATTAGTATCTGTTTCATATACTGCTTGACCCTCATAGGGGGCGGCTGGGCGTGTTGTCGATGTACATACGCCGGGTTGGAGAATACTGTTCGGTACTGATGATGTAAGACCCATTACTCTGCCCCCTCAGGGTTCCATTCTTCGGGGACGTTACCCTCTTCTAGCCATGCTAAATATTGCTGGTAGTCGGTGTTAGCGGGGTCAAAAGGAATAATTGCTCCATCTTCCAAACGCAACACACATTGCGCCGTTGAATTTGCTACTTGGTCGAACAATTTTCTATACATCACAACTCCGCCGCAAAATCTATGTACTGTGACCCGCTGTTTGTGTAGAGCGTTACCGTTCCTCCAGCAGAACCAACGCCTCCGTTGAAGTCAAGTTGTCCTTGAAACCTATTGTTTACTGTCAAAAGAAGTGCTGTAGCGGTGCCTGTAGAGCCACCATTCCAGAAATTAAATGTTCCACTAACAGATGAAGTTGGTACTGCTCTCATCTCGGTATTAAAAGGAATCAAAACTCTAGTTGCTCTAGATACAGAGTCAGTAACACCAACGCCAGCAGGGTCAACACATCTGAAGAAATACCGTTTACACAGTGCTAACTCCTCCCCAAAGGAACGATGTTCGAACGGGGTCGCCTTATCACCAACCTCCAACTGGACACCAGTTACTTGCCAATAGTTGTTGACCGCTGAAGCAAGATTGACTTGACCAACTGCACGATTACCAGCATTAGAGCCATCTCCCCATACAGAATCCAATGTTCCAGACGTATAGGTAGAGCCAGCCGCAAGCCAAAACACTGGTCGAAGCGAAGCATTGTTGTCATTGTCCAACGCACCACTTGTGTCGGCGGGAAACGTAATCACCTTTTTCTCCCATGTGTCAGACGACGAGATGGTGTACGCATGGGAGACAACACGGTTGTTGTCCTCATCGACTAACTGGGCTACATAAGTTCCAGTAACATTTGACTTCACCCAAAAAGAAAGAGTCAACTGTTCTGCCGCAGATGTCCCTTTCTTTATTGCCTGACAGTCTTGCCCTTCTAAGTGCTGGTCGATGAGGAGAAGATCACCCGAGGCAGGGGAAGCATCGGCAGTCGTGCATAACACTTTGAATGATTTAGCAAACCCGCTACCTGTAGGAGCGTCATTTTCAACGCTATTCGTATAAGTTCCTATGGTGGATGCTGCAAGCCTCCAGCGGTCAGCAGTCACATAACCGATACCTGTGATACCAGTAGACGATGTTCCCCTCTGTGCAACCTGCATCGCACCGTTATACAACAAGTTCCTACGACCCGTATACGGGGTCACATTCTCCCCGGCAACAGTCATAGCATCAGCAGTAACCGTCGCCCCCGTACCCGAATACGACACTAACGCCGGGTCAGCAACAACAACCCACGCAGAGTTATCCCACACCAAAGTACGGTTCGTATCAGTCTCATAGACGACTTGACCGTTATAAGGATTTTGGGGGCGGTCTGTAGAAAGACATACCCCTGTTCTGAGACCTCCGGTAGTGCTAGAAACAGCCATGACTTACGGCAAATCGCTTTCTGACTGTGCTTGACGCTCAGCAGCAGACTGTATCTCAGCAGCAAGAACTACTTGTTCTTTGTTTGCTGAGATGCTCTCAACACTTGGGTCGTTCGTCATGCGTTCAACCTCTTCAGTGTAAATCTGATCGACTGCTTGACGGCATCGGTTGTGTACCGCATTGTCAATCCAGTCCTGAGGGTCAAATGCGACGTAGCGAAGCGCCTTGTCCTCTGCGTCTGTCAATGTAATTGTATATGTAGCCATGTTTGTTTCTCCTTATGAAACCAATCTTCCCGTGAACACACTCAACGCTGTCCCGCCATAAGTGTCCGATGGTGAGGTCTGTAACTGATAAATACCCATAGTGTCGTTCGCCCCCATGTAGGTGACAACAGATGACGATGCTTGGTTGTGATCGCTGGAACTGCCGGTGCTGTTCACATACGAGTTGCCTCGGTTCATCAACCAACCGCCGTTTTTCCAAAAACCTGTCTCGGTACGAGCGGTGCCAGAGTTGTTTCGTACGAGAACAGAGTACGAGAAGAAATAGTAACCGGATACTGGTGCTGTGAATAGATACGTTGAAGTATTGTAATGGTTGCCAACATTGAGACTCGCACTAGAGAACGGTAACACTTGCTGGTCGTACCGAACACCTGTTGTCGTTATTCTCGCTGTGAACGCAGGCTGCTTTTCCATTGTCACATATCCTGCTGTAGCAACCCGCATTGCGTATGTGGAGCCGCCCCATGAGTACAGATAAAAGTCATCATTGCCGGTATTGTCATGACCTAGGAACCACTTGTTGGCTCCAGCCGTTGCCCAGTTGATAGCAGACTCTGTGGACGTATTCGCACGATCCATCTTGAGATAGTTCGCATCGATGCCATTACCAGATGTGTTGGAGTAGATGTGGACACGACCAGTAGGTGACGTTGTGCCGATACCGACACTGCCGTTGGAGTCGATACGAACCCGTTCAGCGACAGAAGCCGCACCAGCCTGACCCGTATGAAACGTCAAGTTCTGAGCGCCAGACGAATTGTTCCCTACTCCAACAATGCGAGCCGAAACACCAGCACCGCCAGACGAATCGCTCTGATAGAAGTCGATTGCTTGCACTTCTGCGCCAGCGGTTACAATGCTATTTGTTCCCTTGAGCGTCAGCGTTGCAGGATTAGAGTCAGCGACTTCCAGTTTTGTGCTAGGTGTCGTTGTGCCGATACCGACATTGCCGGACGAGTCAATACGCATACGTTCCGTCTGCACTCCAGAAGTGTTGTCCTCAACAGCGAAGTAGTTACCATCACCCTCGTACTTGACACGAAAACCTTTAGCCCCACTTAGGTCGCCCATTAGATCGACGCCAGCAGATGTATTGTTTGCGGCAGTCACCGTAACAATGTTGTCGCTTACGGCGGTGTCCCCCACATGAAGCAACGTGCTAGGTGTCGTTGTACCGATACCGACCCGTTCGTTAGCAGAATCAATGCTCAATACCTGATTATCGGCAATAACCAGCCACGCAGAATTATCATAAATCAACGTGCGATTAGTATCACTCTCATAAATGATTTGACCCTCAAAAGGGTTGACGGGGCGTGTTGAACTAGTGCATACACCAGCCTTCGCACCCAAACGACCCAACGCAGAATCAATAGCCATCAGAGTTCCTTCACCCAACCATTAGCAGTCACATTCACCGCACCACGATCCGAAATAGCCTGCACCGTCTCCGCAGCCGCCAAAACCAAAGCCGTATCAAACACCAACGTGTCATATGCTGAGATCGGCAACTGATACATGATCGCATTAGAAGCCGTCGAAGTCGCCCCCACACTAATAGTCACCCAAGCATCAACACCATTCGTGTTCGTCACAATGAACTGCTTGATAACCCAAGCACGGCTAGATGGAACCGTACCCAACGTGGTATCGGTAGTACCGACTGCTGACGGGCCGATAACCCGTGTTTCTGTTCTATCTCCTGCGGCCATTACGCACCAATCTCCATCGTTATTAGAGCAGCATCTCTACTGCTAGACATAAGTTTATATGCGGAACTGCTACCAGACCCGGTAATTTCAACCCACGTATTATCATAGTATACCAAAGTTGTGCCAACATCCGATTTATACCATAGGTCGCCTTCTTCTGCACCTGTCGGAGCAGCGTCAGACACAGTGACAGATGCGCCGCCCGATGATTCAACCCAAGCGCCGTTTGACCTAATATACATAACATCGTTGGTGGTGTCAACCGCTATTGCGCCGTCTGCTAAAGAAGCGGTAGGCGCTCCAGCAGTCGCTAAAGTAATCACACCCCCCGAACCTATGATTGTTGTGCCCCTGATTGTACCAGTAACATCAACTTCATAAGCCGGGGAAGTATTCTTTATGCCTAACCGTTCGTTTGCTGCATCCCAATAGTGTGCCGATGCTCCAGCAAGGAAACCGCCATCATAATATTGGATGTATCCTTCACTGCCAACAGCAACAGATGTTGCGGCACCAACTTCAACCCACGCTGAATCATAGTAAACATATGTTGAACCTGTATCGGATTCAAACCACATGTCGCCTTCTGTTGGGGACGACGGAGCAGCGTCAGACACAGTGACAGATGCACCGCCAGATGATTCAACCCATGCCCCATTAGACCTAATATATAGGGTGTCGTTCGTGGTGTCGATAGCAATAGCGCCGTCTGAAAGGCTGCTAGTAGGTGCTCCAGATGAAGTTAAAGTAATTATACCGTTAGTTCCGGTTACAGTATTGAAAGTAACATCATCTGTGGTGGCAACGGCCTGACCGATTTCGACAGTAGGAGTAGCGCTTTCCCCAGTATTGTTGGTAAGCGAAACACCTGTGCCAGCAACCAAACTTTCAACGTAGTCGCCAGTAGTGTCTGTACCAAGCGCAACAGAATCTGCCTGAATCGTCGTAGAAATGTTTACATCTGACGAACCGTCGAATGAAACTGAACCTGAAACATCGCCAGAAAGTGTGAACGTTCTAGCAGTAGACAGAATATCGGCTGAGTCTGCGTTACCAGTTAAAGTACCTTCAACATTAGCGACCAAATCGGCAACGGTGTAACCGGTTGCTGAAGTATCGACTGTGGTTGTCGGAACGGTCTGAGAATCTTTAAATAATCTAAACTTTCCGTCTGTTGCATCACGGAATAGACCAGCATACAAATCTTGTGAACCGCTAGTATCGTAAAGTCCGTAGAAACCGATGTCTACAACGTCAGTTGTAGAGTTTCCGCTAGCCAACACAATTAAAGGGTCTTCAACCGACAGCGTAGCGGTATCAACAGTGGTGGTACTTCCGCTAACTGTAAGATTTCCGCTTACAGTCAAGTCATTGAACGTTACGTTATCAGTTGTCCCAACAGCCTGACCTATTGCTATAGTTGGCGTAGCACCCTCACCCGTATTATTGGTAATAGTTATGCCGGTGCCCTGAACCAGCGATTCGACATAATCTCCAGTAGTGTCGGTTCCCAAAGCAACAGAATCTGCCGCCACAGTAGCAGACAGCGTAACATCAGCGGAACCGTCAATAGATACAGACCCTGAAAGATCGCCACCTAAAGTTATTGTTCTAGACGTAGCCCAAGCACTAGCCGTACTGGCATTACCTGTAACATCGCCAGTAATATCGCCAGTGAATGTGGCGTTCGTACCGTTAGTACCAGAATCCAAAACCAGAGAAGTTCCGTCAGACGCATAAACGTCACCAATGAGGTTACCTGTTACGTCACCAGTCAAATCTGCTGAAACTGTACTAAACGTAACGGAATCAGTCGTACCTACAGATTGACCAATTGCAATCGTTGGAGTAGACCCTTCACCGGTGTTATTGGTAAGTGTAACACCTGTTCCTTGAACCAAAGACTCAACATAATCACCTGTAGTGTCAGTAGTTAAAGCGACAGAATTCGCTTGAATCGTGGTAGAAATATTTATATCAGCAGAACCATCGAAAGATGCCGATCCAGCCACATCACCAGAAACTTGGATTGTTCTAGCAGTAGCGAGTGCTGACGCAGTGCTAGCATTTCCAGTCAAATCACCGGTTACATCACCCGTGAATGTGGCATCAGTACCATTTGTGCCTGCTTCTAAAACTTTAGACGTTCCGTCCGAAGCGTAAACATCTCCCGTTAAATCGCCAGTAACATTACCAGTTAAATTAGCATTAACCGTGCCGGTAGCAGTAATATCACCAACAACATCTAACGAAGAGCCAGCAGAATCCCAAACCAGCGCAGACGCAGCGTTAAATGAACCGCCGTCATAATACTGAATATATCCATCAGCACCAGAAGCAGCCGCAGACGCAGCACCAACCTCAACCCACTGCTGGCTAGTTCCGTCATCATAATAAACAAAGGTTTTACCGGTATCTGTCTCAAACCAGAAATCACCGTTAGACGGATTTGTAGGCGGGGTATCAGACATTGCAATGTTGGCAACAGAAGCACCACCAATATCAACCCAAACGCCATCATAGTAAACAAAAATATCGCTGGTATCTGACTCAAACCACAAATCACCTTCGGACGGTGAAGACGGTGCAACATCGGAAACAGTTACACTAGAAGTCCCACCTGCCGCAATCCACGCCCCGCCAGAACGAAGGTAAAGATTGTCGTTAGTAGTATCAACCGCAAGAGCACCATCATCAAGAGTCGCAGTAGGAACTCCACTAGTTGTAAGAGTAACAACACCAGAAACGGCTTGAAAAACATCGTCAGTCTTCAGGACATCCGCAGCAGAACGGTAAAGATTAGTGTCACCAGCAGCAGACCCGGAACCCCAAGTAATTTTACCGCCAGCATCAATATTTATCCGGTTCTGCGTATCGCCGTCAGCCTTAGCAGCGATAGCCTGAGAGGAAGCAGCACCAGAGACAATGCTAATAGCAGTTTTAAACGTCTGTGCCACGGCCTCAACCGTCCTTCCTGTGTGCCCTCAAGCAACCGTACAGTCTTATTATAACACAAGAGGTGGGGCCGATTCTACAACCAGCCCCACCCCCTGTCGGGTAATCGCCTGCACGGCGGAGTAACTACTGATCCCAACTGTCGTCTGGACCCGTAGCGCCACGAGTTGTTTCTCGTGACATCTTATCAGCCGATAATAACAACACGAAGTGAGTTAGTGGCTGGGGCTGCGGAGAACGTCAAGGTGACCTCGTTTGTGCCTGTTCGGTCAACATCACAGATAACGGTTTCCTTACTGGAAGCGTCATAGACTTCTACGATAACATCTTCTGTACCGAGGTTGTGTGTGACAGCAATAGCCGTGTTGGTGTTGTCGCCAATTGTAGCCGCATAGCGAGTCATAAACCCTAGATTGGTTTTTGCGCCCGCAGCGTCAGAAGCACCAGTACCACCGTGGGCAACAGCAACATCGGTTGCGGCCCACACGCCTGTAGTGATCGTTCCCAGAGAAGTAAGTGACGAGTTAACAACCGTAGAGTTAAGCGTAGTACCAGTCAGGGTGCTAGCCTCTGCGGTAACCGTAATGTCGGCAGTACCGTCGAACGCAACACCATTGATGTTGCGTGCCGTCTCCAGAGCGGTAGCGGTATCAGCGTTACCGGTAACGTCACCAGTGATGTTACCAGTGACATTACCTGTCAGATCGCCAGTAACATTACCTTCAAGAGTGCCAACAACGAGCGTACCGGCAGTGTAGCCAGTAGCGGACGTATCGACAGTAGTGGTTGGAGCAGTTTGTGAATCTACGAACAGTCGGAACTTGCCGTCTGAAGCGTCACGGAAAAGACCGGCGTACAGGTCTTGCGACCCAGAAGTATCGTAAAGACCGTAGAAGCCGATGTCAACAGCGTCAGCACTATCGTTGCCGCTAGCGAGAACAATCAGTGGGTCTTCAACAGAAAGCGTAGCGGTATCAATAGTCGTTGTTGTACCGCTAACAGTAAGATTACCAGCAACTGTAACATCATTGAACGTTACGTTATCACTAGTGCCGACTGCCTGTCCAATCGCAATTGTTGGAGTGGCAGTCTCACCTGAGTTATTGGATAACGTAACACCGGTGCCCGCAACAAGGCTAGCAACATAGTCACCAGTAGTGTCCGTGCCAAGCGCAACACTATTGGCTTGAATAGTCGTGGAAAGAGTAATGTTTCCGGTGCCGTCAAACGAAACACCTGTAGCCGCAACATCGCCACTGAGTGCAATAGTGCGGGCAGTTTCAAGAGCGGTCGCAGTATCTGCGTTACCCGTTACATCACCCGTCACATCACCAGTAACGTTACCGGTCAAATTACCAGTAACAGAAGTAGTAGTCAAGACCCCAGTAGACGGGTTATATGTCAGGCCAACGTCTGTTTCAATTCCTTGAGAGCCGGTCTGTCCATCAACAAAAGTAAGATAAACAGTTTCATTTGTAGTGTCATTAGCGGAAGCCGTAACAGAAGTGGCTACGTCAGCAGTACCTGTCAAGTCACCAGTAACATTACCTGTCAAACTAGCAGTTACAGAATTAAACGTAACGTTGGCTGTAGTGCCAACATCCTGCCCAATCGCCACGGTAACCGAGTCAGAAGCATCATTAGCGGTCGTGCTGACGCCAGTACCACCAAGAATACTTAACGTACCGCCGTTCAGCGCAACGCTAGCCGCCGTGGAACTGTCATCAGTAAAAGAAAGAGTAGTCGAAATCGAAGCAGTGCTGGCAGCAGTCAAGCGACCATAAGCATCAACTGTGAAAGTAGGAATCTCTGTGGCAGAACCATATGAAGCAGCAGTAACGCCACTAGTAGCCAAACCGATAGTAATACTGCCAGATGATCCGCCACCCGTAATAGGCGCAGATACCGACACATTGGAAATATCGCCTTCATGGAGATTGACCCACGAAGTGCCATCATAAATTTTTAAAGCATTATCGACAGTATCGAAGTAGACTTGACCATCTTCGGGAGAAGCAGGAGCCGTGCCAAGATTCTGAATCTTCGCATTCTGCAACTCATTCTTATTTAGATCAAGATTAGTTAAGAATTTCTGAGCCATTACCTCTCCGAACTCATGTTAGGTATGCTTTACCCGCAAATGCTGATTCAAACGAAACAGTCACGCTACTCGTACTATTATATGATACCGTACCGACGACCACTGTCCCCGCAGAATCCACAACAGTTACAGACGGAAAACCGTCTAAAGTGTGGGCAATATCCCAAGAACTAGAAGCAGCAGCCTGAGTAAACGTGAACCGTTTCGGAATCAAAGGCAGGGGATCGCTGCCCCACGAAGACTCCCCTTTTGGCCCCCAAAGATTGCCGGAAGAAGTATCAATATAAAAGTCGCCCTCCAAACCTAAATTATCAGACGGAGTAGTTGCTGCATAAAACAGGTTGGACGAGGCTCCAGCGTCATTGATAAACGTGGACGCAACAACCGTGACAGAGTTAGAGTCCGTCTCGGAAATGGTAATCGAATTTACAATATCTTGAGCAGTGACCGTATTGCCAACGGTCTCCTCAACAGTTACAGTATAGTCCGGCATGTCTCACTCCACAGAAAAAATTCCCTTTATCAACCTCAGAACAGCGGGCTTAGAACCGGTAGAAACCACCTCTAAATCGTAGACATGCTCACCGACCTCTAACCCGCTAGTTTCTTCAGCAGATAAACTTAATGTTATTTTAGCAGTTTCTGTGTCCTGTGTAAGCCTACCATTTAACGATGTAAACTCAACCAGCGAAGAAGCAGCGTCATACGTTCTACGCACATGCATCCGAGAATCCCAATATTGTAAATCCGCTAATTCCGAGTCAGGGTTTGTGACCACAACTTCCGCTGTAAACGCATTACCTTTCGTACAAAAAAAATCTACACGGCCCGCCGTCATTCGATAATCCCCCCTGCAATATAGTCATCCGCAGCCATAACCATACCACGAGCAACCCAATCAGGAAGATTATCTGAAGTGACCACCATCAAATGAGCAAACCCGTCCTCGCCAATAACCTCACCAGCAAAAATGAAATGACCTAGAACGCCAGTCTCACCACGAGCAGCAAAAACATTAGAAACCAACTCGTTAACCAATTCATTAGGATCAGCGTGCAGCGTGGTAGAATCAGCAGAAGGTTTGCTATCCTCCAGAGCATCCGCCAACAACCCTAACAGATCGTCAACATTGTCGTCATCACCACGCTCACTCCAAGGCACAAAATCTTCTGACATTTCAATCTCCTACTCTTCTAGAGAACGTAGCCTCAACAGTTCGTCTTGCAAATCAGAATTTTTCTGCTCCAACACAGTGATTTCTTCTTGCAAATGATGAGTTATGTATCTCAGTCTGTTATTTTCTTTTCGCTGTAACGCATATTCTATACGACTTTGCTTAACTAAATCTAACCACACAAAATCTTGAGCAGCATCAACCTCCATGTTCAACTTTTTGGTTTTCCGCTGATTCGTTAAAACAATTGCGGTCAATGTCACAGCCGAGCCTACTAGAGCAGGTACAGTCATGTTTAAGAATTCTATCCACACTCTGCTCTCCTCTCTCAGTGACAACTTTCCTAAAATTAAGGAATATAGTCTAATTCTACAATAAGTGTTGGCCCCTCGTGAACCCCAAAGACAGGGTTCGTTCTACCTGCGTAATAAAAGTTCCAATAATTAGCCTGTTCGGCGGAAGTCGCAGGGCCGTAATGTCCCAGCCCGCCTGTAGAAGAACCAGCGTTCGTGGTGTGCGACAAACAAATTGCTTTAGTCTTTAAGTGATTCACTAATGTTTGACGGGCATTACCTAATTCAATACCGTTGTCAGCGACAAAGCCCGGAAAACTACCGGGATTATCAACATATTCGCCACGAGTCAAAAAGTTATCACTGTAACTTACGGTTGTGCCCGGATTCCCTGAACCACCCGGCCAATTCTTACTTGCAACCGAAGAAAAGTCACAGTTACCGTGATGCGGGCTAGACGCCGTAAAAGAACCATTATACCGACCAATATAAAGATTACCGTAGCCAGAGCCAAAACCGCCATTGTCCCAGCGCCTAATATTAAAATACGCCGACTTTACGTAAGGACGCTCATTCATTCTAGATGTTAGGGAAACACCAGACGTGTCATTAGTGAAAGTAACAAGACCAAACCAAGGATATGATGTTATGTATCTGCTAATCTGGGGATAATTTGCACCTCCCTGATTATTATTTGTTTTCCAACTTATACCACGAGCGGCTTTTGAGCCGCTAGCAATAAAGGTGTAGGTTGCAGGGTCGCTACCAACATAAACTTCATCCCACCCAGACCCTGTGCTCCGGTAGGCTTTCTTTACTGTTTTCCAACCCGACCCGTCAGATGCTTTCAAATCTCCGCTGGCTACTGGTCGCCAACTGCTGCCGTTACTTCCATAAATAGCCATAATGTTCCTTTAAATCTGGAACCATAGGTTACCGGCAGCCCCATGAGAAGGAGTGTTTCCCTGAACGTAAATTTTACGACCATCATTAGCACTTGAATC
>Ga0255781_10002050_pt1 | contig 16234 bp, 9 predicted proteins | sample 101ome_21_FD_179979 | JGI IMG/M metagenome (GOLD analysis project Ga0255781, IMG submission 179979) | Coastal salt marsh microbial communities from the Groves Creek Marsh, Skidaway Island, Georgia - 101413BT metaG (version 2) | ecosystem: Environmental > Aquatic > Marine > Intertidal zone > Salt... | reverse complement strand
GGCGGGGAGGATATGGTTTGAGTTTTTTTTTGTGTCGCCTCGCTCTGTATCATCACCATCACGGATTTGTTGTGTAAATAACTGCTACTGAATCTTATCAAAGCGTTCTTCTTGTATACGACGTGCTTGATTTAAACGCGCGCCTTCTTGCCGGCCGGCGCGTCGTCGTCGTTGTCGTCGTCGTCGTCGGATTCTTCCTCGTCGATATCCTCGCTCTCCGGATCTTCGTCGTCCTCGAATGCGTCATCGTCTTCATCGTCTTCGAGCGGTTCGTCGCCGTAGAGATCAGCCAATCCCATTTCTTCCTCTTCGCTGTCGTCGTCGTCATCGTCGTCATCGTCGTCATCGTTGTCATCGTCGTCATCGTTGTCATCGTCGTCGTCTTCGTCGTCGTCGTCATCTTCGTCGTCGTCATCCTCCTCATCGTCGTCATCATCGTCGTCGATTTCGTTTCCAAACTCATCCCGACCATCGAGAGAATTCAACGTCGGCATCATCGTCATAACCTTTTCGTGATACTCCTCATCATCCGCCAACGGGTTCGCTTCCAATTCGAGCACCGCCAGCGTGAGTTCGTCCGCCAGCGGTTGCAAATCCTCCACCGACGCAATTTTATTATTCGCCAGCGACAACGACACGAGTTCTTTACACCCAACCAAATCCCCGAGTCCACTCGCGATTCGATTATCGTTCAAACTCAGATCTTTCAGCTTCGGGAGCTCGGGGAACCCCGCGAGCGAGGTGAGCCCGCACGACGCGCACGACAGCGTCTGCAAGTTGACGCATCGTCCCAACAAGTCCCCGTCGATCGTCGCCGACTTGAATTTCGAGTCGAGGTACATCGTCACCACCTTATCCGGGCTCGTTCCCATTTCCTCGCACCATTTCGTGATCGCCTGCGTTCGTCGCGTCGTCGCTCGTCAGTCGCGCGTTCATCCAAATCAAATCAAATCCACTCGATCCTCCTCTTCTTCTTTACGTCTTCCAACTCGTTCGTTCGTTCGCGCCGTCGACGAAACACGCACCGCATCCATGGTTGGCGCAGACGCGGATGCGTTTCCTCACTGCTCGTTCGCGTCGGTTTGTTTTTTCGTCGTCGTCGTCGTCGTCGTCGTCGACGTCCACCGAGGCGGGCAGTGTCGTGTGTGAGCACACTGAACCGAATCTCGTTCCAACGACCCTCAGTGTGTGCCTCACCACTCACTCGTTTACAGATAGACGTAGCCCCCGCCCGCGAGGCCATGGCGCGTCGAACGCGACGCGCGCGGTGGGCGTTCATCGCCGCGGTCGTCTGTGTCGCCGCGACCTCCGTCGGGGTCCCGCGGGCGGGGCGAGGACGGGGCGATGAGACGGCGACGTCGATGACGATGTTGGAGCGTAGGAAAACGATGATGACGCAGACGAGCGTGGATGATCGGGAAGAGATTGTGGCGATGACGACGACGACGACGACGACGACGACGACGATGCCGTCGCCGTCGTTTTCGCAGCCACCGCCCCTAGAGGAGGAGGAGAAGGAGGAGGTCGTCGCCGTTGATGACTTTGAGTTGTTGGACCCGCCGAAACCGACGGCTTCTTTGACGTCGCATGTCGCGACTTCGGCGGATTTCCCACCTTGGATGGCGAAAATGTGGAGAGAGAGCGTGAAAAATCTAGACGAAAGCGCTCGGGACGAGCTACAAAAGAAGATGGATGTCGTGCCGGAGGTTTTGCGAGAGATGGCGTTGAAACCCGGTCAGGAAATGTTCGTGACGTTTGGTACGCACAGCGTCAAGGATTTCGTCTTCAACTGGATCGAGGCGACGAAGAGATTGAAATTGGAACCGATATTCGTCGGGGCGTTGGATGAGAAGATGTACGAGGCGTGCGTTGAAGCGAGGATTCCATCCATGTTGCTCACGGGGCGTTCGGTGTTGGAACAGAGAGACGAGACGTTCATCACGGCGAAGAGCGAGGCGTTTAAGAAGATGGGAACGGTGAAGACCAAGTTTATAGAAGATCTACTCGAATTAGACGTCGCGCCGATTCTTTCGGACGCCGATGTGGTGTGGATGAGAGATCCTCGGGAGTATTTCAACGCTGGGACGTACAAGTATGCGGATTTATTGATTTCGAGCGATTGCGTTGACGTCGTTGCCGACAGAGAGGATCAGGGCGGATGCGACCACGTCAATTTCAACACGGGCGTCTTACACATCCGTCCCACGCCCGGGGCGAAAGAGTTTGTGCGGAAATGGAAGGATAAAGTAGCGATGAGCACGATTGCGTGGATGCGGGATCAGCCCGCGCTCAATTTGCTCGTTCGAGAAGGTGCACCGGCGTTGTCGCCGGCTGTGCGTGTTCCCGATGACAAGCGCGGTCGGCCCGGGTATCGATCCGTCGTGTACGCGGCTAACAACACGCTGAGGTTGGGTGTTCTCCCCGTTGCGGCATTCGCAAATGGACACACATTCTTCGTGCAACAGCATCACGTGCACCATCCCGAGGATGGCGCCCCTTACTCTGTACACACGACGTACCAATACGGCGACTCGCACGAGTACGCATACGGCAAGCGTCAAAGGTTGCGCCAACACGGTCTGTGGTTCGTGGACGAAAACGCGTACTGGGAGTCTGGTAAATACCTGACAATTTCTACCGAGGGAGTGCAGGTGCGTTTCAACGGTAGCGAGGTTGTCGGGACCGGTGCCGAGGACTACAAGTTGGCCATAACGCGGCACTTTGAAGAGGACAAATTGCGGCGCGTATCCATTCGGAACGGTTTAGCCCTCGCCAAAGCGCTAGGACGCACGTTTGTCTTGCCACCAGCAAGGTGCTTTTGCGATAAGATTTGGAACACGCTCAAAGGCTGTCGCGCTCTGGGTGCGGAAACCGCGCACTTGCCGTTCGAATGTCCGATGGACCACATTTACTCGGTCGAGCACTGGTTCAAGTACAACGTCGATTTTCGACCGGCGGGTTTCCTCGAAGACGATCGGGTTCCGTTACGCGTGAAAGACGACGTCGTCCGCGTAAAGATTGATGACACTCCTCCTCGACATTCGACTTCCGGTTCGGGCGATGAAGTGTTGTTGCGTCCAGGATTCACAGGTAAACAAGCCGTCAAGGCGCTCGCGAAACACAGTGGCGCATCCGTCATCGTTGTGGACAAGTTGGGCGAGGGTACATTTTGTGGATTCGGCGACGCAATGGAGGATACGAAATTCGATTCCGTGGCGCACTACGCGTTGTTCGCAGATCAGTACTTTTGCTTTGAGGAGCCGTGGCGCGCGCAAGGGCGACCGAGAGGCCAAGGAACGGAATGGGAGCCGCGCGTCGTAGAGCGCCACTGCGGCGTGCCCGAAAAGATGCAGAGACGCGCCGCCACCAAAGGGGTTGTGAGTGAAATTTTGAAGTCGCCAATGACGTGCTCTTGCGAGTGGGGATACTTGCAACCTCAAAAGTTAGCAGAGACGACGTGTGGGAAACATTATTAGACGATAGAATGCTGCAGCTTGTAATTCTCACGCGCGTCAATTAGAAATGCGGCAACGTCGCGTCGGAAACCTTTAAGCGCGAGCTTACGTACGACAACTGTCACTCCCGAAAGATTCGCACCTTCTCTCGTGGCCTCGTCCATGATAATCTGACCTCGCTCGGCTTGATGTGCGAACCGAGCCGAGAGCACGACGGGCAAGCCGACGACGCTGTGATGATGGCGTATGACGCAATTCGTATTGCACACCGATCCAATGTTGACCGCTCCGCTTGACACGCCGCACGAAGGCGGGTGTCGCGTCAATGAAAATATGTTCTCCATCATTGCGCGTATCACGTCGACGGCGCGTCTCGTGTCAAGCGCACTCTCGATTATGAATGCGCACAAGCATGAGGGACCGTTTTCGTCAATCACTGCCTGCAGCAGTATTCCCTCACCGCGTGCCAAGTTCCGTTTCACAGTCTCGAGAGACCTGATCAAGTCGTCGTGACAATCAAACGATAAAAACGTCACGGTGCAGTCTTTCGTGTGAGGATGGCTGTCTCCTATTTGCGCGATTGAGGCTCGGGCGCCAAACTCTCTGAGCGCGGTCGTTCGACAGAGAGAGCCAGCCCCGACAGACTCGGCGAGAAACTCGCGACACGCCGCGCTGAAGACGACTTTCCCAGGCTTCATCACGCGCTTGAGAACTTGCATGTCGCTGATTGCATCGCCCGACAGAATGCTACCGCCACACAGACTCTCACCAACGTTTCGATACACGCAGACGCTTCCGGCGGAGACGACTGCTTTCAATTCAACCTCGAACGACTCGCATAAACGTCGCCCGTGGACGTGTTGGAGTATACCTTGCGCGCAACATGCGGCGCGCGTGATGATGTGTCTATACTGCGAGGAACGACGACGACAATCGTCCGTCATCCATACCGCCAACATGGCGTCTCCCATGAAGGCCCAGACAGTACCGTCGTATGCGTCGACAATGTTTGCCATCGAGGAGAAGTACTCGTTCAATATGATTCTAACGCGGTTATATCTTCTTTCGCAACTGTTTCGTTTGCGAACGCTCTCTCGCCGTTGACGCGTCGATGGATCGTTGTCAAGTGTTGTGTTCATCATACGCACAAAGTTCTTCATGTCGACGAGCATCACCGCTGCGTGAGCGCCTGAGATGTCTTCGCTTTCGTTCTGCGCGATTGCGCGTGAGATGGAGAAATCAGTCATCGACTGTGTCGCTGAAGCAATCAAGCCATCATCGTTATCGGCGCCACGTTGTAAAGCTAGTCAGTTCTATTACAACAGTGTTCTCTCTCTCTTTCTCTACGGCGTCCGTCTAAATTTGGCACATCGTTTGTTGGTTAACCCATCCACTAGAAAAAATCTCTGTATCCGCTTTAAAACTCCTCGAGACGGAGTCATCGTAAAGCCTTACGACGTGTGTGGGTCGTTCGCCATCACTGGCGATCGAACCACCGTGGATTTTCAAGAGCTGCTCCATGTTCTCTCGTTCGCACGTGAGAATTGCGCGAGAAATGTCGTCGTTGTCGTGAACGCGACTTCCTGAATCGTCAATTTCAAACACAAATCCGTGAAATGTCATGTACTTATCATTTGTAAACAGAGATGGGTACTTGTGTTCGAGCTCCACGATGGCGGGGCGTTCGGCGGTCTCCCAACGCTTTGACTGGTCTCCGACGTGATTGAGAAGCGCGTGAACGTCCTCTTCGTTGCACGGTACAAGGTGATTGTCACCGTAACGGTCCATGGTTTCACTACCAAACCAAGTCGCCGCTGCCAAGTGCAAACGGTGGCGAGGACGTATATCTATAACTCGTCCCTCTCGGATGCACTCTTTGAGCCACGCGATCGTGTACACATCACCCTTGGCGCACGCAGCATCATATTTTTGCCCTTGCGCATTTGCGGCGATGGAGTGCGTCACGCTCTCGTGCCAAAATTCGCTCGTAGCGCCGCCTCGCGCGATCACCTGATGGAAAAGTTGCTGTTTTTGATCGCGACTTTCCGCATTAACGACGTGAATGTCAAGTCCTTTGAAAATGTCTGATTCCTTGACGACTGAGGAAACGTTGACGGGCATCAGGTGCGACGGAAGCAGCGTCGCCGCAGTACGAGATCGTTTCTGCTGCCTCGTGTGACTACCACCGCGTTCGTCATCGACATCGACACCAATGTTTGGTCTGTCTTCTTCAATCGTTTGCTTGAGTTCGTCATACGTCATGATGTCGGACCAGAGCTTGTCGTAGCGTAAACCGGTGACGCGCGGGAATCGCAAGCTGTATCCAGAGGCGAAAGTTCTAGTGCGAATCAACCGAATGTCACCCTTGATTCGAACCACGACGGATCGCTGTGGCGGCCATATCCAAACGTCAGGCTTTTCGCTGTATGCATCAGTCACCGTGTAGTTGCAGTCTTTCGGTTTCTCGCGATGCATGCAATCGCCCAATCTGTTGCGCAAGTCGTCCAGCTCGGCGCCGCTAATCCCAGTACCAACTTTACAGAAACTCATGATCTTAATCCCGGCCGTCAATGGCGACGCATTCGTGGACTCGATGATACCGACGAGGAATTGTGAAATCTTTCCACCGCGCAGCTCGCCCGCGCCGTAATAACCCCCAATCAGAAGAACGTCAAGATCCTCCGTCTTTAGGTAATCCGGTTTTATCTTCATCCAATTTGAGCTACGGTCTCCGGGGATCCACTCTCCTTCGAGATCCTTCACCACCAATCCTTCTTCTCCCCGTTCCACGGCGTCTAACAGCGCGCGTTCAACGTCCATCTTTGACGAGCCGTACCAGCAATACTCAGACTCAGGGAGCGCGAGGACTATTCTCGCTTTGATGTTGCCGCACGCGACGGAGACTTCTTGAACGTGCTCTCTGAGCTTTTCGTGACGCTCGGAGAGCTTGAGGTGCCTAATGCTCTCGTCACCGACGTAGAGAATGTCAAAGGGAACGTACACAAGTTCTAAATCGCCATAGGTGATTTGTTTGACGTTCTCAGCGTACCAAGCGTATTTGGAACTATGGAAATCATCCGCACCTTCTTCTTCTTCTTCTCCGCCTCTATCTTCCAGATGTCCCGTCAGCGGAAAGGGCTCATTCTTTGGTTTCCGCATGTTCGCCGCCTTGACCAAGTTCTTTATCGCTCCGAATGGGTACCACTGCTCCCGAAGCTTGTTCCAAACGAGCAGTTCGCCGTCTAAGATGCATCTCTTGGGAAGATGCCTAAACAAACCATTCATCACGTCGTAGCCTCGCGGCCCGAAATCGTTCATGTTTCTCGTCCAGTAATTGATTCGCTCACCATCCTTGTGAATCTGTATTCTCTCGCCGTCGAATTTCGTTTCAATGACAAATTTATTTCCCTTGAGTGATTTGAAGAGCGACGCGACCGAGTTCTGTCGCTTGGCCAGCTGAGGATTGATCAAACCTTGACCGACTTCGATGTCTTCTCGCTTGAGCCGCACATCCCTCCTGGGCAAATCCTCACATACGCGTCGCAAATCGCACGTCCAATCAAACAGGTCCTCCGCGTCGCGATGGAAATGTCTCAAAATGCTCTTATCCCCCATTCTAATCTTTGTTTCTTTCAGAATCACCGCGCAGACCCACTTGACTTGCGTCGCATCCATTCTCGAAAAGAGCTTCCTCAAAATCGCCGCTCTCTCCTCCTTATTCCCGCTCGCCGCCAACCCATCCAACGACTCGTTCACCTCTCCAATCGTCACGATCCCAACGTCCTCGTCGTTCTCCCGCCCTGCAAGGTGCCCCGCCGCCAGCACGTCTTCAATCACCTTTGGTAAATTCCCAGCACCCTGTTGCTTCCACTCCTCCAACCGTTTCGCGTCGGCGCTCGCCCTAGACATATCAAACGCCGCAATCACCACCTTTGCCAACGCGTCGTGCTTCAACCGATACGCCACCCTCTCCTTATCCAATGTCGGCAGTAACAACCGGTACGCATCGAACGCATCGACGCGCGCGCCGTCTCTCCTCGACTGTAGATACCCGTCGTGAAACGCGTCCAACGCGCGATACCTACGTCTCGCATCCGCCTTACTCCGTCCTCGCTCTCTCTGCACGCGCTCGAACGTTCGACACAACGCGCGAAAAGGAACGTCTCGCGCCGACGCGTACGAGGTCGTCGGTTTCGCGCGCGTCAGCGCGCCAGCGTGTTCATCGTCGCGTTCCTCGTCCATCAGGTGCCCAGATTCGTCAACGTGATGTGCCGGCGTCATCCTTCCTCTCTTTCCCGCCTCGCACCGTGATCGCACGCACGATCGATCGATCGCGGGTTCTTTCTTCTTTGTTTTTGCCCCTCTCAACCGATTGCCGGTGCGCGCGCGCACCGACGAACGGTTTGGTCCGTGTCGCGAGGAGTCGTCGAGTGACGACCGTTAGTGCGTTAGTTCGGCACTCGCACGCGTTCGTACCGACCAGACAGACGGACGGACGAAAGACGCGCGCGCGAGACGATCGATGCGCGACGTTGCGTCTTCGTCGTCTTCGTCGTCTTCGTCGTCTTCGTCGCTCGCCGCGTCGACGTCGACGTCGAGCGCGTCTAGCGAGGCTTCGAGACGAAACCGCGAGCCGCGGGGTAGCATCGCGATGCGACGCGACCGACGCGCGCGATGGGCGCGAGCTCGGGCGACGATGACGTCAGTCGTGGTCGTTGTTATCGCGCTCGCGGGGCGGATCGGCGCGTCGGCGTGCGTCACGCCCGGGGGCGTCGGTGGGAGGACGGTTTTGGCACGTGCAGAGCTGATGTCGTACACGACTCGTGCCGAGCTCAAAGGCGATGGTGGTGCTGAATACGACGCGCAGGCGGTCGACGCGTCGTTCAAGAGGTGTTTCGATACGTTTGTGTTCGAAAGCGATGATGCCTCGTCGTCGTCAGGGTTTAGGTGGATGTTGACGGGTTGGCCGACGGCGAGCGCATTGAGTAACTCAACTTCGTACGCCAATGCGACATTTGTCGCCGACGGGAGCTTGAGCGCGATACTGAGGCCGGATGTCGAAGGGAATTACACGGCGGTGGTAGTGGATGCGAATGATTGCGTGGCGAGCGAGAGCGTGCGAGTGGAGGCGGTTTGGACGTGTGAACCGGGATCAAACACGTCCATCGCGCTGGCGTTTATCGGATTTGGTGCATTGTGTTTGTATTGGTTTGGGAGAAGTCTTCCGGCGTCAGACTTTAACGACGAACGCAACGTGCTGCTCGACGTCGGGGCGTCGTACGACATGATTGGAAGGGGAGAGGAAAAGGCGGAGAGAGAAGAGGAGTTTGAGCAAGAGTTGCAGGAGACGATGACGTATATCAAGACGGAGTACCTTACGTACATTACAAAGCTCGATTTAGAAGCCGACGTGAAGAATGCGACGATTGAGCGGAGCCGTATCGCGCGCGAGAAAGCTGCGAAACAAAAGGGTCTCTGGACGCCGGAGGAAGAAGCCTACCAAAAACGGTTGTACGAACAGGAACTCGCGGATCGATCGCGAGCGGCGTTGAAGGACAATGCGATGTCCGCCATCGCAAGGCGATACGCCGCCGTCAAGTATCACGCATCGCTCCGAATGACAGTCTTCAAGATGAAATTAGATCATGCAGTGTCACAAATGCTGAACAGGGATTATTGGTGTCAGCAGCTGCTCCGTTTCCAGTTGTGCGTTGAGTTTTTCGCATTCACCGCGTTTGCGTGGAGACGCACGGCTCACTCCAACGAAATGTATAGGGACGGTTTCGCGGGAATCGTGTTTTGGTCCAACTTGTTCGGCCCAGACCTAGCACCTCAAGCGGCCGCGTCGACTCTTTCGAACATGTTCGTGTTGATGCTCTTCGCAGCCGTCGTGCTCCCACTGTTGGCAAAGTTTTGCGAAAAGGTTGCGAATCACTTGAACGACACAATGTGGCTGTACGCCGAGCTCGTTGAGCTCGGCGGCGATCTGAGCTTGGAATACTACACCGGTCTCGGTGACGACGGGGGAGAGGGCGACGATGAAGATGAAGACAGCGATGCGATACTAGAAGGCGGCTCAGGGATACTCGACAAAGTACGAAACAGATTCCATTCCATCGTGCGCACCATTTTGTGTCAGCCCCGTCCGAGAGCAAATGACTTTGAGCCGGTTCGCGACGGTGAGAAACAACGCACGCGAATTGTGCGTGACGTTGAGTGGGAAAGAGCGAGCGATGCTCGCGTCATGCGGACGGTTCGCGTCGAAACGGCTTCGCCGGCGAATGCGCGATACATTCCGCGCAAAGCGGCGCACAGAATGGAAAAAATGGCAAAGTCTGCTTTGTTGTGCAGGCGTCGCTCGCAGACGGCGGCAAGCTTGCAGGCACGCTTGACTTCTGTAGCCATCGTGTTGCGAGTCATCATACTTCGCGTCACGTTCGTACCAATTATTTGTTCATCCCTTGGATTTCTCATGGTGACCACTTCGTTTACTCCAACGCCTTGGGTGCACTTGTCAAAGAAGAGAGACGCGGCGTTCGGCGCCAACATGGTCAACGCTCTGTTCGTCGGGTTCGGTGGAACATTCATCTCCATGAAAACTGCGATAGACACAGAGTGCGTTTCGGCAAACTTGCGACCGCTGCCATCGTTCGAGCTCGTGAACGTCTTTCTCAAGCTTTTGATGGCGACATTTGCGGCTTATGTTGAGGCTGAACTACCCGCCGCCGGTTTTCCGGCGGCGTCAGCCGACGCGCGCATACGTTCTCTGAATACGGGTCGTGACTTCCTGTTGATACTCGTTTGCGTCGTATTGCTGGTGTTGCACGTGCAGAAGCAATCGTTGCGAGGGTTTGGTCAGCGATGGAACGAGACGCGCGCCGGATCTTTCGCTGGAGCTACGTTGTTTGCCATTGTTACATTCGCCGCTCGCACTTTCAATGACCCACCGTGGCAGGCGCACGGGGTCGAAGCGCAGTCTTCGTGGAGTCGACCCGGAACAGTCGTTGGCATCGTGGTCACAATCATAGCGATGATTGTGGCTCGAGTGCTCAATCACCAACGAGACTTTATATGCATCAATGATGAGGTGCGAAAGCTGCGGGACCCGGAGCAAGCGGAAAAGGCTGATGAAGTGCTTTCACCAGAGTTCGTCGAGGCGCAGGTTGAATCGGATCATCGTCGTGATCGCGTTGTCGCTCTGCTCGCGTTTTATGATCTTCTCGACGTCGAGCAGCGCACAAAGCTCGTGTCATCGCTGTTGAAAAAGACCAAAATGAAGAAGAAATCTGAAACTCCCGAGGAAGATTGGGAAAACGCCACCGACGCATTTGACGAACTCAGCGCACTGCTGCACTGCTGCACGGAGGATTTCGATGCGTCTTTTCTAGCCAGAAGCGGAGAAGAACTGTACCGTGAAATCATAGATCCATTCGTGAAAGCTGTCGTGGAAATCACTTTGTGGTGCAACGACGAGAGCGACTCCTTGGCTTGGGGAGGCGTGCAGCGTCTTGTAGGCGTGATTACAAAGTGCATCAAAGACGCAGAGTCAAAGACACTCCTGTCAGTGGTGGCGAGCGTGACGATGGAGTGCGTCCAAACGGTTGAGTTCGCAAACGTCATGGCGACGCTTTTATTTAACGCGCATGACATTGACTTGGACGAGACTGACGGGGAGTTTGACATGTCCTTCAAGACGCTCCGACTCATCATTGACGATGCTTTCGCCATCACTTCACCGAAATTGGCCACCAAAGTGAGCCAGCCGGTGACGCATATTCGCAATCCAGACACTGACGAGCTGCGCGCGCTTGATCGATCGGAACGCGTTTTGTATGTGGCCCAAAGCTGGCTGCGGGTGGAACAGGATGACGACGAAGCGCCTGAGTACACGGCATTTACTAAAATGGGATATCACGCTACGGTTACCAAGCTTCGACAAGAAGCCGATGAAGAACGAACTGAAATGGCGAATGATTTCATGAGCACGCTGTTAAAGGCGACGCTGAGCATCGATCAGCAGATTGCGTTTTATGCCATTCGTACGGTTGCCACGCTCGTGCGAGTGGGAGGGGCGACGGCGAGCGTCTTTGAGATTGACGGATTACAAGGAATTTTTGAGTGCATGGTTCGTCATTCTGGCACATCGAACGCCACTTTTGTAGCCGACATCATGCATGCGCTGATACATGACGTGGCCACTCGATCAGATCTGCTCAAGGCTCTCGCGGGGATGATTACAAGCTTGAGCGCGAGCGACGGAACTATCAAGCTGCATTCGAGCGAGCTCATGCATCAAGTCATCAAACTCGAGCTCAGCGCAGTGCAACGGGCAATGGTTGTGCGCGACGATCGCGGAAAGCACACGCCGTACGTCGCAAATATGTCGCCACATGCGGCACAGTTAGCCCACGATGCTTTGTACAGCATGCTCGTCGATACAATGCCTGAAATCCGCGAAATCGCCGTCGGCGCCTTGGCGGACCTCGTCTCTCTTTACACTCGCGGCGCGCAAGGGACGTACTACATATTCCAGCCGCTCAAAACGACTCCCTACGTCGACGCTGCGTTCCGCAAATTCGTGGACGAACGGGAAAGGCGTCTACCGGGGGGCGCACTGATGGCTTCGCGTTTATCTCGCAAGCTGAGACGCGTGGAAGTATTGGCGTCTGATAAGAGGGATGCGGACAAACTCATCGCCGTTTACTTAAAGGTGATCGATACGGACGATAACGATCGCGTTCGTTCCGCGGCTGAGAACGCGCTCGATGACATGAAGCGTCTCCTGGGCGATGAATTGGGTGCGTCATCCGTTACGCTGTACGACAGACAGGTTCAAGACGCTAGAGGTTTGGGTGCGCCGTCCCGCGAAACGATGCGCGACGTCACCTCTCAGTTACACGACGCGGTCCAAAAGCGACGCGATGCAGACGAAACAGGCGCGAAAATTCGACTAAATGAGTTTTGGCGCGAAAAGAAATTTGAATCGAGCGAGTCTCGTCCGCACTCGACGCAAGGCGGCAAAGTGGAACGAATAGTCAACGAAGACGCTACAGCAGAGTCAATTAACAAGACGCTCGGCGGGAAAGTCCCCCTGGTAAAGACTGCGACGGGTTATAGACGTACAGAGAGTTCTGACGTCACGTTCATTCGTCACCCTCCTCCAGACGCGCCAAAGCCAGCCATCGAACGCCATCGTCTGGCGCGAAGTGCGAGAAGAGCAGATCGCCTCGCGAAGCGCGACGCTTGCACGGAGAGATGGTACGGATCCGATGAGTTTAAACGAAAACCGAGAAGTTCTTCCGCCAGGGAAACGCAAAGGGAGGTGAAAATTGACACGCTTAATGAAAGGCCAACATTCACTGCGCCGAGCTATGGGGTGATGCGATTACCTCGAGACTTTAGAAAACCACCAAACGTAGATAATTAGAGCTACTAGATTTTATTTAGAAGAAAAACAGAGTTTAACGAATCCATACGCGTGTTTACTTGCCGTTGACAACGTCGGCGATGGATTGAATCCACGTTGCCGCGGCGATAGCGCCTGGATCAGGCGTCTCCTTCAGCACGTCCTTGTTAACGTAGCTTGATCTTCCCGCGCGAGCTGTCATGTTCTTTGTGTCCATAGCGCCCGCCTTGGCCGCCTTTGCCGCTTCAGACGCAACCTCCGTCGTCGGCTTTTTACCAAGCTGCGCTATCCCCGCCATGGACAATGCAGGAACGAGTGCGTCCAACATTGTGCGGTCGCCGGCTCTTGCGCCTCCGTATTGCATCATCGCGTGCACGCCGGCGGAAAATCCAACCAAAACCACCTCAGCCGAAGGTGGTTTATCTTTTGCCAACTTGTTCAACTTGTCCGCAGCCGCGGTGAAGAATATGTCGTACAAGACGCCGCTCGTACCTCCCATGCTTTGTCTAATCGTGTTTCCGATCGCGCGAGCGAGCGACGCGACGTCGTCGCACGGATAACCGTCGGCGTCCTTCTTCAAAGCCTCAGCACCTTTGCGAACCGTCGTGCCGCAGTCACCGTCACCGACCGCTTGATCGTACTTTGTGAGATCAGCTTCGACGGCGATGAGGTCATCCGCAATCTTACGAATCACCTTGAGCGCCAAGACGCCTTCTGGAGTCTTTGGAGCTTCTTCAGCGCGAACCGTTGTCGACGCCTCCGAACCCTTTGGTCCCTCGATAAAGAGAAGCTTGGCGTTCGTCAAACGCGCATTCTTCGGCCACGCGGAGCACGAACACGGAGCCTCCAAACGACTCACGCGCACGTCGTCGTCCAACGCGCACACAGTGACGCTAAATCCATTCATATCGATGGCGGACATGAACGTTCCGACGTACGCGTGCGTCACGCGAATCTTCTTCTTACACGCCAGCCACGCGAATGCCGCTCGCGCCGCGACGTACAACTCCATGAGCGGTGTCGCACCGAGAGAATTCACCATCAACGCCACCTTGGAGTTCTCCCCGAGCTTACCAAGCTTTTCGTTTCGCTCAAACACGCTGGTCAACAACGTCTCCACCACTTCGTCGCAACTCGCTACCTTTGCCGTTCTCGCCCCTGGTTCACCGTGAATCCCCAATCCGAGCTCCATCGTCCCTTCAGGAATCTCCCTCGCCACACCCGAAGACCCGGGCAAGGTGCACGCCTCGAGCGCGACACCCATCGTACCGACGCGTTCCGCGCACGCGCGCGCCTCCTCCGCCACCTCTCGCAAACTCTTCCCCGCTTTCGCCGCCGCCCCCGCCACTTTATGCACGAACAACGTTCCCGCCAACCCACGCCGTCCCGCGATCCCGACCTCTTCTTCCGCCATCGCGCAATCGTCACCGACAATCACCATCTCAACCTCGAAGCCTTCCAGTTTCGCCCGCTCCGCCGCCAAGCCAAAGTTGAGCCTATCGCCCGTGTAATTCATGACGATCAACACCGCTCCCGCGCTTCCCGCCGTCGCTCGAATCGCGCTCAGCACCGCCTCCACGGATGGACTCGCGTAGACGTTTCCACACACCGCCGCGGTGAGCATACCGTCGCCGAGGTACCCCCCCATGGCTGGTTCGTGCCCTGAACCACCACCAGAGATGACTGCGACTCGATTGGGCGACGATTCATCGTCGTACACGAGGACGTTTTGACCGGCGATGCGGGCGATGTTAGGGGCGGAGAGGCACACCCCGTCGAGCATCTCCGCCACGGCGTCGTCGGGGGCGTTAAGAAACTTTTTCGTCGGCATTTTTTCGTTTCGTTTCGATGGGTCCAGAGAGAGAGAGGCGTCGAGTGAGGCGTGTCGAGCGAGGAGAGCGGGAGTCGTCGAGTGAACGTTACAAACAACACTGAGATGATTGATTGATTGATTGATGGCGATGATGGCGATGATGGCGATGATGATGTCTATCTATCGACAAAAGCTGAGAAGCCGTTATTAGATTTAATCTTCCAAGATGTCTTCGAGAAGACGGGAAACGCTCGCTTACGCTTCGCCATCCTCCTTCGCCTTGGCGCCCTCCTTCATGTAGTTGTCGAGATCGGCATCCATGTTCGCGGCTTGGTCCTTGGCCGCTTCTTCCTTGTTCGGACAATCCCGGGCAAAGTGCCCCTCTTGCTTACAGATTCGGCACGTGTTATCCGGCGGTTGCGGACAGTCGCGCGCAAAGTGCCCGGCTTCGCCGCATCGACGGCACTTATCCGACGCCTTGGCCCCGCCTCGTTCGCCCTCCGGTCTGTTATCCGGTTGCGAACACTGCGACGCCCAGTGACCCTTTTCACCGCATCGGTTACACACGTCCTCCGGGCCGGGTTGTTTCTTTTCCCGTCGTTCATTGTTTCGTCCTCTCGGTCCGTCGGCGCCGTACCCTCGCGAGGCGCCGCGTCCGGCTTCGCGACAGTCGCGCGCAAAGTGTCCGAACCGTCCACAAATTCGGCACGATCCATCGCGTCCCGGGCCACCGACGCCAGCGTTCGCGGCGAACGGGCTCGGACAATCTCTTTGGTAGTGTCCAAAACCTCCGCATCGCGAGCACCGATCCGTGGGTCTCGCCCCGCCCCGGAACCCTCCGCCGCCTCGCGCGTCGGGCAACGCGCACTCGCTCGCCCAGTGTCCAATCTGTCCACACCGGTTACACCGGTCCGCTCCGCGACCCGCCTGGCGTTGCGGGCAGTTTCGCGCGTAGTGTCCGAGCTCCCCGCAGTTTCTGCACGCCCCAGCCGCGGCCGCACCGCCCGCGTACGGGGCGTACCCAGCCCCGGCTGCGGGTTGCGCGCCGTCGTCATCCATCCATTTCCCCATGGTGATTCGCTGTTTCTTCGCTTCTTCTTCTCGTCGCTGGTTTCCTTCCTTTGTCGGTTTTCGAACTCGGGTCGAGACGGAAGACGCGCGTCTTCTTCACTCGGTGTTCGTTCCAACGGGCGACGTTCCAACGGGCGCGCGCGTCGTCGTCGTGTGCCGACGCGATCGATCGATCGATCTGAGAATTCATTCCATTCCATTCGCGCCCACACTACCCTAAACCCTAATTGTTAGGGTTTAGTGTTGGGTCACTATTCATTAAAATACGATGGATGGATGCATACATAAAGGTATGTGCGTGCCTTTAAGTACTTGGAAGAGATGAATGAATGATGAACAATGAATGAATGACGCGCGATCCACCGCTCGACATCGCGCGACGCGAGCGATGCGAGAGGTTCGGATGGTTTCGTCGACGACGTCGTCGTCGTCGATGCGATGCGGGGTTCGCGCGCGAGGCGCGAGCGCGCGCGGATCGCGAGCGGTGCG
>Ga0255781_10002045_pt1 | contig 16260 bp, 9 predicted proteins | sample 101ome_21_FD_179979 | JGI IMG/M metagenome (GOLD analysis project Ga0255781, IMG submission 179979) | Coastal salt marsh microbial communities from the Groves Creek Marsh, Skidaway Island, Georgia - 101413BT metaG (version 2) | ecosystem: Environmental > Aquatic > Marine > Intertidal zone > Salt... | reverse complement strand
CGACCCCAATGGTTTGTGCACCTAGGTACTTGGATAAATCTGCCTCGAAAGCAGCAGATTCGGGTCCGCCAATGTATTGACCACTGTGCATCACGCGCTCCAATGCAGCAGAAAGCTCCTCCTGGTAAGGACGATGAATTCTTTGAAAATCAAGCATTTTAATCGTGGCCACAGTTCAGTCGTTTACAGATGCAAAATAGCGAAGTTCCAATACATATCAGTTAACGACCAACCACTTCAAAGCGTGTGTTTGTTCACCATGAATAAATTGGATCGTATAACCACCTTTCACCAATGGCTTTTCAATCATCATAGTTCTCTTCCCTGCCTCGACCTCTCGCTCGAAGACCAGTGCACCTTGGGACGAAATTATACGTACCGTACCACCTTGAAAAGGTGATGGCAAGAATAGAATTCCCGCCCCAGAACTAGTAGGATTAGGGGCTATTCGCAGCGATTCCTCATGGGCATTTGAAAAATAGGATGGATCATCATGATTAACAATATCTTGCGGGCATAAATGCGGACTAATACTTTGGTTCGGATTGAACTGTAAATAAACGGGGGCACGGTGTTGATTGAGTTTTATACTCTCGTTAAAGCTGAAGGTATTGAAGTGTGCCGCGAGCTGTAATATTCCATTACTACTTACGATGGCCATAGACGGGTCTATGTTTCCGATTAAGTCGAAGCATATATTTCCTTGAAACCTATTTTGGCCTTGAGCTAAATCTAAGCCTTTTACTTGTTGCAAATAAACCGCAGTGTCATTGTTGATCCAAGAATTACTCGCATGGCGTGCTATATCCAGCGTGCCTTCCTGAACCAGGAGTCCTACATTGTTAAATTGAAATGAAGAACAAGTAATTCGAAGGTGTGCATTAGAAACCACCAATCCAATATTCTTACAATGTTTAAAGTTGCTTCGGCTGATCGCTACAGCACCGCCGACCGCCTCTATTTTGGCTCCCTTTACACAAGATTCGAAGGTGTTGGATTCAAACGAAGTAGGGATTGATAATGCACTCAGACCAACCTCACATCCATTGAAATAGGAATGCCTTAATGACCAGTTTGTAGAATTGGTGATAGTCACTGCCGCCAACCCCTTAATGAACCGACATTCATCTATGTGTAATTCAGTACCCAAGGCCACTAAAGACAAATACGGTTTTGTATCTACTTGTTCGAAACGACAATGTTTGAACTCACCGCTAGTCTCCAATTCAATTGTGCCTTGGTTGCTCAGCGAACAATGTATATTGGCCCAATGCATGTAGGCTATTTGCGAAGGAACTCGAACCGCCCCATCCACTTTGATTTCCTGTGATGCTAGGTCAATAGCCCCACTTCCTTCAAACACTGTAGTCGCTTGTAATTCTATAGTGCCTGAAGCGAGTGGAGAAAAGGTTGCCCCAGGTAATATTTCGAGAATACCGTGTTGAACCAACGACCCTCCATTCAGATGTAACTCTGCTTTAGGATGAACGATCAATTTTGCGCCCTCCTCTACAATCAATCTACTGCCCGGGCCTATCACAGTTTTACTCTTGGCAAAAAGGACGAGCGTACTACCCTTCTTAATATAAAGATCTGCCGTTCGATTGGGGTGGTCCCCAACCTCTAACTTTCCCAATACTTCAAACACACTTCCCTGACATCCAGGCCCCACATAAAAACTCAATTGTTGTTGAGTGGCAGCGACCAAGGAACTATTTGACTTACCCACAGGACCTTGACAAGCAAGTTTCAAATGCCCACCAATTGCAATTTGGACACCACTTAAATTAGATCTATACTGTTGTTGCGCAATGCCCACAGGTATTGCGTCATTATACGTCCCAGTGATGGGCTGATCGTAGGAAGCATATATGGAATGAAATTGGCTTAAAATATATTCAATAATCTCCTCGGTAGTTTCAATATGCATCTGATTCTTAGCGCTATCCTGATCATCGGAAATGGGTGCATAAAAGGATGTAAAAGGAATTTCTTTCAGCCGTTGGTCAATGCGTAAACTATCATACCGAAGATCAAGCGCACTAAAGCTGGGGATGAAGCAATGCGTTAGATTAAATACCCGAACAAATGGATAATCGAACGACTCAGGGGTATCCGTCAGCGAGCCTGGAATATGATCAAAGGCCTGAAGGTATTGGGCTTTAGGCACTCTGTATGCCTGTTGCAAAGAAGCATTATACAAAGACTGAAGCCTTTGATGAGTGGCCAATTGTATGCGCTCCACCGCCGCATTTACAACATTCGCAGGGATGATATTAGTGGCATGCCCAAAACTGTAGATAAGTTGTGCTGAAGCTGCACCGCTCATTGATGTCCATCTCATCTGGGCAACTCGCCAAATATTTTTCAGTTTTGCGGACTCCATCAAATAATTTTGCTGTCCTGTATGGGCTTCACTTCGCGCCCCTACGACCTGCATGTTTTTGCGTACACCTTGTCTATTAAATTGCAACGTATCGGGAACCGCGCCTTTGTGATGCCCCACAGGAACATTTCGTTCCCAGCCATAGGCAATATAGCGGTCTAGAGAATCTTCTGGCTCAGAAAACACCCCTTCAATACTGCCATTGCAAACCCCAAACGAATACATTCCCTGAGGGTGTCGATTTACTATTTTTCTTTGAAAGGCCTCATAGAAGGCTTTGGCTAAGGGGTCATAATGAGAGACCAGCATTTGATGGGCGGCTTTAGACGCCAGTGTATAGTCCCACGGATTGGATAATACTTTAACCGCTGGAAACAAAGCGGACAAGCGCTCTGTCTGTGCCTGAATGCCCACGGGAATAAATGCTCCACGGTGGGGAGAATCGAACGTGGCATATGCGCCTACGCCAACACAACAGCCTTGTTCCTGCGCTTGTAATAAGGCGTAGCGAGTAATGAGTCCCCCAAGGGACGCACCAACCACCGATGTGGCATATTCAGGATTCTGTTTTTGAATCCACTGTAACAACTGTAATAATGTCTCCGCATTTTCCTCAACAGCCAACTTTGATTCTTCAAAATCGACATAGACGATGTCGTGATTTCGCAACAAAAGACTGTCCAAAAGCCAAGCGAGCTTCGACATATGTGTATAGATTCTATCCCCGTTGCTATTGAACACATAGCCCGTTGAAACGGTTTCGTAATGCAAATAACCAAAAGGTTGCTTAGTTCCCTCAAATCCTTCTACGACCACCACTGGTTTCTGAAAGCCCTTAGAGGAATCTGCATAATCTACGGTGATCCAAGCAGGTTTTGAGGGCTTAATATTGATGCATTTAGAGGGATACAAAGATGCCGTACTGAAGGACGTATCAGCTCTAGGTGCTGTAAAGACTAATTGTAACCGGAAGGCACATTCACGCCATATTGAACCTTGACGTGCACGAATACGAATGAATTTTTCGGCCCATTCCACGCCATTGGACACGGCATTGTATGCGATGGCTATAGTTTGATTAGGGACCAATTGGACAAATCCCTTCCCATCGTCAAAATCTACCCAATAAGCATTTATATCACCAACATTTTGTTGAATTAATGTATCCGGTAGGACGAACTTTATGGTCGTCGAAGTGCCCGTACTAAAATGGGAAAGCACATTTCCTCCAGCCAAGAACACCTCCTTGGTCAGTACTGAGGTTAAAGCATTGTTGTGTATGTTATTGTTGTGTATTGCGTAATTACGTGCTGAATCTAAAGGTACGGTGGCTGGGGGCAACTTCCACTGTCCCTCTTCGAAAAGGAAACGTCCGGAGCGTAGCGCCAACGTATCGAGCTCATTGTATCTCATCCAACACAGGTGTAAGGGACAATCTACCTTCTCCAATTGTTCCTGATAAACGGCCTTAAATGAATCGAATGCCATCAAATAGGCAGGTTTACCTCCTGCACGGTTCCCATTGGAATCCAGCCTTTGACTCATGTAGAGGTCTTCGTACATGACCTCAAAATCTCTTGGCCGTAGGATTCGGCTTGGGATTGTTCCATCGAACGAGTCAAGCGGATAATAATCTCCCAATACTTGGTACAGCGCACTTTGATCGTGCAAGAATGAACTTTGAAACAGGGTGTTCGGCAGCGGCTCAAAAGCGTGTTGGAAGGTATCGCGTAATTGGGCTTGGGTGCATAATGGCAGCACCAAAAACAGAAGGCGGGTAAAGCGGAAAAGTGTTTTCATAAGGGTTGAGGTTAAATCAATACCCTTATAAGTGAGCACCCCTAGAGGTAATTTCCAAAGAAAGTGGAGAACTCGTTTTTACCAACAAAAAACCCCGAGCCTGCGGCTCGGGGTTCAAAATGCTTGGTCGCGGGCGGCCTACATGGCGCCATCAAGCTTGGCAGCGAGCACTTGCTTGCTCGTCGCACCTACTTGCTTATCAACGATCTCTCCGTTTTTGAAGACCAACAATGTTGGGATGTTACGCACACCGAACTGCTGAGCTACAGCACCGTCAGAATCTACATTGAGTTTACCAACGACTGCTTTGCCCTCGTATTCCGTTGCCAATTCATCCACAACAGGACCAACCATGCGGCAAGGACCACACCATTCTGCCCAGAAATCAACCAATACAGGCTTATCTGATTTCATTACTACTTCTTCAAAATTCGCTTCGGTTATTTCGAGTGCCATAATCTTATGTGTTTTCTAATTGGATGATCAAAAGTAAGACCAAATTACCCCATGATTTGATAGAGTACGCCTATGTGCCTATCGATGTTATTCACACCTCTTGGCGCCCAAGTGTTAACAACCTACAGCAGTACCAAGGTTTGTACGCGACCACCTATTCTGACCCAATAGGTCCCCCTAGACCAATGAGCCGTGATAACGCGGGCATGATCCGACAACATCTCTCTATGAATCACTCGGCCTAGCGCATCCATAACCATCAGCTCGTCACTACTATCATAGCCTGAAACGGTGAATTCATCCCTCACGGGATTCGGCTTCAAGACCCAATGATCTTCTGTCCGCTCCTCCAATCCTACAATGTAGGACAACCCAAAGGCGAAACTCCCCTCATAGCCATTGGCCGTAGTATCCAACGGTATCCAACGTTCTGGAAAGTCCTTGGCCGGATCAGAGGCAATCAAAGAATCTCCCTTGAAATATAATTGGGTAACGATGGTATCGGTAAACCACGCATTCGTTAAAAAACCTTTGACGTGAATGTGCGATGGGCGCCACGGGTAAATACCTGGTAACTCTGTATATAGCGTGCTTGTTTTCCCTGAGAGTACCAAACGTCCTCTGTACGCAAAATCATTAGGGTTTCCATCTACATTGCTATACTCCCCCTGAGCATTGGCGTGCCACAGCTCCAGCGCATAAGGACTTGGCAACGTATCCAAATTCACCGTATCGCAATCGTAGGAAACGTAAAAGTTTAATTTCAATGCTCTTGAAGCATCCTGCACTCCGGGCGCCAGTGTATCGTTGGTAATGAGCGGAGCGCCGTGTTTAAAGTAAGGACCTAGCTGGTCCGGAGTAGTAATGCAATTGACCTGAGCACTCGCATTAAGCCCAAATAAACATAATATGATTCCCCAGCGCTTCATTTAAGAATTGATCTTAGGCATCAAATACGGATGCATCTCCAAATCCTTCAACAAGCCTTTATCGATGGCCACTTTGAAATCCTTCACCGTCAGTTTCACATCAAGCTCCTCTTCTGTATCAATCACATGTAGTTTCACCCGTTTCTTACCAGGGTACATCTTGAGGATATCGTGCAATTCATCCACGAGTTTAGTATCTAACTTATCCAAGGCTAATTGCACGTCGAGGCTCTTGCTACCTTTTTCTAGGACATCTGCTAATAAACTCACATCCGCCACATCTACGGACATTCGCTCCACAAAACCCTCTCCTTGACGCTGATTGTATTTACGTCCGCGGGCCTTTACATAGAGCAACTGCTCGTTTTCGAAGTAATGCTTGAATTTGAGGTAGTCCTCTCCAAAGAGTCGGAATTCATAATCACCTGTAAAATCCTCCATCCGGAAAATCCCCCAACCTTTGCCCATCTTTGAAATACGGTGCTGCGTATCCGTCACAATACCTGCGACCATCACCTCTCGACCAATAACACTTTCCACATTATTGAGCCTATTGAGCTCTGCTGTGCAGAAGTACTTAATCTCCTCACGGTAATCGTCCAGCGGGTGTGAACTGAGGTACATCCCGTTGATTTCCTTCTCTTTTTTCAATGCAATGATGGAAGGCCAAGGCGTAATGTCCGGCATTTTTGGCGGCGGCAATTCCTCCGCAGAGCCCTCCCCAAAAAGCGACGCTTGGGCACTTTCCGCATCGTTTTTCTTATTCTGAACGTATTTAATCGCCTTTTCAACAAAGGTTCGACCACCATCCTCTTCAGAGAAATACATTGCCCGGTGCGTATTGGTAAAATCATCCATGGCACCACCCAGAATTAAGCACTCTATGGTTTTACGGTTTGCCTGGCGCAGGTCAATGCGTTCGAGCAGGTCAAAGAGGTCTTTGTAGAGCCCTCTATCCTCACGCTTGGCGATAATTTCTCGAACGGCATTCTCTCCCACACCCTTCATACCGCCCATTCCGAAACGAACGGCACCGTCATTATTCACGCTAAATCGCAAGAGACTTTCATTCACCGAAGGCCCCAACACAGATACACCAATACGACGGCATTCTTCCATGAAGAAGGTCACCGCTTTGAGATCTGACATATTATTCGAGAGGACTGATGCCATGAATTCAGCGGGATAATGTGCTTTGAGGTAGGCCGTTTGATAAGCTACCCAAGCGTAACAAGTGGAGTGTGATTTGTTGAAGGCATACGATGCAAACGCTTCCCAATCCTTCCAAACCTTCTCCAGCACGTCGCGTTTATGTCCACGCTCTTCCCCACCGTCGAGAAACATAGGTTTGAGCTTATCAATGATGTGCTTTTGTTTTTTACCCATTCCCTTACGCAACATATCCGCCTGCCCCTTGGTAAAGCCAGCCAATTCTTGCGACAAAAGCATTACTTGCTCTTGGTATACGGTAATTCCATAGGTCTCCTTGAGCTTGCCCTCCATGGCATCCAAATCGTAGGTAATTTCCTTACGGCCGTGTTTACGATTGATAAATTCTGGAATGTATTCCAGTGGACCAGGGCGATACAGCGCGTTCATAGCAATCAAATCTGCAAACTCTGTCGGCTTAAGCTCCTTGAGGTATTTCTGCATTCCGGCACTTTCGTACTGGAAGATCCCTACGGTTTCACCGCGTTGGAATAGCTCATAGGTTTTGGTATCGTCAAGAGGGAAACTATCTGGGTCCAATGCTACCCCATGGCGTTGCTTGATCAACCTGCATGCTTCCTTGATAATGGTCAACGTACGAAGGCCCAAGAAATCCATCTTAAGCAGCCCGGCATCTTCCACCACGGAGTTATCAAACTGCGTGCACCACATCTCACTATCCTTGGCGCGGGCCACCGGCACTAGCTCACGAATATCGCTTGGTGTGATGATTACCCCACAGGCATGGATTCCTGTATTACGCACCGAACCTTCCAATACCCTAGCTTGATTGATGGTAGTGGCTTCTAATGAATCCCCATCCGCTATGGTTTTGAGCTGTACTACTTGCTGCGCCTCCTCCGAACCAAATTTGCTACGAAGTCCTTTATCATCGAGCTCCCAAAGTTTTTTCAACTTCGTCATATCAGGAATCAACTTTGCGATGCGGTCTGTATCCGGCAATGGCAGTTCCAATACCCTACCCGCATCGCGGATAGAACTTTTGGCGGCCATAGTACCATAGGTGATGATCTGTGCTACTTGGGAAGCACCGTACTTATCAATAACGTATTGAATGACCTTATCTCGGCCTTCATCATCAAAGTCAATATCAATATCTGGAAGAGAAACACGCTCGGGATTCAAAAAACGCTCGAAAAGCAGGTCGTACTTAATAGGATCTACATTCGTAATTCCCGTAGCATACGCCACCGCAGATCCCGCTGCCGAACCGCGACCCGGCCCTACGCTCACGCCCATCTGTCGTGCCGCCTCACAGAAGTCCTGAACAATCAAAAAATACCCTGGATATCCGGTACGGGCAATGGTTTCTAATTCGAAGTCTAAACGCTCCTTGATATCATCGGAAAGTTCACCATAGCGCTTCTCCGCTCCCGCGTAAGTCAAATGGCGCAGATAGGCATTCTCCCCTCGCTGACCTCCATCCACCTTATCCTGTGGATCCTGAAATTCCTCTGGAATATCAAAGGCAGGTAGAAGCACATTCCGCTCTAAGGGATACAGTTCGACCTTATCTAGAATCTCCTTTGTGGTATTCAAGGCTTCTGGCAAGTCGGCGAAGAGGTTTGCCATCTCTTGCTTATCCTTAAAGTAGAATTCCTGGTTTGGGAAACCATAGCGGAAGCCGCGTCCACGACCAATAGGCGTACTCTTTTGTGCGCCCTCCTTTACACAAAGCAGGATATCGTGCGCTTCTGCATTTTCTTGCGTCAGATAGAACGTGTTGTTCGCTGCGATGTATTTGATGCCATATTCTTCGGCATAGGCGAGCAATTGGCTATTGGCGTGGTTTTCCTCGTCCAAACCGTGTCTATTAAGCTCGAGATAAAAATCTTCTCCGAAGTGTTCGTGCCACCACAGCAAGGCTTCGCGGGCCTGTTGTTCGCCTACGTTCAGGTAGAGAGAAGGTATTTCCCCGCGCAGACCACCGCTGAGTACAATGAGGTCTTCTTTGTGCTCGAGAAGGACCTGTTTATCAATACGCGGGACGTAATAATATCCATGCAACTGCCCTTCACTGCTGAGCTTGGCAAGATTGTGATAGCCATTTTTATTCTTCGCGAGCAAGACAATCTGATAACCGTCGTCTTTTTTGGTGCGGTCTAATCTATTTTCACAAACGTAAAATTCACAACCGATAACCCCCACGAATGGGTAGGGCTTCAAGGGCTCTTTGAGTGCTCCCTTTTTAACCTGTTCATTGTGTTCATAGGCCTCTCGGTTCCCAGGCACCGCCATCACGGCACGATTGAAATGGAAGGCGCCCATCATATTGCCGAGATCCGTCAACGCCACACCATCGTGGCCGTCGTCTACGGCCGCCTGAACCAAATCCGCGACTACGCTGGTGGCCTGCAGGATAGAGAACTGGCTGTGGTTGTGTAGATGTGCGAAATGCACATCATCTGCATCGAGATCTTCCTCCGGTGATACGGTTTCCCCTGTACCACCCGTTAATCCTTCTGCGCGTTTAGCCTTCGCATCTTCGACGGCAAGACCGATGGCCTTTATAATGGTAGGGTTTTTCTCTTTGAAGCGCGCTACAAAAGCCTCATCACGACCAAGGGCGGCAGGAGTAAAGTTGCCAATACGAATGAGTTCTAAAAATACGCGGGCCGTAGCCTCCACATCAAAGGCGGCATTGTGCGCCTCATCAAAGCCTTCTCCAAACAGGTGCTGGTGCAGCTCCTCAAGTTTAGGAAGCTTGTAGCGACCCCCACGTCCTCCAGGGATTTGACAGAGCTCAGCGGTGATCTCCGTACAAGAATCCAAGGATTTTTTCATGGTAAATGGATTCTCTCCAGTGGTACGTAAATACTCACATCCGGTGACATTCAAGTCAAAGCGGACATTATGCCCTATAACGAACTCGCAAGACTCCATGGCCGCCTGAAAGGTGGCTAAAACTTCGGCGAGAGGCTTTCCTTCCGCCTTGGCGCGATCCGTGGAAATGCCGTGGATTTTTGTGGCATTAAACGGGATATCATAACCCTCAGGGTAAATGATGTGATCTTGAACATCGATCAACTCCCCTTCCGGTCCGTGAATTTGCCAAGCAATCTGAACGACACGTGGCCAATTATCAAAGTCCGTCAAGGGTGCATTCCAATCCTTAGGAAAACCTGTCGTCTCTGTATCAAAGATTAAAAACATGCCCGTGTAGCGTAAAATGAGTGAAACTCAAATCTACCACAAAGCATGCGCAAATAAAACCAATGTGGATAACTATTGGTTAATAGATAATCAGCTGATTATAAGGAACTAACGATTCTTTTTGAAGGGATGCGGAGCCGGTGGTAAGGCGGCCAATTCATGGGCATCTTTATCCCATTCTGACAGTGGTAATTCTCTCATTTCGTGAACCATTGCTATAGCGTTTTGCGCATCCACTTCACTGAAACCACCCCCATTCAAAATATGGTCATAGGAGGCGGTGTGTAGGTCTGTAAATCCTTCCGAGAAATCAAACGACCATTGATCAAACGTCAATGAGCGGAAGGTTTTTTTACCATCCTCCTTCGCACCTTGAGGCAAGGTTTGGGCATTGATACTAAGGAACCATCGAATATTGGCATTGCTAAAGCGGATGGTACCAGAAGCCCTATCGTGCGAACGCACATATACTTTCTGACCCTGAGGTGTGCCAAATATCCATTGAAGCATATCGAAAAAATGTACGCCAATGTTCGTGGCAATGCCTCCACTCTTTTCCTCATCCCCTTTCCAAGAAGCGTAATACCAGTGGCCTCGCGAGGTGATGTAGGTGAGGTCCACATCAAAAATATAATTTGGATCCGTGGTCAATTTTTCTTGCACCTTCTCCTTCAACGCAATGACTTGCTCGTGCAAACGCAGTTGAAGGATAGTGAAAATTTGCTTGCCGGTAGATTGTGCGGTAGCCGTGAGCCCTTCAACGTTCCAAGGCCTCAAGGTGATGGGCTTCTCGCAAATACAATGCGCTCCGTTGCGCAAGGCATATCTAATATGACTGTCGTGCAAGTAGTTGGGAGAACAAATGCTGATGTATTCCACGGCTTCACCGCGCTCAGTTAACTTGTTCAAATGGCGGTCGAAGCGCTCAAATTCGGTAAAAAACGCAGCTTCCGGGAAATAGGCATCTAGATGACCTACACTATCGCTCGGATCGTATGCAGCCACTAGGGTGCCGCCCACTTCGTGGATGGCCTGAAGGTGTCGTGGTGCGATATAACCCGCTGCACCAATGAGCGCAAAACGCTTCATTAGCCAATACGTTGGTCGTAGGTATCTCCCATCGATGGGTTATCTCCCATTAATCGGGCCATCATTTGCTTCTTCACAATGTTGAAGATGACCATGTGCACATCTTCGGTGACTTCCATATCCATAACCGGTGCATGCACGTTGATGGTGGCAATTTCAGAGATTTTACCCCCTTTAAAACCACTCATCGCTACGGTCGTCGCACCGTGTGCATTAGCATATTCCAGAGCATTGACCACATTCTTGCTGTTTCCAGAACCACTAATTCCGATGACCAAATCATTTGGAGACAGGAAGTTCTTGAGCGGCTCAACGAAAATGCTCTCCCAACCGATATCATTGGCGATGGCCATCATTGAGGGTAGGTTGTCGTTCAAGCAAATCATTCTAAAACGCTTGTCTAGGCCATAGCTGGCGCCTTTTAGGAAATCTCCGGCCGCATGGGAAGCTGAGGCGCCGGAGCCGCCATTTCCCATGGTGTATATGTTTCCATCCTTTTCATAGGTGGTGTGAAAAGCTTCCACTAAGGCCTCTAAGGCTTTAGGGTCAAGAGCGTCCAAGGTGGACTTTACAAGGTCGATATAGTGTTGTGCTTGCATGTGTTCTTTGTAGAATTGGCCACTAAAATAACTGATTTATTCGCGCCATCGTATAAATCCTATCACGCTCATGATAGAATATATGACCATCAAGGCAGCGTAGACCCATAAGCCCTTCATACCATAGAGTGCAACGGAGGCAATATTCAACGGAATCCAGTAATGAAATGCCGTGCGGATGCGTCGGGTTTCTTGCCACGTGGCCCATAGTCCAAACACGGTAGTCAAGGCATCGAAATACGCGTAATTCACGCCGGGAAGCTTGTTTAGCGACCAGCCTAAAAGTGCGGCAATGGGCAATCCTAACCACGCTAGGCGCTGTGTCCTCGCAGGGAGATTAACGAGTGAGACTTGGTTTTCGCCTGCGTGGGTAGACCATTGAATCCAACCGTAAAATCCCATTACCACATAGACCGTATACAGTCCCATTTCAGCATAGAGACCTGCGCGAAGAAACAATGCTACAGAAAGTGCACTTCCTACGATACCTGTCGGCCATGCCCAAATTTTCCGCTGGATCAATCCTACGAGAAAGGCGAGACTCAGCAACGTGGCGCTCCATTCTAAAACAAAATTTACGGACATAAAAAACCCCGAGCGTTGGTGCTCAGGGCTAATTTAAGATTATCTCCTTGGACTTATACCAACTCTTGAACCAAGTCAGCCGCTTCCTGCAATGCAATGGCGCTGTGCACTTCTAGTCCACTTTCGTCGATTAATTTCTTCGCTTCTTCAGCGTTGGTTCCTTGAAGACGTACAATAATTGGCACATTGATATTGCCCATATTCTTGTACGCATCAACGACACCCTGAGCTACGCGGTCACAACGTACGATACCACCGAAGATGTTCACCAGGATCGCTTTTACGTTTTCGTCGCGCAAAATTATGCGGAACGCCTGCTCAACACGCGCGGCATCCGCTGTACCACCTACATCTAGGAAGTTTGCTGGGTTACCGCCTGCCATCTTGATGATGTCCATTGTAGCCATCGCAAGACCAGCACCGTTGACCATACATCCTACATTACCATCTAGTTTTACGAAGTTCAAGCCCGCTTCACCAGCTTCTACTTCTGTAGCATCCTCTTCACGAGTATCGCGCATGGCAGCGATATCTTGGTGACGGTACAATGCATTATCGTCGATGGTCACCTTTGCATCTACCGCTAAGATTTTATCATCAGACGTTTTAAGTACTGGGTTGATCTCGAATAAAGACGCATCAGCTCCTTCGTACGCGCGGTACAATGCCGTTACAAATTTGGTCATGTCCTTGAACGCAGCACCGCTCAAGCCCAGGTTGAAGGCTACTTTGCGCGCTTGGAATCCTGTCAAACCTACTTTCGGATCTATTTCTTCTGTGAAAATCAAATGTGGAGTTTCCTCGGCTACTGTCTCAATGTCCATACCCCCTTCGGTAGAATACATGATCATATTACGTCCTGTGGAACGGTTTAATAAGACTGACATGTAGAATTCAGAGGTTTCACTTTCGCCAGGGTAGTATACATCCTCAGCAATCAACACTTGGTGAACCTTCTTCCCTTCTGCAGAAGTTTGAGGAGTTACTAGTTGCATTCCAATGATGCCATCTGCCACCTCTTCCACTTTATCAATGCCTTTGGCGAGCTTCACACCACCACCTTTACCACGGCCACCTGCGTGTACTTGGGCTTTGACAACGTACCATGAGGTACCTGTTTCTTCAGTGAGTTGTTTTGCTACTTCTACGGCCTCGGCTGGAGTCCGAGCAACTTTACCGCGTTGAATGCGTACGCCGTAGCCGGCTAAAATTTCTTTTCCTTGGTATTCGTGGAGGTTCATACTGTTGCTTGATTTGCACGCAAATTTAGGGTACAGGCTTCGAACGATGAACCATTTTTATGGATTAAGTTGATTAAATGATATATGCCATTGATTGACGATATTTGCCCCTATGTCCAAATACCTCCTAACTGTACTCCTCTTGTGGGCCACTGTAGGCCTAAGTGCTCAAAGCACTGAGAAAAAAAGACTTGAAGTTCCCGAACTCGATGCTGGAAATATTTCGATTAACGGCGTAATTGACGAAGCGATTTGGGCGTCGAGTGCACGCATCACAGAATTGGACCAATATTTTCCAGAAGCCGCCCCCACGCCGGAGAGTATTCGTAGCGACGTGCGAATATTTTACACCCAAGAAGGCATTTATTTTGCAGGCACTTTTGAAGACGGCCGAGCTCCTATTCTCTCACAATTGACGCCGCGAGACCGTATTAATGCCAATACGGATTGGATACACATCATCCTGAACCCCTTCAACGACGGGGCAAACGACTTTAACTTCTACCTCAGTGCAGCCGGTGTTCAAGGAGATTCGCGGGCTACGAGTAGCAATGATGAAGACGGCAGTTGGAACGCCGTATGGTGGAGCGCCGTGATCAAAGAAGAGCACCGCTGGTCGTTTGAAATGTACATCCCCTACCAAGTACTCCGTATTCCACAGGGAGGGGCGGGAGCAAAAGCGCCGGCTTGGGGATTCAACATCAAGCGAAGCATACGAAGTGACCGCACCATGTACAGTTGGAACCCCATCGATCGGAACTTTGATAATGAGAGTTTACAGAGTGGATTGCTTACCGGCATTAATGTGATCGATCCCCCGCTACGCATCAGTTTGCGTCCAAATACAACGGGTTCCTATTTGCAGAGTGGCATTGGTCAAGGCCGGTCCACAGGTGCTGCCGGAGCCGATGTTAAAATAGGCCTCAACAAAAGCTTTACGCTCGACATGACCCTCCTACCAGACTTTTCGCAAGTCGCCTTTGATGAGCAGTTCGTGAATTTTGAAGCCTTCGAGCAGCAGTTCGACGAAAACCGCCAATTCTTCACCGAAGGGGTGAACCTATTCAATAAAGCCGATCTCTTTTACAGCAGGCGGATCGGAGGAAATCCTAAAAACTTCACCAACGCAAACCTCGGGAACTTGAGCAATACCACTCAGAGCTTTACACGCATGCTCAATGCTACAAAACTCACGGGAACGACGGATGATAATCTTAGCATGGGATTCCTCAACGCCATTACAGCGGCCAACTACCTTAGCGGTACAGACAGCTTGGGCAATGCGGTAGAAATCCTCACCGAGCCCTTGACCAACTACAATGTTCTCGCCGTTGACCAGCGTTTTAAAGGCAACAGTTCGGTGGGAATGATCAATACCAATACCACCAGATTTAATCAACAGGGCAATGCCCGCGATGCCAATGTCACTGCACTCACGGCAAATTTGAACTTCTTAGAGAACCGCTATTATTTCTATGGGGCGATGGGCCACTCGATGATCTACGACACAGACGATGATTATTCGGGCAATGCGTTGTATTGGGAAACAGGAAAACAAACCGGAGCTTGGCGTTGGGAACATCAAATGGAACTCATCAGTCCCACCTTTGATCCAAACGACCTAGGCTTCCAACGACGGGGAAACAAGGTGCACCAGCGTGTAGAACTGAGTCATCAAATCCTAGAACCCAACGACAGGTACCTTAGACGCCGCCATCAACTTCGCATGCAATACAATCGACTCTATGCGCCCTCTGCATTTGAACGCATCCATGGAGAATATCAATTCTTTGGCTTGACCAAATCATTTTTGGCCTACGGGTACAATCTCGAAGTACGTCCGAAAGAATTTGATTACTTCGATCCGAGGGTTTGGGGACGTTACAGAGTGAATCCCGCTTCCATTTGGCACAATGCTTGGCTCAGTACAGATTTCCGCAAGCCCCTCGCCTACGAATTGCGTGGTGGGCAATGGCGATGGGCAGATTGGGGTACACGCGGACGCTATGGTGAGGTGGAATTAATTGGACGCATCAATGACCAATTCAATCTACGATTCAACATCGAAGCCGGATCACATCACCAAGTGGGCTGGGCACAAACCCTAAGTACGGACAGCATAGGAATGGCGCGAAGACACCGCCGCAACGTAGAACAAACGCTGACGGGGCAATATTTATTTGGACCCAATTCCTATTTGAGCCTCGACCTGCGCCACAGCTGGAATCGCATCGAAAATGAAGCCACCTTCCACCTGAACGAAGATGGCTCGCTGACCCCCTCCTCAAACTACACTGATCCAAACTTGCGCATCAACTTCTTCAACATCGACTTGAAGTATGTGTTGTGGTTCGCTCCGGGTCGAGAAATGAACCTTCTATACCGAACCTCCATTGCAAATTCAGATGATGCTACTGCTCTTGGATATATCCAAAACATGCAGAGCCTTACAGACCTGCCGGCGGACCAACTCCTTAGCCTTCGCATAGTCTATTTCCTAGATTATGCGCAAATGCGCAAATCCACTACCTTGCGCCGTAGATGATTATCCTAGAGAACATACACAAAAGCTTTGGACAAACGCACGTGCTGAAAGGCATCACCGCATCCATTTCGCAAGGTGATTTTATCACCATTTCCGGCGCCTCCGGCGCCGGGAAGAGTACGCTCTTACACCTCATTGCAGGATTGGACCAATGTTCTGAAGGCAGCATCACCTTTGAAGGCAAGGAAATCAGTTCATTATCCAAAACCGCCCGTAACGAGTGGCGCAACCAGCGTGTAGGTTTGGT
>Ga0255781_10002041_pt1 | contig 16273 bp, 11 predicted proteins | sample 101ome_21_FD_179979 | JGI IMG/M metagenome (GOLD analysis project Ga0255781, IMG submission 179979) | Coastal salt marsh microbial communities from the Groves Creek Marsh, Skidaway Island, Georgia - 101413BT metaG (version 2) | ecosystem: Environmental > Aquatic > Marine > Intertidal zone >... | reverse complement strand
CGTTGGCCACAATGGAGTAGGCGGCCAAGATGAAGCCCACGAACATGAGCAGTTCCGGAACGGTCACAACAGCTCCTTGCCATTCAATGCGGGTGCGCTTCGCCCCCGGTGCAAGGGACGGCGTTCCGCCCCGGTGCTCTAGACCCATCGTCACCTTCCAAGGTGACGGGGGCGGAGTATGCCTGCCTTAGAAATGGCTTGTCATGCGTGTCCTAGGACTTGCCGATCGCGCCATTTTGCCTTCGCCTAGACCAGCGGTATGCCCAGTACGCGCCCCTGCTGTGGAGGGCGGGGAAGGGCGGCATGGGCCTTTGCCACGTATTCCAGGCGAGCGAGGGCTTCCTCCGGAAAGGGGGCCGTGCGTCGTGTGGCCATGGAGACGTGGAGGGCCATCTGTTCGGAGGTCGCGATCAGGCGATCGCCGCAATGGAGATGCTCGAAGAAGTGCAGGCGCTTTTGGTCAAAGCCCAGGAGCTGCCAGCTCACGGTGAAGTGCTCCCCAAGGCTTAGCTCCTGGAGATAGCAGACGTGGACCTCCGCAGTGAAAAGGGACGCCTGGGCCGTTTCGACGTAGTGAGCCCCAAGGCCGAGCTGGTCGTAGGCAAAGTCCACCGCTCGATCGAAGGCGACGTGGTAGTAGGCCATGTTCATGTGACCGTTGTAGTCGATCCAAGCGGGCTCCACGGCTTGCTCCGGGCAGGGCAGGGGCCCGGGAAAAGCAGGCCAGAGGGTGGGGTCCTGGGTCAGGTCGAAGGGTGAGGTCATGGGCGGGCTCCATTTTTTCCGCAGCTTCGCTTCAGGCCGATTTCAGCTGGCCCTGGGCACCGTAGAGGCAGTCTGACGAAAGGAGCTGCCCTTGTGAAATTCTCTCAACCCTTAGGTGCCCTGGTGACCCTAACCCTACTGGCCGGCTGTGCCACGGCCCCCGCTGCGCCGATCCTGCGGCAAAGCGTGATCGTGGATCAGAAGGGGGTCGATCCCGTGGTCTATGCCACCGATCTTCAGGAGTGCGAAGCCTATGCGGCGCAGGTGGCCACGGGGCAGGAGGTTGCGGTGAATGCCGCCGGCGGTGCAGTGCTCGGCGGGGCCCTCGGCGCCGCGAGAGGCAGCACCAAAGATGCCCGCCGCGGGGCCACCGCCGGCGCCGTTATCGGTGCTACCAAGGGCGTCGCCGATGCCATGAAGAGTAAGGACGAGGTGCTGCGCAATTGCCTCACGGGGCGAGGGTACCGGGTCCTGAACTAGGGAAGGCGGTAAGATGGGCCTTTCTCCCGAGGGCCCCTCATGACCGATCTTTTTCTCGACGCCCCGGCGCCCCGGCCGTCACGCCGTTCCGTGGCACGGGACGCGCACGGCGAGCACTGGGAAGATCCCTACGCTTGGCTTCGGGACGACGCCTTTCCAACCCTCGCGGACCCCACGGTAAAGGCCCATCTCGAAGCGGAAAATCGCTACGCCGACGCGGTACTCGAGCCCCTGGCGCCGCTGAAGCAGGCGCTTCGAGACCAGCTCGCGGCGCGCATGGATCCGAAGGAGCAGGGCGTCCCCTGGCGCAGCACCGCGGGCACCTTTCGCTGGGCCTTTCGCGAAGGCGCTCAGTATCCCTGCTGGTATTGCCTAGACGGGGACGACGAGGCGCTGATTCTCGATGAGCCCGCGCTGGCGGAGGGGGCTACGGCGTTCTCCCTGGGGGCGTTCGCGCCTTCGCCTCGGGGAAGTTTTCTGGCCTACGCGGTCGATCGTAGCGGCTCGGAGCACTATGAGCTGCGCTACCGCCCGCTGCGCGGCGGACGCGAGACGGCGGTGCACGACCGCGCCTCCGGAGGCGTGGTGTGGGCTGGGGATGAAAGTGGCTTTTACTATCTGATTCAGAACGACCAGTGGCGCCCTTATCAGCTGCGTTGGCACGCCCTAGGGTCAGACCCCGGGGCTGATCTCGTGCTCTATGAGGAAAGCAATCCCGGCTTCTTCCTAAGCCTCGATGAAAGCGCCGATGGGGCCTTTCTCTTCCTCGCTGCCGGCGATCATCAAAGCCAGGGGCAGTGGGTATTGCCCCTCGCAGGGCCCCCCCAGGGTGCCCTTCAGTGCCTGGTGGCGCCGATCCCGGGGCGCGAGGTTGAGGCGGACCATGCCCATGGCCGCTTTTGGCTGCGCAGTAATCATGATGACCCGGATTTTGGGGTGTACACGGTGCCCACGGCAGGGCCCTGGGATGAGTCAAACTGGCAGCCCCTGCTGCCCCCGGCGCAGGGGCGCTATCTGCTGGGCTTTGCGCTCTTTGAGGGCTTCTGGGCCCGCCTCGAGCGCATCGAGGCTCAGGATCGAATCCTATGGGGCCCGATCCGCGAATCGGGGGCCTTGGCTGAGGCAGGGCAGGCGGTGCCCTTTCCCTCGGCCCTGGGCCAGGCGGGCTTCGGGACCAACGCCTGGTTTGCGGCCACCACCCTTCGGGTGAGCTTCAGCAGCATGATCGACCCGCCGGCGGTATACGACTTTGAGCCGGCCACGGGCACGCTGACCTGTTTGAAGCGTCGGGCCGTACCCGGCTACACGCCGGAGGACTTTGAGCAGCTGCGCTTCTGGGCGACCAGTGCCGACGGGACCGCCGTGCCCTATACGGTGGCGCGGCGCCGGGGCGCCCCCCCGGGGCCGGTGCACCTCTACGGTTATGGGGCCTATGGTCTGGGCGAGATGCCCAGCTTCTCTTCAGCCCGCCTACTGCTCATGGAGCGGGGGGTAAGCTGCGTGCTCGCTCACGTGCGCGGTGGCGACGAGCTGGGCCAGCGCTGGTATCGGGCGGCAACGGGCGCCGGGCGTGAGCACACCTTTGCTGATTTCCTGGCGATTTCCGAGGCCCTGATCGCCGAGGGCCTCGGCGATCGCGGGCGCATCGCCCTCGAAGGTGGCAGTGCCGGGGGGGAACTGGTGGCCGTGGCCCTGAATCGTGCGCCGGAACGCTGGGCCGCGGTGTTTGCCGCCGTGCCCTTCGTAGACGTGCTTCACACCATGCTCGATCCGGAGCTGCCCCTCACGCCCCTGGAGTGGCCCGAGTGGGGCAACCCCCTGGCCTCCCGGGAGGCCTTCGATACTATTCGCGCCTACTGCCCCTATCAAAATGTGCGCCCCGAGGCCTATCCCCCGGTGTTGGCTACGGCCGGGGTGGAGGACCCTCGCGTTGGCTACTGGGAGCCCGCAAAATGGATCGCGGCGCTCCGCGAGGCGCAGCGCGGCGAAGCGCCTCTGCTGCTCAGAACGGAGTTTGCTGCCGGCCATGGCGGGGCCACAGGACGCTACGCGGGCCTCGACGAGGTGGCCGAAGCCTACGCCTTTTTACTCACCGCCCTTCGCGTGTAAGGAGTTTTTCCACCCATGACCCTGCCCCCTTCCCTCGAGGCTTTGGACGCCTGGCTGGCCACCCGGGAGCAGCCCGTGCCGGCGCTCCGGCCCCCATCCGCGGCGCGCTTTCATTGGGTGCCCGGTCCCCGGCGGAAAACGCCGCTGGCGGTGGTTTATCTCCACGGCTTCTCCGCCGACCCGGCGGAAACCTCGCCCTTCAGCGAACGCTTGGGGGATGCCCTGGGGGCGAACGTGTTTATGCCGCGGCTCACGGGCCACGGGCAGGATGGGGCGGCCATGGGCGCCGCCACCATGGAGGCATGGCTGGCCGATCTTGCCCTGGCCATGGAGGTCGGCCGGGCCCTGGGGGAGCGCATTATTCTCGTGGGCTGTTCCACGGGCGGCACGCTGGCCACCTGGCAAGCCCTGCAGGCGGGAACCGATCCGACCTTGGCTGCGCTACTGCTGCTGTCGCCGAACTTTGGGCCCCGGGATCCCCGCTCCGGGTTGCTCTATTGGCCCGGGGCGCGCACCTGGGCGCCCTGGCTTGTGGGAAAGGAGCGGTCCATCGAGCCCGAGAACGACGCCCATGGACGGCACTGGACCACGACCTATCCCATAGCGGCGCTCTTTCCCATGATGGCCCTGGTGCGGGAAACGCTCCGGGGAGACCTCGGCGCCATTCACACGCCCACCTGGGTGGCCTATCACCCCGACGATGATGTCGTCAGCGTGCCGAAGATGCGCAGCGCCCTGGGTCGCTTTGGCGTCCAGCCGGCCTGGCACGAGCGCCCCGCAGGGCAGGCCTCGAAGCACGTGATTGCGGGCGACGCCTTCGCGCCGGAGGCTACGGATGCGGTGCTGAGTTCAGCGCTGGCCTTTCTTGCGGGCCAGGGCCTGGGGCCGACCGAGGCATAAGGCGCACAGCCGCCAGGGCGCTCAGCAGGGCGAAGATTGCGAGCCCTTCAAGCAGGGGCGAAGCGGGAAGGACCAGCGCGCCCAGTAGCACTAGCGCCTGCCGGCCAAGCTCCAGCGCCTTCGCGTAGGGGCGCCCATCAAGGCAGGCTCCGAGGCTAGTGAGGCTCAGTACCAACCAAAGCACGAAGGGCGTCTGGGGGACAGGCGCTGCCTGACCCAGCAAGGGCAGCAGGCCAAGCGCCGTGATGACGAGAAATTGCACCCCTAAATACGTTGTGAGGCCCGGGCCCAGGGCGGGCTTCACCGTTACCGTTTCTAGGGGCGCCGGGAGCGTTTCCGGGCCCGCCAGAGCCAGGCGGAGGGCGCCGCTAAGGCTTCCCGAGGCCCAGCCCTGGCGAAGCAGCGCCCAATAGTGGTGGGCGTTCGCCCAGAGTGGATTAAAGCTTCCTAGCGCGTGGGGTAGGCCAAAGCGCGGGGGGCAGTTGGCCCGCTCATCTTCGTAGGTGCCCAGCATCCGATCCCATAGGATGAGGACCCCGCCGAAGTTCTTATCGATGTATTCGGGGTTGCTTGCGTGGTGCACCCGGTGGTTCGCCGGGGTCACAAGAATTCGCTCGAGGGGGCCCAGGCGATGGATCGCTTGCGTATGGACCCAGAACTGATAGATCAGGTTCAGGCTGCCCACGGCCACCATGAGCTCGGCGGGCACGCCTAGGGCCAGCATGGGCAGGTAGAACACAAAGGTGAGGAAACCCGTGCTCGTCTGCCGAAGGGCCGTGGAGAGGTTGTAAGCCTCCGATTGGTGGTGGGCGACGTGGGAGGCCCAAAGAATATTCACCCGGTGCCCCGCTCGGTGCGCCAGGTAATAGCAGAAGTCGTAAGCGACGAAGGCGACAACCCAGCTGAGGGGATGATCCAGCGGCCAAGCTGGAAGGGGCGTCAGCGCTTCTAACTGCGCCCAAGCCGTACCGCCGACCCCTAGCACTAGGAAGCCCCGGAGGCGACTTAGGCTGCCCATGGAGAGGGAGCAGAGCGTATCGGCGAAGCTGAAAACGGCCCGTCCGCTTAGCCGGCTCCAAAGGAGCTCGGCGAGGAGCAAGCCCAAAAAGAACGGAATGGCGAGGGGTATGAAATCCATGGATGGAGCTTAACAGAGCGCAAAAAAAACGGCCGCCCGAGGGCGGCCGTTGGGACCTGCTAAGGGAGGCTTAGTTACGCGCGCCGCCCATGTTGTAGGTGACTTCCAGGCCCATGAGGCGAGGCACGGTGGTACCGGCGGTGTGGCGGAAGAACTCCGCTTCCCCTTCCCGGAGCACCTGCAGCACACCGACCTCGTCGAGGACATTGTTCACGAAGCCAGTGACGACCCAAGCGCCGCCATTGCTACGCCAGGTGGCCCGGAGATCGATCCGATCGTAGGCCTTCGCCATTTCCTCTTCCCGCTCGAAGGGGGAGTAGTAAACGTCGTCGATCCAGCTGTAGTTGGTGAACAGCTCAAGGGAGCCGTTGTTGCCCATGGGCACCATGTAGCTGGCATAGGCGGTCCACTTGAGCTCCGGCACCTGCAGGATCTGGTTGCCGTTGATGTTTTCCTCAAGGGTTTCCACCGCGTTCGGGAACAGGGACTCGGGGACTTCAGCGCGGGCCGGGTCGGACACGAAGAGATCTTCCGTGTACTCGCTCGGCGTATAGCTGAAGTTACCGCCTAGGGTCAGGTTATCCGTGGCGAGCCAGAGGATATCCCCCTCCGCACCCATGATCTCCGCCCCCGGCGCTTCCACCACGGACGTCGTAGCACCACCGATGGTAGCGATCTCCGTCGCCACGGTGTGAATCGTGCTGTAGTCGTAGTAGTAGAAGGAGCCGTTGATCTGAAGGGCACCATCAAGCCATTGGGTCTTATACCCGAACTCGTAGTTGGTGATTTCCTCAGGATCGTAGGCCGCCGTGCTGCTGAAGAACACGAGGTTGTAGCCCCCGGACCGGGTACCGGTGGTCACGCCGAAGTAGACCATGTCATCCGGCGTAATGTTCCAGTCGAGGTTCACCCGCCAGGTCCATTCCTTGTCTTGGCGAGCAAAGGGCCGGTACACGGAAACAGCGAGGGGCAGACCGCCCGCGACCAGGCGATCGGTGGGCGTGTAGGTACCATCACCGTTGTCGATCAGGCCGCCATTTTGAAGGTTGAACTTCGCGATGGGCGACGCCGCGATGTCGGCGATGGGCGTGCCGTCGGCCATGGTGCCCGTGAGGCCAGGCAGGGCCAAGCCAGGAACCCCGATAACGTCACCGATGATCGGTCCAAGGTTAAAGGCGTTGTAGGCGTTGAAAAGATCGCCGGTAAGCGTCGATTCCGTATAACGGAAAAGGTTCTCTTCGGCGGTCACCTCATCCGATGCATAGCGAAGGCCCGTGGTGAGGGTGAAGTCTTCGTTAATGTCCCACGCCCACTGGGTGTAGGCCGCGAAGGCTTTCCGCTCGGTCTTCGTTGCGTAGAGCAGGTCGGTGCCAGGGGTGTTCGGACCATGGTTCAGCTGTACGCCGCCCGTGTCGCCCAGCCAGGGACCCACGACCAGGTTATCGCTTCGCAGCCCCGTACCATCAATAGCGAGCTGTTCGTTCGAGTTATCCCGAGAGTAGTTGCGCTGGCAGGACTCGGAAACCAAGCCGCCGGTATGACAGGCATCTCGAGCGGAGAAGAGACCCACCTGGGCCGCGCCAACCAGGGCGGCAAGGCCGGTTTGATCGATATAGGGATCGCGGAACCGAGAGTCATCGAGGGTGCTATAAAAGTCCCCGCGCTGATCGATAGTAGCGTCGTACCAAAAGATCCCGGTCGTGGTGGTGAAATTATCGGAAACATCGAAGAAGAACTGCATCTCGTGAGAGGTGTAGTCCGCCTCGTGGTTCACGTAGAACTGGCGGTCGTCGAACTGGCTCGCCGTATTGTCGTCGTCCGTGGTGCGCTCATAAAGAAGCTTGTTACGACCGTAGATGTACTTGATTTCTAAGTCATCAGAGGCGGTCCAGGTCAGGGTGGCCTGCGTGCCTTTCTGGTCGAACTCTTCTCGGTTCAGGCCATTGGTGGCGGCGCAGAGATCGCCCCCGTCAATGTCCCCGGGGAAGACACATGCATTGTAGCGGGCGGCGTCCGCAGCGTTGGTGCTATTGAAGCCGGACAGGGAGGCAGCCTTGTTAAAGAAGCCATCGGCGTCAACGTAGTCGATACCGGCCCGGTTGTGCTGAGCTTGAATATTTGCGCCGGTGGCCGGGTCCGTGAAGTTCAGGATCGGCTTGCTGGCGTCGTAGAAGTTGCTCAGCAGCGGATTGGCGGTTTGGGTAGGATCGATCGCACGGTAACCGGGAATGAGGTTTTCCGTATCCCGCTGCGGCAGACCGCCTTCGTTAAGGACTACGAGGCCCCCGCCGTTTGCGCCGCCAAAGGAGCGGTCGATGTCCATCTTGTTGGTGCGCACAGCCAGCTCGAGGTCGTCGCTGATGTTCCAGCGAAGCTGCAGGGCGTTGTTCACCGTGCCCAGGCCATCGAGGTCGCCGCCGAGGCCGCCGATCTCGTCGATGACCCCATCGCGATCCCGGTAGGCGCCGGTGTAGCGGAGGGCCAGCTTGTCGGCAATGATCGGGCCCGACACCGCGAGGTAAGCTTCCTTGGTGCCGTAGTTACCGACGATGGTCTTAGCGATAGCTTCGAACTCGTCCGTCGGCTCGTTATAGAGAATATTGATGGCGCCACCCACGGCGTTCCGGCCGTAGAGCGTGCCCTGGGGGCCGCGAAGGACCTCCACCCGGGCCACGTCGAAGAAGGTGGCGGCAGTGGCCGTCAGCAAATCTTCGGAATAGACCCCATTCATGTAGGTCGCCACACCCGGGTCACCACCGAGGGCCCGGAAGTTTCGGCCCACGCCCCGTACCGTAGCGTCGTAGGGCTGAATGGTGGTGGCGGGTACGAAGTTCTGGAGATCTTCCTGATTTCGGATGCCGAAATCGTCCATGAAGTCACCGGTCAGCGCCGTAATCGAGATCGAGGTGTCCTGGATGGACGCCTCCCGTCGCTCGGCGGTGACGATCACTTCTTCGATGCGCCGACCGGACTTTGCAGCTTCCTCTGCAAGAGCACCGGGGGCGGCGAGACTGCCCGTGAGACACGCGATGGCGACGGCAAGCGCCTTAGGCGCTGCACGCTCCGCCACCGACCGTCCGATGTGACGGCGTGGTGACATAGCTTCTTCTCCCCTGAGGTCGGACCACTGCCATCGCTACAACACCAGAGCGGAGTCGACTGTGAGACTCCGGAAACGATGGCGAGGCGTCCTCGTATTTGTTTTCTTTTGACGACCCCGGGACATAAGGGACCAGAGGGGAAGGGTTGTGTCAAGTCAGAAATCAAATTGAAACAATTGCATTAAAGGTAAAGAAAGGGGCGCCCTTGGGCGCCCCTGGGTCCTGCGGAGGATTGGGCTCTAGTTGGCGCCCATGGTGTAGCGGATCGATGCCCCCCAAATCCGCGGCTCCGTTAGGAAGTAGTTCCGATAGAAGCCCGAGGTGTCGGAGGTCAGGTAGTGGCCCGTGATGTTGTTCGAGTCCTGGATGTTGCGCACCCAGGCCCGGGCCTGCCACTTGCCATCGAAGCTTTCATAGATCAGCGACAGGTTGTGCTGATCCCAGGATTCGATGGCGTCCGCCGCGCTGTTGAATTCCCGGGCGAACATGTCGTCTTGCCAGTAGTAGTCCCAACGCGGGGTCAGCGTGCCGGCAATGCGGGGCACTTCCCAAGTGTACTGCGCACCAATGTGAATGGTGTGTTCGGGAGAGTTCGGCAGCGAATTGCCATCGATGCCCACGGCGTTACCGTCGGAGGTTTCAATGCCATTGGCCGTTAGGAATGCCCGGGACATGTATGCCGGCATGGAGACGCCGCTCGGGGTCGTGAAGCGCACATCCGAAGCCGCCGTGCCATTGGCCAGATCCGCCGTGGCACCGGGAGTGACCAGAGCCTGGGCAATCAGCGCATCGGTGATCTGGGAATGGCGGGCGATGTAGTTCACCCCCGTGAGGGAGCCCGGATCGATGTTGTTCAGAAGGACCCAATCATCGTTTCCGCCCACCCGGTTGGTCGGGTCGAGGGACGTGCCCCCATCCACTTCTGCGCTTAGGTAGGAATAAGACGCATCGATGGTCAACTGGGGCATGGACTCGGGGCGGAACATGGTGTCGATTTCCATCCCCCACGTTTTGGCATCAATGTTGTCATTGATGGAGGAGTTGTTGGCAATCCGGGTGACCTGAAGACCGCCGTAGTCATAGGCGAAGAGGCTACCGTTTAAGGTCATACGGCCGTCGAAGAACACGTTCTTCGTTCCGAATTCGATCGCATCGATCTTTTCCGAATCGAAGGTGAAGGCTGAATTGTCCTGGAAGGCCGGCGGAATGGCCGGGTTGAAGCCGCCGGGCTTATAGCCTCGGCTGAGGAACAAGAAGACCATGGAGTCGTCATTGATTTGATAGTCAATGCCGATCCGGCCCGTTACTTCCTCCCAGGTGTCTTCGCTGGGGGAACCGGTCAGGATCCGCTGCTCGCCAAAGCCCGGAACGATCGGCACCCGGGCATTCAGAGCAAGGCGCTCAGCGGAGAGCGGAGCAGTGGCTCCTGCCGTCGCGAAGTCGTCCGCAGTTACACCGTAGATCGCCCCGAGGGCAAGGTCCCCAGCGGAGGCGGGCACGCCAAACATGAAGTTGGTTAGGCGCGTCCAGATGGGCGTCGGCAGGCCTACGATGGCGCCGACGTCGATGGCGTTGAACAGCACGGAGCTATCCCGAGTCTCTTTGTTGTCCTCGTTGTAGCGCAGGCCAATGGTGAGCTTCGCCTTTTCCGTGAGGTCGTAGTACATCTCGCCGAAGACCGCGAAGCCGTCTTTTAGGTTGCCGCCCGACGGGTTGCTCGTGTTGTTGAAGGATCCGGGATAAAGGGGCGGGTAGCCAAAGGCCGGAACGCCATAGGAGGTCACCATGTCCAGCGTATTGGCCAGTACGTAGTAATCGCCGTAGCTCTCGGACTCATAGGTGTTCACCCCAAGGGTGAAGTTGAACGGCCCCTCAAAGGACGAGGCGATTTTCGCTTCTAAGGTCCAGTACTCGCTCGCGCTCGACGCTTGGTCGTACGCGAACACCCGGGTTTGGTTGACGTCTGCGATACAGCCGCCTTCCACGCCGTGGGTAGCATCGATGTAGTTACAGGGGCCGCCGAACCAGTCAGCCCCGGCCCGGCCCGCGGGCCGGGAGGTGGGCCAAAGGCCAGACGGGTTTTGCGCCGTCGGGTTGAGGGTCGGGCCCACGTCCATGTTGTAGTCCTGCTGGGCGAGGTAGTCCGTCTCCTGCATGGCGCCAATGATGCCAATGCTGATGTTGTTGAACTCGTAGTCGAAGCCGAAGGCGAAGAGATCCTCTTCGTTTTGGAATACCGGCTCGAAGTCTGTGTGCATATCCCGGAAACCCATGTTCGTGGGCTGCGGGAAATCGTAGTTCAGACCAGGAACGTTCGTTTCGTTACCGCGCACGCCGAGGGGTAGGGCGCCGAGAAGGCCGCCGAAGATCCCGCCCGTGGTACTCCCCAGGTGAGGAGCATCAAAGCCGAACTCACCGGGTACGCAGCCGATGGTAGGTAGCGTGTTTTTGCTACAAATTTGGTTCGTGACCCGCACCCGATCGGAATCTTCATCGAAGCGCTGGTACATGACCCAGAGGTTGGCGCGATCAGAAATGGCCCACTCGCCGGTGATCCGATAGGAGTAAAGGTCTCGACCGTCGACATCGCTATCGATGCCCGCGAGACGCTCTCCGCCGGGGCCGATCATGTCGCCCGCGGTGTTATTGATGTATCCGTCTCGATCGAGGGACATCCCGGCAAAGCGCACGGCCATGCGGTCGCCCAGGGGCAGGTTGAAGGCCCCTTTGACGCGGCGGTGGTCATAGGCGCCAGCCTCAAAGTCGATGAAACCCTCGGTGGTTTCCATCTTCGGGCGTTCGGTGACGTAGTTCACCACGCCCCCGGTGGCGTTTCGGCCAAAGAGCGTCCCCTGCGGCCCCCGAAGGACCTCGACGCGCTGCATGTCGTAGAACTCCGCGGAGTTGAGGTTCGTGCCCACGGCGATTTCGTTAAGGTGGATCGATACGCCGGGGTCGGCGCTCGAGGAGATCACCAGATTCCCGATGCCCCGGATGCTCAGGTTCGAGCCCCCGAAGTTCGTGGAGGTAAAGCTCACGTTTGGCGTGTTCATCTGCAGATCGGAGGTGTTAATGATCTGCCGGTCTTCTAGCATGGTTCCCGAGAACGCGCTCACCGCGATGGGAACATCCTGGATACTTTCCTGGCGCCGCTGGGCCGAAACAATGACTTCTTCGATGGCGTTCGACGAGGCGGCCTGCTCGGCCTGAACCACAGGTGCATAACCGAGTGCCAAGGCGCTGCCCAGCAGCATCCCGCACACGCCATGCACCCGTCCTAAGGGACGGGACTGCGTCATGGTAACTCTCCCCAAAACCCTTCGCGCCTGCGACACAGCGTGCCAGAGCAGGAGCCGATCATTGTTTTTATTTCGGCTCCGGCAACAGGGGCTGCGCGATGAGTTTCAACCCTCGGCTCCCACCGGCAAATCAACACCTCTTTCCTTAAGCTGTCAAGAAATTGAAGCATGCGAATTAAGTCAGAGGACGTGGGCTGCAACGGTCCGGGGGGCTGTGTAGGCTTGAGCGACAAAGGTTTAGGGGAGACGAGCGATGGATTACCGGGACGGAACGCTAAAGGTATGGGCCGAGCGGGTGGCCAAGGGCGAACTCTCCGCCGAAGCGCTCATGGCCTCGACGTTGGATCGCATCGGGCAGCTCAATCCGTCGCTGTCCGCCTTTACCGAACTTCGACCTCGGGAAGCGGTGCTCGCCGAAGCCCGCGCCGTGGATGCGGCGCGGTCCCGGGGCGAGCCCTTACCGCCCTTGGCGGGCATGCCTCTGGGCGTCAAGGATCTTGAAGATGCAGCGGGTCTTCTAAGCACCTATGGGTCCGCCCTCTATGGCCATGCCCCGGCCTCAGAAGATTCGGTGCTGGTGTCCCGCCTAAGGCAGGCCGGCGCCATCGTGGTGGGAAAAACCATGACCCCGGAATTCGGTTGCAAGGGGGTCACCAACAATCCCCGCCATGGGATTTGCCGCAATCCCTTTGCCCTGGAGCGCTCCCCCGGTGGCTCCTCCGGCGGCAGCAGCGCCGCCCTGGCGGCGGGGCTCGTGCCCTTGGCGACGGGCTCCGATGGAGGAGGCTCCATCCGCATTCCTGCCGCCTTTAGCGGGCATTCCGGCTTTAAGGCCAGCCAGGGGCGCTTGCCCCTGGGCGATGTGCTACCGCCCACCACGGGCACCCTCGCCGTCCGCGGCCCTATGACCTATGACCTCAGTGGCACCTGCCTGGCTCTGGAGCTCGCGCAGGGGCCGCACCCCCGGGATATCTTCTCCCTGCCGGCCGTCCCAGGTCTTTTCGCCGACGCCGGGGCAATGCCGGCGCCGAAAAAAGTCCTCTGGGCGCCGACCCTCGGCTTCGCGGAGCTCGACGCGCCCGTGGCCAGCGCGCTCGTGGCGGCGCGGCAGCGCCTTGAGGACGCGGGCATCGAGGTGGTCGAGGTGGCCGGACCCTTTCCCGAGCACCCCCTTCCCGGTTGGTGGACCCTGTGGTCGGCGCTTTTGGCGCGAAAGCTTGGGCCCTATCGGGGCACGGAGGATTGGGAAGCAATTGATCCGGAGCTGCGGGAGATCGTTGCCTACGGCATGGATGAGGTGAGCGGCGCCGATTACGCCCGGGCCCTGGATCAGTGCACCACCCTCGCCATGGCCTTGGAGGCAACCCTTGAGCGCCATGGCGCCAGCCTATTGCTGGGGGCCACTTGCCCCTGCCTGCCCCCGAAGCACGACGCGCCAGGGATCGTGCTCGGTCGTCAGACCGGGCGCTGGGTTGAGATGACCCTGCCCATGAATATGACGCGCATGCCCGCGGCGACGGTTGCGGCTGGGCTGGCTCGGGAAGGAGAGGGGCCTGCGCTCCCCGTCGGCCTTCAGGTGCTCGGCGGGCAGCATCAAGACGCGGCGGTGCTGAGCGGTGCCCTGGCTCTTGAGAAGATCCTCGGTGGACCATTGCGGGCGGATCTCACGGCCCTTTCCTAAGGCGGCCCCGGGGCTGCATCGAGGCTGGGGACGCGCTACGGTAGGGGTCAGGGCTCGCACGGGGCGAGCCACTTTGGAGAGCAACGGTTATGTCTGCGACGGGTCAATGGAACGTCACCATCAACAGCCCCATGGGGGCTCAGCAGGGCACGCTAGATATCGCCGTAGACGGCGGAACCCTCACGGGCACCATGGTGGGCCCCCAGGGCACGCTGGCCCTGGAAGACGGTAAGGCTGATGGCGCGTCCCTCAGCTGGGCCGCAAACGTCACCTCCCCCATGCCCATCAAGCTCGAATTCAGCGCCGAAGTGAACGGCGACGAAATCAGCGGTACGGTGAAGCTGGGTGCCTTCGGTAACGCAAGCTTCTCAGGCAGCCGCGCCTAGGTCGTCACGCTGCGAGGGGTCGGTCCGGCCTCCCGCAGCGCCTCTTTTAGCGCGTCTCGAAGGGCCGTTTCCGTGGCCCTTCTTCCTTCCAAGCCAAGCGCTGCGCTGAGCTTCGCCCAGGGCGCGCCCAAACAGAGTCGCTCCGTGAGCGCTTGAAGTGCCGCTGCCGCCGGGGCTCCCAGGCCCTTGAGCGCTTTCTCTAGCTGCCAAAGCACACTCGCTCCCACTTCCTCCAAAACCACCTCCCCGGCCAGCCACCGCGCGCAAGCCTGCTCGGCGCCCGCCGAGGGGGCTGGCTGCCCGGGAAGATGTTGAAGGAGGGTTGTTCGAAGCCCCGCGGTGAGCGCAGGTCCGGCCGGGCCTAGGCGAAAGCGGAGCTCCTCCCGGAGGAGGGGGGTCGCCTTCAGCATCATTTGCTGCGCGGCCGGGCTTAGGGGGGCCACCATCAAGACGCTTGGGGCCCCGCTCGCATTCCCTGCGCGATGGCCCAGGCGCGCCAGGCGAAAGCCGCAGCGGTGCCAAAAGCGCACGAGGGCTTCCGTGGCACCAAAGCTCACGGAAAGATAGGCGTAGCCCTGGCTAGCAGCGCTAGCCCGGGCAGCGGTGACAAGCGCCGAGCCCTCACCCCGTCCGCGTTGCTTCGGATCAATCGCCAGGCGCTGCACGCGGAGGCTTCTAAGGGTAAGCGCATCGAGAAGTCCCAGCTGGGCGCCGAGGATGCTGGCCCCGTGATGCCCCGGGGGCCGGCGCTGGCCCCGTACCACGGCCTGGGCGAGGGCGCGGGGCAGGCCCCCCTCGGGTTTCAGCAGCAGCGCGCCCCGAAGCCTACGGTCCCGGCCCAGGACCCATCGTTCGACGGTGGGATCGTCAAAGAGCTGCGCCAAATCGCGAGGCCGCGCGCGGTAGTGGGCATCGCGCAGGCAATGATAAAGGGCCGTCCAGGCCTCCTCCTTCGCTTCCTGGGGCAGGCGCCCTGGCCCCTCCGGGGCTCGCCAGGGGGCATTGCTAGCCTCCGGAGCGCTATAGACGGCGTTGAGGGCCGCCTCTAGGGGGTCATCGGCGGCGAAGCGATGGGGCGTTTGCAGGGTCCATACCGTTCCCTCTCGATAGCGCTCCCGAAAGGCGCCGAGGAAGCGCTGACGAAGGCCTTGCCCCGTGCCCTCGTAGCCCTCCGTCGTGGTGGCTAAGACCACCCGAGGCACCGCCTCAAGCAGCGCATTTAGGGTTGGGAGGGGAAGGCCCGCGGCCTCGTCGATAAGCAGGGCCTCGGGGAGGGGGCCTTCACGGAGGAGAAGATCGGGAGGGCGGTGGCGCAGCCGACGCCCTTTGGCGGCGGCCACCCGGCGAAGCATGGCCGTCGAATGGGGGTGGGGCCCTGTTACCGCAAGATCGGAGTGGGCAACGCGGGCGGCGAGCTCGCCAAGGAGCGTGGACTTTCCCCGGCCCCGGCCCCCAAGCACCAGCGCCGGTCGATGCCCTCGGCCCGTGAGCGCCCGCGTGAGCCGATCCAAGAGCCCATTGTCGGCTGGCGTAGCCTCGGGCGCGCTTGGTGCGTCTAGTGCGCTTGGGAGGTGCAGATGAGGGTCCTCGTCTCCTTGCAACATATAGGCCCAGGGGGTGAGGCGTTGGCACAGCCAGCGTTGGAAGGGCGTAGCGCGGTCCCGGGGCAGGTGAAGTAGAAGGAGGCCTCCGGCCCGAAGGGTGCCGGCCAGGGCTGGAAGGCGCTCGGCGAAGTCGGGCGCTTCGCCGCCCAGGCATAGCCCCTCGGTCTCCAGCCCAAGGGCTTCCGAGAGGGGACCTTGGCTTTGGGCGAGCACCTGTGCCCGCTGCCGCTCGTTGGGCCAGAGGGCCCCGAGCAACGCGTCCACCGGCAGGGCGGAGGTGTTGAGTAGAAGTAGGCGATGGCGACGCTCGGCCGCCTGCCGAAGGCCCTCCTCGAGGGTCCTTTGCCAGGCGACAAGAGGGGCCATGGTGAACCTAGGGAAGCTGAATTCCGCCGCCGGGGCCGCCAAAGCCGCCGCCCATGCCACCGCCGGGGCCCCCTTGGCCGGGGATGACCAGCCCGGAGGCCGCTTCCCGGCGCATTTCCTGGAGTTGGTTCAGCGTATCCTGCACCGCTTCCCCCGCGCGGGCGCCGAACTGCCCCACCGCGTCTTCAAGCGTTTCCGCTTCGATTTCAAAGGAGATGGGGAGGCTGCCCCCGGGCGTCATGAGGGATGCCTGGCCCAAAAAGCGCACGGGGCGGCTCGGGTCGGCGTCGCCGTTGGCGGTGACCGGGGTTAAGCGTTGGATCGTGCCGACCCGGCGGTCGGAAAAGACGTCCTCACGATAGAGGTTCGCCCCGTCCATTTGGATGTCGTCTAGGGACTCGCTCATGGGGGCTCCTAAGCCTTAAATAGTGTGGGGCGCATTCT
>Ga0255781_10002024_pt1 | contig 16366 bp, 9 predicted proteins | sample 101ome_21_FD_179979 | JGI IMG/M metagenome (GOLD analysis project Ga0255781, IMG submission 179979) | Coastal salt marsh microbial communities from the Groves Creek Marsh, Skidaway Island, Georgia - 101413BT metaG (version 2) | ecosystem: Environmental > Aquatic > Marine > Intertidal zone > Salt... | reverse complement strand
GCCCTCCTCCCCCACCCGCGTCCTCGCGCGCCGTCTCGGACGCACGCGCGCGTACACCGCCACGCGCCCCCCGTTCGCGCTCGCCATCCCGTTCGCGTCCCTCGACGTCGACACCCACCGACACCCACGGTCGCGCGCACACAAATCTCCTCCCGCGATCGTCCGATCTCGAGATCCGACGATCCGACGATTTTCGCGCTCGCCGTCGCGTCCCGCGCACTTCACGACAGACGTCGAGACGACGTACGGCGAACGCACGAACGCTTAGACGTCCCTCGCGCTTTCGACGCGTCCTCGTCCGACGCGCGACCGACGCGGAATCACGAGACGCGCGCCCTTTCCGACGCGCGCCGATTCATTCCCAAGCGACGATTCCTCTTCCGATCGCGTTGACCCCCGCGCGCGCGATCGCGCGACATCGCGTCCGTCGATCCGTGGGTCGCGCGCGCGTCCGTCGGTCGGTCGCGTGCGGTGATAGATGGGACTCACGACCTACTGAGTATGGTATGGTCTGACACACGAATCACGATACGACGACTACACACGACGGATGGTGACACGTGACGAGTCACGACCCACCCCACGTCCCAACGTCCCAACGTCCCGATCGACGTCGACGGGAGTGCTCGAGTACGACCACGGAACGCGTACATACTCGCACCGTACACGATGCACCGTCATCCGCGCGTCCGCGCGCGACGATCGCGAAACGAGTGGCGCAGCGCGCTCGATCGAACGATGGAGGAGCGCGCGTGCGTGACGCGCGCGCCCGCACACGACGACGACGGGCGCGACGACGATGCCGTTGACCGCGACGACGACGGGAGGTGCGCGAGCGTTCTCGCGAGGCGATGGCCGAGTCGAACGCGTCGTCGGTCGCGTCGGGTCGTCATCGTTCGCGCGCGCGAAAAGACGGATGGATCGATGACGGGCGCGCGACGCGTCGGGGACGATCGAGCGATGATGACGACGACGGGGACGACGACGATGCGCGATCGATCGATGGACGGACGGACCGATGGACGGGTGGATGCGCGTGGTGGATGGGGGGTGTGCGACGTCACGGCGCGCGTTCGTCGCGCGCGCGACGCGGTGGGATCGATCGAATCGAGCGCGCGCGAGACGAGAGCGACTGACGCGTCGGTTGCGTTCATTCGCGACGTAGAGAGCTTCAGAGGCGCGGTGTTGGACCGCGCGACGGTGGTGCGCGCGAAGAAGACGCGATGTGCGCGACGGGTGGTGCGACCGACGCGAGGTGCCACCGCGGTGGAGGCGGCGGCGGCGCCGAGCGCGGCGGCGACGCGCGACGACGGAATGGATAACGTCTTGTCCATCATTCTCGGCGGCGGCGCGGGGACGCGTTTGTACCCGTTGACGAAGAAGCGGGCCAAGCCGGCGGTGCCGTTGGGGGCCAACTATCGATTGATCGATATTCCGGTGTCGAATTGCATCAATTCGGACATCAACAAGGTGTACTGCTTGACGCAATTCAACAGCGCGTCGTTGAATAGACACTTGTCCCAGGCGTACAATACCAACATCGGTACGTACACGCGCACGGGTTTCGTCGAGGTGCTCGCCGCGGAACAGAGCCCGGTGAACAAGGCTTGGTTCCAAGGGACTGCGGATGCCGTTCGTCAGTACTTGTGGTTGTTCAGTGAGAGCAACTGCGATGAATATTTGATTCTTTCGGGCGATCACCTCTATCGCATGGATTACCGTCCGTTTATCCACGCGCACCGCGACGCCAAGGCTGACATCACGGTTGCGGCGTTGCCGACGGATGAGAAGCGAGCGAGCTCTTTCGGGTTGATGAAGATTGACTCGGAGGCTGTCATCACCGAATTCTCCGAAAAGCCCAAAGGGGAGGCGCTTCAAGCGATGAAGGTGGACACGACGATTTTGGGTTTGGACGCGCAACGCGCTGCGGAGATGCCGTTCATCGCCTCGATGGGCATCTACGTCTTCACCGCCAACGCGATGCATAAATTGCTTCGCACGGATTTCCCGGAATCGAACGATTTCGGTGGTGAAATCATTCCCATGGCGGCTGCCACCGGCATGAAGGTTGTCGCGTACTTGTACGACGGCTACTGGGAGGATATCGGTACCGTCGACGCGTTTTTCCACGCCAACTTGTCGTGCAACGATCCGAACCCGCAGTTCAGCTTCTACGATCTCAACGCGCCCATTTACACGCAATCTCGATTCCTGCCGCCGAGCAAGGTTCAAGACTGCGAGGTGGAGCGCTCCACCATTGGCGACGGTTGCACCGTCAAGGGGAGCAGGCTTAAAAACGTCATGGTCGGTTTGCGATCCACAGTGTGCGCTGGTTGCGATTTGGAGGACACGTTGGTGATGGGTGCCGATTACTTCGAGTCTCCCGAGGATGCCGTCGGCAAGACGCCGGTCGGTATCGGTGCGGGCACGAAGATTCGCAAGGCGATCATCGACAAGAACGCGCGCATCGGTAAGAATTGCCGAATTCTCAACGAAGAGGGCGCCATGGACAAGGATTGCGAGAGTGAAGGGTACATCATCCGGGACGGCATCATCGTCGTGATCAAGGATGCCGTCATTCCGGATGGCACAGTAATCTAATCTTCTTCGCAAAGATTTGATTGAGATTCGTCGAGAGCTGTAAATTTCTGTGATTCCGTCGACCCAGCTCGTTCATTACGAAAGAGACGGAATCCAACGCACCGCCGCAGGATACAATTCATTTAGAACATTCCACTCATTGTAAAATCACATGAACACGCATGAGTTCGACGCACTCACACCGAATATACCTTACGTTTTCGCGCGTTACAACTGTTACGTTTCGTTTCGTTCCTAAGCGTCTAGTAGAGTCGATCAAAGTTGAATGCCTCGGACAGCGGCGGCGGCTTTCACGACGCGAGCGTCGATGCCCTCCGTCGCCGCGGTTCTCGCGAACTCGTCGTACTCGTCGCGAGACGTGCTGACACACTTGTACCACGCCAACAGAGCGCTCGGCGGTGTCAGCGACAGCGCGGTGACGATGTTGGAAAAGTATTCTAAATCGGCAGACAGTTGCGCGGCGCCTTGATCGGTGAGCGATGGAATCGTCTGCACTTCTTTGAGCACGAGATCGGCGCTCGCTTCGGCTATTTTCGCGATCCAGTCCTCGGACGTCGCCATATCACGCGACGCGCTCTCGTCGTCGCTCGTCGCCAAAGACGACGTGCGAGCCAAATCGTCGTCGTTGATTCCGTCGAGATGTTGCGGAAGCGACAATAAATATTCGCCCGCATTCGTCATTCGCTCTTGCGGGTACGCGCTGAAAGTCGGCAGTTTGTACGCACTCTCCGCTGGTTTGGCGTTCCACACATCGGAGGACGCGATGCCCTTGAGTTCGAGCGACACTCTTCCCAGAAGTGCGTCGTAAATAAACTTTTCGACAGTTCTCAAGAGCGCGTTCATGTGTTCCGCACCCACCGGGATTATGGTACCGTCGAGCGAGTGCTTCGCCGCGCTGTCTGCAACCTTGTCCAGAAAAACAGTCAACTTTCTAGAGCGCGATACGTGCGCGGCGATGCTCAGACTGATGAGAGTCGATTCTTTAACGCCATCGTTCAGATCTGAGGCAGCCGCCAACGCAGGACGCAGGGTGGATCGAAGCTGCAAAATACTCGCCTTCAACGTAGACTCAAAGTCGAAGACCGCCGTCGGGATGGCATTGATGATGTCTAAAAGACTCAAAGAACCCCGAATAAATTCTTCGCCCGTGGATGTGACGCTCGGATCCAACTTGGCCGCGGTGGAATCGATCAAACTCGCCGCCTTGCGCAAATCGCGAAGAACGAGCGAAATCAAGTCGACGTAATGTTCCATCGCGCTCTCGATCGCGTGTATGCACGTCGTGACTTCCAGACCAGCCGTGACTTGTTCGCATCGATCCATCGCGGCGGTACAAATTCCGATCGCCTTCGGTAACGTCGCGAGCATCTTGTGCACGACTGAGGATAAATCGTCAGACGTGGTGATCGACGTCGCATCGGGGATATTCACCAAAGTCTCGAGCTCTTTTTTCATGTTTGCGAGCGCAAACTCGCCGTATCTCTGCTCGATGGAAATGAAAGGTTCAGCCACCGCCATCATCGCATCGTTCATGGCGCTGCGGATGGCGTCCGAGTTGTCGTTTGAAGAACCGACGAGCTTGGCAAACGCCGATCCAACATCCTCGACGTACGTCTCGAACGCGCGACGTACCGGTACGAGCTGTTCGATCGTCAAGCCACTGAGCTTTTCCGTGATCGCGGGCTCGAGGGTAGTGTGAAGCGAGCACCACGAAACCGGAATCAACGACGCCGCGTCCTCCGGGAACGTGGCGGAGCACCAAGACGCTTCGTCGCGGAGCGTCGTGGCGCAATATTTGAAAAAATTTTCAATCATCCGCACCCGCACGGAAATATCCGAGTCGACGTTGCCTTCGTCGCTCGCCGCCGACGCTTCGCGCTCTAGCGTCTTCCATTGCTTCATCACGCGAGTCGTGACTCGCGTGTCGGCGTACGTGCTCTCGAGCGCCGTGCCGCGTCCCGTGGCGCGCAAGACGTCTCGAAGTTCCCGAGCCGCCGTGCCGTTTTGCGACTCGAGCGCCATGACCAATGCTGGACGCACGACGCCTTCAAGCTTATGTTCGAACGCATCCACCTTATCCTGACCGTCGGCGAACTCTGGCACGTCTCCGACGACGGCTAAACCGCGCTTGATGCGCGCCAACGATTCCGACATGTTTCGAATGTTTCCGCTCGCGAAAATCCCATCGATGCTCGACATCAAATCCGCCAACCCATTCGCCTCCTGCAGCGTTTCCCTCGCGCTCTCCATGCGCTGTTTCGCCGCGTCTAATTCTCTCAACGCCTCCACACTCGTCCTCGACTCGTCCTCAACTTGATCCAATCGAGTCAGAATCTCTCGCACCCCCGCGTGCAGACTCCGCACGCGCGCTTCCACGATCTCAATCTCAGACATGGCCCTCGGCACGCGCGCGACGCCCTCTCTCGAGCGATCCTCGAGCGACATGGACAGATCTTCCCCCAACAACTGCAACTGCAGCTCCAACTCTCCCAAAAACCGTTCGCACCCAGCGCTCGCCCCGCTCGCGCCCTCGCCGCCGCTCTCGACCGTTTTCCCGCGCGTCTGTTCGTTGATCCACCGCGCGCGATCGAAGTGCTCGCTCTCGAAATCCCGAAGCGACACCTTGGCGACCGCACCACCAGCGCTCGCGCGATTGGACGCCATCGTCCTCCGTCTCGCGTCGATCGCGCGCGAAAGACGCGCTCACGAACGACTCACGCGCGCGCACCGCGACGCCACGCGCGCGATCGTCGCCGCGATTGTCCGCGTCGACGTCCTCGGCGCGCGCGCACGCGACGATTTCACGTTTTCTTGAAAACTTTGTCCGAGCCTCTGGGGCGTCGACGAGTCACGACTCAAGAAATAGTCTCCTCGAGAGTTCTTTCCCCACCCAACTCGATTCGGTCCGCGTCCCCAGTGGCGCACGCGCGGACGCACGGACGTCGCGCGTCGTAGGACTCGCCCGGGACGCGGGTGTCGACCGTCGTCCCTCCCTCGCGCGACCGCGCCTCGTCGTCGTCGCGCGCGTCGCGCTCGCGGGACGTCGCCCACGCGCTCGACCTCGGCTCGTCGTCCGAACGGTCCCGGTCGCTCGGACGCGCGGGACGCGACGCGCGGGATCGGTGCGACCTCTCGCACGCGCGCAGAGACCCGCGGTGAGACGTTCGAATCGTTTCGAACGATCGACGCGACCGCGGTGACGAGGAGACGCGGTGACGGCGGAGAGATCGCGCGCGATTCGTCGGGACGAGGTGGGACATACAGATAAGATGGCGAGCGAGGCGTCGACGGTGGCGGAGATTATGAGCGTGCCCGGCGTGTTGACGCTGAAAAGTGGTGATAATGTCGATGAACAACACGCGAAGAAGGAGATGTGCGCGTGTTGTCACAAGGTGTTCGCGGATGAGGAGGCGTTGAGAGCGCATTGGACGTTGAAGCAACACAGCGCGCACGACGCCGTGTGCGCGGCGTGCGGACGACATTTTCCGTCGTACGACACGCTTCGACAGCACCTGATTGGGAATTTACCGAAAAAGTCGTGCGCGGAGGCGTACGCCAAGGCTGGTTGCGACAAGTGTTACGAGACGTTCGCGAGTGAGGAGGAGAAGCGCGCGCACGCGTGCGCGTTTGCCGAGAAATCAGAGGAGGACGACGAGCTGGACGCGCCGTGCGTGGCTTTGGATTGTGAGTTTGTCGGCGTTGGAGAGGGTGGTGAGAGACACGCATGCGCTCGAGTGTGTGTCGTGGGGTCGAGAGGTGAGGTTTTATTGCACACCTGGGTCAATCCGGGCGAAGAGGTGACGGATTATCGAGTGGCGCTGACGGGCGCCACGGCGGATCTTCTCGCCGAGGCGCCGTCTCTGGAGCAAGTGCGCGGGAAAGTGATCGCCATTTTGATCGGTAAGTCGCCCAAGACACCAAAAGAGCATGCGGGGGTCAAACATCTCCTCGTCGGTCACGGCGTCGAACACGATCTCGAGGCGTTGGGCATCATGTGGAAGAAGGGATTGCAACGAGACACGGCGAAATTCCCGCTGTATCTTCGTCACACGCATCTCCCCTTTAAGCTCCGCACGCTGGCTGAAAAATTTTTAGGACAAACAATTCAGAAAGATGGAGACGTGCACGATCCATCCATCGACGCCGCGTGCGCGATGCGACTGTACCAATCAGCGAAGAGACGAAGCCACTCGACGGCGAAACGATGGTTCTGTCGCACCCTCGACGCCGGCTCTCCATCAGACGTCGGTATCGATCTCCTTCGCGAAGCCATCGACCGCGACGGCGCGACGGCGACGACCCGGTTCTACTGTTGGTGCCACGACCGAGGCGCGCTCGCGCGTTCGCGCTCATCCTCGCCGACGCTCTCGTCGCCTCGCCGTTCGGCGCCGCCGCGTCGTCGTCTCTCGCCGACGCGCGACGCGGAACGATGACGTTCACACGCTTAGCACACCGCACACCGCTCGCGTCTTCATTCATCCCGCACGCGTTTCCTCGCGCGCACACTGTATTAACACGCAATCCACACGCTATTGAATCCCGTCGCCGCCTGTACCCTTCGCCGCCTTCACTCTCCGACATGCCTCGACGATTGGGGGCGGTCGACGCCGCGAGCCTCGCCCTCGCGCGCGCGCTCGACGCCGAGCTCAACGGCGCGAGACCGAGACGACGACCGACGTGCACGCCGACGTCCGACGCGCCGACGTCCGACGCGACGCCGACGACGCCGACGACGAACGGATCGCGCGCGTATCGACACAGTTGGCCCGTGACGAAAGTGCGCGTGTGTTCGGGAGGATACGCCGACGATGAGGGCGAGGGGACGCGCGCGCAGACGCGCACGGGGGAGGAGGAACGCGCGGTTCGTCGAGGCAGAGCGAGCGGTGGACGACGCGGGAGGTGTCGCGCGCGCGATGGCGCCGATGGTGACGACGGCGGGACGGCGGGGAGCGAGGCGGCGAGACGCGAGGCGGCGAGACTGCGGAAGAACGCGATGAGTCGCGAGTACAAGGCGAAAAAACGGGCGATGATGATGGGGGACAGTGCCGCCGAGGCGGTTCGAAAGGAGGCGGTGGAGGAGAGGGTGACGGTGGGAAAGAAGAGGAGAGTGGCGGGCGAGTCGGAGGCGGTTTCGGAGGTTTCGGCGGGACGCGCACACGCGCATGGAAAGACGGCGTCATCGAGGAGAAAATCGGGCCAGCGATCGAAAGGAACGCCGCCGACGAAGACGAAGAAAGTGTACGAGCATTCACCAGAGAAGACGCCGAATAATAAGAAGAAACGCGTGGTGATTCAAGACGAGTCGCCTCCGCCGCCGCCGCCTCTAGAAATATCTTCTCCTGAAGGCGACGGCGATGACGCGGTGGTCTCCCCGACGACACCGTCGCCGCCTTCGGAGGAACCGACGCGCGCGAACGACGACGATAATGCACCCGCGGTGGCAAAGACGACGACAGACTCGACCGATTGCGACCTCGCCGCGGGCGCCAAGACGGGCGAGAAACCGAAACAACTCCCAGCCGCGCGCTTCATCAAGTGTCGAGAAGGCGAGCTCGCAGAGTTCCCACCCGGTGCCATGGTGTGGGTGTGTCTCACGACGTCCCACAAAGGTCAATGGTGGCCCGGTCGCACGTGGAAGGTGCGTCAGTGCGCCAAGGCGCACGATTTACTCGCCATTAAACCCGAAGGTCAGTGCGCGTTGGTAAAACTCTTCGGCGGAAACTGTTTCGAGTGGGCTGTGGCGGAAAATTTAGCCCCGTACGACGCCCAAAGACAGGGTGCGTATCGCGAGAACATGTTACAGTGGTACACATCGTCGACCGGACGTAAGAGATCGCGTCACGAGGCGATCCGAGCGCTTCGCAAAGCGGACGAAGCCGAGATGGCAGATTGGAGCGACCCCTGGTCGACGTCGGACGATTCGAGCGACGAGAGCGAGGAGGAGACGGAGGCGGCCGCCACCGCGGTGAGGAACGTCCAGGCGCTCGAATCCATGAAAGTTGGTCTCACCCCGGATTGGATCGTGCATGCCACGTGTAAAGTGTTCCAACTGGAGCTCCCGACGATCGAGACGCCCCTCATCAAAGGGTTGCTCGATCCGTGCACGAATTCGCACCTGAAACCGAACATTCCCGCGGAGAAGTGTTACGATAAAAAAGACGACGGATTGAAGATGACCAACTCCTGGGCCGGATACCACGTGCTCGTGAACCCGCCGTACGAGGCGCAGGTGCAGTGGCGATTCATCAATCGAGCCATCAACGAGGTCGAGTGGGAACACTGTCCGGGCATCGTGCTCGTCTGTCGCAACTCGACGGATACCTCATACTTTCAACGATTACTACCGTTTCCTCGGATACACCTGCGACGCACGGCGGTGCAGTTTAAGGACTACACGCACTGTCCGATTGGATTCGGGATTTGCGTCTTTTGCATCATCTCTCCGACGCATCCGAAACAAGCGGAGATTTACGCGAGGTTTCACGATGAGTTTCACGCAGCGGGCGAGTTTAACATTCCCGTCGACGGTGCGTTCGTCAAATCACCACCGTTCATCGAGCTCACCACGCGATTGCATCGGCGCGCGTGCGAGTCGTATCGCGATAGTTGGATCGCGTGCGACGTGTGCGATCGATGGCGAGAGATTCCGTTCGACGAGATGCTTTGTGCGAGGAAAAAGAAAATTTGGCAGTGTCGCGATTCGTTCCCCATGGGGTGTCGCACGCCGCTGACAAGGGCGGAGATCGCGGCGTTTTCCGTCGCCAAGGCGGAGACGAACACCGTGCTCGTGGCGTCGAAAGTGGAGGGGACGAAAGGGCCCGTGGGTGTGTACGCGTCCGAGGCGCTGCACGAGGCCGAGGAGGAAGACGCCGACGGCGATGCCGAAGACGACGACCGCGCCGACGCCGGCGTCGACGCGGATGACGAACGCGATGTCGAGGATGAAAAAGAGCGCACGAAAGAGTTTATCGCGACGGGTGGAAAATTACACGGTCTCGGGTGTCCGTGCAACTGGGAACCGTGTCGCGAGCGACGCGCAAAGGAGAATAAAATTCTCTCCAAGACGTTCCCCGGATTGCGCCTCGAGTGGGAAAAGATGCGCGACGAGCTCACGAACGTGTTGACGCCCTTCGAGAAGGCGCGTCTGGAGAAGATTGAGGCAAATAAAAATAAATTACGGTCGCTGATGATCGTGGCCGAGGAAAAGACGAAGATGACGTCGCACAAGGTGGTGCACGCCTCGGCGGCGGAGTCGGCGGCGCTTCGCATGTGGGACATGGCAAAGCGTAAACAAAAAACAAAGACAAACAACGCAGAGAAACGACGACGCAAGGTTGAGGTGCTCAGGGCACAGCTGGAAAAAGCGGAGAAACGACTGACCGACATGGTCGCCGAGGTTCGCGAGGCGAATCAGAGCGTGGACACGGCGGTGAAGGTGCTCGAGGCGATTCGCGCGCGCGCGAAACGCGTCGAACGCGAACTCGACGCCAACAACGCCCTGCTCAAACGCGCCAAGGAAAAGTCCACGCGAGGCGCGGCCGATGCGAGACGCCGTTCGGATAAGATATGGTCGGGCGCACAGGATCGTGTGTCGGGAGACGCGCCGCTCGCCGCGCTCGCCGCCGCCGTCGCCGAAACTGCCGCCGTCGAAGACGCCGCCGCCGACGTGCGCCACGTCCATTCCACCGCGACGTGAACCATCCTCGCGTCGCACACACGAGCCAGCACAAAAAAGTAAAACATTATGTATTCATTCATTCTACCACCGAAACGTATGTTCATTACATCCCCGTCGCCGCGTCCCGCTCGGTTTCGGCGTCTCTTCTACCCTAAATTCAACGATCACCGTCCCTCCGGTAATCCACCCGGCACGAGCATGGCGATGTTGTTCCCATTCAACAAAATCTGTTCCAACTTGCCCGTCTCCACCCGTCCGTTAGCCGTCATCTCGTACTCGGTGACGTCCTCGAGCACCATGTTGACGTACACGTCGAATCCTCGAAGCGTCCCCACCATCTCCTTCTCCCCCTTCATGAGCACCCACAGCGGGCTTCCGACGCACCGCTCGACGAGTTCGCTCGGGAGTAAGAGGGACGGGTTCGCGCTGCCAGCCTTGGCGGGGAGCGCCATGGTGTCACGCGTCGTCGAGTGACGGTCGAACGACTGAAATCGCGATGGAATGAACTGAAAGACGCCACACGGTGTCGATGTCGACGTCGACGACGACGACGCGCGCGGGAACGTGTGGACGCGCGAACGCGCGCGCGGTGCGTCGCGATGCGAGCGTCGGTGCCGTCGCGCGCGTCAGCACGGAGTCGTCGTCGTCGTCGCCACGCGATGATGACGTTGATGATGATGACGGTGTGTCCCGACGTCGTGCGCTCGCCCTCGCGACGACGACGGCGACGCTCGCGCTCTGCGCGCCGAACGCGCGCGCGTACGGGTTGAACAAACCACCCTCCGCCTCGCCCGCACCGTTTTTCGGCGGTCGACGGGAATCGTACGAGGAACGCGTGCGAAAGATGCGAGACGCGGAGTCCGTTCGCGACGCGCGCGACGCCGAGGTGGAGGCGGACGCGCCGACGACGACGCTCCCGAACGGCTTGCGATATCGAGAGTATGTCACCGGTGAGGTCGGCGAGGAGGCGATGGCGGGATCGAGGGTGGACGCGAGGTATAAAGTTTTCAGATTATCGAGCGGTGCGTATTTCAAATATAGCTCGGGCGGGACGCCGGTGTTGCTCTGGAGTCGCGGGTACGGCGCCGAGGGTCGAGACGACGTCGGCGAGACGATTTCGTTCGTGTTGGGAGAGACGCCGTTGCCGCGCGCGGTGACGCCGTGTGTGGTCGGCATGAAGAAGGGATCGGTGCGACGGATTTTGGTGCCGCCGAATTTGGGATGGGTGAACGACGACGTAGTTCCGCGTCCGGATAGTTTCGGCGCGGTGCGGCGGTTGATTAATTATAAGGATGGACCGTTATTGTTTGAAATCGAGGTCGTGAAGGTTCGAAACGGCGCCGAGGTGAAGGATGGGGACGTGAAGGGCATCGAGATGGAGGGTGACTTTTCGTACAGACTCCCGGCGCCGCCGACGTTGACGAACAACGCTCCGTTTTATTAGTTTACAATTGTGATAGATAGACAGACTGTTTCAATTTCTGTCGGCGCGCTTCAATTGTCCTCGAAGACGCGACCCGAGCGCGAGACGCGCGGCGTCGTTCCATCCGTTGACACGCTCGCGCGTGAGCGCCAACGTCCGCGACGAGTACTCGACGCGGTACGTCTCGCTCAATCTACCCGTCGATTCCTCGCGCCACTCGTCCACGCGTTCGACTTTGGTAACACGCGCGTCGGCGTCCCCCGTTGCCGTCTCGAACGCCTCGCGCACCGCCGTCGCCGAATCCGTGTCCTCCGCCGATTCCGCCGCCCACACGCTCACGTCTCTCGCAAACGGCACGCAGTGATCGCACTCCAAACCCAACGCCCGCGCCCGGTCTTCGTCGCAAAGCACATGCACGACGCCCCCATCGGTGACGAATCCGCGCTCGTCGCCGCGTCCGCGCCAATGTCCTCGCGACTGGTATCCCTCCGCCCGCCACGCCTCGTCGGCGAACGGCGTCGCCTCCACCAATAACATCCCGTTCTCGGCCCCTCTCGAGTACGCCTGCCAACTGTTTCCGTACTCGCGCATTCGCGCGCCGTCCGCGCGCGTCCCGCCTTGTCCCGGCGCTAAACTCACCTCGACGAATCCGTTCGGCGCGCACACAATTTTCGCCTCGCGCAAAAACGCGCCGAGCAACGCGCGGTTTTGATCCATCCTCGCCTTACCGGCGATGTGGGGAAAATTAAACACCACTCTGTCGAACGACCCTGGTTCGAAATAGTTCGTCAACGCCGTCGCGTCGACGCCGTGTCTCGCGCCGGCACCCGGCGTCGTCGCGAGCGCCGCGACGTTGTCGGCGCCTCGCCACGACTGCGCGATGACGTCCTCGCTCTCGAGCGACGTCGCGAGCACGCGCGCGCCTGTGGCGGTGATGCATCTCGCGAGCGCGACCGCAAAGCTAAAATCACCCTCTCCCACCAGCAGCACACGCTCGTTCTCTCTCGCGCGCGCGCTGGCCACCGTGGGGGACGCCACCAAGCTCACCTCGCCGACACCCCCGTTCGTCGCCGCGCGTCGACCGAGCGCGCGTCTCTGTCGCGCACCGCGCGGTCCGCACGACGTCACGAACGCGGCCGGACGCCATCGTCGCGCGCACGCGCGCATGCGACCGCGCGCGCGCGTCGATGACTGTCGCGTGCGCGCGCGAGCTCGAGTCGTGAGCGTCACTTTCCCCATCGTCGATGGGCCATCGACGATGTCGCCGCGAATCGACGCCGCGCGACGACGACGACGATCGATCGCTCGTCGCCGTGGGCGCGATTCGGCCGCCTCCCAAGCCGTTCCCGCCGCGTCACGTCGACGGGCGCGAACTGTGTAAAAAGTTCATGACGGCGGACAAGGGCTGCGAACTCACAGACTGTCGACGCGCGCACGTCGATCGCGCCGAGCGGCCGTCGTGTTATCAGTTTGAAAGATACGGTCTGTGTCAGCGCGGTGAAGAGTGTTGGATGCGCCACGACGCGAAGACGCTGGAGGCGTTTGACGTGGCGGTGATGTGCGACCACGAGCTCGCGAGGCGACACGTCGAGCGCGCGAGGGAAATTTTCGGACGCGACGCCGTCGTGGGCGCGAGTCGCACGAGATTGACGCGGTCGACGGATTGTGTGATTTGTGTGCGATCGCCTCTCGGCGCGGCGGGGATTTTGCGGGAGTTTTACGCCAAGGAACCGCACGGGATGGCCAAGACGAAGCGGACGTTCGCGTTTCCCGACGCCGCGCGACGGACGTCCATCGAGGACGTGTGTTCGGACGCGGGGAAGAAAACGTTGGAGACGTGGTTGGAGCGAACGGTTGAATCGTTGATAGAAGAGTCGGGGGCGACGGTGGAATCGCCCGTGTATGCGCGGTTGCGCGCGGCGCCGAGATGGTTGGAAAAGATTATGTGCGACGCCATGGACGCCGTCATCGATCGACGCGGCCCGTCGTTCGCCGCGAGACCGCCCGGTGGAGGTGTCACGACGCGCGATTGCACGCACTGCGTCGACGCGGTGCATATGTGGGGACGCGCGTACCTCGGAGCGTGGACGACGCGCGGCGTGTACGAGAAACCGAGCGCGGACGGCGAGCCGACGACGTGCATGCGAGAAGCCGGCGCACCGACGGTGCCGCCCGCGGGCGTGGCCACGATGGACGACCTAGCCATGTTGTTCCCTCTGCGTCTACAAGATTATCGCGTCACCGTCGCGCCGACGTGTCGAGCGTATTTTAAGCTGCACGAGGCGCTCTTGTACGCGGGGGTTCCCGTGGAGGGCGATTGGAATTGCGTCGACGTCGGCGCCGCTCCCGGCGGATGGACTCAAGTGCTGTGCGAACAATTAGCGAGCGATTCAAAGAAGACCTGCGGAAGGGTGTGGGCGATCGATCCCGCGGAGTTGAAGCTCGATCCCATGCCCCCGCGCGCGCGACACCTTCGCACGCTCGCCGAGGACGCGGTGGAGACGGTGCGAGACGCGCTCGCCGAGTCAAACGACGATCTGAGACTTGTCGTGTGCGACGCCAACATGCACCCAGAGGCTTGCGCGCGCATCGCCCTCGACTTTGCCACGCAGTTTCAATCGTCGAAAGAGTCGTGGTTGATCGCGTCGATGAAGAACTTTTGCAGTAAACGCGAGAGTTGGTTCCGCGCCATCGAAGACTGCGCGCGCGCGTGTCGAGACGCGGGATACGACGACGTCTTCGCCAAACACCTCTTCTCAAACTGCAGCGAAGAGCAGACGCTCTTCGCGCGACGACGCGCGACGACGACGTGATCCAAACCGTCGTCGAGTAAACAGTGTGATTGATTGATTTCCTCCGGTGGCATCTCCGGTGCGCGCACCCAACGCCCGCCACGCCACGTCACTCACGTCACGACGCCAGCGTGCGTCCATGACGACGCCGACCGCGTATCGAATCGAAAAGGAACGCAAGTACAGGAAGAATGGGGAGAAATACGATGAAATGGTGTGGAGGCGCGCGGACTTGTCCCAGTTGAGCGACGCTCGTCGCGTCAAGCCGTATTGCTTTTGCTGTGGGGTTCGACGGCATGGCGGTCAGCGTGTCCAAGGAGGCGAAGGAATTCCAAAACCACGTCATCCTGGCGGCGGGCGAATTGACGAAACCGCAAAACGCCGACGGTCGAACCGACTGAAACCAGATCGAAAACATTCGGAAGGATTATTCGGCCGAGGCCATCTTCCGCCTGTCGACGACGTCGCCGGGCGAGGCGCTCGAGCTCGTCAACGAGGCGATGCGAGCGGTAAAGCCCGACGTCATGACGAAAGAATGAGCGCGAAAGACGCCTGCGGCGCGGTAGTATTGCAGCAATATACATCACATGTCAACGTCGATCAGTCGGTCTCGAGTGTTCGTTTCATGTCGTCACGCTGCGCGAGAAGTTGATCGATGATTTCGTCCAGCGCGGCGTTTGGACATTTCGCGACGAGTCGCTCGAGTCTTCGCTCCACTTCCATGCGCGTGCGCTCCTCGGTCGAGAGCTCTAGTTCTGGATCCACGACGCAATTGAGCCTAAAGGCGCGCGTTCTAAATGCGTCACCCCACGGATCGTCGCTCGCGCGCGTTTGAACGTCGTCGTCGACGGCGGCGTACACGAAGACGTCGCCGACGGAGAACCGCGCATCCGCGCACCCGGTGTCGCTCGCTCGTCTCACCCAGACGCCGTCGTCATGGCGGAGCCGAGCGACGTCCATGTGCACCGTGAGCACGAGATACGCCCGATCGACGCCGTCATTCGTGCGCCCGCCGCGCGCCGAGAGCACCGCCGCGTGCGCCGTCTTTAACGGCGCCGCCCGTCCTGTCAAATACCGCACCGCGACTTCAAATCCCATGTTGTGTCCCACACAGAGCACGCTCCGCGCCTCGTTCTCCGCGGCGTGTTTCGACACTCGCCTTCCGATCGCCTCGGCGCACACCTCGGCGCACACGTCGCCGTCCTCGCCGTGCGTCGTCTCGTACAACTCCGGCGCCACAACGACGTTTGCCTTTCCGAACGCGTCCCTCGCGTCTCGCATGCGCTCCAACGTCTCCAAACACCGCACCGCGTCCGACGTGACGATTAAATCAGGTTTAAACCGCATCCATCGATCCGTCAAGCGCTTCGCCAACCGCTTCGCGCGTCGTCGCCCGCGCTTTTGTAACGGTCTGGCCCGGTCTCTCGCGTCTGGGTCCGACCAATCGCTCTTCGCGTGTCGCGCGAGCACCAACCGCACGTCGTCCGGACGTACCCAACTCGACGCGTCGATATATTTCCCACCGTTCACCGCCTCGAGCACGTCCTCGGGCACGTCGCGTCTCCCGGCGCGCGTCACCGCGCGTGCGCGCGTTGATGCGTTCGAGGCGGCGCGTCGTCCGCGCGCGGTCGCGTCGCGCGCATCGACGCGCGCCGCGCCGACGCGCGCCGACATCGCGCGGTGCGCCAATAACGCGTCCTTCTCGCGCCGCCCCGGCCGCCCGCCGACGCCGCGGCGACGCGCGCACGAGGGACCCGTCGAAGCGTCACTCTGCGGCGTCGTTTCGCTCGACATGGGCGCGTCGACGGATGCGCTCGCGCGCGCGTCGCCCGCGTCCGCGCTCGCGCTCGCGCTCGCCGCCGGGGCGACGCA
>Ga0255781_10002017_pt1 | contig 16408 bp, 21 predicted proteins | sample 101ome_21_FD_179979 | JGI IMG/M metagenome (GOLD analysis project Ga0255781, IMG submission 179979) | Coastal salt marsh microbial communities from the Groves Creek Marsh, Skidaway Island, Georgia - 101413BT metaG (version 2) | ecosystem: Environmental > Aquatic > Marine > Intertidal zone >... | reverse complement strand
AAAAACGATAGAGGAAACTGGTCCATTGGCGCAGATAATGAAAAAAATGATGAAAAATTATTTGTGATAAATCTAGCAAAAGAAGTTGGTATTTTAGATACGATTAAATCCAAATGGAAAAATGAACCATATAAATTTACTAAAAACTTAAAATTAAAAAAAGAAATTGAAGGTCTTGATAAAAGGGCAATTTATTCAAAAGAACTTTTAAGATTTCCAGAAATTAAAGGCGTTATTCCAGCCACAAAAATTGAAGAATACTATAATAAAAAGAAAACTTATTATGTAAATGTAGGAACACACGGTTTTTATTTACTGGGCAACAAAAATCCCCTAAAACTATCAGGTGTTCCTAGATTTGGAAATTCCGCTAATGCATCATATAGAGCAAGAGTACAGGCAAAAGGCGGTGGTTCATATCAGTTTACATTTGAAATGAGTTTTTCAATTAAAGCTAGTTCAAAATCACCTTTTAATATTGCGCCAATTGTAGGAAAGAAAAATGTAAGTATTGATGCTGATAAATTAGAATTGGATTGGTTTTTAAAATAATGCTCAACCTTAAATCATTCATCGCCGAAGAAAAAAATACTCACATGACTCATATCGAGGAGTTATTATTCCTCGGTGGTGTTAATGGTACTCGTCAGGCAATTAACTTCCTTCGTGATTTGAGAGATATGCTGAAGGGTAATGCAAAGTCAGCCGTTGATATTACGGTAAAATGGGATGGTGCGCCTGCCGTATTCGCTGGTGTAGATCCCGCCGATGGTAAGTTCTTTGTGGCAAAGAAGGGTCTGTTCGCCAAAACTCCTAAGATGTACAAGACTCAGGATGATATTAAAAAAGAACTGAGCGGTGAGCTTGCCAAAAAGTTTTCGATTGCTCTCACAGAGTTTTCAAAACTAGGAATTAAGTCTGGTGTATATCAAGGTGATCTGATGTTCACGAGGGGTGATATCAAAGTAGAAACCATTGATGGTCAGAAATATTATACCTTCCAACCTAACACGATTGTCTATGCCGTACCAGTAAAAAGTAAATTAGGTCAGCAGATTGCCAAGGCCAAAATTGGAATTATTTGGCACACCACTTATACTGGTCGGTCCATTCAAGGAATGAGCGCATCCTTTGGTAAAGGTATCGTAAAGAAATTTAAATCCTCTCCTTCAATTTGGATGGATGATGCAACCTACCGTGATGTATCTGGTAAGGCATTATTTAACGCAAAGGAATCTGCTCAGTTTGATTCTCTATTATCTCAGGCTGGTAAATTATTCCGAAAGGTTGATGGTGATGCATTCCGAATGATTGTAGCCGACGAGGAACTACGCCAAAAGACAATGACCTTTGTCAATACATATGTTCGTGGTGGTCAGAATTTTCCTTCATCAAATAAGATGACAAAAGGTCTGGTCGATTATTTAAATCAATGGTTCCAAAAGGAAATTGATAAAAAGAAAACTGATAAGGCAAAAGCTGACTGGTCGAAACGTCGTGATGCGATTGTTCAAAAAGTAATTATGAATAAAGATCAGCTGACAGCAATGTTTGAGCTCATGAAGGTATTAGTTCAGGCAAAAGACATGGTAATTGCTCAGTTCAATAAGACACAGGAACTGAATACTCTATTAAGAACAGCAAATGGTTTTCAGGTAACAAGACAGGAAGGTTTTGTTGCCATTGATAAATTAAAAGGTGGCGCGGTTAAACTTGTGGATCGCCTTGAGTTCAGTAAGGCAAACTTCTCACCGGAGATTATTAAGGGCTGGCAAAAATAATTTTATTATAAATAATAAAAATGCCATGCATATTACGCCAAAACGGAGTTAAAAATGTCTAAGATACTTACACCAAAAGGTTGGAGAGATCTTTGCTCAAAAGAAGAACATGATCTCAACGAGAACGAAGAACAAGATCTCAACGAGATTATGGGACTGTTCAAGAAGAAGAAGAAGGAGATGACGGGCAAAGAATATGCGGCAAAGGCGAAAGCGGATAGCACCGATCACCAAGCCAATGTCGGCGATGTGTTCGATGTGAAAACGAAATCACAAGTTGATGCCATTAGAAGGCGTTATCCGAATCACAAAGTCGGGACCGCCGACAACAAAAAGACCGGTGGAATCAGAGTTTATGTTTATAACAGAACGCCCAAGGCCGGTTGGGGCAATCACCCCCACCCGAAAATGAAATCCGCCAACCAGCGCGTTAAGGCGCAAAATAAACCAGGCCAGCCTGGGTATTTCCCTTATGACCAAGCAAAACTGAACAAATACAAAGATCGATAATCATGTCACGTTTTCTAACATCAAAAGAATGGAGAGATCTTAACGAGGGAGTTCCAGGAGTTCCATCTGGTTTTCCGACCTGGGCAAAAGACAAGAAGTCCGGGACGTTTGGGCCGAAGAAAAGCCGCAGCAAATATGTGCCGGATCATAAAGGCGGTAAGATTATAACTGCAAAATCAGAAAACCAAGCTAATGCTATTGAAAAGCGATATAGAGCCCTAGGCCATAGAGTAGCCCAGGATGTACAACGCGAGAACGAGATTTACGTTTATATCTTTAACAAATAATAAAAACTAACTACTCCCAGTTAGTGTACGCAAAACCTGAGGAGAAAAAATGAGTAAGACAGTAATTACGTGGGGGCGTATGAATCCTCCCACGGTCGGCCATCAAAAATTAGTTGACAAAGTCAAAGCGGAAGCCAAAAAGCGTGGGGTAAAGCCTCATGTTTTTATTACGCATACGCAGGATAAGAAAAAGAATCCACTTGACTATAATACAAAATATAAAATTGCTCGTAAGGCTTTTGGTTCATCCGTAACCAAATCCAAGTCAAAAACTATCATTCAGGTTATGCAAGAGCTTGAGAAGATGGGTCACACCGAAGTGACTCTTGTTGTGGGCTCAGATCGACTGAATGAATTTAAAACATTTCTTAATAAGTACAATGGTAAAGATTTCAAGTTTGATAAGCTTGAGATCGTGTCGGCTGGTGCTCGTGATCCAGATGCAGAAGGTGTGTCTGGCATGTCGGCCTCGAAGATGAGAGCCGCAGCACAGTCTGGCGACTACGATTCATTTAAAAAGGGGACACCTCGATCAATGTCCGAAAAAGAAAAGAAAGATATGTACGATAAGATCCGTTCGGTGATGGGTGCTACAAATGAAGCCATTGAATGGGATGAATCTGATTTTGATTTTACCGATGAAGAACTAGACGCCTTTGTTGAAATGACAGACCTTGATGAACTCGATGAGGACATTGAGATTGATGAAGAGTTTGAAGAATATCTCGAAGAGGTTCGCAAACCGCTGACCATTCAGCAGCGTATGAAGATTGCTCGCCGTATGAAGCGCCTTGCCCCTCGTATGGCTCGTATGCGTAAGATTCGTGCAAAAAGAATGGCGGATCCAAAACGACTTGAAAGAAGATCACGTAAGGCTGCAATTAAGATTCTACGTAAGAGATTTGCCGGTAAACAAGGTGCAAATTATGCATCACTCACACCAGGCGCAAAGATGTCTGTTGATAGAATTATTCAGAAGAAAATGTCTCTTATCGGCCGTCTCTCCAAACGACTTATGCCGAAGGTTCGTAAGGCAGAAATGGAAAGGCTCAAGAGAGCTCGTGGTGGTGGTAATCTATCACCAAAGCCATTAATTAAAATGGAATCAGCCGAAAAGGTTGAAATGATTTTGACTGAAGAATCGGTCAGTGTAAATGCCAAACTTATGACAATGCTTCGTGTAGGTATTCCGGATACAACTCAGAGAAATCTTATCATTCGTGCTCTACGCGGCGGTAAAGACACTCTAAAGAATCCATACCTACGCCCATATCTTATGAATCTTTTGATTCGCTTGGTTGACATCACTCAGTCAGATCCAAATATCTATAATAAGGTAAAAGAGCGTATGCGTGTTATGGGACTCGAAGAACCTATTTCACCTACAACAGTAGATACAGGACAAATTAAAGAGGCTCAGGACCCAGATATTAAGGATCGACCAGGTGCACAACCAGCCGGTTATCATAGAGGTCTGAGTAAGAGTACAAAAATTGCTCGTGATCGGCACTTTAAAAAATACGAAGAAAAGCCCGAGGATAAAAGCAAGAAGGATAAGCAGTCAAATTATAAACCTGCACCTGGTGATGCTAGGGCAAAAACAAAAACATCTGTTCATACCATGAAATATAGAGCAATGTATGGTGAGGATTTTGATGCTGCCTTTAATAATTTTATGGCCGAACAATATATTGAAGAAAAGGCAATCGAAGGTCTAAAAAAGAAGGCTGAAAAGTCGGGTATCCCATACGGTATTCTTAAAAAGGTATATGATCGTGGTATGGCTGCATGGAAGTCCGGTCATCGCCCTGGTGCAACACCGCAACAATGGGCTTTTGCTCGTGTGAATTCTTTCATCACTAAGGGAAGTGGTACATGGGGTAAAGCCGATAAGGATCTTGCCGCAAAGGTTCGTAAAGAAGAACTCGACCGTGATGATGAACCAGATGTAAAGGATGTAATTAAGGGTTTAAAAAAAGCCAGTAAATCACATGCCGATCAAGCCAAAAAATTAGAAAAATCGGTTAAGGAAGATGCCGTTGCAAATGCACGTGCGGCTATTAAAAGAGAAAAAGAAGCCGATAAACGTAAGCACGATGCAATGTTGGATCGGGCAAGACTTCAAAAGACACAAACAAAGAATAGAGCTACAGAAGAAGTCGACATTGATGAAATGGCAAAAAAGGTTCCAGGCGAACCTGGCGCTTATACAATGAAGCAGGGTAAAACAGAATATAAAATATCACCACGATTGAATCGCAATGATCGCCCATCTGGCGAATGGCAAATTTATGTGAAGGGCAGAAGCGATTGGAATTGGGATAGGACGGTCCGTAGTAAAAAAGATGCTATTAACTGGATTAAAACCCAAAAAGAAGAAGTTGAGTCGCAGATTCAGGTTGGAGACTATAAAACAAAGCACTACGATATGTGTCCTGGTGCAACTTCATTGTATAAAACACTCGAGCCAACCGATCTAGTTGTCAGAACTGCTAAAATGCAAGATGTTCTATTTGGTTTAGAAAAGAAACTACTGGCTGCTAAGTCTGCAACACAGGATGATGTTGATCGAGCCCAGAGTATTGCTAATCAGATCATGGCCATGGCTAAAATGATGGGCAAGGCCAAAGAACATAATTACATTCAAGGTCATGTAGATAAGATTAAAGAGCTTGCAAACACACAAACTGAATCATACGATGATCAATTTGAAAGTTTGTGGGCAAATATCCACAAAAAACGTCAGAGAATTAAACAAGGTTCAGGCGAACGTATGCGAAAACCGGGTGATAAAGGTGCACCATCAGCAGACGCATTAAAAAGAGCAAAATTAGATGAGCAATTTGTTGCTGGTATCTCTGATACAATGTACGCAAAAGATTTTGAGGAGCATAAGGTTCATGGTGGGTTTGCTTTACATCCATCTGTTATGGTGGACGAGGATGGAAAGCCAGGAGAGTTCCAGCCGGCAATGATGCTGAATCCTAAGACCAAGGCAAAAATCTTGGCAAACAGAAAAAAGAAAACTAATGAAGAGGGTGGTGCCGGTGAGGAGGGCACAGATAAACTTGTAAAGAAATACAAGAAGGATACTCCCGGCGAGATGACAGAAGCCATTGAGTTTATGAAGAAGCACGATATTGAAATCGTTGAAAATGTCTATCGCCCTCTGTCAGAAAAGTATTTTGAGTTCTTCCGTGAAGCCCGTCGTATGATGCAAGAAGGAGAGATGGAATTTTCCGGACTCGACAAACAGATCCTAGAGACTGATCTCGGTGAGTTTGATTGGTACGGTGATATGGAAGTTCCACTTGACTGTCCTATGGTAGCTATCGAAGAAGAAGCGGAACCAGAACTCAATAAACCAAAACGTGGTGGTTCTAAGAAGTACTACGTCTACGTGCGGAACCCAGATACAGGAAATATAAAGAAAGTTGAGTGGGGTGATACCACCGGCCTCAAAGTAAAAATCAATGATCCTGCCGCACGTAAATCTTTCGCCGCAAGGCACCAATGTGATACACGGAATGATAAAACCAAAGCTTCCTATTGGGCTTGTCGTCTGCCTCGTTATGCAAAGTCACTCGGACTACAGGTAGATAACCCAGGAAGTTGGTGGTAAAAAATGTATGAATACAAATGTAAAATAGTAAAAGTGATAGACGGAGACACGGTTGACGTTGATATTGATCTTGGTTTTGGTGTATGGCTTAATGATGAACGTGTGCGCATTATGGGAATTGACACTCCTGAATCGAGAACTCGAGACAAAGTTGAAAAGAAGTTTGGACTCGCTGCCAAGAAACGTCTCAAAGAATTACTCGGTCCGACAGCAATTCTTAAAACACAGGTCTCTAAATCTGGAGAGGATCTTAAAGGGAAGTTCGGTAGGATTCTTGGTGATTTTGTTGTTGGAGATCGTACAGTTACCGAAATCCTAATTGAAGAAGGACATGCAGTTGCTTACTTTGGTGGATCAAAAGAAGATATCCAAGAGCAACATATGAGAAACAGGGAGAAGCTAATCGCAAATGGAACCGTATTGTGATGATGCCAGAGCTGGCTTTTTTATTCGTCAGTTTGATGAAAATGTAGAACAGGATGAATTGGTTTGGCACCGAGATCATAATAATCGCCGTATCGATGTGTTAGAAGGAGAAGGGTGGCAGTTTCAATTTGATAATCATTTACCGTTTGAAATTGTAGCAGGTGATCGTTTTACAATCAAAGCGAATGAATATCATAGATTGATTAAAGGTAGTTCCAAGTTAAAGCTTCGTATCACAGAATTATTATAAATAATAAAAATAACTCGAAAAGAGGAAAAGTTATGGATCAGAATAACCCATTTAGAAACAGAGATCAGGATAGTCTTGTCGCTGCTGTTCGCGCGGTACTATCTGGTAAACCAAATGAGGCACAGGAAAAAGTCGAGCAGGAACTGGAAAAGGCTGAGGCCATGGATCCAGTAAATCCTCAGGCTGTTAAAAAGAAGTTTAAAGACCGTAAGGACAAAGACATCGACAATGACGGTGATGTTGATGGCTCCGATGAGTACCTTCATAAGCGTCGTAAGGCTATCTCTAAGGCAGTAAAAGAGGCAGTAGAGGATAATCCAGCCAATCGTCAGCACCTCTGCGCCAAGAACGTGGTTCATGAAAACTGGGGTGAAGGTGTGTGTATTCCTACAATGCATGCTGATCCAAATGTTGAAGGTGATGTTGAATGGTATGATGTTATGTTCGAGCATGGTATTGAGACTCGAGTCTCTATTGACGAACTCAAAGTGACAAAGGCCGAAAGTCATATGCACGGCGGTAAGAAGAAAAAGATGTCCGAAGCCGATGATATGGAAGACGACGATGATGACGATGATGATGACGAAGAAGAAAATGGCAAGAAAAAGAAAATGAATGGTAAGAAGGATGAGGTTGATACCGAACCTTCAATCGACGATAAAAAGGATACTGCTGAAGCAAAGGAAATGACCGATGCTCAGATGAAACGCCGTGAAGAGATCGTTAAGGGCATGAAAGATAAAATGGGCGATTTCAAAAAGAGATATGGTGATCGTGCAAAGGATGTAATGTATGCCACAGCTACTAAGATGGCACTAAAAGAAGCTCAAAAGCCATATGTTTCATCAGATCGTGATGGCAAACACGTAATGAATGCCGCTGGTAAAATTGAAAGAACCTTTAAGGATATGGAATCTGCAAGTAATTATCTGCGCAAACATTATAAGAAATTAGCATCTGTTCGTGAAGAAGTTGACCTCGATGAAGGTAAGATGAAAAATACGACGATGCAAGCAAACAAACCAAGGTTTCAAAGAAAAGGCCAAGAACTTGAAGCATATGCTAAGAAGTCTGGTGGTGTTGATAAAAATGATATGATGAAGGTTGCCGCAATGTTGAAAAGGGGTGACAAGTCTGGTGCATTAAAATATGCAAAAAAACTGGATACAGACCCAAAAGAATATATTTTAAATTTAATCGGTGAAGAAGTTGAACTTACAGAAATGGAAGGTCAAACAGCACAAAAAGATAAAGATGGCAAATTTATAAAAAAACCAGGATATGTAATTAAATTAGCCCCCGGAAAGGGTTATATTTATCGGAGAGAGACAGGACCTGTAACACCAAGTAGTATAGGCCGGGACGGTGGAATGTCTGGTCGCGCACACGGGCCTGGTATTACTGGTGTTAGAAGGTAACTAAAAATGAAATCGTTCAAACAATACATTTCCGAAGCTTCATTTAAAGTCAACATTCCAGATATGCCACCTGTGTATGTGGATGCCAAAAGCGCCGGTGAAGTTAAGAAGAAACTTCGTGCTCTACTTAAAAAGCCAATGGATGTAGAGGTTGAACGAGTTCAGCCGACGCAAGTCAAGAAGGCTTTTAGACTTCGTGCTCAAGGTAAGGATGAGGACGATGTGCAGGAAGAGGTTGAACTTGATGAACTTACTGATGCTCAACGGGCCGCAAGAGAAAGGTCAAGGAAAGACGGAAGAGAACATGGTGGTTCGCCTGGACAAAAACGGGCATTAGGTTATGGAGGAACAGATCATCAAGGTCGTGGACTGAAAAAGGGTCACAAATCTGGCGATAAAGGTAATTATGGAACCGCACAAGCAAGAAAGAGTGACGCTGAAACAGGAAAATATTCTTCTATGGCATATGATAAAAGAATGAAACAGAAAGATTCTAAATATGGGACTAATCCTAGACTTGATGCTCTAAGACGTAAAAGAGACGCATTAAAGAGAGAACGTGAAAGAATTGTTGGAGAAGAGGTTAAACTTGATGAGCGTCGTGGTCGTCCACGCAAGGATGGGACCTCAAGTGGAGACCTAGAGAGTATCCAGATGCAGCTACGTAAGTCTATCTCACTGCGCGGCAAAAAGGATGTAGAGTTTGAAGATGGTAAAAAGGTAAAGGTGCCTGAAAAGGTTGCTCGTCAGGTTTTAGCCGGTATTGATAAGATGCGTCAGCCAAAGGATAAACAGATTGTCGTTAATTATATTATGAAGTCGCAGAAGAATCTTATGGACTATGCTGCTGGTAAAGTGAAAATGGATGATATGGATCCAGAGGCAAAACGCCGTAAACTCTTAGGATTAAAATAATGAGTGTAAGAATTATCAGAACGCTAAAACCCATCCAGGAAGATGGACATACAGATGTAGTATCCGCAAAGAATAAAGTAAAAATTGCAATGGATGCTCTGCTAAAAATGAAGAGTATGCTAGATCGTATGGATGATGAAGGCGACTTACCTTCATGGTGGACAAATAAGGTAGCAGTTGCCGTCGATAATCTTGATAGCATGGCAGATTATCTGTCTACACAGGATAGTAAAGTGAGTGTAAAAGAGGCACTTGTAGGTGTAATTAAAAATATGTTGGATGATGAGAGCGCAAAGGACCTACTAGACCAGCTCAATAAATAATATGATTCTATATTATGCCGAGTAGTCGGAAAAATAATAGACGAAAAGCGAAGGAGAACGCAAATGTCAAATTGGGATTTTAGACCCGAAAAGAATCAGAATAATGCTGGTTCCACAACCACCAATCCAACCGGTGGTCTCAAGGCAGGGTTTCAGCCATTCTCAGAGGCTGATTCACTCAAGTCAAAGCGTAACGTAATTGCAACTGATAAGGGTTGGGTACGTCGTACAAATGGTTCTGGTGGCCGCGCAGGTCGTCAAATTGATGAAGTTCTAGTTGCTGCTGGTAACAAGGATGGGGCCGGTCTTATGGGCTTCCCAGATATTGCTCAGATCTATATGCAGAACTCATCTAGTGATAGTGTAACAACCATTGCCGCTCTTGATGGTGCTGGTGGTTCCGAACATCAGATCTGTGTGGTATATAACGAGCCAATCAAGTTTAATAGTGCAGTTTCAGCTAAGATCGTTCTTGCGAATACTGCTGGTGGTAACAATGGACTTATTGCTCTTACAACAAGTGCAGTTAACTCAACCACAAACATCATTAATGCTAACAACACTCTTGTATTCCGCTTCACACCAACTGCTGGTGATGCCGGTACATATAAGATTGCTGCTTCTGCAACCGGTGTTACGAATGCCGTAAGTGGTGCAATTGCTCTCGTTGGTGTTGAGGCTGACCTCGAAGCTGCAAATAATACAATCACTGGCGCTGTATCAAATAACTTCACGTTTACAATCACTGCTGGTTAATCGTTAACGGAAGGAGTTTATTGATATGGCTGATAAAAAGGTATCACAACTCACAAGCCTGACTAGTGCGGCAAGTGAGGACCTCTTACTCATTGTTGATGACCCAAGTGGTACTCCGGTTAGCAAGCAGATCACAATCAAGAATCTGGCGGGTGGGTTACCAAACACATCCGTCAGTACCTTGACTACATCAGCTAATACTACACTGGCTGGTAGTAATACGGTCGTTTCAGCAAATGTGAACTTGACATCAACTCGTGGTCCTCAGATTACGGCACGTTGGGTTAAGATTGCACCATCTACTGGATCTATTTCCAACAATGCTACTACTGAACTCGGTGGTGGTCAACAGGGTGCAATCTTTGTCGACTCAGATTATTTGTATGTGGCAACATCCAATACAGTTATCAAAAGGGTGGCACTAAGTACTTTTAGTTCTTAATTATTATAAAGTTATAATGAATGTTTGAAACCCTTGATGACTCTAATTTTATGTTGTATGCGGCAAAGTACTACGATAATCATGGCGCTGACGTCATTGAATTTGAAGATGACTTAGCCCGCATAAAATATATAAAGAGGTTATTTAGTAAATATAGGGACGGAAAGGAGTTAAGAGAAAGGCTTATATTAAATCACATTATTATTTTGTATAATGTATTTGAACATAAAGCTTGTACTCGAATGCTCTGTTTCCGTCTCTATGAATATTTGGATTATTTAAAACCATTTTTGGTTTATCTTGGTTATTGGCCAACGAAGATTGGACCTATAGGTATTGAAAAAGAAATAATTATAGATACCGATGTGAATTTAAATCATACTATTATAGAGGCCTTAAGGAAGTTATAATGGCAGAACCATCAAAAACAACACGATTGGGTACCGGTTCCCGAGCCATTGATATATACGTACTCTATCGAATTATAAAAGATTTATCCACACCCTTTGATGAGACTGAGGCATTTCGCCTAGGTCTTATTGATGCAAAGGGAAAGAAACTTAAATCTGCTAAAACATCAGAAGAAAAATTAGAAATTACTTACTATAAGAGATTCATTCGAAATCTCAAAAGAGTGATGTCAAAGGTTGGTTTAGGTAGTAAACTTGCTACATTTGCCGCAGCCTTATTTTTATTAAAAGAACACGTCGAACCAAAACATACACTTACCGAGGAAAGTTTTGATGACGAGGATCTGGTGTTGACTGAGATTGTAGAAAATATTAGATATCTAGAAAAGAATTCACAGAAAAGATTTACTGATTTGCAAGAGGAAATTGCAAATGCCACTGGTGCGGCTGTTGCTGGCACTGGTGATGATCCAGTGCATTGGAAAAAGATGCCTTATAGAGTTGGCCCAAAGGGTGAGCGTAAACGCAAAGGTAGATATATAAATGGTGTTGCCTTCCTCAAAAAGGTTGCAAAAGAGGCTGCTAAAAAGCAGGAATCGTAATGCCATACTTGAAATACATTAATGATGAATCATTAAATACTGCTCGTGGTTTAGTACGAGATACATCCTTTATACATAAATTTGGCGCTACACCCGCCATGAGTATAAACCAAACTGGTACTATCTGGGATATAGACGATACGTTATACCCTTGGTCAGCACTAGACACTCCAGCCGTAGTTAATATCGAAAGAAATAATGTCGCCGATAATGGTCATACAGTAACCGTAGAAGGTTTAGATGCTAACTATAATATAGTATCGGAAGACATAGTGATTGATGGTACTGATACTCTTGGCAGTCAACTTTTCAAAAGAGTTTACAGGGCTTTTTGTACAGCCGGAGGATTAACTAATACTGGAGATATAGATATTGAAGCTGGTGCAGCAGGAGGTACAACCGTAGCTAGAATTACTGCTGGTAAAGGCCAAACACTTATGTCTGTATATACTGTTCCAGCAGGATATAAAGCATATTTAACACAAGGTATATGCACCGTACAGTCAGGCGGCGATGCTACAGGTGATATGTTCATTAGATATTTTGGTGAATCCACTTTTAGAGTAGGGCATTCTTTTGAAGTAGTGGGTACTGGTGGTCCTTATCATTATAAATTTTCAGTTCCGATTGTTATACCAGAAAAATCTGATATAGACATTAGAGCAAAAGTCAGGTCTAATAATTCGAGAATTACAGCAGCATTTGATTTAACATTAGTGTATGGAGATTGATATGAAACTCTCAGAAAATTTTACTCTCACAGAATTTACGAAGTCACAGACAGCACTTCGTCTTGGCATTGATAACACACCCGAAGGCGAACACCTTGAAGCAGCAGAAGCTCTTTTTGAGAATGTGGTGCAGAAGGTTCGTGATGAATTTGGGCCAACTACAATTAACTCTGGCTACCGTGGTCCAGCTCTGAATGAAGCTGTTGGTGGTTCTTCTCGCTCCCAGCACTGCAAGGGTCAAGCAGTTGACATTGAAGTCCCGGGTGTAGCAAACTATGACATTGCAAAGTGGATCGAAGATAATCTTGAGTACGATCAACTGATTCTTGAATTCTATACACCAGGCATTCCCGACTCGGGCTGGGTTCATGTGTCGTATAGAGATGATGGCGAGAATAGAGGTCAGTCTCTTACTGCCATGAAGGAAGATGGTAAAACAGTTTATAAACCAGGTCTCATTGCATGAAAGAAGAAATTAAAGAAGGTCCATTCCAGAGTCATGATCCCGACAAAAGAGTTTGGGAATATGATGGTGATGGGCAGAAGATCTATAAATTAGATCAAGGTTATAATCAGAAAACTCTATATACGAAAACCCATTATTATGGCACTCATTTCTGGAAAGGCAGACAGTAATGTTTGGCTATATGAAAGTTGCAATGTTAGTCATTATGCTCGGCGGTCTCGCTGGTGGTGTTGCCTACGTAATGAAACTACGGGCAGACCTTGCAATTAGCGAAGCTAACAATGCCAAACTTGAGTCTGCTGTCTCTGACCAAAAAGCGGTAATTGAACAACAGCTGAAAGATGTTGAGGCAATCCGTTCTGCAATGGCAGAGCAAAATGCATTAAATGAAAAACTGAATGCCTCGATTAAGGATCTATCCGATAAATTCAATAAGGTAAATGCCTCTGGTGAAAAAAGAGATATTGGAAATCTTGCTGAACAGAAACCAAAATTAATGCAAAGGGCAATAAATAGAGGTACAAAGAACGCACTGCGCTGTATGGAAATTGCTATGGGTGCTGAATTGACTGAGGATGAAAAGAATGCTACAAAGAAATCACAAATTAATCCGGAATGTCCTGATCTCGCTAACCCTAGTTACGTCCCTTACGCTAATTAGCGGCTGCAGTAGTATTAAAGAGATTGAAATTTTTAAGAAGGAAGTTGAAAGAACTCCTCTGAAATTGGATCCACCAAAACCAATTAAAATGGATCCAGTAAATTGGATTATAATTACTAAAGAAAATTATGAACAGGTGTTTGAAAATTTGAAGAAGAACAACAAGGATGTTGTTTTATTCGGACTCACTGATGACGGTTACGAACAGCTGTCAATTAATTTTGCTCAAGTCCGCAAATATATTATTCTGAATCGTAATGTACTCATGAAATACAAAGATTATTACGAGGGAGAAGAAGATGGCGGAGGAGAAGGAAGTAAAAAGTAATCTCCACCCAGCTGATACAAACGGCGATGGTGTAGTAGATGAAGTAGAACATCAGATGTATATTGAATTCAAGCGTAAAGAGCTTGAAGATGCAGATGCAATGCGAGATGCTCAGCGCACAATGGCATGGTATTCACTGGCTGGTATGTTAGTATATCCAGTTATTGTCGTCCTTGCATCTATATTCAATCTAGAACAGGGTGCAAAGATCCTAGGCGATATGGCTGGGGTTTACTTTATTGCAGTTGCTGGTATTGTTGCAGCATTTTTTGGCGCTCAAGCAATCTCTAAGCCTAAAAAGTAAGTGCCATGCCTATTTCAGAATTAGATTTTAAAGAGAGAAGTTTACTTTTTGCCAAACTTGCAAAGATCGCATATTTTGATGAGAAGGAAGCAAGGTCTGAGGCAAAGAAGCTGGGGTTTACTACCACAGAGTTCTATGAAGCAAGTGGTGCTCAGGCATATCGGTTTATGAACAAGGATGATCTGGTCATTGCATGCCGTGGAACACAGCCCACTGAATGGAATGATATTAAGGCTGATCTGAGAGCAATTCCAGTTTTGGCCGAAACAGTATCTCGAGTTCATAAAGGTTTCAAAAGAGAAGTTGATGAACTCTGGCCAATGGTTTGCGAGGACATCAATCGTAAAGTAAATCTGAAAAAGGATCTATGGTTCTGTGGTCATAGTCTTGGTGCTGCGATGGCTACCATTATGGCTAGTCGTGCTCGATTTAATGAAGATCTTAATGATCCTACAGAACTCTATACTTACGGTAGTCCACGTGTCGGTTGGCGTAATTACGTCAATAGCCTTGATGTAAACCATCATCGTTGGGTTAATAACAACGATGTGGTAACACGTGTTCCGTTTGCTATTATGGGATATGTTCATCACGGTGAAGAACACTATATGAATGCATGGGGTAATATCCGCACACCTACTTATTGGCAGCGTGTAAAGGATAGATTCCGTGGAATGTGGATGGGAATCAAAAAGGGTAGTATTGATAACTTCTCAGATCACAGCATGGTCAATTATATTGACAATCTCGAAACCTATAATAAAGGCATGGAGAACTGTCAGTATTAATGTTTCAACATCTTGATGATGTGAAAATGAGTTATGGGGAGCATATGTTATTTGCCCTCAAAATTTCATTGTTTACTTTTATTATGCTAGTACCACTCACAATACATGCATTTGTGCCATGTTTATTTACAGATACATTCAGTAGGTTTGTACGAAATTACTTAGTCGTTGCTATGAAGATTCCATCCCAGTCTTCTGGCAACGGCTGAGTTTTCATGAACTCACAGCGTTCAATCCACATCTTATAGTATCCTTCCATCTTGCCGTCAAACTCGTGCATTAGATCTTTGCACCACTTTATAGCAAGATCGAACTGTTTTGATTTGTATAGTTCATGCATCTTGTTGTGCTGATTTTCTGCCATACCCCAGTTGGTATTTTCCATCATCCAATCCATATCACTCAATACTGTGTAGATACGAATACCCACGGACTTACCCTTGACTGCTAGTTCATCAACCTTGAGATAGAAGAAGTCGTCCTTGGTCTTATCATAGGTTGCCTCACCTACAAGCAACAGACATCCATACTCCTTACACTTGGATTCGATACGAGCAGCGGTGGACACCGCATCACCTAGAACATCATACGAATGACGCTTGGTACTTCCCATCTCTCCAAGGTAACCAAGACCAGTATTAATACCGGCACCCATACCGACAGGAGGACGACCTTCAGAAGTGATTTTTTCATTGAATTTCTCCACTGCATCTAACATGAGTAGACCTGTCTTAACTGCACTCTTTGGATGGTCTGGATCATCAATAGGTGCATTGTGAACGTGCATAGATGCATCACCGATATACTTGATCACCATACCGTCAGCATCAAGAATTGGTTGAGTGATTGCGTCCATGTACCCATTCATGATTTCAGTCAATCCCTTAACATCGTCACCGAATGATTCACCAAGAGGTGTGAACCCTCGTAGGTCTGAGAAGCAAATAGAAATCTCCTTCTTCATACCATCCTTGATGAGTGCAGGGTTCTCTTGCAGTAGACGAACCACAGTTGGGGATGCATATCCTGCAAACTGTTTCTTGATTTCCATCTTCTGTTTGTATTCAGACATGAACCGCATGAACGCAGCAATGGCCCAAACGAAAAACATACCAAGTGCTGGATAGGACCAATCAATAAGATATCCTTGACCGAACAGATAGGAACTGGTAAAGAACGAACCAACAATTAGCACTGGTGCAATCAAACTTACGAACCAAGGAAACACCAGAACGACAACAGCAAGAATTGCACCACCGATTGCAACTGCACCAATCTCTGCAAAGTCAGACCACCAAGGACGAGAGATATTTGTCCCTGTCATCATCGTTGCAATGGATGTGGCAATAACATCGTGTCCCTGTAGAACACCAACAGGAGTTGCTACT
>Ga0255781_10002010_pt1 | contig 16443 bp, 25 predicted proteins | sample 101ome_21_FD_179979 | JGI IMG/M metagenome (GOLD analysis project Ga0255781, IMG submission 179979) | Coastal salt marsh microbial communities from the Groves Creek Marsh, Skidaway Island, Georgia - 101413BT metaG (version 2) | ecosystem: Environmental > Aquatic > Marine > Intertidal zone >... | reverse complement strand
AAGTTATTGAAGGACAAATTGCTGTTGGTCATGTCACCTTAAATCGTGCAGCACACTCTGCGTTTCCTGAGTCAATCTGTGATGTGGTCTATCAGAATAAACAGTTTAGCTGGACTTTTACTGTTAAAGACCACACACCAAATGAAGAAAAATCTTGGACACAGGCAAAAACTCTTGCCCGTGACATTATGATTGGTAACACTGTAGATCCAACAAATGGTGCTACGTTTTACCATGCAAACTACGTAAATCCATCTTGGGCTAAACAAATGGATGTAAGTAAAGTAATTGGTCTACATGTATTTTATACATGGGACGGAACCTGGGAGTAATATATAATGATTGAAATGAACTTAGCAGATGTGCCTAGCTTTTGCACGTACTCAACTCGAGTAATTCCTTGGGATTCTGCTCATTGGCAAGATGAGTTGCGGAATACGCTTGGAGAAGAAGTTATTGTGGAAGTCCGCAATAAAGTAAATCCAGCGTTCCGTCAATCTCATACTTGTAAAAGTATTGAAGATGCTCATAATACGTTGTACAAATGGAAAATGCTTCATGGTGCAACTAAGCCAAATAAAAACACTGTAAAGAAAGAAGGGCGCACTGCTCCTAATCGAGACTATGAGGTAAAAATTATGTCAGCCAATAAAGACATTGAATACAAATTTAATGAAGGAGCTCTAATTGCTGAGTTTAAAGAATACGTTGATAGCACTTACGGCCAGCATTATGCAAAGGATAAATTTCAAGCTACTGAGTTTATTATTGATGGTGGACATGGTACTGGTTTTTGCATTGGTAACGTATTAAAGTACGCACAACGTTATGGCAAAAAAGGTACATCGGCTGATGCCCGCAAAGACTTAATGAAGGTATTGCATTATGCACTCATCGGACTCCACATTCACGATCAGGAGACATAAAAATAATTATATAGCTTATGATGGTAAAACTGGAAAAGTGATAATTATATCACAGTTCAGAAATATCGTCATGAGCTATTTACAATCTTTAGGCTATATGATATAAGTATACTCGTAAACGTTGAAGCAACGTGGACACATACTGGACCTGGGGGCGGTACCCAGCAGCTCCACCAAAAACATACTTCGCCTATCTGCACAATAGGTGTGGTGCAGCACACAACCCTTAATCGGGCCAAGAAGGTATGTTTTTGATGGGGCTGAAATAGGATCGACAGGTGTGAAGATGAAGTGGAGTTTACCGGATGATCGCGTATAGATCAATTTCAATAAATGCAAACGATAACTTTGCACCATCTGGTTTTGCTCTAGCAGCATAAACACAGGGGGTTGGTCACTTACCTAGCAACAGAAAAGTGGCACTTTAAATTATGTTAACTTTCATTAAGGGAAAAAGAAAATGAAATTTGTAGCAGCAACAGTAGCAGCATTGGGATTGGCAGCATGTGCCGCAGATGAAGCAGCAGCGATTGAACTAGGCGGTGGCTTGAAAGCCGGTGGCGAAATCGATATGAACTACACAACTGGTGTAGAAGAATGGGCTTTGGAAGCAACACCTGAAGTTGGTTTCGCAGCAGCAGGCGTAGACTTTACAGTAGGTTCTACATTTGACCTAATGGGTCTAAACGAAGATGACGTATTCAAAGGCTTGGACTTTGGTGCAGAATATGACCTAGGCGCGATTGGCGTTAACGGTATCAAAGCATATGGTGAAGTATCAACAGATGCAGACTTTGAATTTGGTGACATCACAATGGGTGTTAACTTTTCATTCTAATGACTGGTCCTGATCCAATTATTATATAAACGGAGGGAGGCGTCATTGCCTCCCTTTTTTATTAGGAGAACATTATGTTATATACAGCAGCAATAATGGTTTGTCTTATAGATCAGCCTAGAACATATGACACTTGTCAAATAATCAATGCACATTTTAAATATAAAACCGAGGAACAATGCTGGCTAGCAATTAACGGACAAGTTAAATATCAAGGACAAAACCTGTTAAAAGTTGGATACGAACTTGTGGATGCAAAATGTATAAATTGGCTATCAAAATCTGAATCATTATAAATAGCCTTAAATTGACTTGAACATTTTATTATGACACAATATAAAAGGATTAATAGGATGTTTAAAAAACTAGTATCACTAGTAGCATTGATTTTTGTTACTAATATCGCTGTAGCACAAGATGCTACTGACCCTATAGTTACTGAAAACTATAATGAAAGTGTCGTAACCTCGAACACTAATTCAAAGACGAAGGTAGAGTCACCTCCACCTTCAGCAATCTCCCCATCAATAAATTCTGCTAATTCTGACCTATGTACTGTAGGTGTCTCTGGAGCTGTGCAAACACAGATACTTGGCATTTCCGCTGGTAAAACAGTCAGAGATATGAACTGTGAAAAATTAAAGAACGCAAAGGTTCTATATGATATGGGTATGAAGGTTGCAGCCGTTTCTGTTATGTGTCAAGATGAAAGAGTTTTTGAAGCGATGATGAACGCTGGAACACCTTGTCCATATGATGGATTAATTGGTGATGCAGCAAAAGCTGCATGGTTGGCAAATAAAGATGAACAGCCATCAGAAGGTGACAGTAGAAACCCTCTAGCAAATATGGATGCAGATGACAAATCAACTGTTTATGGCGTTGGCGCTATTGGCGGCCTCCTCCTCTTATTGTTACTCTGATACCACGTATGCGGTAACACCAAACGCAGCTGCGAATGGTAACACATGGGGCATGAATGGTGTAATACCTGACGCAAGTCAACCTTGGATTACGATCCAAATTGGTGGTTTGGCTTATAGATATACTATAGATAAGGATCCAACCACAGATTCAATAGTGTCTGTACGAAATGAAGATCCTGTGAATGGTGGTTATGTTTTTGAAGAATCTGATGATTGGTCTGGTAAGCCAGGTGGCACGGTCCAAAGATATTTCAGATTCCCATATATCGATTCTACACGTTGGGGCGATGGCTCTGTAAATGTAGAAGGCGATGGACAACTCAGTGGTGTAGTTGTCACCTATAATTATAAAATGGATGTGAATGATGAGCTAATGATGTGTGCTACTACACCTTTGGCCGATCCGTCATGTCCTGGTTTTAAAGAGGCTTTGGATGATTTCCTTAAGAATATGCCAGAGCCAAATATAGATGATCCGTTTTATGATGAGTGGGTTCAAGCTAACTTGTCCCTTAACGACGAAGTAGAAGAAAAAGAAGAGGAAGTAGTCGAAGAACCTGAAGAAAAAGAATCGAATTTTGAAAAGCAATTAGGCAGTGAAAATACTATTGAAAAGCTTGGGAGTAATCAAGATCAGATTCTTATTGAATTAGCACAAGTTCCAAAAATTGAACCTTATTATAATGTAACAATACAAGGGGGTGTTTATGAAGAAACTATACAATTACAAGACACGAACATTCCTGATAACAAAAGAGCGTTGAGGAATTTGGCTTCGGACAATACACATAAATCAATGGTCCGCTCACAATACGATCGATAGGAGTAATAAATGAAAAGATCGCTAGCAGCATTGAGCGCTATTTTAATTGGTTCAACAGCATATGCCGTTGATTCGCCAATTACTGGTAATGTGTCTTCGAAGTGTTCAATTTACACAGACGTAGCTGGGGTTTATGGTAACCCTAATCCCGACGAGCTTAGCACATTGCCAGCTGATGGCGGTGTTATGCCAATCATCCGTTATGATGTTTCTATTGCTAACTATTACACAGCAAAGATTGCATGGCCGACGGAATTTACGACTTCACCTTCACTGACCGATTCTATTACATGGGATGGGGAGATTGAAGTTTCATCAATGTCAGACGCGACTGGCATGGCAGACTATGAAACAAATAAAGTGGAATATGACAACGTAACAGAATATGATTTAAGTGCAGCTGGATCCACATGGTTTAAGGTTACATCAAACGTAACATATGGCGTTGATAAATCTTTGCCTGGTGGTGAATATAAAGCAAACGTATCAGCGTTGTGTATTGCTAATTAATTTGTAAAGAGTACGTGGTTATGAAAAATTTAATATTAGCTGCAGCATTAATATTTGCTACTAGTGCTGCAGCGCATGAAATGACACCAACTTATCCTAAATTTGATTTATCATATGTGGAAGGTGTGGTAGTAACAAAAATGAAATTGTGGAACAGACGACAGGATGTACAATATTATGAGATTACAGTAGTAGATAAAATGTGGGAACCACTTCCATTTGCTACGTCAGAAAGATTAATACAAGTTGATTTTTTAGAAACTGTAACGTTTGATGTGTATATTAAAAAAGAAGATTTAAAAAACGTTGAATATATTTGTACAACTTCAAAGCAATTAAAGGACGATGTACTTTCGACAGGTGTTAAATCTATGATTTGTTCGAGAATAGCGAGATGAGATATGAGATTTTTTTATGTCCTTGCAGCACTTATAATGTTGCTTATATGGGTATCAACTTCATGGGCTGATTCAAGTTCACTAAACTTATCTTTACCTGGTGCACCTGGTTCGTATCAGTCTGATAAATTTAGAGCAGGAGAACTCGATTGTTCAAACGCAATTGGATCTGCCACTAACTTGGAGTTTGGTGTAACTGGTATTATTAAGAAAGGTGAATATGACACCATGAATAATTACTTTAATGACACTAGGACAGGTGATATTGGTGTTTATGCTAGGATTAATATTCCCTTAGGGAAACGAGCAAAGAATAGAATAGACTGTAATAGGTTGTACGATCTTGAGCTTAGAAAGAAACAATTAGAGGTTCAACGGTTAGAAGCAGAACTGAGACAATTAAGAGAGTTGAAGTTCGAGGAGTAATAATTGAAAAATATCCTACTCACAATAATATTTGTGGTGGGTATGTCAATAGCAGCGTATTATGTAGGATGGGTTTTTGCGTATGTAGGAGTGGCAATTGAAAGTTTGTTTACGTCATATCCAGAAAGTAAATATAGGTAAAAGCTATGCTAGAAATACTAATAGAAATAGCTTTAGCTAACGATGCAAACGCGATAACAAAATATTGTGTTAAAAAAATTGAAGGACAGGAAGCAGTTTATTCTATTGCCGAAACAGCAAATTGGAATAAAATCGCTGGGTGTGCTTCAGATCTAAGAGTTGCCCAAAGACAATTAAATTATGAAGATTTGAGAAAGTTTCTAGAAAAAAATCCCCATTATCGTTATCCAGGAGCTGCATTGCCAAATGGTAAAATAAAAGCATTGGATGAATGTTGGGGTAAAGATAGAAAATATCATACAGATAAAGGTTGTTAAAAATGGCAGAGTTTGAATTTGGAGGTATGACATTTAAAGGCGGTAAAATGTTTGCTGTACTCACAGCACTATCAACAGCAGGTGGTGCAATGTGGGGAGGCTTTGAATTTTACAAAGACTATATGGATATGAAAGAAATTATCCAGAATATAGATATAGATGAAATCGCTGCAGCAAATGAATTACAACTACAGAAACTAAATGATGCAATTGGATACACAGAAGAAATTAGAAAAGATCTGGCATCCGATGTTGAACGAGTTGAAGGTACAGTCCGTGCACTTGAGGATCAGGTAAATAGAGCAGAAGAAACCGTACGTACATTACGCAATGATGTGTACGCTAAGTTAGATGCTTTTGAGGAAAGACTTCGGTTAACTCTTAAAGATAACCAAGACACTATGGCTGATATGAGAAATAGAATTTCTACTAACTTAGAAAATTCTGAGGCAAGGATTAAAGAAACACAAAGGTCAATTGAAGATACGCTTGATGGTATCAGAAATGAAATGAACCAGCTACAAAAAGATATTACTCAATCGATTAGAGAAGTTGAAGCTGGAATCCGTCAAACTGATAAAGACTTGTCAGCAGATATGAAACAACTTGAAAAGGATTTAAACGAGAAACTCCAAGAAGCATTAGATAATCCGTTAGCAGATTAATATGGCATTTTTAGTACATCCGTTACCCCCAGTCCATGTCTATGTTCGTAAAGAGTATCTGTATGATCTTGAACATGGACATGGAGAATTTACACCGGGCATTTGGATTTCAGTAAAATCCGTGGCAGCAAAAGCACTTTACTTTGAAACACTTCTTACAGACTATGGCGCATTATATGATAAATTACCTATTTCAGCATTTGTTTGGAAAACTAATCATGGCGATCTTTTGCCTCTTGATGTTCTCCAGTTATGGGATTGCTTCGACTACGATATCACTGTGGTCAGAAAGCCAATCCTGTCAAGATGCGAATTCTTTGGGAAAGACAGACATATGCACTCCGGAAAATATGAGTTCACAATCGATAATTGTCACCGGGATACTTCCACCATTGACACCGACTTCTCAGAACATGATCCCGAGCATAAATCGTTCAATGTTATTAGGCTTGACAACGGTCAATTCGCTGCTCAGCCTAATAATCGGGTTCTCTTCCGTGATAGCTCCCTGACACCAGATAAATTAGAAAGACCAGACTTTAAAGTCTGTACTCAAAACTACGCAGTTGAAACAGAACCTAAATGGTCTGTTGGTCATACAGATGAATGGCAATATAAAACAGCAGAAGAAGAAAATAAATTTTGATGTTATCGGTAACAAAATTTCTTTAGTGCATATATAGTATTATATCTGTTACAAAAGGAAAAACCATATGTGTTCACCGTTCGTCCGTAAAGAAGCAAACAGATTTTATTGGATTGTGAAAGGCCATCTCATTCCTACAACCTGGTCAGATAAAGATGTAGAAGGTATCTACAATAGTTACATGAAAAGATTATGGGGAAACCATGAAAACTGTGTCCATGAAGTTGGTTTCGAAAAAGCATGGAAACTTAGAGAAATTGAAATGTGGGAAGAGGATAGAAGAAAAGTAGCTGTCCTCGGTTATAACTAGAAAAAAAAACGTAAGTAGTTGAATTAAAACAAAACAAAGTTGTTTACTTTGCTCTTCATTTGTGGTAGTATTAATTATCAAATGGAGGTAAATATGGCTTACACATTCTCAAACGAAATCATCTCAGATCTTCATAAGGACGCTCGTGGATACCGTCCTAGCCAAGGTTTTTATGAGATGTGGAATGAGTCTTCTGACGACACCAAACAAGAAGTTTGGGATATGTTGATTGAAGAAATGCAGATTCGTGATCAAGAAGAAATGGAGCTCCAACGGAAAGCGCTTGTTGAGCTTCGTGCATCTCTCCGCTCAGTAATGAAACTTATGAAGTGTGACTGGAAAGTTGCTCTTCGTGTTCTTGCCAATGCTGAAGACATTGATCTTGAGCAAGACTTTGATTATTTTCTATGGAATCAGGGTGTAGGTTTTGATGACCGCAACAAAATTAGTAAATTATATAAGGAGGCCGCGTAATGGGTCAAATGAAAGAAATCATAATGGAACTAGAAGATCGTATGTATGGTGAGCTAGAGGCTCATTTCGATCAATTGACTAATGTAAATGAAGTGATGGAAAAAGCTGTTGAGTTGGCTTATGAGTTTGATGTCGATGATTACATTGGTCTTGACTATGTAAAAGAGTCAGCCGCAGAAATGTGGTCAGACTATTGCAAAAAAGTTGCATAAAAGTGAAAAAAGTGGTTTACAATTGATGAGAGATATGGTAAGATAGTCTTATCAAATGGAAGGAATTATATTATGGCACATGAAGTAGAAATCATCAACGGTCAAGCTCAACTGGCATACGCTGGCGATAAGCCTTGGCATGGTTTAGGTGTTGAAGTCCGTAACGACATGACACCGTTTCAAATGATGGAAAAAGCTGGCCTTGACTGGTCAGTAGATAAAGAAGAAGTATTTACTGCTTCTGGTACAAAAGTACCTGGTAAAAAAGCACTGGTTCGCCAGTCTGACGGTTCTATCTTAGACATGGTTGGTGACGACTGGAACCCTGTTCAAAACGAAGAAGCATTCCAGTTTTTCTCAGATTTTGTAATGGCTGGTGATATGGAAATGAATGTTGCAGGTTCTTTGAAAGAAGGCCGTAACGTTTTCGCTCTAGCAAAAGTCAAAGAGTCTTTTTCTATCCTTGGTGAAGATCAGGTTGACTCCTACCTGCTTTTCAGCAACCCTCATCAGTATGGTAAAGCAATTGACATCCGCTTTACACCCATCCGTGTTGTATGCAGCAACACTTTGACTTTCTCTCTTAACTCAGCATCCAAAAACTTTGTAAAGATCGGTCACCGTTCTACATTCGATGCAGATATCGTAAAAGAACAAATGGGTCTTGCTTCTGAAAAGTTTGCGAAGTACAAAGAAATGGCTGAGTTCCTATCCACTAAGCGTTTCAAAGTTGAAGATCTTCTTCAGTACTACAATGAAGTATTTCCTCACCGCGAACAGCGTGTTATTGCAACTGCTGAAGATCTATCTCGTCCTGCACGTCAAGCCTTTGAGGTTTTGGAAACACAGCCTGGTGCAGAATTTGGTGAAGGTACTTGGTGGCAGGCATTTAACTCAGTCACTTACATGACAGACCACATTCAAGGTCGCTCTGCTGAAACACGTCTTCAGTCTCAGTGGTTCGGTGGTAACCAAGCACGTAAGATCCGTGCAGCAGAAAAAGCAGTAGAATTTGCAGCGGCCGCTTAGGCCACTGCTATTATAAATAGCGATATCATGTGGAGGCTGCAGCATGAAGTTAATAGATGATAAAGACAATCCTGGGCTTGTTGGTGTTATTGAGTCTAAGGATGATATTGATGATTGTAGGAAAATGGTAAACAATTTAAACCAGGACTTGGTTGACTCTGGTTTTGAACAATATAGGTTTGAGTTTATCCGACGAGGTAACATGGCTTATATCGAACGAGTTTAAAGGGGCTTCACGGCCCCTTTTTTATTTCTGTTATAAATAGTATAAATTTTTACTACATGGGGCCATTATGAAATCTTTTAAAAATTTTCTCAAGGAAGAACCGGAGTTACTACTTATGAGTGCAGCATCAGATAGATTTGAAAACGATGTAGCAAACTCATTAGTTGAAATGGGATTGGATGCTTCAAGACCAAAGGTTGACTCAACTTATTCAGACGTACTTGTTAAACATAAAGGTAAGAAGGTTTGGATCGAAGTAAAGATGAATCATACCGACAACCTTGGCAACACAAGAGCTTCCTTTGATGGTAAGAACTGGACATCTGCTCCTGAGAAAAAAGGACCACTTAAAGGCAAGATGGGCCCTTTAAAAGTTTATATTGCAGACATGTTAAAAAAGCATGCTAGTAAGTTTGTAAAAGACATCCAGAATGCTACTGGTAAAACAAAAATTAATACGAATAAAGGCCCACAGCAAAAAGATCCTGACACAGTTAATCATGAAGAAATGAAAGAGTTTATGAAGACTCAACGTGATCAGTACATTGTAACAGTTCCCAATCAAGATCTAGGCTCTGTTGTAGTTGACCATTATTCAAAAGGTGGTAAGACTGAAGCAGCTTATTATTTACAAGCCAAAGATGATTTTTACTTGCTAGGTAAAGAAAACCCGCTTGGAGTTCCAACGGGTGCCAATGGAGTACCTATGTTTGAAGGTAAAGGTGATTTTAGAATGCGGGTTGGTATTCGTTCTAGCATGTATGAAATCCAGCCAGAAGTAAAAGTTAAAAACATGGGCCGTAGCGAATATTCAATTGCTCCTGGTACTAAAAAGAAAAATCCATTCGAGCATTTAAAGAAATAGCATGGCACAGTATAGCGTAAGTAGAGGCAAACATTATAACTTAAATATGAATAGAGATATTCATGAAGTTGTTATGATTGCAGATGAAGATGGAAACATTATTAATACGTTTGGCGCAGCTTCCAACGTAATTATTTCAGCTGGAGATCTTGCTGGATATGCTGGTGTACACAAATACGGTGCCGTTTTGGGTACAGCTGGTTCAGGTTGGTCTACCGTATGGACAGCAGCAGATAATTCAGCTAATCAGCTTTATCCGTGGAACCTTTCAGCAAATACAATTACTGTTGTGTCATCATCAGGTTCTGACACTGGTGAAGTAACAATACAAGGTTTGGATAATAATTATGATTTTGCTGAAGAAACACTCACGTTAAACGGAACAACTCCGGTTGCCGGTATTGTTACATTTTCACGGGTAAATCGTGCGTTTATGAATGATGATACTAATGTTGGCAAAATACAAGTGAAAAATGGTACTACAGTCGTAACAGAAATTTCTACTGGATATGGTCAAACTTTACAATGCATATACACTATCCCTGCTGGTAAAACCGGCTATTTGATGAACATCCACGCTTCTGCTTCTAAAAACCAGGAAACAATTTTATCATTGTTTGCAAAGCCTTTCGGTGGAGCGTTTAGATCACAAATGATAATGGCACTATATCAAAACAATCAGCAGTTAGATTTTCCAGTGCCCCTGAAATTTACAGAAAAAACTGACCTAGATCTAAGAGTAAATGGTGCATCTAACGCAACTATCGGCGCTGACTTTTCGATTATATTAGTAGATAATTAATGGTTTACATTTAAAAAGATATAAGATATAATACCACTATGGAAAAATTTAGCACATATATATCAGAACAAAAGAACACTCATATGACTCATATCGAAGATAAAGTCATCTATGGTGGTGTAAATGGAACACGTCAGGCTATCATGGCCTTGCGAGAATTAAGAGATATGTTAAAGGGAGAACATGGTGGTTCTGTATCTGTTAAATGGGATGGCGCTCCTGCTATTTTTGCAGGCATTGATCCTAATGACGGACGTTTCTTTGTTGCCAAAAAAGGCATTTTTAACAAGAATCCCAAAGTCTATAAGACTGCTGCTGACGTTGACGCTGATACAAGTGGTGATCTTGCTGACAAGCTCAAAGTTGCTTTGCGAGAGCTACCTGCCTTGGGTATCAAAGGTGTCGTGCAAGGTGACTTCTTATATGGGCCTGGAGATTTAAGTAAAGAAAAAATAAAAGGTGAAGACTATATTACCTTCCATCCTAACACTATCGTTTATGCTGTGCCAGCAAAGTCGGATGCAGCTAAGGATATTAAGTCAGCAAAAATTGGAATTGTTTGGCATACAACCTATAAAGGTGACTCCTTCGAGTCTATGCGAGCTTCGTATGGAGTTGATGTAAGTAAGTTTAAAAAATCTAAAAACGTTTGGTCACAGGACGCAATGCTTCGTGATTTGACAAAAGCAACCATGTCAAAAAAAGAAACTGATGAGGTGAATAAATTATTAAGTGAAGCTGGCAAGTTATTTAATCAAATAGCTGGTAGTACACTCCGTCAATTGGAGAACAACCCTGAGCTAACAAAAATGATTGAAACCTTCTATAATAAATATGTTAGGAAAGGTGAAGTAGTTACTGACACCCGCAAGCATACTGACATGTTGATCCGTTGGATCCGTTTGAAGTTTGGTAAAGAAATTGCCAAACGTAAAACTGAAAAAGGTAAAACCGCTCAGCGCGATAAGCTTAATGCTTTGTTGGATTTCTTTGATGAAAAGAATAAAGCAAACTTGATCAAAGTGTTTGAATTGCAAAAGGTGATCGTGTTAGCAAAATTAAAACTTATAAATACTCTTAATAAGCTAAATGATATTAGTACTTTCGTTAAAACACGCAAAGGTTACAAAGTAACCGGAGCTGAAGGTTATGTGGCAATTGATAAACTTGGTGGTGATGCAGTGAAAATTGTTGATCGTATGGAGTTCTCATACAACAACTTTTCACCCGATATATTAAAGGGATGGGACAAACCGGGAAGAAAATAAATGTACGGATTTAAAGAACTAATGGTACTGCCTGTTGAAGCAGGCGAAGACGAACTGATTAAGTATCGTCGTATGAAACACAGAAAAACAGATACTACATCTGAATCCACAGATTGGGTATGCGGTGAATGTAATTGTGAACCATGTACTTGTGGAAATGATATTGACGAAGCACTAACAATGGCGCAACGTCGTAAAAGATCTTTATCTGCGCGAAAATACCAAGCTAAACTCAAACTCGGTCGTAAACGTGCAGCAATGAAAATTGCTGATAAAGGACGTTTAATGAAACGTGCTCGTAAAGCTGCACGTAAAGTTCTCATCAAAAAACTTATGAAAGTTGATGATAAAGGGAAGCAAACAGCAGCAAGAAAGCAAGAGATCGAGAAGCGTCTTGACAAAATGGGTCCAGCAATTGACCGTATTGCCAAGAAACTACTTCCTCAAGTACGTAAAGCAGAGTTAGCAAAAAAGCGCGGAAAATGATTAACAGATTCAGTCAGTTTTTAGTTGAAGAAGAAAGAGTAGTTTATTTTACCTTTGGTAGAATGAACCCTCCAACAATTGGTCATGGGAAATTACTAGATGTACTGGCTAGAAAAGCTGGTAGAAATCCGTATAAAGTATTTCTATCTCAAACACAAGACCAAGCAAAAAATCCCCTATCACATTCAGATAAAGTAAAACATGCTAGGAAAATGTTCCCTAAGCATGCCCGCAGTATTATGCCAAACAAAAACGTAAAGAACGTTATGGATATTGCGGTTGAATTGCATAAGCAAGGTTTCAAAAAGATTGTGATGGTTGTAGGTTCAGATCGGATCCGTGAGTTCGATGTACTATTGAGTAAGTATAATGGTAAAGAAGCCCGTCATGGTTTCTATAACTTTGAGTCAATTAACATTATTTCAGCTGGTGAAAGAGATCCTGATGCTGAAGGCGTAGAAGGTATGTCAGCTTCTAAGCAAAGATCCAATGCAAAAGAAAATGATTTTGTATCGTTTTCCCAAGGTCTTCCAAAATCTATGTCAAATAAAGACGCAAAAGCTTTGTTCAATGCTGTCCGTAAGGGGATGGGTCTGAAAGAACAAAAAGAGTTTAAGAACCATGTACAACTAGAACCAGTGTCAGAACTGCGGGAAGCGTATGTTAATAATCGTCTATTTGAAGTAGGTGAAGAAGTTGTTATGGCTAACAATGGAATTATCGGTAATATCAAACATCTAGGTTCTAACTATGTAATCGTAGAATCAAAAGGTGAAACTTGGAGATGTTGGTTAGACGGTGTCGCTAAAGTAGGTAATGAAAGTAATATTGAATATGAAGATGCTCCATATACGGATCCAGGTGAAGATGGTGTTCTTAGAGAAGCATTTACAAAAACACAACAACATAAGTTAGATCCAAACTTAAAGCTAAAACACCAGGTAAAACACGCCACTAAACAATATGTAGATATGGACGTTGACGGAGATGTTGATAAAGCCGATAAAATGAAACAGGCAAAAGATTTTGGAGATGTAGCTGGTGTACCTAATTTAACTAAGTATTTAAAAAAACGTCAAGACATTGAAAAGAAACACACTAAAAAGGGTGTTGCATTTGAAAGTGTTGAACTAGACGAAGCAACAAGAGTGCGGTGGAAAAGAGGTAAATATCCTGGTGAAATCGAAGCTACAATTGGTGGTAAGAAATATAAAATTGAAAAAGCACTAGACCATAATGATCGCCATAAAGGTGAATGGAAAGTTATGGTTTGGGACAGAGGTGATTGGGAGTGGGAAACTACTGAGTACGGTAAAGCTAATGCTAAAGCATGGATTATGAATAAGCATGGCATAAAAGAATCTGTTGAACCACATCCTGAAGTCGTTAAAGCTTATAAAAAGACTTTGGATGCAGAAGATCAGGCTGCTGATTATAATCATAGAGGCAATAAAGCAAGAGTGACAAGAGCAGCTAATCACCTAAGTAAAAAGATTGCTCAGCATCATCCTGGCCTTGACTCTAAAGGTAAGATTGCTATCCGTACTAAATTACAAAATATGAAAGAAGCTAATCAACCTGAATGGGGAACACCTGAGTCTACAGCCAAAGCTAAGAAAATGACACCTGGTCAGAACGAAGGTCTATGGGATAACATCAGAGCACGTCGTGCTGCTGGAAAACCAAAGCTAAAACCGGGTGACAAAAACTATCCAAAAACTTTAAAGATCGAAGACGAACGTAAAAAGGATTCACCGCAGGATCCTGATATTAAAGATCGTCCAGGTACACAGCCCAAGGCTTACCATGCTGGTTTGTCAAAGGCTCAAAAAATTGCCAGAGACCGCCAGTTTAAAAAACAATCTAAAATGTCTGATGATAATCCAAAGGCGTATAAACCTGCTGCTGGCGATAAGACTACAAAAACAAAACCATCTAAGCATACACTAAAGTATAAACAAATGTTTGGTGAAGATAATGTTGATGTCGCTAAAAAACGTATTGAACGTGAAAAGCAAATGGACAAACGCAAACATGATCGTATGATGGACCGTGCTCGTATGAGAGACGTTAAAAAAGTTAATAAGGAAACCAAATGAAAAGTTTCAGGCAATTCAATGAAAACACAGAAGCATTAAAGAAAAAAGCAGAAAAGTCTGGGATGCCACTTGGTGTTTTACGTAAAGTGTATAATCGTGGGGTTGCTGCTTGGAGAACTGGTCATCGTCCAGGTACTACACCTGAACAATGGGGACTAGCCAGAGTAAATTCATTTGTTACGAAATCATCAGGAACATGGGGCAAGGCAGACAAAGATCTGGCGGCGAAAGTAAGAGGCTAAAATGGAAGTTAAATCAGCAGATAAAAAACCAGAAAAATATATAGGATCAGATGGAAAGCCAAGAGTCCGTATGGTTCCTGTAGATAAACAGGTGATTAAAAAAGAATCAGCAGTAGATGAAGTTTCTTTGTCTACGATTAAAAAAGCTGTAACGAGTAGCGGCCTTAAAAATGTAAAAAAAGCACAGCCTACAAATAAGTTAAAGAAAGACTTAGAGGCAATGAAGCTGAGGTTAGCCACAGAAGGCACTTTGTCTGAGGCAACTGATATGAACAAACTAAAGCAACTAGCTGCTGCTGGTCTAGTACAAAAAACTGATGTCCAAAAGTTGCTTAGAGTTTTTGCTAAAATGGAAAGTGGAAAGACAATAACTCCTGCTGAAAGAGAAATGTTGCTGAGTGTTCTTTCTGATCTAACATCGCTAATTACCGGAGATATGTCAATGCTACAGAAGGCAAAGAAAGCTGTAAAAGAAGAAGCTAAACTTGATGAAGGTATTCTAAAACCATATCATGCGGCCGCTAAACAACCTTGGTCGAAAACTGTAAAAGATTCTAAAGGCACAGCCGGCGAATATAAGCAAATCGGAAAAGGTAAAGACTTTACAGTTCATACTGCATATAGAGGATCAAATAAATCACAGCCACACTACGTAGTTAGAGATGATAAGATTATTGGATCAGGTATGACATTTAATTCTGCCCTTAAAGATGCAAAACTAAAAGATAAAGATGTAACACATCGTTCCAAATTTGCTGCTGGTTCTATCTTAAATAAAGGTATGAAAGAAGAAGTTGAACTTGAAGAAGTAAAAAGGGGTCGCTCAACAATGAGAAGACTTAAGGATATTAGAAAAGATGCGGAAAACTTTAAGCTAAAAAGAACAAAGAAAGAAGAAGCATATCGCAAGCCAACTCAAGCAGAAATTGATGCTGACAAGAAAAAAGAAAATGCTGGTAAAAAGCGTCCAAGCATGGATTATAAATCAGTAAAGAAATCTGTATATAAGAATATGATGGGTGGTTTAAAAAAAGAAGATTACAAATCTGAATACGCACATCATACTCAAGGTTTAAAAGATGCTAAAGCAGATATGAAAGCTGCTAAAACAAATTCTGATATGGTTAAAGCAATGAATAAAAAAGCACACCATTCAAAAGCTCTTTCAAAAATGAACCGTATGGAATCAGTAAAAACAGTTGATGAAGTACTAGATACTCCAAAGGCAATGCAAAGCTATAGAGACAAGAATAAGGCCAGTAAAGAAAAAGCTGCTAGTTCTGCTGTCGCTAAAGTTATGAGAAGCAAAGATAAAGATAATAGAGAGCATCCAGCAGCTGAACTAAAAACAATGGCAAAACGTCGTAGTGGTGAAAAAATGGTTGATAGGCTTGCTGGAAGAAAAACTTTAAAATTGCTGCGCAAAGGTAAATAAGATGAAATCGTTTGAGCAATTTAGAGAAGCAAAAGATCCAGGTGAATATGATCAAGAAGGTGGAATGGCTAAAACCCAATTGCGGGGTGTTGTCCGTGACGCAGAGCATATGATTAAAATGTTTAAAGACGATGATAATTTACCTGAGTGGGTACAAAATAAAATTACAAAGGCTGCAGATTATCTTAATTCTGCCCACCGCTATATGATGGATAACGGAAATGATTAAGTTCAAGCAATTTGTAGCAGAGAAAAAATCAGAATCATGGGAAGCTGGTTATAAACGTAGAGTTGTGAAAACTACTAAGCCTGAGCATAAAGCAAAAGGTCATAACTGGCGGATTAAAGGGAAAGAGCGTCCTGAGATTTCTATTAAATT
>Ga0255781_10002009_pt1 | contig 16449 bp, 21 predicted proteins | sample 101ome_21_FD_179979 | JGI IMG/M metagenome (GOLD analysis project Ga0255781, IMG submission 179979) | Coastal salt marsh microbial communities from the Groves Creek Marsh, Skidaway Island, Georgia - 101413BT metaG (version 2) | ecosystem: Environmental > Aquatic > Marine > Intertidal zone >... | reverse complement strand
CGTTGGCAAGATACAAGCCGACAACGGTAGCGTGCCTGTAAGCAAAGCACAGCTAAAAGAAGCCGGTATCGCCGCTCGCAAGATGTTTTTAGACTACGATATTGACTCGCGGTACTTGCAACTACTGCGCCAAACCATTGTACCGTTTGCATCTTGGACATACGCCATCATGCCTGTGTTGAGCAAAATTATTGTTACTCAACCTTGGAAGCTCGCTAATATCATGGGCGCTTACGCCATGATCGACACAGTTGCTTCTGCCCTTGTTGGTGATGATGACGAAGAAACTCGCAGGCGTATGGGAGAGTTGTACAACGAGCGTCTGTTTGGCATTGGGCCACACGCCATGATCCGCGTGCCGTTTTTTGGCGACGAAAATAACCCTGTTTATATTAAGCTGGGTAACTACATACCGTTACACAGCACGTTCAAGGGTACGCCTAATGGTACGTTCGGTATTGAAGGGTGGCCGTCTGGCTTAGCGCCCACTGGCCCAATTATTAGTGCGCTTTCTATGGCGATAAATAAAGACTCCTATACTGGCAAAGAAATTTGGGGTTCCACCGATAGCGCTTACGACCGCATGGTTGAGTTTGGAAATCAAGTAACAGACATAGTATTACCCCCAATTATTGCTTCTAATGCGCGAAAAAAGTATGAAGAAGCTCTTGAAGGTAAACTTGGCATAACAGGCGGAAGAAACCCGTCTACTGACCCAACAATGGTGGTATTACAAGCGTTCGGTTTGAAGCTGTACCAACCCAACACCGCAGAAGAAGCTATGTGGAAGCAATTAGCCGCTAAAAAAGCCGTGCGCGAGTACCAAATGGCGATGTCTAGGGCACGGCGGGAGATGGCTAGGTCAGGAACTTATGACGCAGAAGCGCTGGCCTCAGAGCTAGAACGTTTGCGCGAAGATATGCTTCAAGAGATTGATGAAGTTTTCAATAGAGACTAAACTTAACCCTCAACAAACGGAGACGTTGATATGTACGGTATGAAGAAAGGCGGTTCTCGCAAAGTAAGCCACAAGTCAGGCGCTATGGCTGACCATGCTGGCGGTGGTATGGGTGTTGCTCAGAAGATGAGCAAGGAGTCCAATGTGTCTATCGGCGCTCAGAAAATGGTGAACTTCATGTCAGACAGCGGCCACACTGCGCCTAAGCTGAACAACGACATGGCTCACGATTTCCGTCCGGGCGGTGAAGTCTCTCCCCAGTAACTACTTCATCTTTGCCTTTTTAGTACGGGCAAATGAGCGGTTCTTGGACTTCGGGGTAACGCGCAGATTGGATTTGCCGTTACCCCCGCCCTTGGCGAGTGGCTTCTTGTGATCTACATCCTTGCCGTCGCCCTTGGTAACTTTCCCTTTCTTAGCCATCGTAGCCCGTGCCGCATTACGCGCCGCACGGTTTTTCTTCTGCTTGGGCTTTGAGTGGTAGTTGTCGTACTCTTTACGGTAGTTTCGCGCCATGCGAGCCTCCTAAGATGGCCTTTAGGACAGTGCTGTTCTTTACGGCTTCCGACCCGTCCAGCCCATCCAAGAATCTGGGATGTGTTAAGTCTACCATAATGCAGAAAGCCTGACCCGGATTGTGGCCGGGGCAACCCTTGAATAACGTGACTCTTTCCCGTTCGCTAATCAATGCGCCCATATCACGCAGTTCCCGCGTTACGCGGTCTATACCGTCACGGGTGCGCTGTAGCCACCGCTTCAACATCGCGATATTAATCGCTACGTAGCTACCCTTAAGTATATTGTTGTTAGCGTCGTAAATGATTTTTTCCCTAGCAACAGCGGTTGTCGGGGGCGGCATCTGTACGTTCTCTTTCTGGCTACCTTGTTGTTGAGATGAGTGTATAATCTCGTCATTATGTTCTTGAAGAAACTGCCCAAGGGTATCAATAGCATCTACCGCATTCTTGCTCTCATAATCGTGAGTGGCCTGTACGTGGGCAATCCAATCCTTAGCAACTTCATCAGCATCGAAGCTAACCAGCCCCAGCTTGATCGCAATCTTTGACATTATCCATCCAGACACGATCATAGGCTCGGCGTACTTATCCACAGCTTGAAACACAGGGCCAAACTTGGCGATAAACTTAGGCTTAAGTGTCTTAAACAGCGCCACATCTCCGCCGACATTTATGACAGCCGACACCAGTTCTGGGTACGCCCAGCCATAGTTGTGAAATATCTCCTCCACAAACCGCTCTGCGGGGCTAGTACCTGACTCGTCCTTCTCGACAAGCGTGCGGTCATCATGTACGTACTCAATACACCTAGCTCGTAGCGCACTGTCATTAGTCTGCGCTAAATCAAATTGCTGGTGGAACGATACGTTGGCAGATACGAAGGTAGGGCCGGTCCATCGGGCTGGATCACGCAGTTCCCTACGCTGATCCATAGCGTTCTTCTCTACACCAGAGCTTATGTCATACACCATATTGACTGCTTCATCAGGATGCACGGTAGTAAGCTCATCTATTGTACAAGGTAGCTGGTTAAGTACGCCCCGTATCTTAAACATGGCGTTGGCAGTGTCTCTACGTTGTAGCAACATCTCTTTAGGGTTTCCGAACAGGCTGTTGATGGCGTACAGCGCCAAGGTTTTGCCTGTCGTTGTCTTGGGCGAGTAGATCGACACAAAGCCCGTACAGTTACCTGCGGCTCGGCTGAGCACGCTACCCATAGCCATAAACATCATCATGCGGAGCATCTTGGCTTCCGGCTTTTGCAGAATCTGCATGGCCTCAACCCAGTTCTCCTTAGATCCCACTGGTTTTATTAGATCGTCAAACCGCGTAGCCGCACCCTTCAGTCTGCGCTTCACCCCGCTATCAACTTCATTGCCGATAACTGTATGTCCACACAGAAAAGTCTCGTCCTTCTGCCAGCCAAAATGTATGTAATCTATCCCCGTGGGGTTTTCGCTCTGTACTTTCGCTAGATAATCCACGATAAACAACCTCAGTCTTTCTTGTTGTGCCCCCGTCTTGGCGTCAAATATCTGCCTGTGGTGTAGAAACTTAGTGAAGGACGGGCCGTTTACCAGCACATCCATTTCGTGGTCTTCTTCAGTCCAGCCTACCATCGGGTACTTGACCGACAAGCGGAAGGTAGACAGCCCAGTTTCGGGGTTCTTGTAGATGCCCAGAACGTGCATCATGTAGTGCGATACCAATACCCATTCTACTTGTTCAACAGTCGTTGGGTAGCCGTTAGCATCAGTAGACTCGACCTTCTCGCGTACTTCCTTGTATACACAGTTGTCGCGTATCACGTAGCCTTGTGGTAACTCTATTTCTTCTTCGCCCTTGTCCGTTTCCACTGTCAACGAGGTGGTAGAGCTAAGACGGGCGGGACTCTTTATGGTGTCCTTGTGAGGACAGCCGTTGCATCCAGATGGGCATAGGCGCTCAAACGTCTCGCAAGTTGTCGGCCCATGACTACCCCAGCCATCCAGTTTGTTCATGTTGGACTTGAGGTCAAAGTCAGGGTGCTCCCCTGCAAGCCGTATTACAGCCTCCTCGGGGTCTGTACAGTGCTTTGCGATGCCTAGTGACGCCCTCCACAGGGGTTCTTCTACTTGCTCCCCTGCGGCGTCCATGAAGCCCCCACTAGCGACTAACGCACGGATCTGGGTACAGTGCTCTGCTACGCGGTCTAAAACAACGTCGTTAGTGCCCATAATCGCGTCAGCAATAGACGACTTTTTAGGCTTCTTTTGCTCTGGTTCTTGTACTACCCACTTCTTGAGTATGCCTGCCAACATCATAGGGTCAAAATCTTGACAGTTCTTTACGACTTTGACCGGCTTCCAATCGCTGGACTTTTTATGGTGCGATCCCACAGGGCGCAACACCATAGACGGGTCGTGAATCTTGGAAGTATCTATGTCTAACCCATGCTCAGCCAGCGCCACACGAAGCGCCTTGGACAACTGCACCCACGTTTTGGTGGGAAGTTCCTCTGTTAGCGGCCAGTAAACATGCAGTCCCTTGCCAGAAGACACCAGCATAGGGAAGGGCATTTGCATTTGTTCCAGTACATCTTTCAGTGCTTTTACAGCGTCCATCTGATTTGTGTACTGTTTGTCATCTCCGATGTCTAAATCAAACGCCAGTGCTTTGAAATACCTCGCAAATTCTGCTTTCCTGTACCACTTCTTTTTTCCGTTTTTGTTTACGTATTCGTGGTCTGCGAATGAACCTACCGTGTAATACACCGTCACGTTCGGATGTTTATCACACTGGGCTATACGAGCCGCCGCCTTATCATAATCCGCGTAGTCATACGAAGCCTCCTGCCAAAAAAATCCCTCTTTGACGTTACCTTGTGGGTCTGGCTTCCAACAACAAATTACTAGCTGATCTGACTTGGCGTGAACACGGGTTAAAAATTCTTGTGTCTCCACGCGGTTGCCCCCTAGACGAAAAAGCCCCGCTGGACGCGGGGCCGTACACCATAACATTTATTCATCAAAAAGATCAGCAATACTGTTAGCTAAATCGTCCGATGCCTTTACTGGTTCTACTTTTGGCTTCTTTTTAGGGGCTGGCGGTTCTTCTGCAACCTCCTCTTTTGCCTCAAGTTTCGTCTCGGCTTTGGGGGCTTGGAGTGTCGCGCTTGGCTCAATCTGCCGTGTAGCAATCTTTACTGAATCATGCTCTGTAAGCCTCTCCAGCGAGTCCAGCTTGCTCTCTGGCACGTAACCCTTGTGCTTGAATTGGATTCGGGGGTAGCTCGCCTCGTCGTCAAACCCAAGCTCTGTAACAACTTCTTCGGGTGTTAATCCGTAGTTACCCAGTTCTTTGAAATACTCCCGCAACCCGCGCATCGCTGATACGGGGATCGTTAGGCTGTACACCTTGGATGGATCTGCGGCGGCTACAACAGCCAAATGCCGTTGGTCAGCGCACAGCTTAGATTTACTGCCACTAGGTAAAATCTTTGAGCCTAGCTCGTTGTTGGGACACCCTGCACAGCTAGCACAGACGGGGTTCTCTACAGAAGCGTGAGGTTTTACGCCATCAGTAGAAAAGCAGTCAGGGGCGGTGTTTTCACCATCATAAGCCCTACCATAGAATACCTTGGATACGCGGGGGTTAGCGCCCACGATAACAACGTCCAAAGTAGTTCCCACTACAGTTTCTACGCCAGACTCCACCAGCCGGTAACGTGAAGACCGGATACTGATTCTGGGTATGCTTGAGCCTTCGCCCGAGTTGCCTACAATAGCTCCAGCTACGGCAGACTTCTTGCCTGATTCATTACGCTGACGGATACGTTCAGCAATATGGTCTGGTACATTCATTACATTAGACATGATTAGCCTCTCTGATTACGACGGAAGTTGAATACCTTAATGGTGTTGTAGTTGATCCCCGGTGGCAGTTCGCCGTGGGTTTCAAGGTGGTCACGTACAGCAGTCTTGGATGCCCTAGACTCCACCAGTTCCCAAGCGTCATGCTCTTTACAAAACGCAAAGAAATCTTCTCTGGAGGCAACGGTTGCCGATTGATGCGAGGACCAGTACGCCGTACCAAGGCTGGTCTTTATAGACTCTAGCCCGTCTTCTTGCGCACGCGCCGTAAACCAGTTCTCTAGTAAAATAAGTTTCTCTTTAAGGGAGGCTTTATTAGCCTTGTACTCCCTGTCAAGTTGGTCTATTTCGCCACGCACTTGGGCGTAGCGAGTAGCCGCTTCTTCGTAGTTCATAGGTTACTCCTAGTAAGTTAGTCATCGTCATGGTTTATCCCTTGTACTAAGTCAAGGAATTCCGTAAGCACGTTTTTCTTGTGCTTCAAACGGCTATAAAGTTCTTCTTCAAACTTCGTAGCCGCTATGTGCCATACGGTAGTCTTGCCCTCTGTGCTAAGACGCCGTATACGCGCATTTGCTTGTTCGTACTGCTCAAGTGAGTAAATAGGTGCAAACCAAATTATGTCTTTTGCCGCTGTTAATGTCAAACCATGCGCCGCGACTTTGGGGTGCGCCAACAAAACTTTGGGTGTGTCAGTGTACTGAAAGTTATTAAATATCTCGTCTCTCTTTTTCTTACCGACATCGCCGTTTACTAGTGCTACGTCATAGCCATCCGCTAAAAGTTTTTCTTGCAACCAAAGTTGCACTCCTTTGAGGGGTACAAAAACGATAACCTTGTCGCTGATTTCGTTAAGTAGCTCAGTCAGAGTAGCGTAACGTTCTTTTGCGTCGATCTTTATAGAGGTATCTTCGCCATACACAACGCCACAACAAATTTGCAGTAACTTTGACAGCATTACCGCTGTGTTAGCCGCAGTAACCTGCCCTTCGGAGAACGTTGTTACCGCCTTGTCTTGCATCTCTTTAAACGCTTTCTTCTGCTGGGACGTTAGCTCAGTCGCCCTGTTGACAAAGTTGGTGTCTGGCAGGTCTTTACACTCGTCCAGCGAGAACCGTATTGACGGCTGTAGCACTTTTTTGCAGGTGTCCAAGGCGTCTGGCCTCGGTATCCACTTAAACTGCGACACCTTCTTCATCACAGTTTCTTTGAAAGATGTGTAGCTTCTGGCTACATGTGGCGATTCAACAAGCCTCGCTAACGTCCACGCATCGGCTGGCGTCTGCGATATGGGTGTGCCTGTCAGTAACCACAACCAAGGCTGGTGTTGCTTCAGCCAATTAAAAAATATCTTGTACCGTTGTGAGCTAGGCGTCTTGAGCGCGGTCGCTTCGTCGTAGATAACAACGTCAAAATCATTTAGTTCTTTGCTTAGCCCCGTGAAGCCATCGTGGTTAATGATGACGTACTGGACGCCGGGGGTGTCTAGCAACTTAAGCCTTTTCTGTCGTGTACCTGTGCAGATAACAAAGGATCTGTGCGGCAGGTGCATCTTTAGCTCTCTACCCCAAACTTCTTTGGTGGTTGATAGGGGCGCTATGATTAAAACTTTCTTGGCTTCGCCAGCATTTATCAGATAGTCAGCGGCCCAGATAGAGCTTATTGTCTTGCCCGTCCCCGGTGCGTTAAGGCACAAAGCACGCTTATTAAGGGACAGAAACTCAGCGGTGTTTCGCTGGTGCTCCATCGGCTCAAAGCGAGCAGGGTAGTCGTAGTAGTAACCAATAGGGGAAGGCACAGTAATGCCCATGTTGCGCAAAACCATACACTCTTGCACGCCGTGCGGTACAACGAGTAAATCTTCCCCATCTTTGCGTAACGTCTTTGCGTGTGGCATGACGGTCGCAATGTCATCATTAATAGATGACTTTAGAACGACTTTCTTTTGTTCTGGCACTACAAGCACAGAGCGGCCCACCCCCTAAACTCAGCTTCCCATCCTGTCAGTGACACGCCTTCGCGAACGATCCAGCACTGTCCCCCGCTTTGCAGTATGCGCCCTATCTCACGAACTTGATTAGCGGTTGGCTCGTTTTTGCCGAACTTCGTTTCGATACCAAAAAACTGACCGTTCACTTGTCCGATAAAGTCAGGTATACCCGAGCGCCCGTAGCCGTTCGCAGGGGGCATGAAGTAGTAGCATTGATCTACTGAGTCCAGCACCTTGCGAACGGCCTTCTTTACGTCACCTTCGTTCTTCATGCGTACAGTGAAGCACCAAGAATGAAGCCCATACCAAACAACACAACCGCAATCAACACATGCTCAAAACTAATTGCTTCGATAAAAGTTGGCTCGGTTTTTGCAGGGGTTGACTCTGGCTCAACAGGCGGTGCTACGGGAATATTAAGAAACGTATCAAACGAGTTCTCCCGTTTCAGTTTGTTCAGCCTGTTAGCTATTGAGCTTTCTGAACGCCGCAGAGTTTTAGCCATCTCTTTATAGCTAACGCCGTCTGCCTTCATTTCAAACAGTTTTTGGTCGTGTTTTGCAGACCATGCTTTGTACTTAGCCACTATCGTCTCCTTAGTCTAGCGTCTGGACAAATTTCCTTTGCAGGACACCACGGACACAACCCGCTTGGCTTGGTTTCAAACACACCCAAGTCAATCGTTTCATGCACGCGATCAATGCGAGGCTTCAATGCGCCCCACAGAGATTCTAAATATCGACGTTCATACGTCGTGTTCGTCGTTTTGTTAAACCGTAACCAAATAAACGAGGTCTTTACTGTCTGCACTTCGGGGAAGTGCCAGAAGATCATCGCCGCAAACAACTGTAGCTGTGTGGGCGACTCTCTTACCTTGCCTGTTTTGTAGTCTAAACAGTATGCTGTGTCGCCGTCAATAACTAAAACGTCAGCGATTGATCGAAAGTACGCATCGTTTGCAAACCAATCAACTGGCTCAAGATTCTCATTCACCGCCATCTGGTACTCAAACTTCTTCTCGCCAGAGCGCGACATAATTACGTCTACGATGTTGCCCCACTTCTTGAGAGACAACTCATCTTCTTCTGTTAATCCCGTGGGATTAAGCTCGCCCCTGCCGTAGTCTTCCAGCACCTTGTGTACCCGATGCCCGTAGTCAATCGCCTCGCTACTCGCCATTCGCACGGACTTGCTAACGTACAAGTAGTCAAACTGGGCTGGGCAGTTTTCAAACGTACTCAACCTGCTGTAAGAAAGAGCCATCTTGTCGCTCATATACGCGGCCTCTCCATAGTTACTTCGCTTTCTGTTTCGATCCATACCCTAGCGCCACAGTTAAGTGGCTTGTCTGGAGAGTGAACAACTCGGGAAGGGCCGTGAATGAATACGCCGTGGCAGTACGTATTCTTTTTGCCTTGCTTTACTGTTATCGGCGGCTCATGTTGCGACGGATCGGACACTTTAAGATTACGTCTAATAACGTGCTGATTAACGTGTATCCTAGTAATCATTTGGCTTCTCCATACGATGCTCCCACCTCTGTTTCGCAAGCTACGGGGATGTAACCCCTGCACCACTTAGGTGTCAGGTTCAGACATTCCTCCATGTAAGCTCGCGCTTCAACAAGTTCATCATCAGGGACAATGCACACAGCTTCGTCATGTACCGATAGCTTTACCGGATACCGCTGATTGATCCTAGCAGTCTGCCACATAACAATCTGCATTGCCGCATGTTGGCAAAGATTTTCTACAACTTTCGGGCCAAAGATTCTGACTTCTTCGTTGCGGCCCATCGTATACACCCAGCCATCTTTTTTGTAGCGTAGCTTATGGTATACAACCCCCGGCTCTCCCGGCCTGCCGAAACCTTCGTTTTGTGTAATGAACCAACTTCTTATATCAACAGGCTCAAGCCAGTTCTCGTTCGATATATTAGGTAGCACAGAGTGCTCGCAGTGTTGCCACAGTTTAGTTACTTCGTAGTGGACACTGCGGTAAAGCTCAACGATCTCGTAAGCTCTGTCCATTGAGATAGGTTCTGCGCCTATGTACTTACCTTGTAGGTTAGCCATCTCTTGGAAGCGTGCGGCACCTGCGCCGTATTGCAAGCCGAGCATAGCGGTCTTACCTAGAAACCTCTCTGCTTTGTCAGCTTTGGTTATCTCCCTACCGAACATACGGGAAGCAAAGTCGCAGTACATATCGACTCCCGCCTCCAGCTTTTTAATAACATCAGTTTGCCCTGCCAAAGCCATCACGGTACGCAGTTCGATATTAGATGAGTCGCCAACAAGTACAGAGTGTCCTTCGGGGGCGCGGAGCGCGTTACGCAAACCAGCACTGATCCCTCTGGCTGGTAGGTTCTGCCAATTAACTTTGTTGCCGCCGGAGTACCTTCCAGTTGTTTTAGCGCCCCAATAGTTTAAGTACACAGGAAGTGGGCCACGCTTTGTCATCTCAATGAAACGCTCGGCCCGTGTCTCTGCAATAGTGGTCTTAGCGCCCAGCCTAGCGGCTACCAGCGCCTGCACTTCTGAGTCAGGATGCTCCTGCAAAGCCAGAAACTCTTTATCTGTCTTAGCAAAGGCAAAAGTAGTCTTGCCCGTTCTGGGGCTTACTTTGGTAGGCGGGTACACACCAAGGGCGCGTAGCTTCTCCGCAAACTTGGCGCTCGACATAATCTCAGAGCGGTCAGCTTGTGCCAGCGCTAACAGCCCTTCTTTCCTCTGCACTTCTTTGGTGTATAGATCCTGCATGAGATCAAGATCACCAACAAACTCTGGCTCTGTGAACATACGGATCGTCATGTCGATCAGCAAGTTATTAAGTACAGGTGACTTATAGGAAAGTTTCCGGTGCAAATCGCGACAGATTTCAACGTCAGTAAGACAATATGCTTCGTAGTCTGCGAACGTGTCAGCGTCCATGTCAGCGAGACGGACGCCTTTCATGTTGTGGACGGCTGTGCCCTTGCTTTGTAGTTTGTAGTATCTAGCCATATTAGCTAGTGAGTGAGAGCGCAAGTACGGATGCACCATGCGCGATAGAGCTTGCGTACAGGTCCACATTCGTGGGTTTATTCCATAACGCTTGGCTAGAATATACCCGTCAAACATAGTGTTGTGACAACAAATCTGTACGTTGCCCCAATCACACAGGCCATCAAGTTTTTTCTTGATGGATTGCTCGTCGCCAACGACGGAGAAAGGTTGCTCGTCGTCAATCGCCACGCCAACCATGATAGTTTCGTAGCGATCATCAACAATGTAGGCATCTGTTTGGAGTTTACTAAGTGAGTAGTCGGAGTCGTAGTACGTCTCAAAGTCAACGTAGACTGTACGCATCACGCTCCCCCCTTGGGTCTATGCCAAGGGACAGTTGTAAGTACCACATCTGCTTCTCGACTTCTTGTTCTTCGTTGTCTTTACGCCCCCTTCGCCAGCTATATTTAAAAGCCGCGAGCTTTGCGTAGATACGCACTTCTTCTTCACCGTACGCGGCAAGCATAGCGTCTATACACTCTATCTCGTTATCTTGCCGGTAATGGTCTGGGTTTATTGGGTCGCTTTCCCTCTTCATTTTTGATCCCTTTAAGTTTGGTTTGGCACTGTTCGCACAGTGCCTTGACTATTGGAACTCCACATCGGTTGCACGTATAGCAGTGGCGCATTAATCCACATCCTCATCACTTGTTGGGAAGAAGATGGTAACGCCACGCCTCTGGCTAGTACCTTGAAACCAATCGCTGTTGGGGCAAGTCTCCAGCCATTTAAACAACTCATGACTAGACATAACCTTGTTGTTAGTCAGCATCCGCTGGGTTGTTGCAGGTAAAGAACCTAGCTCCAACACGCGATACCCAGATTCGCTGTAGCAGTCAACGCGCCCGTCATCACGAATACGCATAGTGCTACCCTTAATTTCTACCCATTCTCTTTCTTCTGCCATCTAATCCACCATTGAGTAAGCTAACGTAAGAAAGGCAATGAACAACAACGCACCTACCGCCTCGTTGAGAAAAATGTTGCCACCGAACTCGCGCTTTTGCCACGCACGTAAGTACTTAAAGAATGATAAATCATTCATTAGTTGTCTCCTTAATGTATTAAGTAAGTAAAAAGCCCCCCGAAGGGGGCAAGACTTTTAGGAGTAATAGTCTACCACTCGCACTCATGTAATGCTTGTGGCACCTTGAATATACTCCTGTAAAAACTTTTTGCAACTACTCAGGGTATAAAATTATCTCGACGGGTGCCTCCCCGCCTTTGAAATCTACATCCTCAAGTGCTTTGATGGATAAGTCATTAAGTATAGCCATAGACTTTTTGAACCTGCGGCTCATCTGGTCAGCGGCCTGTAGCGCGATCAATATTTCCCCAACGTACTCCTGCGCGGAGTATTCTTCTTGGTCAGCGTCCATAACACTACGTCTTTTCTCTAATTAGCTTCCCCAGATCCCTAAAGCCGTTAAGGTCTTCAAGCGTGTGGCCTAAGAACTCGTACTGCTTGTTTAGCAGATACCTAGCTTTCATAAGCTCAGTAGCCATTGCCAACTGCTGATCTTTACTCAGACTATGCCAATGATACTTCTGTGTTACGAATAACTCCAGAATTCTGTCGTCTATCCTATCTTTCATTACTACTCCTTAATCCCACGGGATTAATGTACGTTGTGCATAGTTAGTGAAGCACGTACTGGGTAAGCTCGTTCGTTAAAACCGTCAATCGCTGACATAATAAACGTTAGCAACGCCAACACATCATGCTCGCTGTTCCCCATAACTAAGTAAGAGGGAGCGTCGTAAAACGCTCGCTCCCTTGCATCCAGTAGGCGGTGGATAAAGTCATCTATTTCTTCGGCTGAAGAAAATTCTATACTGCCCCCACCTAAACCAAGCTGGATGATTGCATCGTTTTCGTTATCGTCGTCCATTACTACGTTCGACTTACTCGGTTTCGCCTACAAGCATACCCCATAAGCTACCCGCGTAGATAATGAATTCTTGACTAGACAACTTCTTGCCCACATTAACGATGCCGAACCGCCTAACGTCATCGTCATCTCCGTCGTCTATCGACAACTGAGCGATTTTAGCCATCATATCAGCAGGTAGTTGAGACATTGGCTCTACGTAGGTAGCTGTGAGTCGTTTGTAATCAGACACACTAGAACGCCAATGATCTTCAGTACCCAGACTGTTAAATAGTTCGTTTGCTCGGGAAATCGCATCGTTAAGCCTAGCGTCTTTATCCCCGAACGTATGCCAAACAAGGTCAGTGAGCTTCTTAAAGTCACCTGCCAGAAACCTATCTGCAACAGGCGCATCAAGTAACGTATAGGAAACTAAGTCGGAGTTAGGTACGAGTCGTAAGTAACACATCCGCGAGCTTTCGATAGCGGAGTCTACAAAAGTGACGTAATTGTGGCGTAGTTTGTTCCACAAACTAGTCGCTTCTGCCGGAATATTTGGCGAGTCAATAAGGAACTTAAGTACCTTGATACCGCCCTCGTCACCAAACGCATCGTTAAGCGTTCCCTTAAGACCACGTATACTCTGCGATATAGTTTGTTGCTTATGCCTTATTGGACCTAGGATGTTGTGATGTTGATCCTCAAACGCCACATACTCTCTGACCTTAGTGGGTGGTGTCCACTTGGCATACTTCCTTGCCAGTTTCATCGCAGTCTCCGCACTTGAAGTGCTTTGTACTTGCGAGCGTTCCCTATGTACCAGCAACGGGCTACGGAACAAATACTGCTCTGTCCCATGAGCCTTGTTACCGCTGGTTGATATAGCGGCACTGGCGTAGTCGGAGTCCTTGTGAAAGATTATTACGCTATCTATAACAGGTATCAGCAAGCCAGCAGTGTATGGTTCCATATCTTTGTAGATATTAAAGTACCGATCCGTACTCCTAAGCTCAAGGCGAGGGAACACTTCAAGGTATGGCATAACTGATGTTAGTTCGTCCAGCACCTCAAAGAGTAAAGGCGTCATAAAGAAGCCAAACTTATGGAACGCGTCTATGTTGACGCTGTTGAAAACCCTGTTTATATCCCGTTGTGAATCAGCAACAAGTCTATCTTTCTGCGCTCGGAAGATTTCTTTAGGGATGGTAAATATGTTCTCAAGCATGTAGCCAGAGTCTTGACTACGTGTAGGGTCTGGCACGCGGGTAGCCATATCCCTACTAGTCCTACTGACAGCACTGAGCCATGAGTAAAGCACATCTTGGTCAAGCTCGACGCGCTTGGCTTTGGTGGTTCGCTTTTTAACAGTCATTGATTACTCCTTAATAAGTAAATTAGTTAGTCAGATAACTTTGCGGAATTCTACTACCGCGATGGTTTCGCCCTTGTGTACTACCTCATAGTTATCGCCGTAGTGCGTAGCACCTTGGCGAGCCATGTCAGCTAACAACACCATAAGCGAACGGCCTATGGTGTCTACGTAAACGATACGGGCGGCATCGTCTACTGTTAGCCAGTTATTGCGGGTATCGGTGGTGATACCCAGTTCTTCAAAGCCACGAACAAGTTTGCTTTCTGTCCGTGTAAGTCGAGTAGTAATGTTCTGCTCAAACTTGGACAGGCGGCTGATTAGATCATCCTTCATTTCGTTCTCCTTACAACTGAACGGGAACGGGAGTACCGAACGGCACATCGTCCTTGCTATGTGTCAGACCCCACACGCATGGGATACCGGGGTCCATTAGTTCATTTAAGTCACCATATAAGTCAGTGAAGTAGATCATACCGCAATAGTCGTCCTGAGACTCCTCAAGATGATCGAACACGGGTTTAAACCGCGTGCCTCCACCCTGACATGGTTTAAATTCAACTTCTTCACCATGCTCAAAGCGATCAACTCGTAACACCGCGCTGTCACAGTAGACAACTTCGACAAACGCGGGGCGGGTGTCACTAACGATAGCGTTGATCTCGGCGGAGACTTGTGCCAGTTCAGTCGGATCACCCCACATCGAACCGGATACGTCAGCACCGATCAACAAGCCACCTAGTGCGTCAGAGTGTAGCGACGGCAAGTAGATACCTTGCGACACGAACCGCCTACGTGGGCGTTGGAATGTATAGTCATCCTTAGCCGACTCGGACATCATGTTGCGTAGTACATCAGTCCAAGCCACTTTCGGCTTACCTATATCTTCCAGTATGCGATCAACTAGGCCAGAGCCTTGCCCACACTCTTTAGCCATCTTAGCGGCGGCTACGATTGTGGCCTCAAGGTCTGCCTTTGTTGCCTCGTTGACAGCATCCTCAATGTCACCCTCGCCATCGAAACCACCGGCTGGATAAGGTGAGTCGTTGCCATCACCTTCCTCATCACCATCTGGGTTGTCTGGCTTATCAGGTGGAGGTGGCGGGTTGTCCTTCAGCTTCTGATAAACTTCTTCAGAGGACATTGACTCCGTTACCCAATCAACGAACACGCCACCGTCAGGTAGCTCATAACCACGCTTGCGTATGTACGCATTAATGATCGCATCGTTGGCGTAATTCCACAGTCTGGGATCGCGCCCTTCACGCCGCCACATGTGCATTAACACAACATGCAGGGACTCATGCAGGACAAGGCCGAACAACTGCGAATCGGTACACTTATCTGTTACGAAGTCGGGGCTAAACTTCACCCAAGACCCGTTGGTAGCGGCAGTCGGCACATCAGGTGTCACCTCCCGCTTGATCTTGCTCATCACTGCCGCGATGAACGGTTCGCGTATGCCTAGCTTGCTGTACGCAAGACCCACACGCTTTTCAACTAGAGATATATCAGTCATTAAGTTCTCCTTAATCCCACGGGATTAAAACGGTACGTCTGCATGCACTTCTACATACTTCTCGTACAAGTTATCAAGAGCAAACACCGCATCAACGTACAACTTAGCTTGCTCAAACGTTTTGAACCGCGTTGAAGAAGCGCCAGAGTGTGCCCAATCCAACTGCGCAAACCAATGATGGTCGGCGGTTTCTTGGATTACACCCACGTTCTGGAGCTTCCCGTTAGGCATGGGGCACTGAACAAGCCAATGCTCCCGCACACAGATATGCGTATCCAGCGCGTCAGTACCCGCCATAGTCCTAACGGCCTGATAAGACTCAGGCCAATCATGAACTAACTTGTTGGGATACTTACGCCAGTACGCAACGTTGTCCTTGCGTGTGAACTCAAGCATTGAACGCGCTCTGATTCTGCAATGACCACTGCGTGAACGCAGGTGCCTTCGCCAGATCCTTGTCGCGCTTGTAGGCCAGCTTGACAGTCAACGTCTGCACATCGCCGGGGCATTTTTGTAAGAACTTCCAAGCGTTGTCAAAGTTAGACTTGTCGAGCCGCGTAGCCAGACCCATAGCCACACAATAGAGAACGTTCAACTTCTCGGGCACTTCTGTCGGCTTGCCCTCCAGAATGTCATCAATGCGCGGCATCTCACCGTAGACTCGCAGGTGCGCCTCAAACGCAATGCCAGCCTCCTCGCCCACATCGCCCTTGATAAGCTCGGGCCGTACTTCTTCTGGCAAATTAAGTGACAGCATATCTGACACAGCGAACCACGAACGTGGCGTAGGGAACGGCTTGATCTCGCCGCCGGTAGGCTCAAACTTGTGCAGGTAGTCGGGCCGGTCGCGCAGGAATGATAGAACCTCGGGCCGTATGTCCTGAGTGATAGCGTGCTCCTCAAAGTCCTCAAGCACACTGACCACTTCAACCTGATTAAACCTGTTAAGTAACGGGCCACCAATGTTGTACGTTACACCACGGTCAGACTTCTGGTTGCCAGCGGCAATAATCATCCAGCCCTCTGGTACGCCAAAGTCTTCCGGTGTCAGCACAAGCTGGTAAGCCGCCGCCTGTATCGACTGCGGTGCCGACGTTATCTCGTCAAGAAAGATGATGCCGCACCCGTCTTGCGGGAGCGTGTCGAACCGACACCATGTAGCGATCTTGTTCGCCATATCAGCCGCAGGGATACCGCGCAAGTCGGTAGGCTCCATCTGACTCAAGCGGATGTCTACCACACCGCGCCAATCATCTACCTTGTCTTGCAGGTAGCTACTGGCTTGGAACACCACCTGAGACTTGCCGATACCCGCAGGGCCAAGCAGAAA
>Ga0255781_10002007_pt1 | contig 16458 bp, 17 predicted proteins | sample 101ome_21_FD_179979 | JGI IMG/M metagenome (GOLD analysis project Ga0255781, IMG submission 179979) | Coastal salt marsh microbial communities from the Groves Creek Marsh, Skidaway Island, Georgia - 101413BT metaG (version 2) | ecosystem: Environmental > Aquatic > Marine > Intertidal zone >... | reverse complement strand
TTGATGGATCAGACCAACGATAACTTGATCCGTGCAGATCGTACATTTGGTTTCGTTGCTCGTGCTAAATCAGGGGACCGGTTCTTTGAACCCACGAAAAATGAAGTTCGTCGGTTGCGTTCACTTAGATATATGGACCCACTGATCCGAAACTCACAGGATATCGAACTGGTTGAAAAATACCAAGCTGATGTTTCCAACCCTCAAGGCGGTTTTGGCAGTCGTTTGTTTGCTGGTAAGTATTCAATTAACACACAGTCTGCAGCCGAAATTTTTGGTAGAAATGTTGCCAGACAAAATCGTATTGTTGAAGTGCGTGTCAACCGGCTTGGCGGTTCGCCACAGCGTATCATGGGCGGTCTGTTTGTCGAATCGGGTACAGGTCGTATCTTCAGCAGCATGGAAATACAACAGTTCAAGAATCAGGCTAGAGGTGCTATCTAATGGCTGACACCATTTTTACACAAGGTCCACAAGAAAAATCTTTTCCATCAGACGCACCTATGCAGCAGGGATTTGATCGTGAGGTCACTTCTGTTCTAAATGAATATGGTCTGTCAAAAAGTCCCGATGCACCTAGTCCTATCGGTGCAACCTTTCAACAATACTTGAAATCTGAAGAAGACTACATTCAGAAAACTGAAGAGACAGGTCAGAAACAGATTCAGGACCGTGTATTTGAACAGGGTCTTAGTGGGGATGTTGATTTCAACACCCTGTTCGACCAGCCATTGATTGAAGATAAAAACAAATATGAACTCCTGAAAGAAGCAAAGAAGGCGGAGACAGCCGGTAACGCTTCCCCAGATCAGGTGGCTATGCTGAACGACGCCCGTACAGGTACTATCCGTCAGGACTATGATTACCTGCTTCCCTCTAACCAGTCGCTTTACTATGGCATTCAAGAAACGGGTCAGTTCCCCATCGACCTGACCACAGGTAAGGTTATGGTTCCGCCTAGTGTACCAGAAGGCAGTGCCTTAGAAGCCCGTCTGGAAGACAAAGCAAAGGACGCTGCACATCTCAAAGCGTGGATGGAAGCCCGTCCAGACGCCCCTACCAACCCTGTTGTTCGTAAAGCTTTGCTTCAATCTATCGAAGCTGATCTGGGCGATGTGTTTGCAGAACGCATGTACAGCTTGGCAAATGCGACCAAAGAGGGCGTCGGTTTCTATCTGCCGTACTACACTGGTTACGCCTACAATAAAATCGTGGGGAATGACACATCCGAATACACCGATGAAAAGCGGTACAAGGAACTGATGGAGTTCCGTGATAATTATCCGGCGTTTGCGGACAGGCAGACCGTGATGAACGACATCCTTCGTGAACAAATCAAACTTAGGATTGGTCAGGCTGAATTTGATCGTCTAGGTTTGGGCGAGAAGGTAACTGTGGATGGCGTCGAACAATACAAGGTAAACTTTGTCGGTGAACAGTTTGCCAATGACATGTTCGAAGAACTCTTTAACATGCAAAGCTTCGGCGGCAAGCTTTCTGTACTGATCGGTGAAAACATAGCTGCAACAAAGGCTATAACAGCACCGTTTACTTTGCTAGGAAATACCTCTCGTGCAGTACGGCGTGGCTTGAAGGGTGGGGACGATGTTCCTTTCAACCTCATGTCAACAGAAGACGCTGCCGCACTGGTTAGAACCACCGCACAGATGAAAGGTGTTCCTCTCTCTGCAGCCGCAAAAGAACTTGCACAGGAATCTGCTAGTGCAAGCTGGTGGGGCAGGTGGAGAGCAAACTCACTTGCCAATGTCATTGCAGGTCGGGCGGGATCACAAGAAGTTATAGTTTCGCAGGTAGCACGATCCGAAAAAGTACAAAGGCTACAATACAAATTAAATCGTGCCATCAATCTTGGCGTTAAAGACACAAACATTCGTGTACTAGAAAATCAGCTTAGTAAAGAACTTGCTCTTCAGAATTGGGCAACCGTCAAGAAGCTTGCACCGTATGCAAGGGAGTGGGGTATCAACCCTACTTTCGATGTGGCTATGGCTACCTCGCAGATCATAGGTCGCAACATGGCACCGGAAAACCCACAGATGGGCGAACTGTACGGTGCTTTGACAATGCTTGGCGGCTACGGTACAGGCAAACTGTTCAAGATGACACGGGTTCCTTTAGTCGGGGGTATTGGTGATTCCCTTGCATTCCGTGTGAAGGTTGGCGTAGAAGCACTTGCTGGCGGTGCCTTCTCCTTGATGGGTGCGGCTAAACGCGGATATGCAGAAGGTTGGCTTGTCAATCCTAACCTAAAAGCTGTAGTAAACATACCAGAAGACCTGAAAAAAAATCTGTCGGTATCTGAACTTCGTGCATTCGATAAGTTCACACAAGGCTTAATCAATATGGACCCCCGCATTCAGGACGTAATGCTTACTAACATGTCACAAAGCTTTGACGACATGGATACTATTGTTCGTAGCTTACCTCGTGAACTAAGAGGTGAAGCACGGTCTATTCTAACTTTGAGTTTGGGTCAAGCTTCTGGGTTGAACTTCTTTTATAGTGTCGCCGCTTCTATGGATGCTGCTGAATTAGGTGTAAAAGGCGGTGACATAGCAAAAATAAGAAAGAATATCGAACAGAAGATCAAATATCAAGTCGATGGCGATACACAGCTTGCCGCACTAAGTCTTGCCAACGATCGTATGAATCGCTTTATCTTGCGTCTAAGAGAATCCGGTGATTCTACCGCTGTAGCTGCAGTTGACAGACTGGAACTTTTGTCTTCATCTTTTAAGTCAGCGTACGCACACGGTGTTAAACAGCAGGAGTTGTTCCGTAAGCGTAATCTAGAAGCCGTAAACAAAGTCATAGAAGATTTGTCAAACCCAAACCTTGCAAAGACGCCTCGTGAACAGGCTATATTTAGCGGTCAGGTAGAACAGCTTATCGAATTGCTGAACAGGGCTGACACCAGATTCAACGATCAGGCACGGGATTTTGCTGGACAGGTCGATACAGCTTCTGGTCAAACTGCACCTATTAGTAAAGCAAGTATGCAAGCACAACAGACCACTGACTTGAAAACATCCGCACAAACAGCAGATCAGGCGTTGCTCAAACTAAATACGGCAACCATCACAGCAGTAGAGCGCACCCGTCTACCTTCAAACGCTGCAGAGGTTGCGCGGAATTCCAACGGACAGCTTATTAGTCTGGTTAATCTCGCACGAATAAACTCGCGCAATGTTGTCGATCAGGAATACCTGAAGATTTCGACAGAAAAAAACATCGAGTTTGACTTGGTAGCAAGCAACGTGTTCGAACTATTCCGCGCTTACCGTGTTGACATGGCTGACAGCATTGCTAAAGCGGCCAATCCTATTACTGCAAAAGCGTTGGGTGGTACTGCTGGTGTCCGTATGATGAACGGTATGAACGCTGCAGCAGGGCGCGGTATGAACAAACTGTTCTCTGACGAGTTGGTTTTGACCCAGCTAAGTGAGGCTACCGGTATGCAATTCGCCACTGCCGCTGATGTTATTCAGTATTTCAAGAACGACTACTACGGGACAAACCCAAGAGTTCTTGCTGAACTAGGTGTGCAGCGTGGTGATCAAATCTCAAACCTGCAACTTGCTTTGAAAATTATCGACGATAACGAACTGCCGATGAGCGCACGGAATCTGTCCTTCATTGCATCTCCAAAAGAGATGGAAGATTTGCGCCAAGCATCCAATGTCCTTATCAAAGATAAAGACCCAGCCAAGTCGCGGCTAGGCAAAGTAGTACAGGCTAACATTGACGAGACTGTCGAAGCTTGGGGTCAAGGCTTGAATGCTTCTGACTATAACCAGCTTGCCCGTGCGCGGACGCTTGCCAGAATTGAAGCACAACGGTTTGATGAAGGTACACTTGGCTACGACATTGACCGTATGACAGCGGGTGATTTTGACATCATCACTGGTGGTGGCGACACAGCAAAGCTAACTAAAAGTGGTAGACAGGTTGTATCACTTCTGAAGCCATTGGTAGAAAACATTGTGAACCCAACGCCACAGTCTGCAGCTATTGTCCAGACACAGTTGCAGCGGTTATCCACAACCTTCGCGTCACTTTCTCCGTCTCTTGCGGATACTGTGCTTCGTACCGGACCTGATGGGAAGATGCGGGTACCTACTGGTATAGAAATCTCCGAAGGCACAACCCCGGTGTTTGACCTAAACGGTTTTAACCAGCTACGGGCAATCCTTACGACAGCTATCAAAAATGAGTTCTTCGAATCTCGTAACATGTTTGGTATTTCCAGATCTGTACGCATAAATCAGGTTCCATCTCTAAACCCGAATGATCTGCCTCGTGAAATCCGTGTACCAGAACAGTTCGACGGAAACCTGCAGGAATACCTAGAATCCATCGAAGAAAGCTTTGTGTTCACTGTACGGCAAGAAGACGGTAGCACAAAACAGATGAAGCTGTTTGATACAGACGACATTCTGTACGCTGACCGTGAGATCACGAATGTCGTAAATGCTGTTGAGGAGTTTCAAACAACTCACTCCGATCTGTTAAGCGTTGCTAAAACGGCTGCAAGCGATATGGACACGACAGAAGCCGTTACACAGGAACTTCGGTTAACAAACCTTGCAGAAGTAAACAAGTCATCCAAGACAACGGTAGGTCGTGAGTTCTTCGACAAGGTTATCATGTCTGGTGATGCAAACGAAATGTCAGCGTATCTAAGCCGTACGGAAGCAGCTATCGGTGCGGACAAGATGCAAGATACTATGCAAGCTCTGTTCGTTGAAACCCTCAAGGGTGCCGGAGAATATGGTAAAGGGTATCGTACTGTCAAGCTATTCAATGGGCAGGATGTTCCGGTAGATTCGTACCAACGCCCTGACATTATCTTTTCGCTATTAGATGACGCTATAAGTGGTGAAAGCGTGGCGGGTCGGAATATCCAACGGCTTGCGGATGCGGCAGGTGTCGATGGAAAACAGCTAGAAACTCTCCGTGCTATCTTCCGTATGTCAACAAAAATGCAAGCACCAGAACTGCAAAACCTTGCAAGTCAGGGCAAGCTGCAGCAGACAACAAAAGGCTTTACGCTAGACAATACCCTGTCAAAAGCATTTAACCTTGCGCGTGGTATGGTTAGTAAGGAATATGTTGCTGCAGAGGTCGCGCTTCGGTACGCCGCACTATCTAAAGGCAAAGTCCTAGCCTTGCTAGTAAAAGACCCACGCTCATCCGAAATCGTGTACAATGTACTTCGGGACGAAACGCGGGTCACTAAGGATGACGCCCTGTATCTTGGTCAGGCGATTATGAAATTCATTGCTGGCGACTTGTCACGTGCAGGTGTCAACTTTGACGAAGCTGTTGCGGACAGAGAGTACATCGAAAACTATTGGAAAAGTCAGGGTATGGTATTCGATGTCGAACCTGAATTTTTTGGCCCGATGGTGCCTTGATTTTCTGCAAACGCGAACTATATATCTTCTAGTTCAAAACCAACAAGCAAGGAGATAAGTTATGTTGTTTGATCTGTTTGACATGTACACCCGCAACCCTGTCTATGTAGTCAGCGAGGCGGTAATCAAAGAAATGAAGAAGGAACAGGAAGAGAAACGCCTGTCCTACCTCGAAGCAATCAAAGAAAAAGTTGATGCTGAAATCCAGAAGATCAAGGCTGCTGCCTAGATATACCTGTTAGATTTCTCCATCATCTCATCTGCCATAGAGCGCAGATACCTCAAAAGGGATGCTATTGAGTGTGATCCGTCATACTCTGGCATCCCTTCATTCATTACGGCCTCAAACTCTTCCGGTTTGACACCATCCCAAATCAATTCAATATTTCCGTCTTGATTAAAATACGCGTTGAATGAAAATAAATTAGCCTTGTGCTGCTTCTTTGCCATCGACATTCTCTAGTTCTTGTATTGCTAGGTTATAACAGTCAGCCCTAAACTTAAAGCCGTTTGCAGGGTCAACATCACCCCGCTGGTAACGGGTGGCTTTCTTGTAGAAGTCATCCTTAGATACCTCGCCAAGAATCCACGCCTTGCTATGGTCGGTTAGGATACGCACAAATACATAGCTGTCACAGTCTTGCTTAGAGCCGTGTGCAACTACAGAACAGTCATAGTTTGGTGAAGGGGTCGTATTGCACCGCTTCGTTTTGACATCAACCCGTCGGTTTCCGACAATCAGGTCAAAGTCCTTGCTGTTTGCTTCGGTACCACCTGTGTAATCTTGGACGATGATCTCACCGATTGCACCGACTACATGACTAAGACTACCCGTGATGCTGCCCTGTAGGTTTCCCACAGAGGCGGCTTTCTTTTTGGCACGGGCAATAATATCAGGCGTTATCTTGATCTGTATCATCTTCTTCTCTACGCAAGTAAACTAAAACAAACGACCCGCATGACTGGCATGTCAGGTTGGTTTCCATAGAATATGTATTGTCGTCTATATCATGGTCGCCACCCCATGTCAACTCTGAATTACAATGCCAGCAATTCAACTGCTTTCTCCCGTTCTATTTTGAACCATTCGCCTTTAGCGTCCTCTGCTTTTTCCTCAAACAGGCGTAAAAAAATGCGTTCCTGATCGTGCATGTTTTCGACAGAAATCGCATGTAGTATTTCATAATCCCTAAAAGGGGATGATGTCTGGTAGTTTGACAGCCTGTCATTTGCGAAAGCTGCCTTACCCACCTTAACCCAATCGGGCCACGCAGGATTCACTATTAGGTAGATGTCACCGGAAATTGACTTCTCGTTGATCTCCATATGTGACCACGCATCGTCAAGCGTTTTGTAACTTCCGGGTTTGTGCAGTGGATGTGACTTCGGAATGTACTTACCGTTGACAAACATCCGGCTCTTGTTCTTTGCAATGTAGACTGATGCCCGTTGCCTAGAACCATCCCCATTGTAGTACCAAAGTTCTCCGTCTTCTTCGACGAACCCATTCTTACAGTAACTAGCTACATCCACTGCACTACCCCTTTATGCTGCGTTTAAGTCAACTACCTCGCAGACACCAGCAGTACAAGCAAGTTCGCGTGATCCACTGGTATTATCTTCCTTCTCAAAGTCTGTAAGTCTGTTCCAGTCAATTGTGATCTTATCATATACCTGCTTCCATTCCAAGTAATCTTCGCGTTCGATATCTTGGTAAGGAGCCTGTTGATAGGTGTGATCACTGTGTGGCAAGAACGATACGCCAGAAGCTACATCAAAGTTCTCGTAAACCCACGCACCAACTTCCATCCATTCATGTTCCTTTACAGTGATGGTAACAGACGGTTTGTGTTCACACCAATGAATGGCGTATGTCTTCCACAATTCTAGCTGTTCGATAGCTGTCATCTGTGTCCGTGTCACTGCACCTTCAGGTGACTTCATCGGGAAAGAGAAGACGGTTGTAGAATCCGGCTTCATCATATCGCGTTCATTGTGTACACCTTGTTCGATCAGGAACTGTGTCAGTGGGTCTTTGTTGTCACCACGAACAGTGCGTATGAAGTAATCATTGTGACGGGCGTGAATCCCGCTTGCTGCGTCCACCAGTTGTGACACAGTACCCGATGGCTTGACACAAGTGATTGCAGTTGACTGTGGGATTCCAAGCATCTGGGCAAACTCCTTGTTCGCTTCCACTGCTACCTCTCGCATCTCTTCTAGCCAACGCTTGCTGTCTACGTTTTTTGAAAGAACATGATGATCCATGATACCAGTCAAGGATACGCCTAACAAGCGTTCTTCTTCTGTGTTGTCCTTCCATATCTTCCTCAAGTATTTGAAGTCTGTCAGGGTAGACTGCAAGGTTCCCAAGATGGTAGCCAAACGCACCTTATCTTTTAGGTCTTCCAAAGAATCGGTTTCACGAACGACTACCTCTGACAAGTTACAGAACTGATAACCACGCAAGATGATTTCAGAACACGGATTTGTACCCCACATGTGGCCTGTCTCGCGGCGACCATTACGGGCGACTTGCTTATCAGCGGCTTCACGGTTGAACATACCGCGTTCACCTGATTTGCTGTCGTACAGGGCAAGCCATTCACGCATGAAGGTACCCATCTCTGGCTTTGTCTTGTAAGCCACAGAGTTATTTGCCAACGCCCGTTGTGGTTCAGATTCCCACCACATACCTGACTTGGCATGTGCCATCTGGTCATCGTTGAGGTTAGATAGGCTGATCAATGCTGACCGGCGTACGCCACCCACAACAACGATCTCGCCAATCTTACACATCAAGTCGTGACATTCGATTGGAAACAGACGGCGACCTCGTGCCTTCTTGAAAATCTCTACAGTAAAATTGAACAGGTCAGCAAGAGGCTGTGGTCCGCTTGCACGACCGCCCATGACCTTCAGGCGTTCACCAGCAGCCCGTACACCAGACATATCCCAAGACGGAATCTGTCCAGCATACAGCAGCGCAATCAATTCGCGCAACGCTTTAGCCCATCCCGGTTTGCTATCGCCTACCTTAATTACAGTATCAGAATCATTAAAATTATCAGATACGACAGGGAGTCTATCCACATTTTCTCTCTCCACGCTAAAGCCTACACCCGTACCGCACATCAAGATGTACATACATTCATCGAATGCACGAGGGCTGTCTACAGGAATGTAGCTACAATTATAGCCACAGACGGCATCACGACCTAAAGCAGGACCGGCAGTCATCATTGCCCTCATGGAAGGCATGACCCGCAAATTTAGGATAGCATCTTCCAGTTCGTTTTTCAGTGAATCAGAAAGCTTATAGTTGTGCTTATCATGCACATAGTCAGCCATAAAAGAAACATATCGGGATACAGTTTCATCCCAATTCTCCCTGCGCTGTTCGTCTTCCAGCCAACGAGCGTAGCGCGACTTGTGAATAAATTGCTGGTATGGTGTAGGTAACATGTTGCTCATGTTTTTATTCTCCCTTGATTTGGATTAGTTTGTTGAGGTACCACTGCGCTTTTTTGAGGTCTTCAATTCCGTTCTTGTACCTGTATCGCCAGAGGTATTTGATGATGTTTCCTTGCAGGTAGTATTCAAACCCGTCACCTGTCGCCGCCGCGATTGCGTCAACGCATTCGATACCTGCTTGATTGTAGTGTGGCGGACTATTGACATTGTCCACTCCTGTCGGTGGATTGTTCTCCCCGTAGTTCCCGTATTCGTCGAAGCCCCGCTTCTTCATATAGTCTTCGTGTCTCATCGTTCATCACCGCTGCCTTGTAACTTATCACGGTTCTTACGATCTTCTAGCTTACGCAAGTTCATATATGCAATCTCTTCTAAGCTATAGCCTAAGTCCCGCGCTAATACTGCAACGTACCATAGCACGTCGCCTAGTTCTTTGGCAATATGATTTTTATAAAATAATTCTGGCTGACCGTCGCGGATAATCTTTTTTACTTTGTCGGCGACCTCACCAGCTTCCCCCGCAAGACCCAATGCTGGGTATACAATAGCATACTGTTCTGGGTAGATGGCAGTATCTTCTGCCCTAATTTGATACTCATCTAGTTTCATTATCCAAATCCAACTCTACTTTTATGTTAAAGGCCATACTCCACCGTTCTTCATCAGATTCTCTACGACTTGGCATTACGCTGTGCATAGCATAAGCAGGAAATATAGCAAGATGTTTTTCTCTTGCATGGTAGTCAAGGTAAGGCGTCATGTTGTGGTGTTTACATATATCTCGAAAAAATTTAACTGCAAATTTAGAGTGGTGTGCAGGATCATCTATCCTAAGTGGACCAGCGTCTTTAGGTACTTTAAGGTAATACACGCAAGCAAAATCTATGTCATCACCTATATGATGATGGGTCATATTGAATTGATAGAGTTTGTTAACATTTAACCAAAAGTTTATTATTGTAATTTTTACTTTTCCAGTAAACTGGAAAGCATTTAGATAATCTACCATAGAGGATTCCACAAACTCGCCAATACCTTCTTTTAGATATTTAATATCTAGGTTATTGGATTGCCAACCCCCTATATTAGACACTTGGCGTCCATCTCCATGTTCGTTACGAATATCTTCAACAGCGTCGTACAACCTTTTATGACTGTTATTATCCTCGTTTTTATACTCCCCAAATGCAGTGGGAAACAAAGGTAACAAACTTACTCTCATTGCTTCGTTCCAAAATCTACCTTAACTACATTCCCTTCAACTGCCTTGACCAGCTTCGGATCATCGATGCCCTCTTCTTCTAGCATCTCCTGCCCGACCAACTGGAACTGGATAGCAGCGACACCCCTATCGTATATGTCGTCTGTATGTACCCGTATCATGTCCAACGCACCCTGCTGAATGATCATAGCAGAATCATAGTCCTCATCTTCCTCGTAGGTTTTACCAGTCGTATCGTACGCTGACAGGCAAAACTCATTGTCACCAGTTGACCGCAAGATAATATAGTAGCGATCAGGAAGAAGCGACATGGCTTCTATATTTACATCGGGATCATTTATATCTGTCATTTTTTATACCAATCTGTTGGGATAGAACCTTCAGCCCATTCGAAGCCGTGCCTTTCACACCAAGCAGCATACGATGTTTTGCTACCCTTGTAAATCTTATTCGACGCCCTCAAGAAAACAAACCGGATATCAAGCTTCGGATGCTGTTTCTTTACCAGCAACATCTTTACCCTGTCATCTTTTGTGAGGTGACCTTTAGCTTCTACATAGATATCAGATTCCTCTAAGTAAAAATCTGGTGTATAGTTGCGCGGTTCAGGTATATATTGAAACTTTGTTTCTTCGTACTTAAATGCAACATTATTGTCTGTTAAAGTTCGTGCCAAGTTTAATTCAAACTGCGAACGGTATCCTGCTTTTTTCAAAATTCTAATCCTATCGACTGAAATCTTTTTATCAGATACCCTGCCAGTTTGGGGGATAGTCTTTCTATATTTGTAAGTTCTGTTGTTAAAGGGTGCATCGGCACACATACATAGGCTCCCGCGTAAGATATACGACTGATCTTTTGCAATTCTTCTTCTACAGTTTTTATGTCCCGCGCTTCAGTATCAGCTTGTAGCTTTCCTTCCTTGCTATAGTTTTCGACAAGGGTGAGAGGTAGGCCGTTCTCGTGAATACGCATCTGGCATACCCGTCTTTCCCCGCCACTTTTTTTCGCAGACTCGATATAGATGTGATACAAGCTTTTATTCATGTGCATCAAATCTACCTCATAGTTTTTAACGAACAAGTATGGCATCAGAGTTCTTTCTTCTTCAAGGAAGAGTACCAGACTTGAGGTGGATTCTTTGCCCGTGATGTAACCCTGTCATGCAAAACAGCGTTAGGCCAGCAATGATGCCGATACCCACACAGGTTGCACTGGCGGGGTAGAAGCTTGTTTCCGGTACTGACGATCTGTCCGTTACGCTTGTAAGTCTCTGGCTCTGCCTTAAACGGCTTAAACGGTTTTACACGCGGGTCTGTAAGAAACTTGACACGCTCTGCTGCATCCAACAGATATGCATCTTTGTCATCTTGTGACCAGTCAGGTACCTCAACTACAGCTACCTGTCCGCTAGATTTGTTGACAACGATCCAGCCGCCGAAAGGTAAACCGGCTGCTTCACTATACAGAAACCCTTGCATCAGATAACCAAACGGGTCATCTTCTTTTAGCTTATCGTATCCACCAAGACCTGTGAACTTGTAATTAAACGCCCAATCACTTGCTGATTTAATATCCCAAACTTTGTCCTGACCGGTTTCGTCCTTAATGATAACATCTAGGGTTCCCTTCACAGTAACCCCTGCAATTTCTAGTTCTACTTGTTTTTGGTAATCAACGATTTCAATTCCGGCTTCCCGCATAACCAGCATCATTGCTGCTTCTGTCAAGTCGCCAAATAAAAAGCGGAACAGGGAATTGTATTCCATCTCTTCTTTAATGCCGTGTTTGTCCAGTACCTGTTGGCACAATGGACGACCCAAACCGGACATCCGAAGACGGAACTCTCCCTGTTCCCGCGTCATTTGTTTGTGTGCTGCCTCATTACATTCGTCAGCAAACTTAGATAGGTTAGACAGGGAGACTGTTACATCTCCCTGCCCTGCCTTCGAAAGGAAGTCTTGTATTTTAAGCAGCGTTAGCATTATCGAAGTCCGATGCTAAATCGATGTCATCATCATCAGCAACCAACTTCATTGCTTCACGATGCTGGTTCATCACACTTTCGTTGTGACCCTTCACAGTTTCAGCGAACATGCCCATCAGTTCCTTGTCGCCTTCTGTGATGTCCACCACTGATTTGAGAGTAGGCACAGGTGTCCAGAAGGTCACGCTGCCATTCTTGTGGCGGTGGGTAGTCAACGAAACCTCGCACTTTTGCATCAGCTTCTTCTGTTTAGTCAAGCCAACGATGAAGTCATTGATCGGCTTAAAGCCAGACCGCTTAAAGTAAGCGACTACAGGCTGGGCTTCGACCACAACTTCTTTGCCGTCAGCATCTTTGAATGTACCAGAAATCTTGCCGTAGATTACCTGATTACAAACGACTGCCCGTGAATTGAGGTAGGCAATGTCGTCTTTCGGAAGACGGTCTTCTTCGTCACGGGTGAGGCGACCACATTTGTTGCCGCCTGTAGTGTCTGGGAACATGCCCGAAAGCGTCGGTTTCTGTACCGACTTTGACGAGAAGGTTCCACTCTCCTGATCCCACACACTGTATTCAAAGGTGCGAAGGATTGGCTGCACGACCACTTCATCTGCATAGATAAAGCGACCATCAAGGTACATCTTCCACGATCCACGAGGAAGGGACTTACCATCCTCTGTCTCTGCATCGTAGTTGATGTTTAGGCGTGGTAGACCGACTTGACCACTGGTCTTGCCGCCTTGTCCACTTGCTTCCATCAACGCATCTGTATCGTCCGCGTTGAAGGCTTCTACGAGTTTGTCCAAATCGTTAAGTTCTACTAGATCATTCCCTGTCATTTCTTTCTCCAATTTTTAGGGTTGCAGATCAATACTACAGTTCTACTTCGGTCAAGTCAAGCCAATTTTTTCCGATCTTTAATTCGATTCCAACTGGCATATCATATTCTATACCGTAGCGATTTATAGTCTCTTCAGGTAAACTCTTCATAGCATAAGCTAACAGCCCAATGCAAGCCTCTTTTTCATCTGGATGTACATCAAGCACGATGGAATCATGTACAGTGTTGCAGATTACAGAAAACATTTTTCTCGCTCTCATAGCATTGTCGAGGCGAACTAAGGCCGTCGGCAACAGGTCAGCGGTAGCAAATCCCTGCACCGGATAGTTACAGATTGCAGTCCGGTTTGTGGCTGTACCCCACTCTGTCCACCGCGCATGAGGAAAAGCATATTGTCTGCCGCTTGGAAGGGTGATTACTCGCTTCTGGACGGCCTCTCGCTGCAAGTCCTCGTGCCAAGCAGTGACACCTTCATACTTATCCTTAAACGCCCTGTAGTAGCGTTGTTGGGCGTCTGTGCCGGTAACGCCGCCGTACAGCGGTTTGAAGGTGTGTGCCTTTGCTTCTTGACGACTACAACCGATGATGCTGGCAGTATAGCTGTGAACATCTGTACCGTCCTTCACATCAATGTAGGCTTGTGCATCTTTGGCAAGGAAACCAGCGACACGAAACTCTAGTTGCGAGTAATCCCCTTCAAGTATAAAGCCACCCTCGAAGCGGCTCTCGACAACCTTCCGTATAGCGAAGGTATTTCCACGTGGCATATTCTGAAAGTTAGGATTCCTACTCGAAAGGCGACCCGTCGCCGTAACACACTGCATGAATTCTGGATGTATAAAACCATTCTCGTCAACATTGTTTTTCATTCCTTCCACAAAGGTTGACAGGTAAGTACGCAACGCACTGTAGCGTACATAGCTGGTGACAAACTCACGGGCATCACCAGATAAATCAGTCAGTCGGTTTTCTAAGGTAACTTTGTCTGTCTTGAACCCAGCCGATGCGGTATCCATCGGGTCACGAGGGACAAGCTTAAACCCTGCAACCTCGCCGGTAGGTACATATATGACGCCGGTACCGCTGCACGGCTTGCACACACGAACAGCTTTTCCTACCGAACCGTCCTTACGCAAAGGGCTGTACCGGCCTTCACCACGACAGTCCGTACACTGATGACCCTGTGTCTTCTGGACAACATCCGTCATGTTGCGGACGGTCTTTGCAAACTCGTTGCGCTTCATACGGGTGCGGAGTTTTGGCTTCATAGTTGAACCCCGCATCTCATGCCCTAGATTAAACACCCGCGACCACGCTGGCTTGTCTTTGACACGGCGGGAATAAAGCAACACGCTGCGATCATCAGGGCTGGACAGATTAACAGGGGTGTCCCCCATAGCTTGCCGTGCCAGTTCGTTTAGGCGCACCTCTAGGGTGTCCAATTCTTCTTGATATTCTTTCTCGATTTGATCTAAGGTTTCTAGGTTGATCTTGAGGCCGCGCTGTTCTATACGCGCAAGCACATCAGTCATTTCAAGCGACAGCCGTAGTGTCGGTAATAAAGTCCGTTCCATTGTATAATTCCTCAAAGGTAGTGCCAAAGGCTTCTAGCTGTTTAACAGCAATCTCTTCTGTAGCAAGGACATCAGCCTTGCCATACTCTTCTACTATCTCCCACGGTATGTCGTAGAAGGTCTTACCGCTTTTGAGATACGGCGCAACAAGGTCTTTCTCTTTGCGGGTAACATCATACTTTTCTGCAAGAGAAGCAAGTCCAAGAGGCCAACGCTGCGCTTTGGCAAGTATATATTCAGCCACCATCGTATCAAAGATTTTACCGTCGTAAACAAATCCGCATTCCCGTATCCAAGATAGATCAAACTTTATGTTTTGTCCAATGACCATATCAGCATCCTTCAAACATTGCTGAAAGGATGAGAAGGCATAGTCATCCGGTTTCTTCTCGCTATGGTAGAAGCAGTGGTAGAACACTGTCGTCATACCAAGCCACTTGTAACCGACAGAAACAAGTCGGTTTCCAAAATACGGTAGGGCAGTAGTGCCACCGCTTTCTTTTTCTATGTGGGTTGTTTCCACATCAAAGGTTAGTACATTCATTTTATCTTCCTAGTATTCCAGCAAATAGATACAGTGCAACTGCGACAGCAATGAGGCTTGTACCCTCGTTGACCAGCAGCCACAAACCAAGATAGAAACTAAGCAGGAAGCCCATTAGTAGTACACCCCGCGCTCAATGTCAATCTGTCCGTTGATCATACCGTGCCACCCGTTCAGCTTATTCTTAGATATGCAGATGTGGCGCACAGTATTCTCGACCTCACTCGAACCGGTCTTGCCGATACCGATGATGATGTCGGCTTCACCAGCTTTACCTGTCCGTGAATTGTCCAGCATTGAATAGTCAATCCACTGCCGGTCATGTGCTTCGTAGCTTGCCTGACTAACAGCCCAGAGCAAAAGCCTGTTACGCTTGGCGATCTCACGGGCAACGACATAGGTTTCCTTGAGGCGTTCATCCCCACGGTTATATTCACCGGAGATGCGGAACTTGTCTAGCTGGTCACAGAACATGACATCAGGCTTGTTTAGCTTGGCGTATTCATCTACCTCTTCAACAGATGTGCCAACCGAATCCATGATGGTCAGCAGCGGCACAATCTCTTCCTGATAGCGTCTTCCCAAATCTACCTTGTTTTTTACCATTCCTTCTCGTGTCATTGAAAAGTACGACTGGATGATACGCAGCTTGATCTTGGGTGCTGGCTCTTCGTTAGCCCAATAAGTCACCTTAAATCCTTGCTTGATGTACGATGCCGCAAGAAAACAGCAGAAGGTTGTTTTGCCCACTTCTGGTCTTGCAAACAGGATGCCTAGATTGCCACGATCTAACCCGCCGACATTCTCACTGATTAGATCGTAAGTGAAAGGGAAATCTGGATCACCTGCCTCATCTTCCAAAAGCTGTTCGAAATCTTGTTCCACTTTTGAATAGGTAGTCTTGTCGCTGATGCGTCCATCTTCCACCGTTTCAATGAGGCGGCGTAGTTCGCCAAACTCTTCACTGTCACCGGTAAAAATTTCAATTGCCTTTTCCCCGATGACCCGCGCACGATCCCGCAACCAGAAGTTGTGTACCAAATCTAGGTGCAAATCAAAATTCTCTGGGTTGCCGATGTCTAAAGTGGTAATGGTATCATGTACCTTGTTCCGTGTCGCTTCCGGCATAGCTGGATTGCGGTCATTAAACAAGCTAGATAATTCTGTGATCGTCAGGTCTTTGCCATACTTGGTGTGGGCATATGACAGGGTGTCGAATATGTCACGCATTTCTTTTTCGAACATCGACCTATCGACAATGTTCTTGACCCGACCAAAGAAGTCGGCGTTGAGACAGAAACCAAGTATCTGCCTGTCAATCGATGTGGGATCGTAAGAAGTCATTTCGTTCTTCCTTTGTAAGGTTTTTCAAATCACG